>Ga0209058_1000224_pt1 | contig 45832 bp, 58 predicted proteins | sample GraSoiAngelo_147_FD_185904 | JGI IMG/M metagenome (GOLD analysis project Ga0209058, IMG submission 185904) | Grasslands soil microbial communities from the Angelo Coastal Reserve, California, USA - 14_1009_05_40cm (SPAdes) (version 2) | ecosystem: Environmental > Terrestrial > Soil > Grasslands ... | reverse complement strand
CGTGGACGAAGGGCGGCTGAAGAAGCACCTGGGCGCAGCGGACTGGGCCGCCGACCGCGCCGCAGCGATCGCTCGCGACTACCGACGGCGGATCGGGCGTGCGGAGGGGAAGACGATCGGCGAACTGCGCCAGCAAGCGTACGGTCGACTGTCCTCCGTCGTGAAGCAGGTGGCGCCCGACCTGGACGCCCTCATCGAGGCTCGGCGCGCGCTACGAAGGATCCCTCAGATCGACCCGGATGTGCCGACCATCGTGGTCGCGGGCTATCCGAACGTCGGGAAGAGCTCCTTCGTCCGCGCGGTCTCCACCGGCCGGCCGAAGATCGCGGACTATCCGTTCACGACGAGACGCGTGTCGCTCGGTCACGTCGACCGGGGCCTGGACCGGTATCAGATCCTCGACACGCCCGGCCTGTTGGATCGCCCGATGGAGAAACGGAATGCGATGGAGCGGCAGGCGATTTCGGCCCTCGCCCACGTGGCCGACGGCGTCCTGTTCCTCCTCGACCCGACCGAGACCTGCGGCTATCCGCTCGTCGACCGCGAGGGATATTCAGGCGGTCTCTGCCCTGAGCGGCGACGGCGTCAACGAAGCGCTCGATGCGCTCCTGTCGAAGGTCACCAGCCGCGGTCCTGGAGACGCGCCTCGATCGGCAGCGCCTTAGCGTCCAGGCCTTTCATCGCAAGGCCGATCCCCTTCGAGACCTCCGCGACCGTCGACGGGTCGTCGAAGTGCGCGACGGCGTCCACGATCGCGCGGCCCCGGGTCTCCGGGTTCTCCGCCTTGAAGATGCCGGAGCCGACGAAAACCCCGTCGCAGCCCATGAGCATCATGAGGGCCGCATCCGCGGGGGTAGCGACGCCGCCCGCGGCGAAATTCACCACGGGCAGGCGTTGGATCTTCTTGATCTCCGTCAGGAGCTGGAAGGTTCCTTCCGCGATGTCGTCCAAGGTGGCACCCGCGAAGACAACGTCTGCCTCCTGGACAGCGGCATCTTGCCCATGGGCCGTCCGGACCTCTTTCAGCAATTTCGTGTAGCTGTCCGAGAACTTCGTGGCGACCGCGTAGAGGCGGTCGTTGTCGATGCCCTTCAGTTCGGCGATCGCGGCGGTCACGAGCCGGATGTGGCGGACGGCCTCCACGATGTCACCGGTCCCGGCTTCTCCTTTGGTCCGGATCATCGCGGCGCCTTCCCAGATCCGGCGGACGGCCTCCCCGAGGCTCCGCGCGCCGCAGACGAAGGGGACCTCGAACGCCCTCTTGTTCACGTGGAAGAACGGATCTGCGGGGGTGAGCACTTCCGACTCGTCGATCATGTCGGCGCCCAAGGACTCCAGGGCCCTTGCTTCGGCGTCGTGGCCGATCCGGCACTTGGCCATCACCGGGACCGTGACAGCGTCCATGATCTCCTGGATCTTGACCGGGTCCGCCATCCGGGCGACCCCACCCGCGGCGCGGATGTCCGCCGGGACGCGCTCGAGGGCCATCACCGCGACCGCACCGGCTTCTTCGGCAATCAACGCCTGCTCCGCGTTCGTGACGTCCATCACGACGCCGCCTTTCTGCATCTTCGCGAAGCCGCGCTTGAGCAGTTCGGTCCCGAATCGGAGTTTGCTGAGGTCCAGGTCGAGGGGCATGATGCGCCTCGGTCGCGAGCTACGAGCCGATGGGTATTTCTATGTTGCTACCCGCGTCCCCGCAAATCGAATGCACTGCCTACGGCAACGCAACCTCGATGTCTTGAATCGCCGCAGGATTATGCCGATATGGAGCAATTGAGGTTTCGGCATGCTTGCCAATCCACAAAGGCCGGACCGGGATGTCCTCAACCTGGTGATCATTCCTGGCTTCTTCCTCATAATCTTGTATCTCCTCTTCGACTCTTCGGCCACCGTCGCGGTGGGGTGGCCCTGGAAGTTCGGGTATGCTATTGGCCTCTTCCTCGTGATTAGCTATCTGATTCGGAGGCTTCTCCTCAAGTGGCGGCTCAGCCGAGCGGAGCGAGTCAAATTTGTTGAAGGTTTCTTTGCGGGCACATTTACGTCTTTCATAGGGATAGGGGCGATGTCTCCCATCGATCCTGTCTGGAGTGTCCGTCGGTAGCCTCGTGTTTGGTTTTCCTTCGGTTACTTCTTCGGTGGGCTGTGGTTCCCGCCGTCCCCCAAAGGGCCAGCGCTGTGAGCGATATCGGGAACGCTCGTGCCAGAATCAGGTGATTGCGGCACGGCTAGGTCCGCATGGCGGCCACGATGCGGTGGTGGGCCTCGTGAACGGACGCTCGCTCGTACAAACAAGAATTGACGGCGCCAGCGGTGACGCAGTCTCCTCCCTCAAGAAACGCTTAAGTTGGGCGTCCGATTCCACACGACTCGTGCGTGTGGTCTGCCTCACGGGGATGCCCGGCTGCGGGAAGGAAGAGGCCCTTGCCGTGGCGCAGACGCTGGGCTTCTCGGTGGTCCGCATGGGCGACGTCGTCCGCGAGGAGGCCTTTCGTCGTGGTCTGCTGATCACGGACGCAACCGTGGGGGGCATGGCGAACGCCGAGCGCCAGGTGCACGGAATGGGGATCTGGGCCGAGCGGACTCTCCCGCGCATCCAGGGAGAGAGGGTCCTGGTCGACGGACTCCGAGGACGAGCCGAGCTGGAAATCTTCCGCGAGGCATTCGGGGCCGACCTGTCCGTTGTGGCCGTCCATGCCTCTCCGAAGACGCGGCACGAGCGGATGATGCGGCGCCGCCGGACGGACGATGCGGCAACGATCGAGGCTTTCCACGCGCGCGACCTCCGTGAATTGAGCTGGGGCCTCGGCGACGTGATCGCGACGGCGGACGTGATGCTCGTGAACGAAGGAACCCTCGAGGATTTCCGACGCCAGGCGCGAGCGGCCCTGGGGCGGCTCCATGGCTAAGCTACCGATCCATTGGATCGAGGCCCGCACCTACGCCCATGCGACGGAGGACGAGGCCCGCGTCTCGGCCGCGCTGGCCTTCGCTCTCCCGGGGGGAGAACCGGTCCGCGAGGTCCTTGAGGGCCATTTCGGAAATGCCCTCGTCCGACTCACTCGGCGCATCGAGGACGGGAAGTCGATCCGTGCGATATGGGAGCGATGGTCGACGGCCGGCCTGCCGCAGTCGTTCGAATCCGAGGTGGAAGCCCGCGTCGACGAGGACGGCGTCCTGCACTTTCGGCTCGACAAGCAAGCGGCGTTCTTGGAGCGATGGGCCCTCGCGAAGGACTCCGACGCGATCGATGTCCGCCTGAAATTGGTCGCCTACCCGGCCAAACCGGAAATCGCCCGCCGCGTGGCGCGATCCATCCTGCAAGGGGCGGTCTGATTGCGGCTCACCCGAGACCAGCGTCGGTTGCGCGACGAAGGGACGCCATCCCAGAGGAAGGCGATGCAGATCCTGCTCGCCCTCGGAGGCCTGTCCGAGGCGAAGCGCCTCGTCCCGATCACGTCGGCCCACGTGTCCGGCGCCTCGTACAAGATGATTGGCGACTCCGGCCTGGAGTTCCTCGAGGACTTCGCCCGGGATGCCAGGGTCGCTGTCCCGACGACGGTGAATCCGCTCGGCACGGACTTGGCCCAGTGGAAGGAGCTGGGCATCCCACCCGACTTCGCGGAGAAGCAGGCCCGGATTGCGCGGGCGTATGCGACGATGGGGGTCCGTCCGAGTTTCTCATGCACGCCGTACCTGATCGGCGTTCGACCGGGGCTCGGCGAGCATGTCGCTTGGGCCGAGTCGAACGCGGTCTGCTTCGCGAACTCGGTCCTCGGAGCCCGCACGAACCGCGAGGGCGGGCCGTCGGCCCTGGCGGCGTCGATCGTCGGAGCGACGCCCGAAGACGGGCTGCACACCGACGAGGGTCGGAAGCCCACGATCGTCGTCCACGTGACGACGAAACCGCGAGGCCTGGACTTCTCCCTGATCGGCCTGGTCGCGGGGGAGCGGGTCGGCGAAGGCCTCCCATACTTCCGCGGATTTCGCGGGACGGAGGAAGACCAGAAGTGGCTCGGTGCCGCGTTGGCCTCGAGCGGGAGTTGCGGCATGTACCATCTCGACGGGGTCACTCCGGAAGCCCGCCGCGCTCCGACCAGGGGCCTTCCGTCGATGACGATCACCCGACGCGACCTCGTCGCGGCGAAGCGATCGTACACGGACGGGAACGAGGCGGACGTCATTGCCCTCGGGTCCCCGCAGCTGTCGGAGCACGAGGTGCGCGAGATCGCCCACCGGGTGGAGCGCACACCCCCGAGGATTCCCGTGTGGGTCTTCACAAGCCGGACCGTACGGGACGCGAACCTCGAGGCGGTCGGGATCATCGAGCGACACGGAGGACGGGTCCTTGCGGACACCTGCTTGGAGGTCACGCTGCTCGAGCACCGCTTCGGAACGGTCGCGACGCCCTCCGGCAAGGGGGCGTACTACCTGCCGAGTCTGTGCAAGCAGAAGGTCATCCTGGACGACATCGAGCGACTCTTGGAGCGGTACGCGTGAAGATCCGCGGTCGGCGAATCGTCCCCGGCCACGCCGCGGGTGATGTGCTCGCGAGTCCGGTCCCTTTCTCCTTCGTCGGAGGCGCCGACCCGGTGGCGGGCAAGATCCTCGATCCTTCGACGGGAGTCGCCGACGAACGGCTCGCGGGTCGCATCTTCGCGTTCCCGCACGGGAAAGGGAGCACCGTCGGATCGTACGTGATCTATGGGCTCGCGAAGCGAGAGGTGGGGCCGGCCGGAATCGTGAATGCTTCGGCCGAGGGCATCGTCGCGGTCGGGGCGATCCTGGCGGGAATCCCGATGGTGGATCGGATCGACACGGCGGGTCTGCGGACGGGCGATCGGATCGTCCTCGACGGTGCCCGGGGAACCGTGGAACTGCCGGACGTGAGGGCCACGCCCGTCGTGACCGCGGTCCTACGGAATCGAGGTCGCATCTTGATCGTGCGTCGAAGCGAGAAAGTGGGAAGCTTCCGCGGTCGCTGGTCCGCCATCTCCGGACACCTAGAGGGGCGTGAGGATCCGAAAGCCCGTGCCGTGCAAGAGGTCCGGGAGGAGACCGGTCTACGACGCCTCGCGTTCCGAGCCGCGGGAGCCCCGATTCTCGCGCGACACGACGAGACAGTGTACGTGGTCCATCCGTTCTTGTTCGACGTTGCGAGTCGCCGCGTCCGCCTGGACTGGGAGAACGTCGAGCATCGCTGGGTTCGCCCCGGCGAGGAACTCGATCGCCTTCAGACGGTTCCGCGCTTGAAAGACGTCGTCGCGTCCGTCCTACGCTAACGATCGCCGTCCCGCGAGGTCTCGCCCGACGACCCACCTGTGGATCCGATCACTCGATCCACCTCCCTCTCGAGGAGGGTGAGCTGGTGCGGGTCGAGAGCCGACGGGTTCACGGACACGAGGAACACGCCGTTGTTGATCGCGACTTGGTCGCGAATCGATTGGACGAGCCTCAGGACCGTGATGAAGTTGTTATTCGTAACTAGGTACTCGATCGCGTCGAGGAGGATGACGCCCCTTTCGCGGGTGAGGAACTGTTCCACCGCGAGCGACAGCTTCTCGAGGTCCTTCGGCCGGACCGAGTCCTCCTTGCCGACGTTGCTCAACCAGAGGATCGGGAGGTCGGAGCCGCCGAGACGCTCCCGCACCTTCTGCGGAAAGATCCGCGTGATCGCCATCCCCGGTTTCCCCGCCTTCTGCGCGATCTGGAAGAGCCGGTACGCTTCGTCCGGCGCCGCCTCCTCGACCAGGTAGGAGGAAGAATCCTTCAATAGAGGTGGGGGCTCATCCTCCGACGCGGTCCGAGCGGGAGCCGAGGCCGCCCCAGCTTGCGGCGCTCCGCACGACGGGCAGTCGGTGGAACCCGCGGGGATCAGCTCACCGCAAGCGATGCACGCGATGCGGGACGGTGATCCGACCGCGGCGGTCGACAAGACGAAGCCACAGACGGGGCACTTGTCCGCCCCCGGAGGGATGGCCGCCTTGCAACGCGGGCACGGCGTCGTCTTCGTCGTGACCGGCTCGCCACATCGGGAGCAGCTGCGCGCGCTCGCCGAGACGGAGGCCCCGCAGGTGGGACACGATAAAGGGGCGTCCTTCTTCGCCGCCAGGGCGTCCAAGATCCGGACCGCGTCCGCCCCCTGCAAACCTTCGATCTGGGCGAGTTCCTGTTTCGTCGCGGTCCGGAGCGCACTGAGGCTCTTGTATCCGGCGTCGAAGAGCGCCACCGCCTTGGGCACGGTGATCCCGGGAATCCGGGTGAAGTCTCGGAGGGCCTCCGACATGTGGAGCGGCGTGACGCCGATCGTCACGGAATGGCCATCCACATCGTTCCATTCCACGACGTATTCGGATTCCACCGTCCCTTCAGCGAACATGAACTTGCGGGATCGAGTCTCCCGCGCCATGAATTCCTTCTGGCTTCCCAGCATCGTCGCGAAGTCCTTGTTCGTCTTCACGACGGTCTCGATGAAGTCGTCGACCTCGAGGTCGATCTCCTTCCGCATCTGTTGGATTCGACGGATCACTTCTCGGGCGTACGCTTCCGCCTGCAACTCCGGCGTGATGCGAAGGTCGAGGTAGAGCTCGCCGTAGGCGGTCGGGACCCGGATCACCTCGGCGGGCATCGCCTTCTCGAAACGGACCATGGACGGTTCGATCGTCACAATCTGGCCCTCGACCCCGACCTGGAGGTGTCCTTTGTCGAGGGCCTTCTTGATTTCGTCCGCGGACCGCGTTTCGAGGAGCTTTACAATCTTGGGCTGCAATACGCGGTAGGCCTTGCCGATCGCCGCCGGATCGGGCTTGACCACGAGTGCCATCCCGGGGAACTCCTCCGTCTCTTTCAGGACGGCGAGGGTTTTCGCATTCGCCTGTTCGAGGAAGATGCCGCGCATCGTTTCGAGCGCGGCCGCCGCATCGGGCGTGGGATTCTTCACCGCAACGAGCTTCAGAGGCCAGCGCAGCTTGCGCCCTCCCTTTTGTCGTTCCTTCGACACGACCTCGACGAGCTCCTGGACGATGCTCATGGACCGTTCGAGATCCGGCTGGATTCGTTCCTCTTGTGCGGACGGCCAATCGACCATGTGGACGCTCAGTTTCTTCCCGTCGAGGCGTTGGTAGATCGCCTCCGCCACGAACGGTGTTGCCGGCGCGAGCAGGAGCGCGAGCGTCCGGAGCGCCTCGAAGAGCACGTGGTACGCCGCGAGCTTATCGCGGTCCTCCGCCTCGGTCCAGGTCCGGCCACGAACTAGCTTCACATACCACCGGGAGAGGTCGCCCAGAATGAACGCCTCGACCGCTCGGTACGCTCGGTGCAGATTGTACGTCGCGAATTCCTTGTTCACGGCGGCTTTCAGGCCCTCGAGCCGCGAAAGCAGCCAGCGGTCCTCGGGACGCAAGTGGCCCGAGATCGACGGGAAATCCGGCGAGGCCGGGTCGAACCGGTCCAGCACCATGTAGGTCGTCGCGAAGCGGAACACGTTCCAGAGGATGTTCAGCGTTCGGTTCGCGTTCCGGACGCCGTCCTCCTGGAACGTCTTGTCCTCCCAGATCGCATTGACGGAAAGCATGTAGAAGCGAAGCGCGTCGACGCCGAACTTGCGGACGATCGTCTCGGGTTCGATGATGTTCCCGAGGGACTTGTGCATCTGCCGCCCGTCAGGCCCGTTCACCCATCCATGCATGAGGACGCTGTCGTACGGCGCCCGGTCGAACGCGACGACGCCCGCTGCGAGCTGCGAGTTGAACCAACCCCGGGTCTGGTCGGGACCTTCGACGATCCAGTCCTCCGGCCACCACCGGCGGAACTCGTCGTCCCGCGCGGGATATCCGAGGCTCGCCCAGCTCGAGACGCCGCTGTCGAACCAGACATCGAGGATGTCCGGGATGCGCCGCATGTCCGCTTGACACTCGGGACACGGGAGGACGACCTGGTCGATCCCAGGTCGGTGCAGGTCCATCCCGTCCTGGTAGCCTTGGCCCTTCCGCAACGCCTCCGACGAGGCGACCAGGATCCAATGCGTACACTTCGTGCACCGCCAGATCGGGAGCGGGATTCCCCAGTACCGCTGCCGGGAGAGGCACCAGTCCCGCAGGTTCTGGGTCCAGTCCATCTGCCGGGCCTTGCCGGCCCAATCCGGGAACCAGGCGATCCGTTGCACCTCCTCGATCATCTTCGGTTTGATCGGGCCGACGCGGAGGAACCATTGGACCGTGGCGCGGTACAGGATCGGCGTCTTGCACCGCCAGCAATGGCCGTACGAGTGGACGAGGGTCTCGGCCGCGAAGAGGGCGTTCGCGGCGCGGAGGTCTTCAATGATTTCCGCATCCGCCTCTTTCACGGCCTTGTCGTGGTACGCGCCCGCCTCCTTGGTGAAATGCCCTCGTTCGTCGACGGGACTGATGACGGGCAAGCCGAGGGACTGCCCGAGGTCGAAGTCCTCCGGACCGTGGCCTGGCGCGGTGTGTACGAGGCCCGTGTGCTCCGCCTCAACCGTGTTCGACGCGACGACCCGGTGGACCCATTCCCCCGTCACCGTCGCCTGATACGGAACCTTCGAGGCGAGGGGATGCGTGTAGGCGAGGCCGACCAGTTTCTCGCCCGGCGTCGTCTCGACGACCTCATGGGCAGACGCCCCGCCGAGGGCCGTGACTGCGGGGACGGACGACTCCATCGTCCAAATGAATTCCGTCGAATCGCCGCGGACGACCTTGACCTTCGCGTAGACGAACTGCGGATGAACGGCGATGGCCAAGTTCGCGGGCAAGGTCCACGGCGTCGTCGTCCAGATCAACAGGGACTCCATGGGTCGGTCAACGAGCGGGAACTTCACGTAGATCGAGGGGTCCGTCTCATCGGAGTACTCGATCTCGGCGTCCGCGAGGGCGGTTTCATCGCGGGAGCACCACTGGGTCGAACGAAGGGCCTCGTAGATCCACCCGCGCTCGTGCGCCTTGCCCAGGGTCCACCATGCCCCTTCAATGAACTCGTTCCGGATCGTCATGTAGGGCCGGTCCCAGTCCATCCAGACTCCGAGGGCCCGGAACTGGTCCGTCATCTTGTTCAGGAGGTCGAGGGCGAACGTGCGGCACGTCGTGATGAACGTCTCAATCCCGAGGTCCTCGATCTCCTTCTTGTTCGTGATGCCGAGCGTCTTCTCGACCTGGACCTCGATCGGGAGGCCGTGCATGTCGTAGCCGGGTTGGTCCCGCACGCGAAACCCGCGCATCCGGCGGAAGCGGAGGACCGCGTCTTTCGTCGTTTTGTTCAGCACTTGGCCCAGATGGATCGAGCCGGTCGTGTACGGCGGTCCGTCACCGAAATAGAAGTCTTCGCCTTTCGATCGCGCCGCGGCGGTCTTCGCGTAGACTTTCGCGCGGTCCCAAAACTCCTGGACCTGCCTCTCCACCTCGAGTGGAGCATACGCTTTCTCCGCCTGCTTGATCATCGCAGCCCCGCTCCCCGGGATTCGGACCACCGCGAGGCTTCTTCATCGCCTCGGAGCGGCGACCCACCCATTCGACACTCGCTATTAAAACGTGCGGAGCCCGTTCCACCCCGAGTACGTCGCGACCGGGGCAAGAGGGCCGGGAGCGAGATTTGAACTCGCGTCAAGGGATCCACAGTCCCCTAGCATAAGACCAGGCTAGCCCATCCCGGCCGCAGTTCGGCGGAAGAGGCGGGGAGGATATAGGGTTTTGGAGCGGTGATTCCGGAGTATATGCCCTTCATCAAGGCCTCACGAACGGAGTCGCTTTCTTTCTGGCCTCTCCGAAGACTGTGGTCAGTTCGGAGTCGCTTCCGCCCTTCATGTATTCCCGTATCGCGTTCATCATTTGAGGCGTGATTTCAGCGGTCTCCAGAACGCGAACCGGAATCAGGTCTCCGATGGGTCCTTCCGGCCACTCTCGACTCTGTTCCTCCAAGACTTCTTGGACCGGGAGATTCGTCCCGTAGTGCAGGCTCATCCCGCCGCCTTCGGACTTCGCATCGTGTCCGGACCAGTAGGCGAGGATCGCCGGGTCCAACACCTTCCGTCGGTGACGCTTTACGAAGTGCCTCATGTGGGCCATCGTCAGCGCCGAACGGATTCCGTGTCGGGCCGTGTACGCTTTCCAAAGGTCTTCGGTCGACCGATTGGAATGGATGCGCATTGCATCGGCGATCTTCCCATGCTTCCCCATTCGAGGAAGGATGAGCGCCTCCGGGGTGGAGTTCGGGCTCTTCCCGTTCCACTCCATCAGGTCCGTCGCTAGGTCCGATGGGATGTGCGCGATCCACGGGCTCCCGGTCTTGAATCCTTCTTCGACACCACGCGCTACGAATGCGTAGGGTCGTCCGGACTCGTCGTACCGGATATTGCCCCATCGGATCGCACCGAGCTGGTCCACGGGTCTTAGTCCGTAGGTCAACATCATGCGAACGAAGACACGAACGTAGGCGTCGGGTTCCTTTGCCAGAGCCTTGGCGAACGGGAGGACTTCCGCATCCGGAGGTGCCTCTCGTCGCTGCGGCTTCGGCAACGAACGTCCGAAGTCTCGTCCGATGTCAATCGGCCACGGTCCGAGTCCGCCGTAGACCCACACGCGTTGCAGGGCCGTCAGTATCCATCGCTTCGAGCCCGGTCTCATCGTCGCCATGTAGTCGGTGATAATCTTGTGGGCTCGCTTCGGTGTGAGCTGCTTCCGAGAGAACGAGTCCAGGCCTACGGTCTTCGCGAAACGTCGGAAAGCCGTCGAGTAGTCGCCGGCTGTCGGAGTGTCTGGTCGGAATCGGTTCTTGGTCTCGTCGACGAAGCGTGCAATGACTTGGTCGACGTTCAACGCGGGTTCGTCCGCGCCGAGGTGGCCGACTGCACGTACTTCGCCGTCATCCGTCCCCTGAGGGTCTCCATCCGTCCCATGGACGGACGCAAGGGGTTCATTGCTGTCCTCTGGAAGCGAATTTTCCCCATCTTCGCTCCCAAGAAACGTATGGTCGAGCGGGAGGATAAAGCTCTCACTAGGACGAGCGAAACTACCCGGACGGACGAGTTCGGGTCGCCTCCTAGGTGGCGATTCTAGAGGGTTCTGCAAAATGACGAGGGCTCCGGTACTCAACGAGGGTATACTTGTGTGCGCTTGCTACTTAAACATTTATCCACGCACGAAAATAAAATATCGAAATATTGTAGATACGGGAAGAATTATCCCTGCGATATCGCGGTTCAAAAACGACTGAAACCCCGGTCCGAAACCCTCACGAACGGTGAGATATCTGATCGATTTCATAGAATATCGGATGAGGATCTGGAACGTGCAAGGCCGGCGCAGTCTCACCAGTCAATGGCTGGCCAATGTTTATTTCATTATTTTCATGATAGAGTTGTTTATTGTCTTCATGACCATCATTGTCTTTAGCGAGCCGGGATGGGTCTCTGGCTCCTCCCTCTTCCAAGGGCAAACGCCGTCTGGATCTAACAGGACCTCGCATTCAGGGCAATGGGCGTGCGGCATTTTGCTGGGTGGAATTGAGCCGCGACACTTGGGGCACTTGTAGCAGCCGTATGAACCGTCGGGCCTCTGGGTTTGGCTGCAGCTCGGGCACTTAACGTAGGTATGATATCGAAATTCGCAGCACTCACAATCCACACAATCTGAGGGGACTTGGCGTCGGGGAGTCCCAGCATTACTCAGCGCTCGGTGATCGCACCCTGGGCAACAACAATCAGTCGGGGGGAACCCATATTTCTTCTCCAATTTGGCCAATCGAGTGCGCCGATCGAGAGACTTGGGTTTCGTCGCATATTGCTCCCGCTGCCAAGCATTGTAGCACTTCCGGCAGTGGCGGGGATAGCGGCGAAATCCGTGGGGTTCCTCAACAACAAGCTTTCTTCTCGCGTTTTGTTGCTGAGTGCGTGTGATGGTCATGAACAATAACCATAGCTATAGTCTGAAATTAATGAAAAAATTACGTCACTGGATGGAAGGGCAGATCGAGCTACGCTTTCGACTAGGACTTCAATCAACCCAGGATCGTATCCGCTTTCGTCGGGCATCATGCTCTGCTCATCTCTGTGCTGTCCTTCTATTTATAAGGTTCCATCCATAAAAATTGTCTTTTCCCGGTATCCCACTTTCTTAGGTTTCTTGGACTCGAAGAAACCTGAGTAATACCCCGGTCGCTAAGTCGCACCCTGCGGGGGATGCTCCTAATCGCTCCCGTAAGTTGCCCTCGAGAACCGTACCGACGAGCGGTCGATGTGGAAGTCAGGCCTGGGTGATGGCTGAAAATCCTTTCTTCAGGCGGTGAGGAACATTTCTCGTGCTGGATAGCGGAGATGTCTAGCCAAGAGCCTAGTCCCAAAATTACCGCCCGTCCTGCGATCGGTTTCAAAAAAAGATACGGTGAGTTTGAGGAGCCTCTTGGGCCTTCAACCCGTGGCCAACGGGTATTCCGCCCCGCCTCTATCTAAGCGTTGCATGCCAACGAGCGATGTCGTGGGCGGCCTAGTTCTTTCTTGCGAACTGCACTTTCCGAATCACGAGCGTCCTCGAGTCCGCCCCGGCTCGATCTCCACGAAGTCACCGACGTCCAAGTCCTTGACGCCCGCTCGTTTCGCCCTCGGTGAAGCGAAGATGTGAGTGGAACGAACATCGAGCGAGCCGGTTAATGAATTTCAATTGTCGTCATCCTCGTCTTCTCCTTCATCACTCATACGGTCCAAGAACCAACCGATCGCCTTCGCGATGTCCTTGTTCTGCCGCCATTGTAGCTTCTGCTTTTCCAATTCGAGCCGGAGGCGACGGCGTTCCTCCGCCGCAAGCTTTACTGGATCGGGCGATGCGGGCGACGTCGGCGCGGACGCCTTCGGTTTCCTGGAAGGTCCTCGCCGCCGCTTCGTGATGAACGGCAGCGACTTGACCATTATCTCCAGCAGCCGACGAGCCTTTCGGGATTCCAACCAGTTCAAGGCGGTCAAGGCAATTGCGATGACGGCGACGACCAAAGATGTAACCACGATTTCGTCTGCCAAGCTGTCACCCCTAATTCTTCGGAAGGGAAGTGTATTCGGGGTTAGTCTCTAGCAAACCGGGAACTCCCGTCGGACGTAACCCCAATTGGGACAGGGTTGGACCGTACCATGTCGTGCGGCACTTCGGGCATCGCTTGAGGAGGATCCGCGGATTCTTGGAATCGGAGAGCCCACGTCGTTCCAACTGAGTGAGGTCGGATGGACAGACATAGTGATAACGCGAGGCCAAGATGTTCAGTTCATCAGTCTGCCTTCTCGGCATTCTGCCGGAACCTGGTCGGTTGCACCAGATCATCAGAACTCCTGAGTTGTGTTCCGGTGAGGGGCTCGCGGTCCTCATTTCTTCCGGGAATCTCATTCGGTTACATCTCCCGATGGAGTAGTTTCGGTCGACTCCAGAACCTCCGAAAGCGAAACAATGTACGTCTGTGCCTCCTCGATGGTGGCGAACATCAAGCTACCCTTAATCCCGTTGCAGATCTGACACGCCGCCACGAAGTTGATCGCGTTGTTATTCTGGCCATAGGAAAATGGCACCAGGTGATCCCAGGTGACCCTCAGCCAAGTAAGCTTGCCTTTTCTGATCACGGCCGAACCGAATGTTCGTTCGCAGTAGAGGCAATGCTTCTGTTGCCCCTCCAGAATCTGGCGCTTCTCCTCCTCCGTTGGTTGACGCCGAATGTCAGGTGCTTGCGACATTCGCTTCGTCTGCCGGGATCCTAAGTCTGTGGGCATCTGGCAACATGCGAGCCGTCCCTCAACTACCAAGGCCCACTGACGACATGACGGACAATATTCTCGTGGCATGACCACGTTGCCGTATAGGGCGTAATGCTGCGTCGCCATCGTGTCATTCCTCCCTGAGGGATCGCTCGAATTCCCACGGATTCTGACTGGAGACTCCCGGGAGGAATGCCACCCCGACGAACTTTTCGCCTTGTTGAACAATCACAAATCGGCCAATCCCGTCGATATCGAGATACAGTTTGCACGGCCGCTGAAGGTTCCAATCAACGACGAGCACGCCGTTTAGTTTAACGATTCTCCCAACGTCTGCACTCGGGGAGACATCGTCCAAGCTTTCCTTGCACCGTTCCACTAGGAGTTCCGTCGGGAGAACGTTCAGCGCGTTTCGGCCAAGTTCGTGTTCGGTCATGTGGGACGGATTAGCGACCAGGCTCAAGAAGCGCCGACGAAATTGAATCCTACAATTTGGAATGTCGTTCCAACTATCTCCATATCCTCGGAACCCTTACAAGTTGCACAATGGCAGCCATGTCCGAGGAGCAGACAAATCCGTTCGCGTTCGCGGACGAAATCTTCAGTTACTCCGATCGGTTGTGGAAGACGCTCGCATACTTCAGCGCGTTGTCCATCTTCCTCGTGTTTGTTGTGCTGTGGCTCCTGCTGGGGCAGCCTTCTATTGGTGGCTGGGAGCTGCTGATCTTTGGCTCTGCTTTTCTACTCGCGATTTACTTCCCTCTCGCGGTCTGGAACAGCTTCCGGCTGATTCTTCCGCTAAGGCACTGGATTGATGATTATTTCGATTTCGCGTTCATCGTGAAGTTTGAGCTATTCCCTGCGAAGGGGTCTGATCCTACGGACCGCATCCTCAACAAGCTCGGAGAGGTGTACCCCGAAGTAGAACGATTGGTCAAGAAAAGATCCAAGGCAGTACGACTGCATTCCGGAATTGCATCCAGATCGAAGGTCGCATGGGACTTGGTAATCGACTTGAAATACCCTCGGATTGTCCGAATCCCCTGGGTCCACCGCCATCTTGGGGACCCTGAGTACCTCCTGGTCAAGCGGTTCCCAGTCGGACAGCCCGTCTTGGGGACGGACCTGCGAAGCCTCGCAAACGATCTGCGGCGAGATCTACGTTGGCAGAATGGCAGCGTTCACAGTGTCTTCATACTCTCCCCAATCGGGTTCACGGAGGATACGATTGAATCGGCGAGGGATGAGTCCGTCGAAAGCTGGTTCAGGTGTCCCGTTGAATTTGTGGTAGAGACCTCGGAAGGCTACGAGCTGCCAATCAAGGATTAGCGTCTGCCTCGTGTAGTGGGCGGAAAATGTCAAAGCCGTCTCGATGTCTTAGCCAGACGTTCGCACCCTTTTCGCTTAGGAAATAGATCGTTCGTTCGCCGACGAGGTTTTTCGATACGAGTCCTTGGTTCAAAAGAATCTCAAGAAGTCGCTTTATTCGTTCGTCGCGCTGGATCGGCATGCCTCGCAGAGTGCTCAGCTGATGAAGCGTTGCGAATTCTTTCCGGACGTTCAGATCGAAGAGTTCCCTCAAGAGACGGACGATGACATACTCATCAGGCCATTCCTTGCGTCGCCTCCTCCTGTCGGCGGGCGTCTGTGCTTGAGGAGACAATCAATGCGAATGCCGAGCTGAAGTAGATAAAGATGGTGAGGCGCAGGGGCCCGAAATGATCACGCAGCAATTCTCCCGCGGGCCGTCGCCTACCTGATGAAGCTCCGTGGAAACACCCGTAATTGGTACAAGTTGATCGAGGGTGCCCGCGCCTCAAGCGCTGGCCGCGAATCTAAGAACCGATTCATCTCAGGAGATCACGGGGACACCTACGATGTACGGCGGTAGTCCATCCGGGTGCCTCTGGACCGCTTGCTTGAGATTCGTCTCATAGGGTTCGGTTCCTTCTACCGCCGACAGCCACTGCAGCGTCCCGTCGATCATGTCTTGGCAGAAGCGCTGAACATCCAAGTTCAGGGCATCGTTGATCACATTGTTGTGTGCTATGAAGCCGGAACCCGGTTCGATGAACAGGATGCGGGCATATCCGAGGTCGGCGTGGGTCATACGTCCCTGATGAAGCATGGCACACCTAAACTTGTAACACTGTCTTCCCGAGAGACTCGGCTCATGCCTCGGCCCAACTCGATATTTTGGCCCAATGTATTGGTCGAACCATCCGGCGTACCGATCTGCTGTATCTTCCCCGTCAGGAGACTCAAGGGCTCCGCAGATCGAGGGAACCGCCAGTGCACCGAAGAGGGCCAGGTAGTAGTCCCCAGTTTCCGATACCCGTCGCAGTTGTGCCAATATGTCCCGTACCATTCCGACACCAGCTGCGAGGGCAATATTCCGATGGAGCAAAGGAGTTACGGATAGGGAAAGAGCCGGGCCGTTGGGCCCGGCGTGGATGGCCTACTGTGGGAGCCGTGCGCGGTGGTCTATGCAGTTCTTGCAGAGCTCCCCTGGGCGCTTGCCATCAGGGTTGTCTACAGGGTGCTGCTTGCCGTCCCAGCCGGGACAGTAGCGGCGCACGCGGGCTTTCACAAATCGGCGGTTCCTGTTCAAGATCTCTTCGGCGGGGTTCATGGTCTCTTAACCGGGAGGCGGTTCGCCTTTTGCCCGACAGCTGAGCAGGCGAGCATTAACACTTAACCTCTCCGTGAACAGTTTGTTGCTGACATCAAAAGATTGAAGAGTCTCGCCTCTTCCGGGGCCCGCCGCGAGGATACTACAACCCCAGGTCGCTACTCGAATCCCATCATGCTCCGGAGGGCGCGAGCTGAGGCCGATGTCTTCCCGCCCTTTCGACGAACGACCCCTTGGATCGCCCAGTCCGCCTCCTTCGTGCCGGTCTTGTTCACAAGATGCGGGTTCTTTGCCTTAGCATTCTGAATTAGGAAGTTCTCAAGGTCATCGATGACTTTGACGTTCACCCGGCCTTTGCCTTGAGGGGAAGCAACTAAGAAGAGAATCGGGGTCCCTTTCTCATAACGCGCCATTCCGATTGCGTACTTGAGTAGCTTGTCATTGGTGAAGCATTCCTGATCGTACTTTCGAGTTGCCTCGCCGACGTAAATTGGCGTCATGCCGCCGCCCGACCGAAGGCCAAACACATAGGCCCCACGGCGGTTGCGAATGTGCGGATGAGCGCGAAAGAACGCCTGACCTTCGTCTCGAGTTATTACCCGAGAGTCGTCAGGCATTGGAATTTCGTACGGCCCGAGAACCTCGAAGGTGACCTTCTTCGGACCTTTCTTCCGCTCCACGGCGGCCGACTGGAGTCGCTTGACTTAGTTCTTTGGGCATTGGTATCGTCTGCTTCCTATCTGATAAGGGGCCGAGGCCGTGAGGCCCGGCTTAGCGGGGAACGAGGGCTACTGCGACATAATCCGCACAGAAGGGGCGTCGTACGACACGAAACACGGACCAAAATTGCCTTAGGAGCCGAGGACCGTATCCTGAATCGTGGGAAACGACGCTCCATCCGGGGACTCCCTTCTCGGTCGGAAGATCCTCATCAAGATCATTGAGCCTTACGCCATCGCGGCCAAGATCGGAGATCCGCCCCTCGAGGGCAGCGTAATGCGCTTCGAAACCACCGAGCCCGGCGGTATGATGTGGATTTGGATGGGGCGCCCAATCGAAGACGAGGGGAGAGTCGGTCATCTTGTCATCGCGAGTCCCCGGCATGTTGGTGTACATCTGATAGACCTGTTCGTGGAAGACGAGATCGCTGCCGGTGCCGGTCTCGTCCCCGACGAACTCGCTAACCGCCCAATCAAAGAAATTTCACAGGCAGAGGCGCACTACTTCGCGATAGTGACCCTCCGGCTCGCCAAGTGACCTTGGAAAGTGCCCACCCCCTTTGGGAGCGGGCTTGGGTGGGGAACGAGGGCTTCGACAACGTAATCCGAACAAAAGGGGGTCCTCCGCGGCGAAATCGACCGGGAACTTTCAACACCTCTTCGGCTATTCGGTATTGGAGAGGAGACTCGCGGCAGTCCCAAGCATCACCTTCGAAGGGCTGATCCTTTACCGCGAGAGGGATCGACTCGGCGTCGGGTTCGCGTTCCCGCCCTCCGTGAGAGATCGATCGGGAATGGAAACAGCGTTGGCAAAGTTCATCGAATCGGCGCTTAAGCTGGCGTGGCCCCATGCCGGTTACTCACTCCAGTTCCGTCAAGGCAACACACGACTCTTCATAGAGCGAGGGCGGTGGCTCAGCTTGGCGGCGGTAATGTTCGTGCCAGAAGCCGCCGAAGCCTACGATATTCTAGTGGATGGAAAGCTCGTGAAAAGCATCGGACCCGAGAAACTCATGAAGGACACTGAATCATGGCGGAGCCGTGAAAACTACGAGGCTGCCTTCTCACAGGTCACCGCCCCGCGGCTTCGAGGCGCTCTGGCGGAGATTGAGGATCCTCTCCGCTCGTTCCTTTCCTCGTGGAAAGGTACTGATTTCCCAAGGCGACAAGAGGTCGAGGTAACGCTCGGGGAGATCTTGTCAGGAAATCGCTGATGCAGGGAAAGGGCCCGCCCTCGCGGGCGGGCGTGAGTGGGGAACGAGGGCTACGACGACGTAATCCGAACAGAAGGGTGCTTATGTCGGTCAACACATGAAGGGGGGAAGGGGGGAGCCGGTTGTGGGCTCCCGTGATGGGAACGGATGACGACGACGTGCGGCACGCTTCCGACGATGCCTTATCCTCCCGATTCCGAAAGACAAAGGGTTTTGGTGGACGTGCTCAGGGCGAGTCCTTCGGAGGATCGTCTCTCACTTTTCCGGAGTGCGCACGATCCCCGGTGTGGATCGTCTGAGCCGCGCGAACGACACGACGATGAGGGCGAGTCCCGCGATTTCGAGACCGATGAACACGTACGTGAACGAGGAGAGGAAGAGACTTGCCATTGCGCCTCCGAAGAGCACGATCAGACCGACCGCCCCGACGGCCACGCTCATCCTTCGCCTCTGCATGGCGGCGTCCTCCGTGGCCCTTCGGCGTTGCGACGGAGTCGGCGGCGGGGATTCCAACGCACCGCATTCGACCTTCGGTTATTTGATGGCTGCGCCTGAGGTCCGCGCATTGCACAAACGTTTTGTACGCCGCGCCGGATGGAGCGCCGGCCATGGCAGGAAAACGCGATTTCGTGTCGATGCGCGACGTCCGCGACGATCTCGTCGGCCTGCTCGAACTCGCCGGGAGCATCAAGAATCGGACGAAGGCCGGAGAGCCGTACGAGCCGCTTCGCGGTCGGAGCCTCGCGATGATCTTCGAGAAGTCGTCGACGCGGACTCGCGTATCGTTCGAAGTCGGAATGACGCAGCTCGGAGGGCACGCCCTCTTCCTCAACCCGAATGACCTGCAACTGGGCCGCGGGGAGACGATCGCGGACACGGCGCGCGTCTTGAGCCGCTACGTCGACGGCATCATGTACCGCGCATTCAAGCACGAGAACGTCCGCGAGCTCGCGAGGAACGCGAGTGTGCCGGTCATCAACGGTCTGGACGACCGAGAACATCCGTGCCAAACAGTCTCGGATCTGTTCACGATCCAAGAACGGAAGACGCCCCTCGACGGACTCAAGCTGGCCTACGTGGGGGACGGGAACAACGTGTGCAATTCGCTGCTCCTCGGGTCCGCGACGGTCGGGATGGACATGACCGCGGCGTGTCCGGCCGGATACGAACCGGATCCTGAGTTGCTTCGCGAGGCGAGGCAGATCGCGAAGGATCGCGGTGCGACCATTGAGGTGGCGCATGATCCTCATTCCGCGGTCCGGGGTGCCGATGTCATCTACACCGACGTCTGGGTCTCGATGGGGCAGGAGCGGGAGAAGGAGGAGCGCGAGAAAATCTTCCGACCGTACCAGGTGAACACGAAACTGCTCGACCACGCGAAACCGGATGCCGTCGTGATGCACTGCCTGCCGGCCCACCGGGGGCTGGAGATCACGGATGAGGTGATGGACGGTCCTCGTTCCATCGTGTTCGATCAGGCCGAAAACCGGCTCCATGCCCAGAAGGCGATCCTCGCCCGCTTCCTGGCGGGCGTCTGAGGGCCCCGCGACAACCCGTAAATAGGGTCCTTCCTTTGCGGGCGACGGTGGGCGGCCTGCGGCGGTGGCTCCGCTACGTAGCCGGCGTCCTGGTCCTGACCGGTGCCGTCGCCGCGATCGTCTTTCCCCAGGCGGCCCTGAACGCCCTCCAGCTCCCCCTGCTCGCCGTGTTCTCGACGACGCGCATGGTGGTGGCCTACGTGTTCTCTCTCCTCTTCGCGATCACCTACGGCCACACGGCGGCGACGAACAAGAGGGCGGCGGTCGTCCTGCTGCCGGTGCTCGATGTCCTCCAGTCCATCCCCATCCTCGGCTTCTTCCCGGCGGCGCTCGTATTCTTCGTCGCGACGTTCCACGGACACCCGATCGGGATCGAACTCGCCGTCGTCTTCCTGATCTTCACGAGCATGTCGTGGAACATGGCCTTCGGCGTGTACGAGTCCCTGACCACGATCCCGCAGGACCTCGAGGCGGCCGCCGCGAGTTTTGGCTTGACCGGTTGGCTTCGGTTCCGATTTCTTGCCTTTCCCGCCGCAATCCCGAAACTGGTCTACAACTCCATCCTCTCATGGACGAACGGCTGGTTCTTTCTGGTCGCGAGCGAGATCTTCACCGCGGGTGGTACCGAATTCCAGCGTCCGGGGCTCGGAGCGTTCATCGCGATTGCCGGCCGAAACGGGGACACCCCGTCCATCGCGATCGGGATCGGAGTCCTCGCCGCCGTGGTCCTGGCCCTGGACATCTTCCTCTGGAGGCCCCTCAGTGCGTACTCGGAACGGTTCCGGATGGAGACAGCCACGGGCCGGGAGATCCCGCGAGTTCCGAGCCCGTACGAACGGTTCCGATGGCTGCCCCGCCTTCCCGGAGTTCGCCACTGGATCCTGGCTCGACTCCAGCCCGTCGCCCTCGGATATCATCGGCTGTCCCTCCGATTCGAGCGATCCTATTCAGGCCATCCGAAAGTCATCAAGGACGTCCGGAGGATCGATCTCGCGTTGTTCGTCGTGGTCTTCATCCTCGTCGTCTCGGCGGGCCTCTTCGGCCTCGCCCAGATGTTCCTCCGTCCGCTGCCGCCCAGCGCTGCCCTCCTGCCCAGCGCGGCCTTCCTTTCCTTCTCCCGGCTCCTCGTCGCCTATGGGATCGCACTGACCTGGACGGTTCCGGTCGCGGCTTTCCTCGGAGAGAGCGAGCGAGCGTCCCGATATCTGACGCCCGTGCTCGAGCTCTTCGCGTCCTTGCCCGCGACCGCACTCCTTCCCGTGATCGTCGGTTTCGCGCTCGTCTTGACCGCGTCCTTCGGAGACGCCGCCCAGTTGGCCGCCATCCTGATCGCGCTCTTTAGCATGCAATGGTACCTGCTGTTCAACCTCATCGCGGGTGTCCGGAGCATTCCGGACGACCTGAAAGATGCCGCCCGATCATTCGGCCTCCGCGGCCGGACCTACTGGAGGCGCCTCTTGTTGCCCGCGATCACCCCGTCCCTCTTGACCGGCAGCATCACCGCCTGGGGTGCGGGGTGGAATGCGTTGATCGTGTCCGAGTACATCGTGTACGCGAAGCAGCCCTTCGTGGTCCCGGGCCTCGGTTCGCTCCTGAATCAAGCGGTGTTCACGGCGCCGGACAGCGAGATGCTCCTCCTGACGATCCTCACGATGATCGTCGTCGTCCTCGCGATGAACAAGCTCCTGTGGCGTCCCCTGTTCCGCCGCGCGAGCCAACGATTCCGACTCGAGGTGTGAGGCCTGACCGTGCATCCTCTCCTCGAAGTGAAGGACGTCACGAAGTCCTACTTCGAGAACGGAAAGGAGTTCAAGGTCCTCGAGCTCGTCCGATTCGATCTCGCCGAACGGGACTTCGTGTGTGTCGTCGGGCCTTCGGGGTGCGGCAAGTCGACCTTGCTTCGGATCATCGTCGGACTCGACAAGCCCACGTCGGGGGCGGTCCTGTTTGAAGGCGAACCGATCCGGGCGGACAACCCGCAGGTCGCGATGGTGTTCCAGTCCTTCGCCCTGTTTCCCTGGCTCACCGTCCAACAGAACGTCGAACTCGGACTCGAGGCGAAAGGGACGGTGTTGGAGGAGCGGCACCGGCTCGCGCGGAAGTTCATCGACGCGGTCGGCCTGACCGGCTTCGAGGACGCGTTCCCGCGCGAGCTCAGCGGAGGGATGAAGCAGCGCGTCGGCATCGCCCGGGCGCTCGCGATTGAGCCCCTCCTCTTGTGCATGGACGAGCCGTTCTCTTCCCTCGATCCGCTCACGGCCCAGAACCTCCGGGACGAAATCCTGCAGCTGTGGGCGAACCCGGACCTGCCGCCGAAGGCGGTCTTGATGGTCACGCACGCGATCGAGGAGGCCGTCTACCTGGCCGACCGCGTGATCGTGCTCTCGAGCCGACCCGGTCGGATGGTCGCCGAATTGGAGATCGACCTTCCGCGGCCGCGCAACCGGAAGGAGCCGGAGTTCTACGGCTGGGTCGACGAGATTTACTCGCTCATCGTTTGAAGGGATGAGGTCAAGTGTCTAATAGCGGCGAAGGCGTTGGACGGGGCAGCGGCGTGACCGACTTTCATCCAATCGCGAAGGTGTCCGTGGGCCAAATCCTGGGCCTTGTGGAGGCGATCGATGAGGTCGGGGGCGTCGCCGACGTCGCCACGATTTCTCAGGAAGTCGACATGGAACTGGACCGGCTGGGCCCGATCCTCAGCGCGGCCGAATTCCTCGGGCTCGCGACCGTCGAGGACGGGGATGTCCGTATCACGGACCTCAGTCGCAAGCTCCTGCACGCGAACGTGCGGGAGCGGAAGGCGATCGTCCGGGACATCATCGACGACGTGCCCGTGTTCCACCTCATCACGGATATGGCTCGGAAGGCCGGACGGCCGCTCTCCCGGGAGGAAATCATCGAGGCCCTTTCCGCGCGCGTCGGCAGCCACCAGGCGGAGGATCTTTTCAAAGCTCTGGTCTATTGGGGCCGCTACGTCGAACTGGTTCGGTACGACAGCCAGTCCGAGATGCTCACGCTCCGAACGCCCTCGAAGTGAGCGAAGCCTCTCGATCGCATCGGGCGAGGACGCGCCCACACCTTCCTGTTCTCAACTCCGTGAGCGACCGGCCGTCGCACAAAGCGTTAAGGTTCTGCGAACCCATTCCCTTCTGAGGGGTTGCGACCGTGGGGGAGAGCGGGCTCCGTGCGTGGCGTACGCACCGCGCGGGCCTTCGCGTTGGCAGGGGCAGCCTGACGTTTCTGAAAGCCTTTCGGGTCCTGCTCATCATCGGCGGCGTCCTCGGTCTCGCAGGTATCTCGCTCGTCGCTTCGTCGTTCGGGTCCTCCGCCTCTTCTACGACGTCAATCCCCGCCGGATCCATCTGGTACATGTACTACGAGTTCGACGTGCTCGGCCCGGGCAGCCTCCGAGGGGATTACCAAGAAACGACCGGGGGGGCCCTCGACCTGTACGTCCTGACCGAGGCCCAGTACCAGTCCTACCGGACGGGGACGAACATGGGAAGCCTTTGGTCCCTGGGAAGTTCGAATGCGGGGACGATTGACGTCGTCCTCCCCGGCTCCGGCAAATATTTCCTGGTGGCCGATCACGGGACGTCGTACGAGGGTGTCCGGCAGGTGGTCCGCTTCAGCCTTCACCTCGCGGGCATCAATCCGACAACCTTTGCAGCCGGCATTGGACTGCTCGGGGCCGGAGTGGTCGTCGCGGCTCTGGGCGTCCTGAAGCGGAGAAGGTTTGCGATTCGGGCCGGCGGGCACGTCCCGCTCACGAACGCCCCCACCACGGATCCGCCAAGCTCCAATCGGCCCGACCCGCCGCAGCCCCCGATGACCCCATAGTGGCAGGTCGGAATCGACCGGTCTCCGCACTAGGGCGCCAGCGCCATCAAGGACGGTCGATCCTATTCGGTGGCGCCGAAGAACTGCCGAAGCAGCGGGTGCATTTCCATCATCTGTTCCCGGCCGATCGCTTCGTACATTTGGATCATGATCCCGACCGAGAGCAGGACTCCCGTGCCCGAGGCGTTACCGACCGTCCCGATCATGTCGGCGCCCGCCGCGAGGGCGCCCACGGAGGCTCCAGAAATCACCGCCACCACCGGGATGTACCGGTCCAACACACGCCGTAGGATCCGAGGATCCCGCCGGAATCCGGGAATCTGCATCCCGCTCGACTCAATTTGGCGCGCGACGTCCTCCGGCCCCATGTTCGTCGTCATGATCCAGAACTTCGCGAACATGACGGAACCGCCGATGAAGACGCCGAGGAAGACGAGGAGGTGCACGAAGACCTGCCAGTACTCGAGCCCTCGCAAGTAGACGCCGTAGGAATTCGGGTTGAACAGAGGAAGGAGCCAATCCTGCACTCCGTTCACGTTCGAGAAGTAATAGGCGAGCCCGCCTACCGGCGTCGTACGTTGAATCTGACCGTTCAGGACCCGAGAGTCCGTAGCCTCCGGATAGGCACCAATCCACGAGGCGTGGCCGACGAGAGGCCACTCTGGGTGCTGCCAGAACAGGAGGGAGAACATGCTCACGTTCGCCAAGACGGCGGCGACGAGGATCACCGGAATGTTTGAGGCGTACATCAGGCGGATCGGGTAGCGGCCGCGCGCACCTCGAGCCATCCCGTGGGCCAGGGGAAGTTCGATACGGGTCGATTCGACGTAGGCGACAATGAAGAAAATCACGACTGTCCCGATGAGCGCGATCAACGGATTCGGTGGTTGGACCATGATTTGTTCGATCCCGCCGTTCGCGAGCCGGGATCCGGGGTAGTTCTGGAGATACCACACGGTCTTCGGAATCGTGCCCGCGGGGACCGGGCTTCCTGCGCGAGAAGGCTCCCAGTTGAAGGTCCCCGTGAAAATCTGTTGGGCCACGCCGCCCGCGATGAACAGCGAGATCCCGGATCCGATTCCCCATTTCGAGACGACCTCGTCCATGAGGAACACGAGGTACGAACCTCCGAAGAGCTGAAGGACGATGAGCAGCTTCGCCAACATGTCACCGTGCCCGCTCGAGATGAGGCCGAACAGGATGGATCCGTTGAGGGCGCTCACGAAGCCGCCCGCGGGCGTGAGGAAGCCGAAGACCTGCGGGATCGCCTCCACGAAGATCATTACGATCACGAGGAACTTCTGCGTCCCCTGATAGACGCTCTTGTCTTCGTCGTCCTGAAGGTTCAGGTTGATGATCTTCGCGCCCGCGAACAACTGCATGATGATCGAGGCCGTGACGATCGGTCCGATGCCGAGATGCATCAGGGAGCCTTGGGCCCCCGCGAGGATCGCACGGAGACTGGAGAAGAAATCGATCACGTTCGTCCGGTCGAGGCCGTAGATGAAGATGTTCGTCATGGCGAAGTAGAGGATGAGGATCGCCAGGACCCAGAACATCTTGGTGCGGAACTGGACGTGCCCCTCCGGACGGCTCACGGCCGGGAGCCGGTCTGTCAGGGGCTTGAGGGCGTATAGGCGGCTTTTCTTCTGCTCCTCAAGGGGCATCGCTCACTTCCCGGCCGCCGCGGGGAGGACGACTTCCCCGCCAGCGCCCGCGACCTTCGTGAGAGCAGCACCGGAGGCCTTCGCCACCACGATCCGCATCGAGACCGCTACCCGGCCAGAGCCTAATAGTTTGTCGATTCCCGCCGCGGTCAGGTCCACGTTGATTCGAGCGTTGTCCCTAGTCGCATGGCCCGCGGCCTCGAATTCCGCCAGGCGACGGCCAAGGTCCTCCAGGTCGATCGCGGTCGTTGGGTGCATCTGCGCATGGCGCGTGAACCCGTGTCGCCCGAAGTGATCCGGGTCGTACTTGATCATCCACTTGCGCTTGTGTTTGTGGAGCCCGGCGTTCCCGGTGCCACCGCGTCCACCGGCGCCGCGACCGTGCTTCTTGCCGCGACCATGCGTGCGGCTGCCCCTCAGCTTGCGCGTCCTAGAGACCATCCTTCGCCTCCTCGACGACCATCCGCAGGAGCAGTTCGTTGATCTCCTTTCCGCGATACCCGAGGTCGCCGCCGTCGTGGTAGCCGCGTTTGATGTGCCGAAATCCTCTTCGGGGCGGCGGAAGTCGAATGACGGGCCGTAGGTCGCGGACCTCGACCAACCGGGCCTCGCCCTTCGCGAGCGCCTGACTGAAATCCCAGATCGACTTGTACTTGCTGTGGCCCTTCACGAAGGCGTCATCGATCGGCCGGTCGCCGACCTGACGACCCCGTTTCAACAGGAGGCGGGCAAGGACTTCGGCATCCACTTCACCCCAGGTCACATAGTCCTTCACGACCTGCAACATGCCGCGGTACGTCGGATCCTGCGGGACGATTGCGCAGTGATTCTGGCGCGTGAGATGGAGGAGTCGGAGCGTGTCCTTCACATCGCGACGGAGGTCGCTTTTCCCTCGAAGGCGGAGCACCGCGAAACTCATTCCTCCTTCGCCTCCTCGGTTCCAGGGGCTGCCGCGGCTTCCGTGAGGTCCTCGCCTTCGACCTCGACTTCTTCCGGAAGCGGGACGGCCTCGTCTGGCACGGGTGGCGCGGCGGCGACCTTGCGGACGAAGACCTGTTCGGCGCCCGCCTTAATCTTCAAACGGTCCGTTTGTTCGCGGCGGACCTTCAGTTCGGCCGTCTTCCGCAGTGCTTCGAACGTGGCCAGGGCGTAGTTCACCGTCGTCTTCGTATGGCCCTTCGTGAACCCCCATGCATCCGTGATGCCGGCGAGCTTCAACACGCTCTTGGCAACGTCTCCCACCGCGAGCCCGACCCCCTGGGGAGCGGGCTTCAGTGTGACCTGGACGGACCCGCTGCTCCCAATGACCCGGAAGGGGAGGGAGTGAGCGCGCCCGCAGCCGCACTCCCACGAACCACAGCCCCTCTTGATCTCGATCATGTTCAGCTTCGCGTTGTCGATCGCGCGCCGGATCGACGGGCCGACCTCACGGCCCCGCGCCCGGCCCAGGCCCGCGAAGCCGTCCTTGTTTCCCACGATGCACGTGATCACGAAGTTCACCCGGCGCCCAGAGTCCGTCATGCGCTGGACCATGTTCACATCGAGCACTTCGTCCTCCGTCTCGGGGAGGAGGATGTCCACGATCTCGGGCTCGCGGATCGGGAGACCCGTCTGGATCGCGTCTCCCAGTGTAGTGATCTCGCCCGCAAGGACCAAGCGACCGAGCTTCGTTTTCGGAGCCCATTTCGTCAGGTCCCGCTCGGGCCGTGCCGCGCGGGCCTCGCGCCGACGACCGCCTCTCCGCTGCGGCATCAGGCGGCCTCCAGTTTCGACTTCACCGCGTCAAACTGCCTCGCGATCTCCTCGCCGATGTGGGCGCCTCGGACCCGGTCCTTCGCGGGCAGCACCTCGGGACTGTGTGGGACCAACACGCCGGCATCGAGCAGGCCTTGCAACGCCGCGAAGAGTCGGCCCCCGCGGGACGGGCGCTGCCCGCCGATGTCGAGGATGGCCTCCTTGAGGCCTTTCGCGGACGCGCGTCGACCCGCGAGGAAACCGGTCAGGTAGGCGGCCGGCAGGTTCCCGGTCCCGGCGGACCAGCCGTGCTCCTTGAGATCGATCGATTGGGCGGTCGCGAGGATCTTGTCCCCCGGGGTGTCCGGCACGACGAATTGGACGATCGTCTGGTTCAACGTCTTCCGCACGACGACCCGCGGTTTGCCGCTCCGGAGGAGCTTCGCGCGCACGCGATAGTCCGTCCGGCCCTCCCGCCTCCGACGGAAGGGCACGCGGTAGTGAGGACCCTGCTTCTGTTTCATTTCGGCGCCTCCTTGAGCGCGCCCGCGGCGCGCAACTGTTGTTCCATATGAGCCCTTGATTTGAACATGCCGCCCTTGGACTGGGCGTAGAACCGCCGATAGGTCCGGATATCGATCCGTCCATCCTTCTTCAGTTCCCTCAGGCGGCGTCGCATCCCCCGGATCAGGCCAATCCAGCGGGTCTTCTGCGGCGTCCGCGCATTCAACGCTCCCTCGCGGGAACCATGTCCGCGGCGTCGTCCCTTTGCCCGCTGCGCCGCCCGATGGCGGGCACGACCCCGGGACACGCCCCGCTCGTTGCGCTTTTGGATCACGTTGCGGCGAATCAGGCCACGGATCCCGTCGCGGGTGATCGCGTCGAGGATGTTCTCCTGCTCCTTCGGGTCCGGGCTGATGTAGACCCGGTTCACCCCGATCTTGAGGATCGACGCCGCGAGGCGCCGCTGGTAGTCGAACCTCATTCCGTCACCATCCGGTTCAAGATGCGCAGGCCCTTGTCGTCACAGGCTTTCTCGATGATCTCCCGCTTCCGGGTGCCGACCCCGTGCGCAATCCGCACGGCCTGTTTCGTTCCATCGAGGCCCTCGAGCTGCCTCTCGTTGTGCACGAGGATCTCCTGGAACCCGCTCGGGTGCAGCCCCCGGACCGCCCGCGGCCCGCGGTATCCGATCGACGGGAGATTCCATCGGTAGCCGAAGTGGCGGCGCAACTTCGATTGGCCTCCCTGAGGCTTCCGCCATTCGTCCCCGAACATGCGGTATCGGAACCATTCTTGGCGCCGGAACTTCGGCCGAGCGGCGTTCTTCGCCGACCGCAGCGCCAGGAGTTGTTTGAGGCGGTCGTCCAGCTTCGGCTTCGCGCGCGCCTCGTGGACCCTCTCCTCGACTTCCTCTTTTTCCTTCGGTTTCTTCGGCTTCTTGCGGAGCGGCTTCTCCTCCTCGGGCTCTTCCTTCTCCGCCGGCTTCTTTTTTTCCTCCGGGGGTTCGGTCGTCTCCACCTCGCGAGCGGCCCTGGCCTCCTCCTTCGCCACGAACCCGAGGAGGCGTTTGCGAAGGTCGTCCACCTTCCCTTCCGTGGACAGTTCGTACCGATCGGACCAGGCGACGAGCTCGGCCTTCTTCGCGGCGCGGATCTCGGAGGCCTTCGGGAGCGGCTCCTTTGGCGCCGCGGGTTTCTCGGGGACCGCGGTCTTCTTCACCTTCTTCGCTGCCTTCGGTTCCTCGTCCGCCATGCTCACGCCTCCTTCCCGGCCTTCTTCGTGATGTAAATCCCATCTTGGAAGATCCGCGGATCGAAGCCTCGGATCCGGGTCGCCAGTTCGATGTTCGCCGCGGTTTGCCCGACGGCCTCGACGTCCGGACCCGAGAGGAGGACCTGGTCGCCCTTCACCTCGACCTTCGTCTCTCCCACAATCCGAGTCTTGCGCGGGAACTTCTCCCCGAGGAAATTCTCGATGATGAATTCGGGACCCTTCACGGTCGCCTTCACGGGGAAATGGCTGTACACGATTTTCATTTCATACGCGTACCCTTCCGTCACCCCGACGATCATATTGCGGAGGTGGGCGGCGAAGGTTCCGACGAGCGCGCCCTCCCGCCGGCGGGGGTACTCGCAGCGGACCTTCGCCTGCTTGCCTTGGACGACAATCTGGATCCGCGGGTGGGACAGCTTCCGGCGCAACGTGGTCCCCTTCGCCGACACGACGATCGCATCGCCGTCGAGCCCGACCTCCACGCCTCCCGGAATCTCGACCGTTTGCTCCAACAAACCCGCGACCGGCATCGTCCACCTCAATACACGTAGGCGAGGAGCTTCCCGCCCACGCCGACTTCCTTCGCCTTCGTCTGGGAGATGACGCCTTCCGTCGTCGTCAGGATCAGGACGCCGAAGTCCTGGGCCGGGAGGTAGCGCGCCTCGTACTTCTCCAGGTCCGTGCGCTTCACGGCGAACCGCGGTTTGATCACGCCGCAATTGTTGATGCTGCCGACGAGCGACACGCGGTAGAGGTTCCCGCGGCCGTCCTCGATGAGTTCGAACGACTGGATGTACTCGTGGTCCTGCATCACCTTCAGGACCCGGCCGATCAGCTTCGACGCGGGCCGGATCACGCATTCCGTCTTGCCGGCCGCCTCGGCGTTCCGGATCGTCGCCATCGCATCGTTGAGAGGGTCTTGCAACATCCGATCGCCTCAACTGTACTTCCGGAAGCCGAGCTCATATGCGATCTCGCGGAAACATTGGCGGCAGAGATGGAGTCCGTAGCGTCGGACAATGCCCCGTTTGCGGCCACACCGGAGACAGCCTTTCTTCCGGCCGAAGTCCTTCGTCCGCTTCACTCGACCACCTCGACCTTGAAGCGGTCCTTCATGAATTGGATTCCCTCGGCCCGCGATACGCGATGCCGGCGCGGGACGGGACGGGGCCGATTCGCGCGACGGGAGACCCTCCATCCCGGACGTTGCAGGCTCACGCTCACGTCCATCCCGAACACGCCGATCTCGGGGTCGTACTTCATCCCCGGGAAGTCCGTGTAGTCCTGGATCCCGAAGGAGAAGTTGCCGCGCGGGTCGAAACTGTAGGCAGGCAGCCGGTTGCTCCGGATGTCCAGCGCGGACTTCAGGAACGTCTCGGCGGGCGATCCGCGGAGGGTGACGCGGGTCCCGATCGGCATGTTGCGGCGCACGCCCCAGTCCCGGACGGCGCGATGGCTCAGGGTCTGAACCGACTTCTGTTTCGTCACGAGTTCGAGGACCTTCTGGGCCTTCACGAGCTTCTCGCCGGCCTCCCCCACGCCGACGTTCACCACGACCTTCTCGATCCGGATCTCGCGCATATCCGCCATGGTCCCACCTAAATCGCCGAGACCTCCGGAGTCTTAATCGCCGGCCCTTCCGTTCCGACGACGAACACCTTCCCGATGTCCGTGGAGAAGCCCTCCGTGAACGTGACGATGTTCGCCCGCGGGTTCCTGGTCCGTTGGACGTCGCTGACGTGCGCGATCTGTCCCACGTGCTTCCCCGCCGTCACGAGGACCGGGGCGCCCTTGCCGAGTTCGTAGTGCTCCACGACCTTCTGGCCGGGCACGTGGATCTTCAGCGTCGTCCCGGTCTTGTAGGCGTCCTTCGCCAGGACCACGTTCCGACCGTCATGGAGGTTCACCTGCGTCTTGCCGCCACGGACGGTCGTCTTATCCTCCACGCGACACAACTTCCACGTCGCATCCCCGGCTTCGATCCCGACCAGGGACATGCGCCCGCGCGTGTCGACGAGCATCCGATAGTGCGCCTTCGTCTCGTGGAGGGTGAGGACGTCCATGAGTCCGACGGGAAACTTTGGGTCGGTCACCACCCGGCCGTCGACGAGGACCCCGCGGTTGTTCAGGATGTGCCGCGCCTCCCGGGCGGTGTCGCAGAGCTTCAGCATGTCGCGGAGGATCGATCCGATCGGCACGCTCTCTCCGATCGCATGCGGACCAGCGGACGGCCGGACGATCCAGAAGTCCGTCTTGCGCGGGGTCGACCAGGAACGCGGAGCCGACAGGCGCTTCAGATGTTTCTTCATTCCGCGCGCTCCTCGAATTTCCGACGCCGCCAGGCGTCCGTGTCGTCCATCCGGATGATCAGCAAGTTCGACGCGTGGAGCGGCCTCGGGACCTTCTTCTCGTCCACCTTTTCGATCGTGATGCCTTCCACGACGACCGTCCCGTGCACGCGGTCGACGGACACGACCTTGCCCTCTCGCCCGCGGAACCCTCCACGCATGACCCGGACCGTGTCCCCTTTCCGGACCGGAAGCGCGCGGGGGAGCCGCCCCTTCGCCTTCGCGTGGACCTCCTCCGCGAGATGGGACGAGGTGAGAATCCGTTTCACATGGAGGGGCGCGTGGGCCGCCCGTTTCCGTTGGACCCGTGGCTGCGTGCTGGTCATCCTTCCCGCCTCACACGATCATGCTCGCGGTCGCGGCGACCCGGGGCCACCGTTCCGCGGCCTCTCGGGCCACGGGCCCTTTGATGTCCGACCCTTTCACCTCGCCCTCCGGGGTCACGATCACGCAGGCGTTGTCCTCGAACTGGACCATCATGCCTTCCGGACGACGGAAGGGACGGCGTTGCCGGACGACGACCGCGTTCATCACCTGCTTGCGGGTCTCCGGGGTCCCCTTTTTCACCGCGACGACCAGGAGGTCGGCGATCCCCGCCGACGACAGGCGATTCCGCACGCCGCGGTACTTCTTGACCTCGATGATCTCCACGATCTTCGCGCCGGTGTTGTCGATGCACTCGAGGCGGGCTCCCTTCGGGAGGCCCCGCATCTGCCGTCCCGGAAGACCCTTCACGCCGCGACCCCCTGATTGTGGATCGCGACGAAGTGCACGGTCTTCCCGAGGGGCCGACACTCCATCGCCACGATCCGGTGGCCCACTTGCAGGCCGAGACAAGGCGGCGCGTGCACGTTCAATCGATGGGTGCGTTTCTCATACCGTTCGAACTTTTGGATGTACCGGAGATACTGTCGTTCCACGACGACCGTGTTCTGCATTTTCGTTGAGACGACGATGCCCTCGAGCATCTGACCGCGAACCGGGAGCCTCCCGTGGAAGGGACACTTCACGTCCGTGCAGACCTGGCCCGGCATGGGGACGTCGATCCCGATGTCCCTCCCGCCGGACGCGGTCGGCGCGGTCGGTGCCGCAGCCTTCCTGGTCCGTCCCTTCTTCTCCGCCATCGTTGATCACCGGGCCTTCTTCACGCGGTCTTCGGGACGGAACCGGATTTCCTCGCCGTCGACCTCGAGGCCGCCCTGAATCTCAAAGCGGAAGCGACTCCCGTGTTTCGGGATGCGCTTCTCATCGCCCTGAATCTCGAGCACGAGCGTGTTGCGGGTCTCGTCGACGACCCGGCCCCGCACATGAGCCTGGCTCGGATCCGTCGCGTGCAGGACTTCGACCTCGAGGCCGATGAGCTCGTGTTTCCGCAGGTTCACTCAGGTCTCCTCCGTCGCGGCCTTGGCCGGCGGAGCCGCGGCGCTCGCGCCCCGTTGCTCCTCGGACATGATCGTCAAGATGCGCGCGATGTTTTTCCGGAGGGCTCTGATCTTTCCGGGATTCGGAGGGGCGCCGCCCATCGCGGCGACGCCGCGTTCGTGCATGAGCTCGTCCCGGAGCTCCGACAGCTTCTTCGCGATCGCCTCCGCGTCCATGGCCCGGATCTCCTTCGTGCGAAGCAAGGGCATTAGGCGCCATCGCCCCCTTCCGCATCGACGTCCACGTCGACCCCGAGCTGCTTCACTTCCTTGGCGACCTTCTTCAATCGCTTCGCGGCCACCTTGCTCTTCTTCACCTTGGCCGTCGTCGATTCGCGCTCACCGGGCTCGATGAGAGGCTCGGGTTCTTCGTCGGCTCCCTCCGGGCCGACCGTCGCCTGCACCGCGAGGGCGGGCTCGGGTTCCACGACGACGGGGGCCTGAACGGGCCGCACGAAGGACGCCGCCGCCGCAATGTATTCCGCCGAGGGCTGCTTGATCTCGATCTCGTCCGGCAGCTTCGCCTGCGGGTCCATGATCTCGACCGTCACGCCGATGACACCGGGTTTGAGCTTCGCGGCCGCGAAGCCACGGTCCATCCACAAATTCCGCGGTTCCCCGCAGTACTTGATGTGACCTGCCTTGAACTTCTCCGTGCGGTGGCGCTGCCCGGTCAGCTTGCCCGCGATGACCACGAGACACCCTTTCGCGCCGGCCTCCATGATCCGGCGCACGGTCGAGTGGCCCGCCCGACGGAAGTGCCATCCCCGCTCGAGCGCGTTCGCAAGCTTCTCGGCCATGATCTGCGCATTCAGGGCCGGTGCACTGACTTCCTGGACTTCGATTTGCGGATTGTCGAACTTGAATTGCCGGTCCACCGCCTCCGTGAGGCTCTTGATGGCGCCGCCCTTCCGGCCGATCACGAGGCCGGGCCGCTCCGCGAGAAGGGTCACCCGCGTCCCCATCGGAGTCCGCTGGATATCGAGGCCGCCGAAGCCGGCGCGACGCGTCTCGTTCATGAGGTATTCCTTGAGCAGGACTCGTCGCACGTTCTCGACGATGATGCGTTTGTCCTTGCGCTCGACCTTCGCCTCCGCCACCTACGCCACCTCTTCGAGTACGATCTCGAGATTCACGGTGTCCTGGTTCCACTGGCTGCTCCGTCCGTAGGCCCGCGGGCGATAGCCCTTCGACGCGGCTCCCTTGTGCGCGTTGATCACGCGGATCACCATCGTGTCCGGATCTTCCTTCCCCGTGAACTCCGCGTTCGCGACCGCGCTCTCCAGGATCTGGAGGAAGGCCTTGGCCGCCTTCACCGGGTACCGGGCCGGTCCGGTGCCGGCCTTGTGGGCGACCCAGCGGTTGTAGGTCCGCATGGGCACCGCCTGTTTGAGGGCGATCACGCGTTCGAGGTATTCACGGGCACTCTCCACGGTCTTGCCGCGCAACTGGCGAGCGAGTTCGATCGATTTCTTCCATGCGAGCGGTAGGTCTCGGCCGTAGGCTCGGGCCATCGTCTCGATCTTGTATTCCATCGTGTACCCGAGCTTGGTCATGTGCATCCTCACTTGAGCGGCATGAACTTCGACGATCGTGTGGCTCCGACGCCCGGTCCGCTGTGCGTGACCGGCTTTCGCGTCATCGCGAACTCACCGATGAAATGGCCAATCATCTCCGGCTTGATCTCGACCGTCACGAATTCCTTCCCGTTGTGGATCGCGACCTTCTTTCCGATGAAGTCGGGAAGGATCGGCACGTCCCGGCAATGTGTCCGGACCGCGACCTCGGTCCCGTTCGCGCGGAGTTTTTCGATGAACCGATAGCGTTCGTCGTCGATCCCTCGGATCACCGACCGCCGGGGTCGCGCGGGCAGCAGCTCGATGATCTCCTCCAGCGTCATGGCCTTCATCTCGTCCAGCGTGTACCCGCGGTACGTGAATTCCTTCTTGCGGCGCGTCTCGACGAGGCCCGCCCGCTTCCGCAACTTCCTCCGAGCCGCCTTCGCCAGACCACCCATTTTCTTTGCCATGCCCATCACCTCCGACGACGCTTCTCCTTCAACCGCTTCGGCTGGGGAGACATCCGTCCGACCTTGCGGCCGGGCGGGGCGTCAAACCCCACCGTGGACGGTTTGCCCACATGTTGGTGCGACCCGCCTCCGTGGGGATGGTCGACGGGATTCATCGCCACGCCGCGCACGATGAAGTACGCCTTGCTGAACGATCGGAAGGAGAACCACTTCTTCCCCGCGCGGTAGAAGGGCTTGTCGCCGCGGCCCGCGCCCGCGACGGCGCCGATCGTGGCCCGGCAATCCGGATGGAAGGTGCGGAACTGTCCCGAAGGGAGCTGAATGACGGTCCGGTCTCCCTGGCTCACCACGACGGCCTGGGCACCCGCGGCCCGCACGAATCGACCGCCATCCCCGGGCATCGACTCGACGTTGTAGACGAGCGTCCCTTCTGGGATGTCGCGGAGCGGCATCGTGTTCCCGCGGTCCAGATTCGGCAAGCCATGGGTCACGGGCTGGCCGACGGAAAGGCCGTCGCAGGCGATCATGAGGACCTCTTGGCCATCGAACCGAACGCGCGCCAGTGGAGCGGTGTGTCCGGGCGCCTGGAAGATGTCCGTCACGATCCCGGCACCGCGAAGGTGCGGATAGACGACGGGCCCGGGATGTCGGTGGCTCGGCGAACGATAGGTCGGCGAAGTCCCGCGGCCGCGGCGTTGGGAGCGCAGGTTCTTTCCCATCAGAACACCCCGATCCGCATGCCGATCTCTTCGGCGGAGAATTCCGGTTTCAGCTTGATGATCGCGTGCTTGCCGTCCCTCCGGACGAACGTGTTCACCTTCGCGACCTTCACCTGGAAGAGGTCCTCGAAGGCCTTTTTGACCTGCTCTCGGGTCGCCTGACGACGCACGAGGAACTCGAGCCGGTTCCCGTCCTTCAGATTCTGAGCGGGCGTGCCTTGCAGCATGTTGAGTGTTTTCTCAGTCACATACGGATGGAGGAGAATCTCGTGCGGCTTCATGGCGACCAACTCCGGAGCACCTCGAGGGCGCCCTCGCTGAACATCGTGAGCCGACCCGGATCGCCTCCCGGAGCGAGGACCTCGGCGCTCAACCCCGCGGGGCTCACGACCTCGACGCCGGGCAGGTTCCCGAAGAGTCGGCGGACCTTCGCCGGATCCTTCACGACCACGAGCAGGCTCCGCGGCTGCCGATAGCGCCGGCCTCGCATCTTCCCGCGGCCCGCGCGCACGTGGCGGCCGTCCTTCGCACGCTCCACGTCTGCGTACACGCCGAGGCGGTCCAGGATCTTGACGCCTTCCTGGGTCGCACCTCCGTCCGGCTGGAGCGTCTCGATCCCGTCCTCGATCACGACGGGCAGGCTGAGTTCCTCCTTGAACGCATGTCCGCGGGCGGAGACGATCGTGACTTCCTTCACCGCGGCCAAAGCCGCGTTGCGTGCCAAGCGTCGTTCGTTCTCGTTCACCTTCTTCGCCCAGACCTTCTCGACCCGCGGGGGGTGCGCCCGGCGACCGCCCACGGTGCCCGGGGCCTGCGCCCCGGTCATGGAGCCGCGGATCCGTGGGACGCGGGAGACGCCATGGCCCTTCCCCGACCAGCGGACGGAATGTTTCGCACCGGACCGGCGCCCGGGGCCATACGGCTGCCGTCGATTCGCCTGGGCTGCGGTAACCGCCCTTCGGATCAGATCGGAACGCACCTCGCCTTGGAACACGGTCGGCAGGTCGACCGACTTCACGACGTCGCCGTCGAGAGAATACACGTGCACACGACCGGCCTCCAGGGAGCGGACCTCGGCCTTCGCTTCCTTGGCCTTCGCCGCTTTGGCTGCCTTCGGGCCCTTCTCCGGCTCGGCAGCCTTCTTGCGCCGGACTCGCGGCGTCCGGCGAGACTCGGCCGGTGCATCCGATGCCGATTTCTTCTTCGACTCCGGCATGAGCGTCACACTCCCTGTTTCGATTCCCGCGAGACGTAGGTGAGTTCGGGAGACTTCTCGAGTTTCACATAACCGATCCGAGCCGCGTCCCGGAGGCGGATCAGCCGCTTGGCGGGACCGGGAATCGAACCGTGCAGGAGGACGTACGGATTGCGCACCATCCCGTACGAGAGGAAGCCCCCGTTCGGGGTGATCTCATCCCCCTTCTCGCCGATCTTCAGGATGCGCTTGTTGTATTCCGTCCGCTGGTGATACCCGAACTGGCCTCCTTGCGGGACGGTCGGCCGGACGTAGCCGGGCTGGAAGTTCCCGAGGGTTCCGATGTTCCGTCGGTGCTTCGAGTTCTTGTGGCTCAGCAGCCGCGTTCCCCATCGGGTGTGGTGGCCTTTCCAACCCTTCCCCTTCGTGATCGCGGCGACATCGACCATGGAGCCCTCCCGGCAGAATTCCGTGACGGGGATGTCCGTGCCGAGGAGTTGCTTCGCGTACTTGATCCGGTCCTCGATGGAACCTCCGCCGACGCGGTTCTCCATGAGGTCCGGCTTCTTCTTCGGGACTCCCGTGAGGAGGCCCGGCTGCGTGTACGTGATGAGCCGGACGTCGTCCACCTGCGCCGGCTGGACCTTCTTCCATGCCTCCTCGACGTCGTACTCCTTCGGGATCGGGAAGACGCGTCGGAGCTCCTTGTCCAGCTTGGGGCCCCAGACCTCCCCCACGGTCTTCAGGCCCTCCATCGTGCGGCGGTACAAGCGCACCGCGGCGACGTGCATCGGCGGAACTTCGAGGACGGTGACGGGGATCTGCACCTCTTGGCCCGAGGTCGTGGACGTCGGCCGATAGTCGACGACGATCGCGTGGGTCATGCCGGCCTTGTAACCGGCAAATCCCTGGACCTTCGGACTGCCACCGTCCGAGTCGGGCCAGCTCGTGAAATGCGGAATGGGGCTCTCGCTGCGCTTGCGGGGCGAAAAGCCCATCGAGCCGTGTCGCGGTCGGTGTTCCTTCGGCACTGGCCACTCCTCCGTGGAAAGTGGTCTCTCGTCGCGTGCGACGAGATGAGGGCGGATGGCACGCCGCCGTGACGCTGCCTGCGGGCGCAGAAGGTCCGGGCCCGCATTTCCGGGATCCGCTACGGGATTGCCCGGCGGCGTCTGGTCGGCGCGTTGGGCGGTCCCTATGGAGGAGGGCTATATAGCTTTTTGGAGCGCGAGGCGAGATTTCTCCTGGAGAAAGGAGAAATTCCGCGCGCCCATGGTCTGCGTCAACGCAACAACGCTTTCGGCTTCGCCTTGGGCCGATCGATCGAATCGATCACGATCGGCCGTTCTGTCGCATCGTCTTCCTTCTCGTCGAGTTCGAGCTCCGAGTCCTCCGCGACGGCCCGCCAAAACGCCTTCATGCGCGCGTCGTAGTATTCGTCACACATTGGGGCACCTGCTTCCGGTAGGCCAGGGACGATACATGTGGGTTTGGCAATCTGCGCGTGCGGGTCGTTCCGAGACAGTCCCGCACGCTCGTGTATCGGCGCTGATAACACCCCAGTAACGTTTAAGGTGGTCTCATCGGGTATGCTCCGTTGCTGGGCGGGAATTCATGGAAGTCAAGCGGATGAAAGTGAAAGTTTGTTTGATCGGGGAAGCCGCCGTCGGCAAGACCTCACTCATCCGACGATTCGTCCTCGACAATTTTGACGACAAGTACATCCAGACCCTCGGGACCAAGGTCTCGAAGAAGGAGCTTGCCTCGCCGAGCCCGGACGGATCGGGCGACCTGAAGATCGACATGACGATCTGGGACATCATGGGCCAGAAAGGCTTCCGAGAACTGCTCAAGGAGGCGTACTTCTACGGCGCCCGCGGCATCCTCGCGGTCTGCGACGTGACGCGGAGGAAGACGCTGGAAGACCTCGACGACTGGATCGAGGGCGTGTACAGCGTGACGGGAAAAATCCCGATTGAATTCCTCGGGAACAAGATCGACCTGAAGGATCAGCAGCAGATCTCGGAGGACGAGATGATCCAGGCGGCGCGCGCGTACGACAGTCCGTTTCACTTCACGTCGGCGAAGGCGGGCGTGAACGTCGAGATCGCGTTTCAGTCCCTCGCGGAACGCGTCGCCAAGGAGCGATACGCGAGAAAAGTCGTCGCCGAAGAATAAGAATTATCATGGCCGATACTCGCGGCCGTACCCTACATAAGACGGAGTCCGTTTTGGAGCCGCATGATGGCGACGCCCGCCGTGACCGGCCTGAAGCACGTGAAGGCGAAGGTGTGCTTGGTCGGAGACGTCGCGGTCGGCAAGACCTCTTTGATCCGGCGGTTCGTCCAAGATGAATTCGACGACCGCTACATCGCGACGGTCGGAACCAAGGTCACGAAGAAGACCGTCGATGTGACATGGAAGGGCGCGCCTGCGATGCTCGACATGATGGTGTGGGACATCATGGGCGAGAAGGGATTCCGGGCCCTCCTTCGGGACGCGTACTTCGAGGGCTCCCACGGCGTCATCGCCGTGTGCGACCTCACGCGGAAGGACACCTTCTACGACTTGAATAACTGGGTCCAGATGATCCGCAAACAGGTCGGGACCGTCCCCATCGTCTTCCTGGGAAACAAGATGGACCTGGGCGAGCGGCTCGTCGTCAGCGAGGAAGAACTCGCGCGGATGGGCACGATTCACAATGCGGCACACTTCCTCTCATCCGCGAAGAGCGGACACGGAGTGAACGAGGCGTTTCGGGTGCTCGCGGATGCGATCGGGCATCGCGGCGAGGCGTGACCGCGAGCAAATTTCGCGCCTTCGACCGCGCCTGTTATCCAAGAAGATAACCGTTAGGCAACGCCTTTATAACCTGAGGATTGTGGCGCGTCAGGCCCAACCAGAGGATGCAAATGGACCGCCAAAAAATGAAGGTGAAGATCTGCCTCGTCGGGGAAGGCGCGGTCGGCAAGACCTGCCTCATCCGACGATTCATCCAAGACCAGTTCGACGACCGGTACATCTCGACGCTCGGCGCGAAGGTCTCGAAGAAAGAGATCAAATTGGACGGGCCGAACGGGGGATCCGACATCGACATGACGATCTGGGACATCATGGGAGAGAAGGGATTCCGCGAACTGTTGAAGGAAGCGTACTTCCATGGAGCTCAGGGCGTCCTCGCGGTCTGCGACGTCACGCGCAAGCAGACCCTAGAGGACCTAGGCGAATGGGTCGCGGCCGTCGTGAAGGTCACCGGGAATGTCCCGATCGAGTTCCTCGCCAACAAGGCCGACCTGAAGGACGAAATGGACGTCACGGAGGCCGACATTCGTCGCACCGCGGAGGCCCATCGTGCTCCGTATCTGTTCACCTCCGCGAAAACCGGACAAAACGTCGAGGACGCGTTCGCGAAGCTCGCGAAGATGATCGCGTCGCATTCGTCGTAGACGGTCTCTTACTCGGCGCCATCGTCGAGCGACCCTGCTCGTGGATCCTCATCGTCGCCGGATCGATTGTGAGTTCGGAGGATCGCGTGAATTTTCTCCGGGAACATCTCGAGCCGATGTGAAAACGTACGACCGCGGAGACGCGATCCAGTACTCTCATTGCTGTATCCAAGGGCACAGTGTTTAAGTAGAAGCGGGGTGTATTCAAATCGACCCTTGCGAGGGGACGGTCTGAAGATGGTGGAGACTGCGGGAGAACCCGAAGAACTCCCGCCGGTGGATTCGTGGATTAGCAAGGTCGACTTCCGGTCCACAGCTGAAGTCAAGATTCCGGAGCGGCTCGTTGACCAGGTCATCGGGCAGGAACACGCCGTCGAAGTGATCCGCAAGGCCTCCGAACAGAAACGGCACGTGATGTTGATCGGCGACCCGGGCACCGGGAAGTCGATGCTCGCCCGCTCCATGACGGAAATGCTCCCCCGGGAGGACCTCCAGGACATCATCGTCTACCACAATCCCGAGGATCCGAACGAGCCGAAGATCCGCGTCGTCCCGGCCGGGAAGGGCCGCGAAATCGTGAACGCCCAGAAGGCGGAGGCGATGCAGCGCCGGGAGCAGAAGGCTTCCATGGTCATGACGATCGTCTTCTTCATCATTGGCTTGAGTGTCATCCTCTCCTACAACTGGGGTGCGCAGACGCCGGAGTTCCGGACCGACGCCCCGAACATCATCCTCTTCGGGATCCTCGTCGCCGCGATCATCTACATCGCGACGCGCTACACGGGCCATCGTCAAGAGAACCTGATGGTCCCGAAGCTGCTCGTGAGCCACACGCCGGATGAGATGCCTCCCTTCGTGGACGCCACTGGGAGCCATGCGGGCGCTTTGCTCGGAGACGTGAAGCACGATCCCTTCCAGAGCGGTGGCTTGGAGACGCCGGCGCATGAACGCGTCGAGTCGGGGGCGATTCACAAGGCCCACAAGGGAGTCCTGTTCGTCGACGAGATCAACGTCCTGCGCATGGAGAGTCAGCAGAGCCTGCTCACCGCGATGCAGGAGAAGAAGTTCTCGATCGTCGGGCAGAGCGAACGGTCCTCTGGCGCCATGGTTAAAACGGAGGCGGTCCCGTGCGACTTCATCCTCGTCGCCGCGGGGAACTTGGACGCGGTCCAAGGGATGCATCCGGCGCTCCGGTCTCGAATCCGCGGGTACGGCTACGAGATCTACATGAAGGCGACAATGCTCGACACGGATGAGAACCGCTTGAAGCTCGTTCGGTTCGTTGCCCAGGAGGTGGCGAAGGACCGCAAGATCCCGCACTTCGATCGCACCGCGGTCCTGGAGATCCTCCGGGAGGCGCAGCGCCGAGCGGGTCGCCGCGGACAGTTGACCCTCCGACTGCGGGAGCTAGGCGGTCTGATCCGCGTCGCCGGGGACATCGCCCAGGAAGAGGCGTCGCCCCTCGTGACCGCGAAGCATGTGCTCAACGCGAAACGCATCGCCCGTTCCCTCGAGCAGCAGGTCGCGGACCGCATGATCGAACGGGGGAAGGAGTACCAGACGTTCATCACGGAAGGCTCCATCGTCGGCATGGTGAACGGCCTCGCCGTCCTGGTCGGTGATAACTCGATCGCCGAGTTCAGCGGGATCGTGCTCCCGATCGCCGCAGAGGTGACGCCCGCACAGGCGAAGCAGGGCGGGCGGATCATCGCCACCGGCCGACTCGGGGAGATCGCGAAGGAAGCGGTCGAGAACGTCGCTGCCCTCATCAAGAAGTACACGGGCGAGGACATCTCGAACCACGACATCCATGTTCAGTTCGTCGGTTCCCGCGAGGGGACGGAAGGCGACAGCGCGTCGATCTCCGTCGCGACGGCCGTCATCAGCGCCCTCGAGGAGGTCCCGGTGAATCAGGGCGTTGCGATGACGGGATCCTTGAGCGTCCGCGGCCAGGTCCTGCCGGTCGGCGGCGTGACCGCGAAGATCGAGGCCGCCGCGGAACTCGGAATTGGGAGAGTCGTCATTCCCCGGGCGAACATGAAGGACGTCCTGCTCGAGGACAAGTACCAGGGGAAGATCGAGATCGTACCCGTCGACACCTTGAGCGAAGTGCTCGAGCAAGCGCTCGTGGGCCCGAAAAAATCCGGGCTCATCAGCAAGCTCGCGGCGCTCGTGCCGAAGATGACGCCGGACAAACCCGGTCCGGCTGCGGTCCCCCACTGAACGTGCCGGAGACAGCCCGTGGACGAGGCCCTCGAACCGTTCGAGTTTTCGGAACCGATGCCCTGCTACGAGTCCAACCGCGCGATTCCCGCGCACCTCGATGACGGGCGGTGCGTTCATTGCCAGAAGTTCCTCACGCTCGAGTGTCCCTACATCGGCCATTTCCTCGGGGAGGACGACGAGTGACCGGCCGCGCCTTCTTCATCGGTCGGTTCCAGCCGTTCCACCGGGGCCATCTCGCGATGGTAAAGCGGATCCTCGAGTCGAACGGCGAGATCATCGTCGGGATCGGGTCGGCGCAGTACAGTCACACGGGGGAGAACCCGTTCACGGCGGGCGAGCGGTACGAGATGATCAAGAGGGCGCTCGACGCGGAAGGCATCCACAACTACCATATTGTCCCCATCCCGGACACCCACGTGCACAGCGTCTGGGTGAGCCACGTGACTTCCCTTGTCCCGCGTTTCGACATCGTGTATACGAACTCCGACCTGGTCGTCCGCCTGTTTCGGGAACACGACCTGAAGGTGCTCTCGCCGCCCCTCTTGGACCGGGAACGACTTTCCGGCACCACGGTTCGCCATCGGATGCTGAAGGGAGAGGACTGGGAGTCCCTGGTGCCCGCGGTCGTCGCCGAGTACGTCAAGGAAATCGACGGGATCGAGCGCATCCGGGAGACGCACAAGTACTCGACGCCCTACGGGACGCGCGAGAACCACGAAGACGTATGATAAAGGAGACCCGTCCGCGACTCCCCGCGAGGACGGGCATAGACAGGCATCCCTCCGAACGAAGGTGTCGTTCCCGGATTCCTGCTCGAATTCCCGCACGGCGGCGCGGGGGATAATCCCATATTACCAATCAGTTACCAGACGCTGTTCCGTTCCGCGCCGGCCTCCCGGAGGCACGCGTCTCACCAGTCGATCTGGTATCCGCAGGACGGATCGCCGTGGAGCATGCAACCGACCTTCGTGACGGTCCCTTTCCTCTTGAGGGCCCGCAGCAGGCCTTCGTAGGTTCCGAGCCAGGCCGCACATCGAGCGGGGCTGCTGATCCAATCGTAGTTCCTCACGAGCGCTCGGTGGTCCTCCACCTCGACCTCGAGGCGGCCGTGATTGAACTCCCTGGAATAGGCGTTCGGGCCGAGCTCCAGGAGGACGGAGAGCGGGAGGACCCGCGTGAGGAGTCTCTTGATCGAGGAGTGGTTCGGCGTTTCGTCTCGGAGCATCCGGCGAATCGTCTCGTATGTGCCGTCTCCGAACCTTGCCTCGATCCGGTCGAGCGCTTCGAGCGCGACCCGGAGCGGATACCAGCCATCCGCCGCGAGTGAGGTCGGATCGAGGCCGGCCCCGATCAGGATTTCGTCCGCGGCGGTCGAGGTGAACTGGGTGGAGACCCAGTGGTGGTAGTTCCTCAGGTGTGCGCCTCGGATCATCGGAGCCACGACGCGATCGCCTCGCTCCTCCGCCAGCCCGCCGAAGACCGCTTGCCCCAGAGTCGAGGCCGCGTAGAGCCTCCCGCGACGTTGCCCGGCGACGCGGTCAACGAGGTCCGTGCGAAGGAGTTGTCCGAGTGTCCGGCTCACGTGTGGCAGATGCAATCCGGTCTGCTTCGCGACCTGCATCGGCGTCTTCGGGCCAGGGATCACGGCGGCGAGGACCGCCTCCCGCTGTCGACTCGCCAGGACGTAGGAGAGTCCGTCGAGAAACGTGCGGGATTGCGTTTGCGAGTTCTGTATCGTCGCCCCTGCCCCCCGTGCGGATGCGGACGACGGCTCTTTACCCTTTTCCTCAGCCTGCCGGGGCGAGGTACGTCAACAGGACGGGAACGAGGAGGGACGCCATGAGATGGACCCGACGGACTCGGAGCGCAATCGGCACGAGCCCCACGAGCATCGCGATGGCGGCGACACCGAGGCCGAGAGGACCCGTGACGACGAGCAACAGGCCTTGGATGACGACGAGGGAGAGGGCGGAGATTCGCCGCGGGTTGGACGTGGAACAGCGCTGCGCGATTCGCCGTGACAGGCGGACGACAAGGGGTGCCGCGAACGCCGTCGCAAGGACGCTGGCACCCAGGATCGCGAGCAGAGAGTTGGGCGTGGACCACAGGCCCGACCACGGCGCGAGATCCCCGAGGAAATCGCGAACCGCGGCGGCGGTCCCGCTCCGGGTGCGGTGGATGATGAAGAGGACCGTGACGCTCAGGAGGGAGGTCGACGAAGAGACCGCGCCGAGTACGATCATGAATTGGTGCGGTCCGCTCCGCTTCCGACCTCCAACGGACGCGAGCGTCGCGGCGGCCCCGCCGCTGAGTCCGGGGAGCCAGGATACCGCCGCGCCGGCCGCGGTCCCCCGCAGGGCACAGCGCGCATCCGCCCGCGAGAGCGAGCGGAGGGATTCGAGTCGCTGATGGGGGATCCGACCCAACGGACCTCGCAACGTGACGATCAGCGTCGGGAGTCCGAAGAGTCCCGAGAAGAGAGGAAACAGGATCGTGTTCGGGTCGAGCGGGAGCGCTCCGCGCAAGGTCACGATCCCTACCGTGGCGGCGAGGGCTTGCACCCAGGCCGCGCGGAGGACCCTCCGGATGGGATGCCGGCCCCGATATTCAGTTGCGAGGATCGCTCCGAGGAGCCCGAGGAGGAAGACGGCCGTCCACGGGCGGAAACGCTCTGCCAACCCGATCGGATCGCTCAGGAGGAACCGGAGGGGGACGACCACGAAGACCGCGAACGCCGTCCCGAGTACGGCGCCCCGGGCCGCCAACGCGACCGCCTTCGCCCCGTTCCCCGCCAGGAGCAGGCGATGGCCCGGGAGGGTCGCAAGGGCCGTATCTTCCGTCGGCGCCCCGAGGAAGACGCTGGGGATGAAGTTGAACACCGAGTGGCTGGCTGCGGTCGCGACGAGGAAGCAGGAGATCAGGGTCCCGGTCAGGAGGGAATCGGCTCCCGCCCCGGGTATCAAGATCGCGACGAGTCCAATCCAGGCGCCTCGAGTCGCCAGGAGCAGGGCGGCCACGTTGTTGACGTGGAGTCCTGGCGACAGTCCGGTGACGCTGCCGACGGCGACGCCGAGGAGGATCAGGACGAGGAAAGCGACGACGAGGACCGCGACATCCACGACGGCGCACGCCAGGCCAGCGGCCTCAACCTCGTCGATGCACGTAGCCTACGGTCAGTCCCGCGGTCTCTCGGCGGGACCCCAACCGCCTCCACCCGGTGTCTCGATCACGACGAGGTCGTCGCGCCGAAGTTCGAACGTCGCTTTCGCCGGAAGTATTCGTTGACGCTTGCCCCTCCGGAGGAGGTTGCGACCCGGTCGACCGTCCTCCCCGCCGGCAAGGCCTTTCGGCCGCAAGGCTCGCCTCTCGGAGAGAATGGAGGCGGTCCCGTCCTCGCCAAGAAATCGGAGGGACCTCCGGACCCCGTCCCCGCCCGGAAATCGGCCGCGTCCCCCGCTGTCCGGGATGAGTCGGTACTCCTCGACGCGGAGCGGTGCGGCCAGCTCAAGGGCTTCGATCGGGGTGTTGCGCGTGTTCGTCATGTGGGTGTGCACACCGGACATCCCCGGCCGATACGGGAGCGCCCC
>Ga0209058_1000216_pt1 | contig 46792 bp, 43 predicted proteins | sample GraSoiAngelo_147_FD_185904 | JGI IMG/M metagenome (GOLD analysis project Ga0209058, IMG submission 185904) | Grasslands soil microbial communities from the Angelo Coastal Reserve, California, USA - 14_1009_05_40cm (SPAdes) (version 2) | ecosystem: Environmental > Terrestrial > Soil > Grasslands ... | reverse complement strand
GATGAAACTCACACCTTAACGCTATACGAAGGCAGGCTTTGAAAAAGAAGTTTTCGGTCGCCGCAAGCCGTCGGGCCCATCCGTCGCATCAGTCGCAGAGGACGAATGGGACGGATGCGACATATGGAACTTATTCTTCCGACTCTGCTAATTTGGCCAGCACAGTAAAATCCTCCAGTGTAGTGGTGTCGCCGGTGACTTTTGCGCCGCCTGCGATCTCCTTGAGCAGTCGCCGCATGATTTTGCCGCTGCGCGTTTTTGGGAGCGCTTCGGCGAATCGCACTTCATCTGGTTTCGCGATGGCGGCAATATGCGCGCCAACGTGATCGCGTAATTCCTCCTTCAGTTTGCGACTGGCCTCAACTCCTGTTTTCAGTGTGACAAAGGCGACAACTCCCTGGCCTTTTAATTCATCCGGCCTGCCAACCACCGCAGCTTCGGCCACTCGCGGGTGGCTCACCAGCGCGCTTTCTATTTCCGATGTGCCAAGTCTGTGGCCAGCCACATTGAGAACGTCATCAATCCGGCCAACGATCCAGAAATAGCCGTCTTCATCGCGGCGCGCCCCGTCTCCGGTGAGATAATTACCTTTGAATTCGCTCCAGTATTGCTGCCGGTAACGGGTTTTATCGCCGTAAATCGTACGCAACATCGAAGGCCAGGGCCGGCGAATGATCAGTTTTCCGCCCACATTTGGTCCGACCTCGCGCCCCTTCTCATCGACAACGGCGGGATCGACGCCAAAAAAGGGCAGCGTTGCGCTGCCGGGCTTTGTTGGAATCGCGCCCGGCAAGGGCGTGATCAGAATCGACCCCGTCTCGGTTTGCCACCACGTATCGACAATCGGACAACGTCCGCCGCCGATGTTCTTGTGGTACCACATCCATGCTTCGGGGTTGATCGGCTCGCCCACCGTGCCAAGCAGACGAAGTGATGAAAGATCATGTTTCGCCACCCATTCGTCGCCCCAGCGAATAAATGCGCGAATCGCCGTCGGGGCAGTATAAAGAATGTTGACCCGATATTCTTCGATGATTTTCCAAAACCGATCGGGCTCCGGCCAGTTCGGTGCGCCCTCGTACATGACGACCGTGGCGCCATTGGCAAGCGGTCCATAGACAATATAACTGTGACCGGTGACCCACCCCACATCAGCCGTGCACCAAAAGATATCTTCATCGCGAATGTCGAAGACGTATCTGGTGGTCGAATAAACATGTACGAGATAACCGCCGGTGGTGTGCAAAATTCCCTTTGGCTTTCCAGTGGACCCGCTGGTGTAGAGAAGGTAAAGCGGATGCTCGCTGTCGAGCGGTGCAGGTGGGCAGTTTGCATCGACATACTCCAATTCCCGGTGCCACCAAACATCGCGGCCTTCCTCCATGTGGATGTCGTTTCCGGCCCGGCGAAAAACGATTACGCGCCTGACAGATGTGCCATCACGAAGTGCGTCATCGACATTCTTCTTCAACGGCACAATCCCGCCGCGGCGATAGGCACCGTCGGCGGTGACGAGCGCGATGGCGCCGCTGTCGATAATCCGATCTCGAATGCTGTCGGCGCTAAATCCACCGAAAACGACCGAGTGCACGGCGCCAATCCGCGCGCAAGCCAGCATGGCAATTGCGGCCTCGGGAATGTTCGGGAGATAAATGATCACCCGATCTCCCTTTTTTATGTTGTTCCGCTTCAGTACATTCGCGAAGCGGCAAACTTCGCGATGCAGCTGTTGGTAGGTGAGGGTGCGCTTGTCGCCGGGTTCGCCCTCCCAGATAATTGCCGCCTTGTTCCGGCGCGGCCCAGTCAGATGCCGATCGAGACAATTTTCTGAGATGTTGAGTTTGCCGCCGACGAACCACTTCGCAAAAGGGACTTTCCACTCGAGAACTTTTTTCCACGGTGCCCGCCAGACCAATTCGCTCGCTTCGCGTGCCCAGAATTTTGCCGGCTGTCGGATGGATTCGCGGTACATCCGCCGATATTGACCAAGACTTTTGATTCGCGTGTTTTTTGCGAAGTCCCTTGATGGTTTGAAGACACGCTTTTCGACCAGGTGCGACTCAATGTTGTTTTGCATGAGCAGTCCGTAATATGCTCAACAAGTTTTTAGGGCAAGCGCTCGCTTCGACGCGGTCGCCACAGCGAGCGATCTTAATGACTGAGCGCGCGACGCAGCGGTGCAGCCCCGGGTGGCGGCGGTACTTCACCGCTTAGAATCCCATCGGCCCTGACAGGTTGACCATAGTAACGGAAATTGGATTCCCTTTGTGTTCCGATCACTGCACCCTCCAGGGACACGCCTGCGAAAAGACCTTTGCTCTTGCTGTAAGTGTAAACGGCAGCCGTCGGCGTGATCGCACCTGACGCGGTGCGGCCCACCGGGCCAGCGGCAGCGCTGACATCCGCGCCGATGGTCACGTTTCCTCCGCGGGAAAACGCCTGCACCGCAGCGTCATTGTTGAGAACAATCACAAAATCGGTCACTTGGGCGCCAGCTTGAAGGCCCCAGCCCGCACCGCCTGTGGCGATGAATGACGGGCCAGACCAGCCATGTGGCGTGCGAGCAACCACGACTCCCTGTCCACCTTTGCCGCTGAAAATGAATCCCGCTTTGAGGACACTCATGATCGCGAGCCCTCTTGCATGCCGGAGCACGTCTCTTGGAATTGCTCTCTCGCGCATTTGCCGAAATTCGCGAATGATCGCAGCGCAACGATTCACAGAGTCCTGTTCGGTGGCGTCAACTCTCACCAGCGCGAGAGACAATATTGCGAGAGCGAAATATATTTTTTTCATTGGATACATCTGCTTCGCCCATGCGCTTCTCGACGGATGTATCCTGTAGCCACCGGTCTGTTGCCAGTCAATGTGCACGCCAAGTCATTCATTAGGAGTGGACGGCCCACAGGGCTGTGGCTACAACGGAGACAATGATTGAATCGCCCGGCGACGAAAGCTTCATGCGCGAAGCATTGCGACAGGCGCAAAAAGCAAACGAAGCCGGTGAAGTTCCGGTCGGAGCGGTTATTGTCCGGGAAGGCAAGATTATCGCGCGCGCCTATAATCAAGTGGAACTGCTCAAGGACGCGACCGCGCATGCGGAAATGCTGGCGTTGACACAGGCTGAGGCAGCCGTTGGCGATTGGCGATTGACCGAGTGCGACCTCTACGTGACGAAGGAGCCCTGCGCGATGTGCGCGGGCGCGCTGGTCTATACACGAATTCGACGCGTGATTTTCGGTTGCACAGATCCGGTTGCCGGTGCAGCGGGCAGTGTGATGAACCTCTTGCAAATGCCGGCCTTAAATCACCGGTGCGACATCGCCTCTGGCGTTTTGCAAGATGAGTGCGCGACAATCCTGCAGGACTTCTTTCGTAAACGCCGCAACGACAGGGGAGCGACGACTTCCTAGCCATCGACGGACTCGTGCCCCTACCATTACCCACGCTTCAAAAAAACTGGCTCGGATTGCTTCCGAGCCAGCTCATTGATTCCTACATCATCATGTCAGCTTAATAGTTGCGGTAATAATGATGGCGGTGGTGGCGATAGTAAACTCGGTGCCCGTTGTACCGGTAATATGAAGGTCCACCATAGTAGTACGTTCGGTATGGATAGGACCCGTAGTAGCTGTATGGGTAATACCCATAGTACCTCGGATAACCGTAATAATAGCCGCCTGGGTATCCAATCCCGACTCCCGCAACTCCTGGAATTCCGACGTAAATCTGGGCGTCAGAACGCTGCACGGGAACGAAAGCGAATACACTTGCCATCAATGCAATCGAAAGAACCTTTTTCATAACTTTTCCCTTCTACTTGTTTCCCTTTCTTTGTTTGTTGTTTTGCGAGGGATAGGAAAACCCCTGAAAGGGTTGCCTGGGCGCATTGAGACTGCGCGTCTCCCTCCATTAGATAGAATCGGATACCGGCGTTTGCGTGGTTCCTCCTACGACAAAAAATCCAACGACTCCTTGTGCGTCCGCATTCATTTACCGCAGCGCGGCAGCCCGAAATTTTTTGCTTTGGCTGCCTCGCCAGGATTCGAACCTGGACAAGATTTTTCACCTAGGTAAATCCGGAGAGTCAGACCGCCTTGCGATAGAGAGTCAGACCATCGGGCCGAAATACCGCCGCCCGGCTCACAGGAATCCCGCTAGAATCAGTTTTGATCGCCGGACGGCAAATGATCTGGCTCTGCGAGTATTCTGTATCAGTGAACTGGGGATACCGTACCCTACCGTACCTTTGCGGGCGGCGTGGAAGCCGCGTTCATCCTCGTAGCCTTCCGGCGCTTTGCGCAATTCTAAGATAACGAGCGCCAGAGAACCCATTCCGGCAACGAGAAGACCTGCGGCTACGATCACGAATAAAACTCAAGCATGACCTGCGCCATGATCAGGCGTTTCGGCTTCTTTCAGATTTCCGGTTTTTTTTAATCCGGGAACTCACTAGCGAAACATCTGGCACAAACGAATGCGCGTAGCCTGATAAATTCTTTTCGCACACCGTGCCCACGGAGCTTTTATCAGCACAATCCGTCAGATTTTGTACAGTTTTGTCAGAATCCTGAACACCCGCTCAGCCATCGGCCACTCGTTCCAACCAACCGCTGCGCATTCCACCCACGTTTACGAAGTCAGAACCTGCAAAGACAAACGCGGCTTTGATCTAATCTCGGATGCGCTGCCGTTTGGTCGCCTGTGGTATCGCGAGTCGAACGCAATCAGCAACGCAATCGGCTATGCACAATTTATTTTGCTTTCTTGGTTTGGGACTCCGTGCGTGCTCGCCATACCTCCATCGCCGAGACTGCGGCGCGCCCAAGCCAAGGAAGAAGAAGCAGAAACGTTATGACTATGGTTGCGCTGTCGTGATCTTTCATAGATTTCCATTTTCCTTTCTTTGCTCACACAAGTAGTGCGTAAAGTCCGGCTCGAGGTTACGCGGAAAGATGCGGAAATGCGTTAAATCCCGTTAGGGCAACGTGATCGAGACGCACGAACACAAGGGCGATTTCAAAGAATGGTGACGCGCGTTACTGCCTCGCTAGGATTCGAACCTAGACAGAGAGATCCAGAGTCTCTAGTGCTACCGTTACACCACGAGGCAAACAGGGGCCCAAAACGTACAGCAAGATTCGCTGGGTTCGCAAGCGGCGTGGAATCTGTGTTAGTTCTCGAGAACGACTTCTTCGCCCTCGTGCGCAGCTTTCACCGTAAGCTCTTTCCCGCTCTCCTGCACAAGGCGCTGGGCGTTTTCCACCATGGAATCGATCATGGTGTCGTCGTGATTGGGATCGTGATGGAAAAGGAAGAGCTTGCGGACACCCGCGTCGAGGGCGAGCGAAACAGCGGTCGTGACCGAGCTGTGGCCCCAGCCGATGTGACGTTGGTATTCTTCGTCGGTGTACTGCGCATCTAAAATCAAGAGGTCGCTGCCGTGGAGAAACTGAACGAGCTTTGATCGCTCCTCAGTCGCAGCCTTTTTGGTTTCTTCTGGCGTCATGTGATTGTTCTTGGCCGAGTGAAGAAATCCGTACGGCTCGTGGTCGGGGAGAAACGAGACCGATCCAGCGCTGGTGAAGAGACGATAACCGGCACAAATCCCGGGATGATTTACGAATATCGCGTGCACCTGCACTTTGCCGAGGGAAAATTTCATTTCCCGCAGCCGTCTGATGCCAATTCTCCCTGAGAGCTCGCGCATTGCGACCGGGAAAAATGGCGCTTTCATCGGTTCAGCCAGGATCTCGCTGAAGTCGGCGCCGGCACCGTCAAAGCCTAAAATGCCAATCTCGTTTTTTTGATCGTAAGCTGGCCTAAAAAATGGCACTCCCTGGATGTGGTCCCAGTGGGCATGAGTGATCAAGAGCGATAGCTTGATCGGTTCCGCGCCGAACTCTTTTGCCAGACTGATTCCGAGCGAGCGGATCCCGGATCCAGCATCCAGTACGATGATCTCGCCATCGGCGCGCACCTCGACGCAAGTGGTGTTTCCGCCATAACGCAGAGTCCCGGGACCGGGTACTGAGATGGAACCGCGTGTTCCCCAAAACTTGATTCGTGGGGGCGGTGCTAAGGCACTAGACATGGAGGGGACAGCGCGGATTCTGCCATGCGTTTGGGATGAAACCAAGTGTTTTTAGATGATAGCGGCGGTTCACCGCACCGCCCAGGCGATTGAGGTCAATCCCACTACCTAAAAGAAAATGGGGATGATCAAGATCGCCAGAATGTTGACGACTTTGATCATAGGATTGATCGCAGGGCCCGCAGTGTCTTTGTACGGATCGCCCACAGTGTCGCCGGTAACTGCAGCCGCGTGCGCAAAAGAGCCTTTGCCGCCGAGATTTCCTTCCTCAATAAATTTCTTCGCGTTGTCCCACGCAGCGCCGCCCGATGTCATTGCGATGGCGATGAACAATCCGGTCACGATGGTGCCGACCAATAGGCCGCCGAGCACAACCGCGCCCAGCGAGGGGATGCTCGCCACCACAATGACCGCAACCAACGGCAACAACGCCGGGACAATCATCTCCCGCAAAGCCGCCTTCGTCACGATGTCCACGCACGTTCCGTACTCGGGTCTGTCCTGTCCGGTCAGGATTCCCGGTTTGACTTGCAATTGCCGGCGCACCTCGCGCACCACAGCGCCGGCTGCCTTGCCCACCGCGTCCATACTAAAGGCGGTAAAGACGAATGGCAGAAGTCCACCTATGAAAAGGCCGATGATCACTTTCGGATCACTGAGCGAGAACTGAAACGAAAACACCTCGCCCCGACCTGTGATGTGGCCGCGCAATTCTTCCACGTATGATCCGAACAAAACCAGCGCGGCCAACCCCGCCGAAGCGATCGCATAACCTTTGGTGACAGCTTTCATGGTGTTGCCGACCGCGTCGAGTTCGTCTGTCACCACGCGGACTTCCTTGGGCAGATTGGCCATCACTGCCACGCCACCGGCATTGTCCGTGATTGGGCCAAATGAATCGAGCGAGATGATCACGCCGGCCATGGACAACATCGACATCACTGCAATCGCAATTCCATACAGCCCGGCGAAATGATAAGTAATCAGGATCGCCGCCCCAATGAACAGAACAGGCAGCGCCGTCGCGTGTTCTCCGGCCGCCAATCCTGCGATGATGTTCGTAGCGTGCCCGGTCTCGGATGCATGTACAATTTTCTGGACCGGCCGGAAGTGAGACGAAGTGTAATAATTCGTCAGTGCGACGATGACCGGAGTCATGATGAGACCAACCAAGGAAGCAAAATAGAGCTCGGCAGGTGATCGCAAGATACCATCGATGCTCACCCCGCCCGGAAAGAGATTGCGCGTAACCGGCCAAAATAGAACTGCGGAGACCAGCGCGTTGGTCATCACGGCACCCATCAACACCGCTGTAGGCTTACCGCGCGCCACGTTTACAAACAAAATTCCCAAGATCGCCCCCACCACCGAAATTCCGCCAAGCAGGAACGGATAAACGATTGTCGCTGGATTTCCGCCAATTGTTAGCAGCCCGGCTAGAATCGCACCGACCAAACTGACGGCATAAGTTTCGAAAACATCGGCAGCCATGCCCGCGCAATCGCCTACGTTGTCTCCGACATTGTCGGCGATTACCGCTGGGTTGCGCGGATCGTCTTCCTCCAGACCCTTCTCGATCTTGCCCACGAGATCGGCGCCTACATCGGCTGCCTTTGTGTAAATGCCGCCACCTAACCGTGCGAACACGCTGATAAGACTGCCACCCAAGGCGAGTCCCACCAGGCTGCGTATCGCCGCGTCACTCCCGATCAGATTTGCCGCGATCGTGTAGAAGATCGACACCGAGAGCAGTGCTAGCCCAACGACCAGCAAACCGGTTACCGAGCCGCCGTTGAACGCCATGCGCAACGCATTAAGCCGCGCAACACTGGCGGCCTGCGCTGTGCGCACATTTGCCAGCACGGCCACGCGCATGCCGATGAAGCCTGCTGCAAGTGAACAGAAGGCGCCGACCACAAATCCAATCGCCGTGGGGTGATCTTTGAAAACGAACAGCAAAATGAAAATCACCACCGCGATCACGCTGATCGTCTTAACTTGCCGATTCAAATACGCCTTGGCGCCTTCCTGTACGGCGGCCGAGATTTCCCGCATCCGTTCATTTCCCGATGGCGCCCGAGTCACTGCCGCGATCAAAAAAAAAGCGAACGCAAGACCGATTGCGGCACACACCATCGACAGTTGTACGCCTGAGTTGAGAATGTTTATGGCCAGGAAATTCATCATCGGGTCGCGCTGAAGCGCACGACTCTATTAAGAATTACAGCGCTGGCAAATGACTCACTTCAATTTCTCACGTCCATGCGGTTTTGTGAGATCGAGTAGCGGGCCGATGGGAACGATGCCAGTCGGATTAATTTCCGTGTGCGTGATGTAGTAATGACGCTTGATATGATCGAAGTTGACGGTGTCGGCGACGCCGGGCTGCTGATATAAATCCATCAGATAGCCCTGCAAATTCCGACAGTCGATAATACGGCGCAGATTGCACTTGAAATGGCCGTGATAGACGACGTCGAAGCGAATAAGGGTGCAAAAAAGTCGCCAGTCCGCCTCGACAATACGATCCCCGAACAAATACCGACTTTTCGATAAACGCGCTTCAAGTTCGTCCAGCGCTTCAAAAAGTCTGCGGCAGGCGATCTCATATGGCCGCTGGCGCGTGGCGAAACCAGCTCTGTAAACGCCGTTGTTTACATTGTCATGCAGAAAACCAGAGAGCTTCGGGTGCTCGGCTTCGATGTCTTTTGGAAAAAAATCGACTGCTTTGTTCTTGGCAAAATCATTAAACACGTCGTTGAACATGCGACAGATGTCGTCCTCACAATTGTTGACGATCCGCTTCGTTTGTTTGTCCCAGAGGACCGGCACGGTCACGCGCTGATCGAAATCTGGATCGGTTGCTTTGTAAGCTTCGCTCAAGAATTGGAAGCTGTTGATCGGGTCCGTTGATTCAAACGGCGCGCCGGGTGGTATTTTTCCAGATGGATCGCGAAACGCCCAGCCTTTCTCGTCCCGGATTGGATCGAGGATCGTCATGCCAATCGCCTCCTCGAGCCCCTTTAACTTCCGAAAAATAACCGTGCGACTGGCCCATGGGCAGGCCAGCGACACGTAAAGATGATAACGATCTTCGGCGGCGGCGTAACGGGTCGATCCGTCATTCGAGATCCATTCACGGAACGCGTCCTCCTGCCGCTGAAATTCTCCGGACTCGGTCTGCTCGGTGGGAAATTGCGCTTTCATTAAACACCAATCCGCCTTCGCACCAGGCTACGGCGGGACATGTGGACACCAATCAACACGGATGCATAAGACAACAACTTATTTGTGTCGATTGCGTTAATTCGTGGTTGGTCCACTCCGTTGACAGCGAAAAGCGCCAGTGGTACCGTCGCGCAAATTTACGCGGGAGTCCGCAAAACGCGGTTTCCCCATAGAGATTTGCATACGGTGTTAAACAGTCAGGTTTTGGTGCTCAACCGTCTCTGGCAGGCGGTGAACATCTGCACTGCCCGCCGCGCGTTTGCGCTGGTGTATGCGGGTCACGCCCAGATTGTCTCGTCCGATGAGCCGAACAATTTCATGACGCACGATTTCCAAAGCTGGCGCGATCTATCGGCGAACGCGCCCGACCACGAAGTGGTCACGACTATTTCGTTCAAGATTCGTGTCCCGCGGGTGATCGTGCTGCTGGTCTTCGATCGGCTTCCGAAAAAGGAAGTAAAGTTTACCCGCCACAACGTGTTCGAGCGCGACAAGAACACCTGCCAATACTGCGGCGACATTTTCGACCGCAGCGAACTCAACCTCGATCACGTCGTGCCGCGCGATCGCGGTGGGACCACGACATGGGAAAACGTCGTTTGTTCGTGCATCGCCTGCAATACGCGCAAGGGCAATCGGCTTCCGCGTGAAACGCACATGAGCCTGATCCGCAAACCCAAGCGGCCCAAATGGCGGCCGTTTGTTCAGATTACTTTTTCTGCTCCCCAGCACGACCTCTGGAAACACTTTGTCGATCTCGCTTACTGGAACGTCGAATTAAGCGATTAGAAACGCCGGCGTCTGGCCCAGACGTCATACCACGGCTCCAACGGTCGTTTCTTGTCAACGCTTCAATGCGTCAAAGATCGGTTGGGGATAAACACCCAGCCAAATCGTCCCGATGATCAACGCGCTGATTGCCAAACGTGACAACCCGTTCACGGAAATCTTGTCAACGTTGGCGGTGGATTGCCAGTACATGGCGCGAACGACCTTTAGATAGTAATAAAATCCGCAGCCAACGGTAATCACACCTACGATGACCAGCACGACCTGGCGCTGCAAAACCGCTGTGTAAAAGATATAAAACTTGCCCAAAAATCCCGCCGTAAACGGGACACCGGCGAGCGAGACCATCCCGATTAGCATCGCGAATGCGAGAAATGGCGAACGTTGGGCTAGGCCGTCAAAGTCGGAAATCTCGTCGCCGGTTTGCTGTGCGACAATTATTAAGACTGCGAAACTGAGCAAAGTCATCAGCAAGTAAGCCACAAGATAGAAAGTGACCGCGCGGGCATCGAAACAGACGACTCCGATAAGCAGATAGCCCGCATGCGCGATGCTGGAATAAGCGAGTAGCCGTTTCAGGTTCGCCTGCGGGAGCGCTGCGAGATTTCCGTAAATCAATGTCAGTAGCGCGATCAAGACGATCAGCCGTTGTGTTTGCGGCAGTGTCAGGAATGGCAGTAAAACCCGTAGCAGCACCACGAAGCCGGCCGCTTTCGAACCGACGGAGAGATACGCGGTCACCGGCGTGGGCGCACCTTGATAAACATCCGGCACCCAGATTTGAAACGGCACCGCCGCAATTTTGAAACCAAGCGCGACCAGAACAAACACCATGCCGAGCAGTGCTGCGCCGCGATCTGTAGCCGGATTCGCTAGCGCCTCGGCGACGCGGTGCAGATTGGTCTGGCCGGTCACGCCGAAAATCCACGCGATTCCATAGACGAGAAACGCCGTGGAGAGCGCGCTGAGCACCAGATATTTCGTGCCCGCCTCGAGGGTGATCGGATTGCGCCGGGTAAAACTGACCAGCACGTAAAACGAAATCGTCACCAGCTCCAGGGAGATGAAGATGAAGACGAAATCGATGGCTGAAACCAGGTACATCAGCCCGGCGCATGTGAAGATTGGCACTGCGAAAAACTCGCCCACTCCGTCTTGCGTCCCCGGAAAAGAGCTGCGCAGCACCGGGGCGTAGTCGATCATCATGATCAGTACGAAGATTGTGGTCAGCAGCGCGAATTGCTTGAAGAAGATCGATAGACGATCAGCGGTATAAAAACTCCAGAAACCGGTCGCTTGATTGGGCGAGGGTGACGGCGCGACGAAGAAGGTGCCGAGAAGAACAACCGCCAGGCCGGCAATTGCAGCGAAGGCCAGAATGCGTCTGTCGATTTTCGTGGCAAACGCTTCTACCAATAAGATCACCATCCCCAGCACCAGCACTGCAATCTCAAGCATGGGCGTTGTGATCATTGCCGGTTGTAGCCACGCCCCTGTGGGGCGTCTTCTTCATACTGCGTCAGGATTCGCGGACGGCGCGCAGCGCCGTGGCTACAGCGCTGGGTACCTGTGAGATAGTTATTCGCCGTGAGATACGCGCGAAACCCAGGCGTGACGATTTGCACCAGCGCTTGCGGAAAGAATCCGAAGCAAAGAAGCGCGCCCACCAACAGCGCCACCGGCACACGCAACGCCGGTCGAAGATCGACAAGTTGTCTCCACTGGTCGTTTATCGTGCCCATGAACGTTTTGCGATACGCGCGCAGCATGTAAACCGTCGAGATTACCACTCCCCAGAGCGCAAGCACCGTGGCGATTTGAAAAATATGAAAGCCATTCATCGTCCAGCCGTTCTTGAACGCGCCGAAAAAGATCATGATTTCGCCGGCAAAGTTCGTGAAGCCGGGAAGACCGATCGCAGCGAATGCACCGAGCCCAAAAGCGAGTCCGGCGAAGGGCATCACTCTGGCAAGACCACCAAGTTCATCGAAGACCAACGTGCCCGTTCGCTGACGTAATTCGCCTGCAAGGGCAAATAGCAGCGCAATTGAAACACCATGAGCGAACATCAACACGGCCGCGCCGGTCACACCAAGAATGCCAGCACTGGCGATGCCGAGAAAGATGTAGCCCATGTGCATCACGCTCGAGTAACCGAGCATCCAATCGAGGCGCTTTTGAGCAATTGTGACCAGCCCGACGTAGATGATGTTTCCCAGCAACAGGACGACGAGCAGAGTCGTCCAGTGTCGCGCGCCCTCCGGCAGGAGGGGAATGGCCAGACGCAAAAGGCCGTACAGCCCAAATTTTTTTAGCACCCCCGCATGCAACATTGCCGCCGGCGCCGGAGCCGACGCGTAAGCTTCCGGCGCCCATGTGTGAAACGGGAAGAGCGAAACGAGAATTCCAAAACCAATAAGCAACAAGAGATAGATGTGATGTTGTGCATCTGCTGCAATTTGGCCCAGTGAAGCTGCAACCGTTAATGCACGAATGTCAAAGCTGCGCAATGGGGCCGGAACGCTTTGGTAAAGCAAGATCAAACCCAGCAGCAGAACAAAACTTCCGATCGCCAGATAGATTGTGATTTTCCATGCTGCTGCCACCCGATTCCCCGTCCCCCACATTCCGATCAACAAAAATGTGGGAATGAGCGCCAGCTCGTGAAATGCGTAAAAGAAAAATAAATCGAGTGATGCAAATGCGCCGATTGCGCCGCCGGAAATGAACAAAAGACAGGCGTAGAACGCATTTTCATGTTTGTCGATCGGGCCGGCGAACCACACCGCGGCGGGTGTGACGATGGCGGCAAGTAGCACCATGATCAGACTCAAGCCGTCGATGCCCGTCGTGAAGCTTAGTCGCCACTCGGGGGATATGGTAAACGACGTGACGTGTTGAAAATCGGGTTGGCCGTAGCCAAAAGACGCAAGGAGAAACAGCGCCGCGGCAAACGTCAAAACCGACGCGGCTAACGCCGTCTTGCGCCCAGGCGCGCCAACCATGATCAAGATGGCCGCGATGATGGGGCAGAAAATGATAAAAAGAACCATTAGCGGAAAATAGCGAAGTAGATGAGCGCGACGATACCCAAGCCAAACAGGAACACATAAGCTTGGAGATTTCCTACTTGAACCAGCCGCAAAAGAGCGCCGACGCCCCAGGTTCCGCGACTGCTTCCGCCCACCGCGCCGGCATCGATGATCCATCGATCAAAGAATCCTGACACGCGTGCGACGAGTTCCTGCGTCCAGTAAATCAGCCTGTTGTAGAACTCGTCGAAATAAAACTTGTGACGTAACAGCTTGATATCTACCGGTTCAACGGCCCGGTTGCAGTAAAGAGCAATCGCTAGTCCACTTCCCGCAATCAACGCGACGATTGCAAGCGTGGGAACAAGGATTGCGACTTCCTTTTCAACTGGGAGTGTGAGGAAGTTTCGCGCGAAAAATGCAAATCCGCCGAGTGCCGCCAGGAGCGCGAGCACGATCAGCGGCACCGTCATTACCGGTGGTGATTCGCGGCTTTCGCGCGCGATGTCGCTGTGTGGGGTTCCGAAGAAAACAATGACGAGCATCCGTATGACGTAGAACGCTGTCAGAAACGCCGTGAACAACGCCACGGCGAAAATCGGCGTGTCGCGTTCGTAGGCGAGCGCAAGAATTGCGTCCTTGCTAAAAAATCCGCTGAACGGCGGGCAGCCGATCAACGCGAGCGCCCCAACGGCGAAAGTCACAAATGTGATCGGCAGCCTTCGCGAAAGCCCTCCCATTTTCCAGATGTCTTGCTCGTGATGAAGCATGACGATGACTGAGCCGGCGGCGAGGAAAAGAAGCGCTTTGAAAAACGCGTGAGTAAACAGATGAAACATGGCTGCATCATTCGAGGCAAGGCCCACAGCCATGACCATGTAACCGAGTTGCGAGAGCGTGGAGTAGGCGAGGATCCGCTTGATGTCGTTCTGTTGGGTCGCGATTAGCGCAGCCATCACCGCGGTAATCGTGCCGATCCACGCAACAACCAAAAGTGCGGTTTGCGAAGATTGAATGACGAACGCAACGCGCACGAGCATGTAAACGCCTGCTGCGACCATCGTCGCCGCGTGAATCAAAGCAGAGATTGGCGTCGGACCTTCCATCGCGTCCGGCAACCAGACGTGCAGCGGAAACTGGGCCGACTTTCCAACTGCACCGCAGAAAACCAAAAGCGCGACAACTGTGACAAACGTCGAGTGACTCGCCAGTGTCGACATCCGTGGCGCGATCTCAGCGAAAACGACAGAGCCGGTCGCTATCCAAACCATCAGGATTCCAATCATGAACCCGAAATCACCAATGCGCGTGGTAATGAATGCTTTGTTGGCCGCATCCGCAGCGGAGTCGCGATAGAACCAGTGGCCGATCAGAACATAAGAGGTGAAGCCGACCAATTCCCAAAACATGAAAAGCATGACGAAATTGTTCGCCAAGACGATTCCGAGCATCGCGAACATGAAGAGTGAGAGCGCCGCGAAATAACGGGACTTGCCTTCGTCATCTCGCATGTAACCAAGCGAATAGATGTGAATGACCGCCCCTACACCCGACACCAGAACGGCCATTGTCCTACTCAACGGATCCAGAGTCAGGCCAAACGGGACTTGGAAGACGCCGCTAATACCGATCCATGTGAACTCAGCCGCGGCGGTGGTGTGCTGCGCAAAGATCAAACAACTGCAAGCAAAACTTACGAGCACCGCGACGATTGAGATCGAACTACTCAACGTTTTTAATCGAAGGGTAAACAGCGTGATCACAGCCGCGCTCACTAACGGCGCGAGCAGAATGAGCCACGGCAAGATTGGGTTCATGGGATGATTCGCCCGCTTAGAATTTCAAGCTGCTGATGTCTTTGACGTCCGTGGTTTGCCTTGCGCGAAATAGAGCGACGAGAATGGCAAGACCCACAGCAACTTCGGCAGCCGCCACCGTGATAATGAAAAAGACAAACACCTGCGCGTTGTAATTGGGCAAGCCGTTTGGATCGAGACGGAATCGCGAGAAAGCAACGAGGGACAGGTTTGCCGCATTCAACATCAACTCCAGTGACATGAGGATGATGATGAGATTGCGTCGCAACATCACTCCGGCAAACCCAATTGAAAAAAGAATGCCGCTTACGAGGAGATAATCGCCAAGCGTGATCATTCTATCGAGGCTCGCGTTTGCTCAAAAGCACCACGCCGACAGTCGCCACCAGCACGAGAACCCCGACGATTTGAAACGGCAGATTGTAGTTGCGGAAAAGCAGAGCGCCGATATTCCACACATCGTCGGTTGTCGATCCCGCGAGCGGCGGAAAAGTCTGCTGGGCGGCTTGGAAGTGTCCAATCACAAAGCAAATTTGAACGAGCAAGACGACCGCCACTCCAATGCCGCCCGCGGCTGCGAGCCAATTGATTCGACGCCGTTCTTCAGCCTGCAGGTTAAGAAGCATGATGATGAAAAGGAAAAGCACCATTACGGCGCCGGCGTAAACCAGCACCTGAATGATTCCGACAAAGAAGGCGTCAAGCGACATGAAAAGAGCAGCCAACCCAACGAACGAAACAACGAGGCTGAGCGCGCTCGCGACCGGGTTGCGATTGACCACAACCGCTGCCCCAAAGATCAACGTCATCAGTGCAAAGACCCAAAATAAGAATGGCGACATAATCAATTGCGGATTGCGGATTGCGGATTGCGGAATTGGCAATTGGCAATGCCGGTCACTTTTTCTCGTTCCATTTCAACACGACACCGTGCATTACGCCGCCGATTTCGAGGAGTTTCTCCTTGTGATGCACCATTTCCGCGCGCGTGAAGCCCGTAATCGCATAGTCTTTACGGAGAAAGATCGCCTGCTCGGGGCAAACCTCCTCACACATCCCGCAGAAAATGCAGCGGATCATGTCGATATCGAACGCTTCTGGAAATTTCTCGACTTTGGCGAAGCGATCTGCTGAGGGAATTTCGCCAGGAATAATTTTGATCGCACGCGGCGGACAAATGAATTCGCAGAGCTGACAGGCCACGCAGCGCACCCGGCCATCCTCGTCTTGCACGAGCGCAGGCGCGCCGCGGTAGTGGTCCGGCAGGCTGCTATCCCATTTTTGCTCAGGATATTGCATGGTGACCTTGGTGCGTCCGAGCAGCATGTTCTTGAAATGCTTAAACGTGATAGCCAGGCCCGCGACGATCGCGGGCAGATACAATCGCTCGCGCCAGTTTAGTTTTGGTCGTGGAACAGTGATGGCCATGACTTGCTAATCTCGAAGCTAAAAATCCACGATCAAAGATTTTTCGATTGTTCCTGGCTTCCTGGTTTCCAGATTCATAACCTTTGAGTGTAAGGAAGAATTGCTGCGACAAGAAAAATATTCACAAGCGCAATTTCGAAAAAGAAGAGCCAGCCGAGCCGCATGAGTTGATCATAGCGAAAACGGGGCAACGTCCAGCGCACCCACATAAAAATGAAAATCACGGCGGCGACTTTCGCGAAGAACACTGCGATGTTGATCAGGCCGAAGATCCATCCATGCGAGCCGTCGGGGATTCCTGGGAAATGCCAGCCTCCTAAAAACAATGTGACGATGACGGCCGAACCGGTGATCATCGCGGCGTATTCGCCGAGAAAATATAAGGCGAACTTCATCGAACTATATTCGATGTTGTAACCGCCGGCGAGTTCCTGCTCTGCTTCCGGCAGGTCGAACGGCAGGCGGTTTGTCTCTGCAAAAATAGCAATCATGAAGACGAGGAAGGAAATGATCATCGGAATCGCAAGCAGCCACTTCCACGGATTCGTCCAGTCGCCGACAAACGGCGCGATGAACCAGCCGTGCTCAATCTGGTAACGCACCACGGTGGTCAGGCGTAAATTTCCAACCAAAAGAAAAACGGGGATTACCGCCAGGCCGAGCGAAAGTTCATAGGAAAGCATTTGCGAACTGGAACGGATGCCGCCGAGGAATGGATATTTGGAATTCGATGCCCAACCGCCGATGACGATTCCGTAAACGCCCAGCGAGGCGATGGCGAATACGAAGAGGATTCCCACGTTCACATCGGCGATCACCATGGGAACACCAAACAGGGTGCTGCCAAACGGGACCACAGCAATCGTGATGATGGCGGGCATTACGGCCAGACATGGCGCGAGCCAGTAATAAAATGTGTTTGCCGATCGCGGCGTGAAATCTTCTTTCAGCAGCAGTTTGAACATGTCCGCGATGGGCTGGAAGAGACCGGCAGGCCCGACGCGATTCGGTCCCAGCCGATCCTGGATAAACGCGCTCACGCGTCGCTCGGCGTAAACCGCATAGGAAACCATCGGCAGAATCACCACGAAGAGGATCCCGACAATTTTCAGCAGCGAGGTGATGATGAAAAACCCATCCATGTCACGTTGGCCGAATGGCGCGGCGTGCGGTCTGGACCGCGATCGCTTGCTCGATGGCTTCTTCGTCGCTGGGATGCATCGGCGGCAATTCTTCCATTTGCAAAATGTGCACGCCGGGATCGCCGATTTTGCTCAAGGTCAAACCGGCGAATTGCGGCACTGTTTCGCTGATCCGGTGAAAGATATCCTCGATAGAGGAAATTGAGTCGCCTCCGCCAACTGCTTGGAGCAAATCACGTAAGATTTCCCAATCATCGCGCGCATTCCCGGGCGGGCGCACGGCGCGATTCAATCGTTGCAATCGGCCTTTACCGTTGATCATCGAGCCGCGCTTCTCGGCAAAACCGCACGCGGGCAGAACCACAGTCGCTTTTTCAGTCGCCTCGTTCGACAAAACATTCATCGCGATCAGTGCAGGGAGGCGCGCGAGTTGTTCGACGGATATGCCAAGATGCATCGTGTTTTCTTTCAAAATCATCAGCGCTTTGACTTGTCCTGATTTTACAGCTTCAGCAATCGCCGTGAGTCTCGCACCGGGCTCAGACGTCGATCTAAGAATTAAGCGCGCGCCGTTTGTGTTCGGGTTGCGGTCTTCGCTGAGCAAAATGTCATCACCGGTCGCGCGCCGCGGGACGATGTCGATCCACTGCACGCCTAAGGATTTCGCCAACTGCGACGTAAGCCAAAGCTCCTCATTAGTCATGCGGCCGGAAGCAATGATGGCAATTTCAGAACCGGCAAATTGCTTTAACTGAAGCGCCGCGTCTGCGATCGCCGTCGGCCAAACCACGGGGATCAGATTTCCCCCGGATCGAATCTGCGGCTCGAGCAAACGGTTTTCGGCTTCGAGATATTTGAAGTTCAACCGTCCGTAATCGCACATCCAGCAGGAGTTGACGTGATCGTTTTCCCGCGGTGTCTGCCGGTAAATGACGTCTTCGCGCGTGCCGATGATGGTGTTGCAGCCCGTTGCGCAACTGGTGCAGATGCTTTTTGTTTCTTTCAGGAACCAGACGCGCATCTTGAAACGAAAATCAGTCGAGGTGAGCGCGCCCACCGGGCAGATATCAACGGTGTTGAGAGAATAATTGTTCTCGAGCCGTTTGCCAGGATGCGCGGTCAGCACCGTGTAACTGCCGCGATCGACGAACCCAAGGACGTCGTCGTGTGCGATTTCCTGGCAGAAACGGATGCACCGCGAGCAGAGAATGCAACGCTCATCATCCAGCGTGACCCGTGGGCCGAGCACAACATTTTTGGGCTTTTTGACTTTGTTCTCAAGAAAACGCGACTTCGAGTTGCCGAAATCGACGCTGAATTCCTGCAAACGACATTCGCCAGCCTGATCGCAAATTGGGCAATCGAGCGGATGATTGATGAGGAGAAATTCCATTACACCGCGCTGACATTCCTTTACCAGCGGCGAATTGGTGCGAGCCGCCATGCCTTCGGATACGTCTTGGGCGCAGGAAATTTGCGGACGCGGTATCCAGTTTATGATCGGTTTGCCGTCGGCACCGAGCTCCGGTTTGCGATCCGGGCCGAGCCTCGGGAAGCCCATTTCGATCAAGCACATCCGGCAGTTGCCGGGCGAACTGAGCTTTTTGTGATAGCAGTAGCGCGGCACATAACTGCCGGCTTCCTGGCATGCCTCGATCACGCGTGTGCCTTTCGGAAACTGATGCCACACACCGTCGATCTGGACATTGAACAGCGGAACTGATGATTCGTTAGGCATGGTTGAATCTGGAATCCAGGAAACCAGGAATGTTACAGGACAACATCTTCGTCTTTGCTCGTTGGGTGGTATTCGCGGCCGACGCGTTTAACAGTCAGCCGCGGGGTTGCGAAGTTCAGCAACAGGGCGTCATCGAGGTTCGCTGCTTTAAGATACGAGCGAACAATCGCAAAATGAATGTCTTCAATGGCGCTAATCGCCTTAAGCTCCAGGGTCACCTTCTGTGCGACGAGGAAATCGAGTCGGTGTTCGCCAATCAGGTGCTCACGATAGAACACCGGAAGTAGTTTTTGTCGCTCAAAGTTAATACCAGCCGCAGCCAATTCGATAGCCAACGCTTCTTCGTACATCGCCTCAAGAAACCCTGGGCCAAGTTCCTTGTGAACTCGAATAGCGGCACCGATGATTCGATCCGTCATTGCCTTGTTCTGTATGTCCATTCCTGGCTTCCTGGTTTCCAGATTCAGCTAGATAGTTCCTTTCGCTCCGGCTTTTTCCCATCCCGGATCGTGCGCCATGGGCACAGTGGGGATCGACTCCTCTTCAATTAATTCTTCCGGTGTGTATTCGGGCGGCAGCGGCGGCGGGATCGGTTTCTGTGCGCGGGTCGCGAATTCTTCAGGAAACTTTTCGACAAAACTTTGGGTCGGCCACGCGCATGCTTCGCCGAAAGCGCAAATGGTCCGCCCGGCGATGTTGTCGCCGATGGTCTTGAGCGTGTGCGGATCTTCCACAACGCCGCCGCCGCGCAGCATGCGGTCGGTGATTTTCTTCATCCAGAGCGAGCCTTCCCGGCAGGGCGTACATTGGCCGCAGCTCTCGTGCGCGTAGAACTCGTTGATGTTGTTGAGAACCCACACCATGTCGCGCGAATTGTCCAATACGATGACCCCGCCTGAACCGGCCATCGAGCCCGCCGCAGTCAGTGAATCGAAATCCATCGGGATCTCATCGATCGACAGCTCTCTTTCGATCGTCGATCCATCGGGTTGCCTCTGCTTGAGTTTAAATCGTTCGTCGGCTCGCAAAACCTTGGCAGAACTTCCGCCCGGAATGACTGCCTTTAATTCTCGACCCGGTCTTAAGCCACCAGCCATCTCATAGATCAGCTGGCCCATCGTCACCGCCCCAACTTCAATTTCGAAGTAACCTGGTCGCTGAACGTCCCCGCTTACACACACAATGCGCGTGCCAGTGTTGTTAGGCCGGCCGAGGCGCGCATATTCCGTGCCGCCCATGGCGATAATGTGTTTTACCGCACAGAGTGTTTCGACGTTGTTGACGATTGTCGGGCACATGTAGAGACCGAGCACTGCCGGGAAATACGGCGGCTTGATTCGCGGATAACCGCGCTTGCCTTCGAGTGATTCAATCAACCCTGTTTCTTCCCCGCAAATGTAAGCGCCCGCGCCGCGATGAATGTAAACCTCGACGTCGAATCCGGATCCAAGAATGTTTTTGCCGAGAAAATTGTGTTGCCGCGCTTCTTCGATGGCATGCTCGAGGATTTTCGCGCCCTCTGGGAATTCGCCTCGTATGTAGATGTAAGCCGTGCGCGCGTTGAGCGCGTAACATGAAATCAAGATTCCTTCCAACAGCTGATGCGGGTCTTCGTGAATGATGTAGCGATCCTTGAACGTGCCCGGTTCTGATTCATCGGCGTTGCAAATCAAATAGACCGGCCGCTTTTCGTCCGGTTTGATGAAGCTCCATTTCAGACCGCAGGAAAATCCCGCTCCGCCGCGGCCGCGAAGACCGGAGTTTTTGACTTTGTTGACGATGTCACTGCGCGACATGGTCAGCGCTTGCTTCAACTGCTCGTAACCGCCATCGCCCAGGTAACAATCGATGTCGGTTGTCCAATCCGTGCGTCCGATGTTTTTGTAAACCAAACGGTGTTCGAGAGGATGAGGGGATGTTTGATGTTTGATGTTTGACGTTTGATTTCGGAGGAGATCGGCAATCGAATTTGGATCGAGTTGCTCATGCAGCTGTTCACCAATCATGCACACGGGCGCGGTGCCGCAGCTTGCCAGGCATTCAACAAACTCGACGCTGTAGTTTCCATCCGCACTAACGGCGATGGGGTCATGAATTCCGTCACCATCCGGCGGGCGCTGGATTTCAAGGGCGGCGCACAAATTTTCCATGAGCTCGAAGCCGCCAGCCATGGCGCAACTGAGTGTGCGGCAGACGCGGATATGGGTTTTGCCAGCCGGCTTCTGGCGAAACATTGGATAGAATGTTACCAGCTCCAGAATATTGATCGGTTGCAAGCCCAGCTTCTTCGCGATCCATAGCACGGCTTCGTCGCTGATGAAGCCGAAGTGTTCCTGCCACAAATGCAACAGCGGCATGGCTGCGCTTCGCCGGTGATCGCTCGGATAGCGCGCAATCGCTTCATCCATTTTCCGCTCCAGCTCGGCGGGAATGGCTGGGCTCGTCGAGTTTGCCATGTGAGAAAGTAACCTAGCGGAGTTGTTCGCGGCAAATCACGCTTGCTGCACTGGTCCGCGACGTGACGCAGGCAATCGTGCCTGCGAGTTTTGGGCAGACAGGATTGTCTGCGTCACGTCGGCTCGCTCAATCGGACAACGGGCTGTCTTTTGACTGCACCTTGTCGTCCTTAAAGACGATCGTGATCGTATCTTTGCCCTGGCGGTAAACGTAGGTCGTTTTTTTCATGATCACGAAATCCTCAGTGCTAAGAGAGGTGGGCGGGCCCAGGATCGATTCGACCTGTTTCTTCGACATTCCCTCTGTCACCTGATCGACATTCGCCTTTGTGATTCTTTTGCCGGAACAGGAAACTGCGAGTACGAGCAAGAGCACGAGCACGAGACGCGCGGCCGAAAAAATGACGAATAAAAAATGACGAATGACGAATGAATGACAAAGCACGAATGACGAAATCCCGCAGGGCGGCTGTTTCGTGTTTTCCCCTTTCGTTATTTGGATTTCCTTCGTCATTGGGAATTCGTCATTCGTCATTATCCCATTATCTGTCGCATTCCCCCATGACGAAGTCCAGACTCCCTAACACAGCGGGCACGTCGCTCACCATGCACCCAGGCAGAAGCTCTGGCAGGATACTGAGGTTCACGAACGATGGAGCGCGAATTTTCAAACGATACGGCACGCCGCCGCCTCTGCTGTTGATGTAAAAGCCAAGCTCGCCCTTCGGATTTTCGGCCGCGAAATAAATCTCGCCCGGCGGCGCGTCGAGCCCCTCCGTCACCACAATGAAATGATGAATTAACTCCTCCATCTTCGTCATTACCCGTGACTTGGGGGGAGTCATGTTTTTCCAATCCGCGACATTGATCGGTCCGTCGGGAAGCTTATCGATCGCCTGACGCAAGATCCGGACGCTTTGGCGCATCTCCTCGATCCGCACCAGATAGCGATCGTAACAATCGCCCGCGCTGCCGATCACCACATCGAAATCGTACTGGTCGTAGTCGAGATAAGGATGTTTACGCCGCAAATCGTGTTCGATCCCGCTGCCGCGCAAGTTCGGTCCCGAAATCGCGTAGGCGATGGCCTGCTCTTTTGAGATGACACCTATGTCTTTGGTTCGATCGACAAAAATGCGGTTGCGTGTAAGCAGCTTATCGCATTCATCGAGACTCGGACCGAAGTCATCGAGGAATTTTTCAAGTTGGGGAATGAAATTCTCAGGGAGATCGCGGATTTGCCCGCCCACGCGTGTGTAGGAGGTGGTGAAACGCGCGCCGGTGAGCAGCTCGAAAAGATCATAAAGTTTTTCGCGCTCGGTAAACGTGTAGAGGAAGACCGTCATCGCGCCGAGATCGAGCGCCATCGCGCCAAGACCCATCAGGTGCGACGAAATACGCGACGTTTCACAGCAAATGGTGCGAATCGCTTTTCCACGCGGCGGGATTTCCCAGCCCATCAATTTTTCCACCGCCAGCGCGTAAGCCACGTTGTTCGAAAGCGGCGCGAGATAATCGAGGCGATCAGTGTACGGAACAAACTGATTGTATTGCATGTTTTCGGCGATTTTCTCGTCGCCGCGATGGAGAAAGCCAATGTCCGGAGTGGCCTTCGTGATGATCTCGCCATCGAGCTCAAGCACCAGCCGCAACACGCCGTGCGTGGCCGGATGCGATGGTCCCATGTTCAGCACCATCTTCTCGCCGATGTCGGCGTCAGCAGGCTCACGCAGTGCCGCGTCGGCTGCGGCCACTCGCGTAACCGAGTCGGGCGATTCAATTTCGCGCGTCGTAAATGGCATGAAAGCAGTTACAAAGTTAAAAGCGTTGGAGTGTCAAAACGTAACATTTACGCTGGCGAGTGAACCAACCCATGCAAGCTCAAATTGGTAGGGTCCGACCGCCGGGCGCGCCTAAACCGACTTCTCGATTGAATCGTCCAAGCCGGGCAACGATGATCAAGATTGAATGAAAAAAATCGCACTGCTTTTCGCAGGACAGGGCGCGCAAAGCGTCGGGATGGGACGTGATCTCGCCGAGCAGTTTCCTACCGCGGCGGATTTGTTTGGTCAGGCCGATGAGATTCTCGGCCGAAACTTGAGCCAAATTGCGTGGAACGGCCCGATCGAAGAATTAACGAAGACTTCAAACTGCCAGCCTGCACTTTTCGTTCACGGGCTCGCGTGCTTGTCGGTCCTGCGCGAACTGGCAGGCGATTTTCCGATTGGCGGCGCGGCCGGATTGTCGTTAGGGGAGATGACCGCTCATGCGGCGGCCGGCACTTTTGATTTTGCGAGTGGCCTGAAGCTTGTGCAGCGACGCGGCGAATTGATGGATGAAGCTTGCGCGGCGACAAATGGCGCAATGGCGGCAATGATCGGCGCAGATGAAAACGTGGTGCGCCAGCTTGCAGCGGATGAAGAGGTCGATATTGCGAACATCAACGCGCCCGGCCAGATCGTCATCTCGGGTGAGCTAGCAAAAGTGGAAGCAGCAGTCGGCGTGGCCAGGGAATATGGAATTCGTCGCGCGACGCTGCTCAATGTTGCCGGCGCATATCATTCACGTTTGATGGAAAGCGCTTATCAAAGGTTGGGGGCGGCGCTTCAGCACGTTACGGTGCAACCGCCGCGTTTTCCTGTGATTAGCAATGTGACTGGCGAAGAAGTGGGAACGCCGATCGAAATTCGCCGCACCTTGCGGGATCAGGTCACAGGCACGGTGCGATGGATGGATTGCGTGGAGCGGCTAGCAGCACTTGGCTGCGATTTTTTCGTCGAACTGGGCCCGGGCGGTGTGCTGGCTGGTTTATTGCGGCGCACGCGCAAAGACGCAGACGTGATATCGGTGAGCGACGCCGAGTCCGTGCGGAAGTGCGCTCAGAAAATTGCTGCGCAAAATTCGCCCCGCTAGGATTCAACTGGAGATGGCACTGGAATCTGCAATATCGATAGGCCGACCTGCATCTTTACGAGGCAGATCGCTTACGCAACGCGCCGCTGAGTACTTTGGCATGTCAGGTCCGGCGGAGTTCGTGGCGGCTGTGAGTCTTTTCACGCTCATGATTGTAATCAGGCTCGTGAACATGGTGCAGTCCCGATTCGATACCGATGAGTCTCAGCATATGCACGTGATCTGGGCCTGGGCACGCGGCTTCATTCAGTACCGCGACGTTTTCGATAATCACATGCCGCTCTTCCAGATCATGTTCGCGCCAATTTTTGGACTGATTGGCGACCGGGCAACCATTCTTTACTGGATGCGCTTCATCCTGTTGCCGCTGTATTTTGTCGCAGCGTGGTGCACTTATCGAATTGGGGAATTACTTTTTTCCCGGCGCGCCGGGCTTTGGGCGATCATTTTGACTGGCCTTTATCCGAAGTATCATTTCATCTCATTCGAATTTCGGACTGACAACCTCTGGGCGCCACTCTGGCTTTTATGCGTCGCTACGCTGCTTAGCGGCGCGCTTACCGTACCTCGAGCGTTGATCGCTGGCCTCTTGCTGGGGTTCTGCTTCGGCGTTTCGATGAAGACGATTCTGTTGTTGCTAACGCTTCTGGTCAGTGCGGTGATTGCGCTCTTCCTGGTGGGGAGAAAACAACTTGGTCAATCATGGCCACATCTCGCGCGCTGTACGGCAGCTTTTATTGGTGCAGCCGCGCTGATTCCCGGTGCGATTGCTGGCGCGTTCGCAGTCGCCGGTCTGTGGCGCGATTTTCGCTATTACAATTTTGACCATAACTTGCTGCCGCAGCACGACCTCAGAAATCATCCACCTTGGTGGATCATCATTTTCCCAATCACATTTCCTTTAGTGTTCTACGCTGCGCGGCGAATCGTTCGCGCGGTTCCTGACTCGGTAACGGCGTTTCGGCGTGTTTTCATCTTTCTGATCTGCGGTCTTTATGTGCCAGCTCTGCACAGTTTTTGGAACCTGCGCAGTCGTCAGGATTATCTTCCATTTTATCCTCTCGCATTCGCTCTGCTAAGCGGAGCTTTACTTATCGTGTCTTCTTACCTGGCGAGGCACGACTTGCATGTCAGCCATTATCTGCGGCGTGTTCCTTTGCCTGCGTTTGTCGCTCTGATCGATTTTTTTTTCGTGATTGTCACGGGCCCGTTTTGGATCAACGGCGCTCAAATCGAGACAAGTTTGCTCCGTGGCGTTTTAAGATTGACCGATCCCGGTGATCACGTTCTCGATTGCAAAGGCGAAACCATCTTTCGGCAGCGCTGCTTTTGGCCGGCCACGGAATCGATCATGTTGGCGCGCCTTAAGCGTGGACTTGTAGCCGATAACGCCGCCGAGCGCGCCGTTGAGACTCAAACGTGCGTCGCGGTCATGAAGGGCCGAATGCCGCCGATGGCAAAGAGATTTATCTGGAAAAATTATATTCCTGTCGGCAACGATTTGAAGGTAGCGGGCCGGTTTTTGGGACCCTCTGCAACTGATAGCAGGCGGATGGACTTCGACGTTGTGATACCGGCGCCTTACAAGATTATCGCAAGTGATGGCCCCGTGAAAGGAATACTGGACGGGACGCCATATGACGGCGCGCGCTTTCTCGCACCGGGCCCGCACACTTTTGTGCAAACGTCATCGAGAAGACAACTCGCTTTTCTCTGGGCACAGGCGGTGGATCGGAATTTTCTCCCCGAGAAATACTCTCAGCCGCGGCCAAAAGGGTAGGAGTTCTGGCATTGCCTTTGCCTGCGCTTCTGCTAGAAGACTTAGCCGTGCCGGTTCCAGCCTTTACTTCGCGTTCTCGCTTGTTGCTATTCGCGCCGCATCCGGATGATGAATCGCTCGGATGCAGCATTCTTCTGCAACGAGCAGTTCGCGCCCGTGCAATGATTCGTGTCGTCTACGTTACGGACGGCGACGATAATCCTTGGCCGCAACGCGTGCTCGAACGCAAATGGCGCCTGAACGGTAACGACCGCAGGCGTTGGGGAAGGTTGCGGCGTACAGAAGCGCTCGCGGCATTGCGTGTTCTGGGTATGCACGGTTCGGCGGCGTGTTTTCTGGGCTTACCCGACCAAAAATTGAGCGCCATGTTAATGCGCGGCGATCAATCTGCGCTAGAGCGCTTTGCAGCAATCATTGCTGATTGGGGACCGACGGATCTTCTCGTGCCGTCGATTTCTGATACGCATCCCGACCATAGCGCGCTCGCGGTAATGCTTCGGCTTGTGTTGAGCGAATCTTTTTCGGACCCGGTGGCGACCGGACAGACGGCCGTCTGGAGTTATGTTGTTCACGGCAGGAGCCTCGCGTTCTTTGATCGTGCAGAGACGATCTGCCAATCCGACATCGAAGCAGCGACCAAGCTGCGGGCGATTCGCTGTCACAAAACGCAGCTCAAATTATCGCGGAAGCGTTTCCTCGGATATGCTGTCCGGCCGGAGCGTCTGGTCAAACTTGGCGCGCGCGATAAAACCATCGCCGATGGCTTAATTACTTCAGCTTTCAGGCTGCCTCATTCGCTTCGCGTAGAGCTGCGGCTCTCCCCGAAAGCCATGCGAATGTCCGAACCGGTGCTTTTCGTTTTGGGACGGGACGAAGCCGGCGCGTTGCGTTGTATGACGGTGCGCATCCCGGCCCAGTCTTCACGTATTGAAATGCTGGACTCGAGCTCGCTGGACTGCATCGCTGAGGCACAATATTGCGGAAACGCTTTCGCGGGCGGGCTCACCATTCCGGTCTCCATTTTTTCATCTGCGTCCGCCATTTTTGTTAAACTGGAACGCCGCTCATGGTTCTTTGATGAAGCGGGCTGGGTGAAGATCCCGCCGCCCGAATCCCAGCCGATTGCAAAGCCGCAACGCGATGAGGTAGAAGCTGGCCTGATGAGTATTGGAACATAGGGCGCGGCCCTGTGCGCCCAGCGGAGATGTTCTCCGCTGTCTCGTATATTTGCCATGCCTGCATTTCAGCGAGTTGCAAACTCGTTGGGCGCACAGCCTGCAAGTCTATGTTCCGGCATTGTTGCGCAGGAGAATCATTGCCGTAGCCTCATAAAATGAATCTTTCACAGCGCGTTGATTCGGATTTGAAAGAGGCGATGCGCGCCAGGGATACCACGAAGCTTGGCGTCTTGCGCATGCTCAAATCAGCTTTGAAGTACGCTGCGATTGCAAAATCAGGAACAGAAGCCGAACTCAGTGACGCCGAAGCCGCGCATGTAGTTCGCAAACAAGTCAAGCAACGCCAGGATTCGATAGAGAGTTTTGAAAAAGGCGGGCGCGTGGAACTGGCCAGCAAGGAGAAAGAAGAACTGTCGATTTTGAATGCATATTTGCCCCAAGCAATGAGCGGCGATGAGTTGGCCAAGGTAGTGCGCGAAACGATTGCGGAAGTCGGCGCCACATCAAAGGCGCAGATGGGCGCCGTGATGAAAGCGTTGCAGGCGAAAGTCGCCGGTCGCACGGACGGCAAGACGCTGAGCGCGGAGGTGCAAAAACAGTTGAGCGGTTGAGGAGTTGAGAGGTTGAGTGCATCCGCCTGCCAACAATCGAATTCCATTCACTTTCTCAACCCTTCAACTTCTCAACCATGCTAGACGCCATCATTGTCGCGGCCGGTGACAGCCGCCGCATGGGTTTCGATAAATTGTTTGCGGCGATTGCCGGCGAACCTGTGATCGCGCACACGATCCGCGCATTTGAGCGTGCCAGCTCCGTAGACGCAATCATCATCGTCGCCCGGGAAGATCGACACGATGAAATCAAAGCGATCGTTCGCGATGAAAATTTTAAAAAGGTTAAGTCGATTATTCCAGGCGGAAAGCGCCGGCAGGATTCCGTGCGCGCTGGTCTGGATCATCTGGAATCCGTTATACGATACGTCGCGGTGCACGATGCCGCGCGGCCGCTGGTTACTCCGCAGCAGATTGACCGCGTCTTCGAACAGTGCCGCATCCACGGTGCGGCCGCTTTGGCTGAGCCGATCAATGACACATTAAAACGCGCAGATGCCGATCTGCTGGTCACCGAGCCGGTGGATCGACATCAAGTGTACGCGATGCAAACGCCGCAGATTTTCGCGCGGCAATTGATCGAGGAGGCGTATCGCGCTGTCTACGCCCAAAGTATTTCCGTAACCGACGAGGTTTCAGCGGTGGAGTTAATCGTTGGCAAGGTGGTCCTCGTTCTCAACGACGACTTCAATTTCAAGATTACTTATCCGCGCGACCTGCCGCTGGCGGACTTTGTTCTTACGCAACGGAGGAAACCTGTTGCGAATTGACCTTGTCCGGCGCTGGCCATTAGCGTCAGCGTCCAATTGCAAGCCGCTCGGCGAGGGGCTGCGGCAGACCGGCTTTAGCAATCTTCTTTTGCGCGGTCGCCAGATCATATTTTACCCGCAACAGTTCGACCAGATTGTTCTCAATATCGTAGATGCAGTACGCCGCGCGCCAGTTACCGTCGCGTGGTTGACCCACGCTGCCTGCGTTGATGAAATACTTCCCGCCAAGCTCGATGTGAATGTGTTCTTTCCTTTCCTGCCGTACGCCGCTCTGGTCCCGAATAAAAACCATGGGCACATGGGTGTGGCCGAAAAAACAGACGGCCGTGCGCTGATAGGTGAAACTTGCGACCGCGTCGAGGTTGTTAAAAACGTAGCCCCATTGACCGGGCGTATCGAGCGTGGCGTGCACGATCGTAAAATCGTGTACTCGCCTCTGTAGCGGCAAACTGCGCAACCATTCCTTGTCCTGATCCGTCAAATTGTCCCGGTTCCACTGGATGGCGCGCTCAGCTAATTCATTGAAACGCTCCGAGGACGCGGAAAGGGTTGCCTCCTCGTCGTGATTGCCTTTTACCACGGGGCAATCCAGCTCGCGTACGCGTTCTATGCATTCGCGCGGATTGGCATTATAACCGACCACGTCGCCCAAGCACACAAAGTGCGTGCACCTGCGTTGGCGCGCGTCCGCCAGTACTGCCTCGAGCGCTTCGAGGTTAGCGTGGATGTCACTGAAAATTGCAAAACGCATTTACGACACAGGTTAAACCCTTAAAGAGCTACAACGTTACAATGAAAGCGCTTGGTCGCCTCCATGAACAAACAATTCAACGATTTAGCTATTTGGCGATTTTGTTTTCCTTATCGGGAATTCGTTGTTCTTGCGGCATTCCGAGTTTGTCTTCGAGGAACTTCAGCCGCTTGATCAAGGTAGGCAGCCGCTCCGGCGGGCCTTCGTCATAAAGGCGGCGAAGGCGCTCATACGCTTCGCGCTCGCGTCCCTCGCAGTAGGAAAGCTCGTAGGCCGAGAAACGCCTGTCGAACGTCGGCGCCCCGGGCAAGGCTGCTGCCTTGGCGTAATATTCTGATGCGCGCTCGTGGTCTTTGTATTTCTCCTTGTACAACCGGGCCAGCGCTTCGTAGAGGTCAGGACGATCGGGATTGTTTTTTATCCCGCGTTCGAGGAAATCTTTGCCGAGCGCAAAATATTCTCGCTGCGCTTTGACTCGCAGCGCAAGGCGCGGCTGGGTTTGATCATTCATCGCGGCCACGCTCGCGTTCCAGGCCATATGCCAGGCCGCCGTGTCCCAAAACAGCAGCACCCGCGGTTGGAGCGTTGTGATGTGCCGGAACAACAACAACATCCGGCCCCACTCCGTGTTTTCCCACGCGGCAAACGCTTGGATAAAAAGTGCGTCCGCCACGATCGCTCGAAACCCGCTCAAGGCCGCGATGAATCCGAGTTGTCCGATTTTTTCGCGAAGATCGAGATTGAATTCGACGCCGCGGAAATGTTCCTGTCGATGAAGCGCCGCCAGGTTGCGTTCAATTGGCAATTTAAGCGTGCCGACCGCGATCAATACTCCCAGCACGGCTACGGTCCGCATCATAATTCTTTCCCGTAAAAGACGAACGCTGCCAACAGCGTGTAGATCACAGTGTAGAAAACGCCGAGCACGGCGGTCTTGGCAAAAACCGCGAGTGAAATTGCGGTGCCCGCGACGATATCATCCACCAAATTGAAGGCCTGCAAATCCGGAAAGAACAGCGCCACCACCGCGAGAAAAACGCGAGTAACCAGTCCGCTGCTATGTTCCTGCAGCCAATAGTCACGGGCGGTGGCTTGCAAATGTCCGATGAAATAAATGAAAGCCATGACCACGATGGTGAAAATGTTCGATGTGGCGAAGGTAGAAACAAACAGAGTAAGCGCCGCGAGCAGACAGGCTTTCAGGTAAATAATCACAATTCCGGGAAAGATATCGATGTTGAACGCGGAAGACCGAATGGTACGCATAGCATCAGCGACTTGGTCAGGCGGCGCGCCGGACATTTGCCTCAACGTCGCGTGCATCACGGCCTGCTCGCGCGTGTACAGCACGAGCAGAAAGGCTGCCCCCATGACTACGGTGCTGATCGCAAGCAGCAAAAGGACTCCCGAGATTTTTCCCAGCACGTATTCCAAGCGCGGCACCGGCTTCGCAAGAATGGTGTAAACCGTGCGGTCTTCGATGTCCTGTGGAAGCAGCCGCGCAGTGGCAACGATTGCCAGAAGCGAGGTAAAAAGCGAGATCGCGCCGAGCGAAACATCCTTCAGGATCTGGAATTCCTGCTGAAAAGAAAATTGCGCCATGAAGATCGAGCTGCCGATCAAAAGAAGCGCGAAGATCAGCAGAACGTAAAAAACTTTCAGGCGTGTCAGCTCAGTGACTGTGTTGATCGTAATCGCATAAATGCGAGAGAAAGAAAAGGGCCGATACCGCTTCGCGGACGTTGAAGCGTTGAAGGGTTGAAGCGTTGAAGCGTGCTCGGCGTCTGTCATTTCTGCTTGGTCACTCCTTCGTCATTCTTGGCTGTTGCCTCGAGGAACAATCTCTCCAGTGTGGTGGTCGATTTGCGCCGCTCGATTAGTTTCGCCCGTGAGCGGTTAACGGCTGATTCGATTTCCCGGACGAGCTCATCGGAAGCATCGGCGATGACAAACTCGGTTTGATTTTCGATCGCGATCAATTCCTGCAAGTGTCCTTCGCGCACCAGCACGCCGTCGGCGAGAATGCCGACGCGGTCGCAAATTTCCTGCGCTTGCGCGAGCAAATGCGATGAAAGCAGCACGGTGATTCCGCGGCGCTTTAGGTCGAGGATCAAATCGCGAATGTCTCGCGAGCCTGCCGGATCGACGCCGGCGGTCGGCTCATCCAGCACGACCAGCTTTGGGTCATGAATCAATGCCTGCGCAAGGCCGATGCGTTGCAACATCCCTTTTGAATATGTGCCCAGCCGGCGGTTGCGTGCCTTGCTCAGCTCGACGAGGTCGAGCAATTCGTTCACGCGATTCTTCAGTTTTGCGCCTCTCAGTCCGCAAAGACGCCCGAAGAAACGAAGCGTCTCCTTGCCAGTAAGAAACTTTTGGAAGTACGGATTCTCTGGCAGAAAACCGACCGCGTCCCGGCTTTGTACGAGACGACTGTCCCGCCCGAAGATTTCCGTGCGGCCACGCGTTGGAGATACGAGGCCGAGAATAATCTTCAGAGTGGTGCTTTTACCGGAGCCATTCGGCCCGAGCAACCCGTACACCTCACCAGGCTCGATGCGAAGGTTGAGATCCTTCACCGCGACAATCGACTGCCGATGAAACGGAACGGAAAAAATTTTGGTTAGTCCGTGAACTGCGACTGCCGGATTAGTCATAGCGAATCTCAAAGCCGCGAGCCGTGACCGGGTTGTCCAATTTATTTTCGGTTTGCTTGTGAATCAGTCCATGGAGCTCGCCTTGCGCCACGTCATCGAGGAACGCGCGCACTTCGTCTTCCTCCCCCGTAGCCTGAAGTTCCACGCGACCATCCGGAAGGTTACGGACCCACCCGGTCACGTCGAACCCTTTGGCCACGTGGCGCACCGACCAGCGAAATCCGACGCCTTGAACGTTTCCTTCGTAGAAAACTTGGAGCGAAATCATGGTGACCATCATGACAGTACTTGCGTTTCACTTGTACGAATAGACGAGACAGAAACTGCCTCCCTCGCCTTCAACCAGATCGACCGAAACAAAGTACTGGCCGCTGTTCGCCGGTGAGAACCCGGCGGCCGCTTTTTCCTCGTTATTGTAGCTTTCCGTCGTCACTTGTTTTCCGGTCTCATCATAGAGGCTGACGGCAATTTTTTTCGCCGGTTCCACCGCCGCAGCGGAGAACCAGTACTGGTTTCCCGCGTAAAGATTTACCGCTACCAGGGTGTGCTCATGCGGCTTCAGGACGCCGCACCAATGCCCGTCTCGGATCTTGAAACCATCGTTTGAAAATGCTCCGGCAACGTCGAGCGCGTCTTTGCGCGCGCGTACCTCGGCATCTGTTTCTGCGCGCACAGCGATGCTGGCCCCCAGCACAAAGATCGAGAGAAGAATCGGGAGCCAGCGTTTCATTTGGGCAGTTCTTTGCTCTCTATTTCCGCCATCACCTTGCCGACCGCTTCATTGACTTTCCGCACTTCATTAGCATTTGGCGCCTTGCCGGCCGGAAAAGAAACGAGCTTCTCAATCTCGCCGAGTTGTTCGCTCACGTCTTTGACCAGAGGCTCCTTCCGTAATTCGGGTGAGATTTCATTAATTTTTGACTGCATGAAGTGAACCAGCGCCGGCTGCCGCAGGACTTTGGCGCTGCGCTCATCATGGTTCTGCATGATCGCTGCGGTGACCACCTGGGTGCCGCGAATCCAGCCGCCGAGAGTCACAAGGATTACCAGGTCCTGATCGGCGTGCGATTGCATTGAGGATTTGACCTCGTTTTGCGTCGCTTCCAGTTCTTCCTGGAGCGTGTCCCATTCGTTGTTTTCGGCGAATTCGTTGATGCTGTTGCCGCGGCCGAGCAGGTTCTCGCTAACTCCGAGCGCCTTTGCGAGCTTGATGATGTCTGACCCGATGTTTTTGACCTGCTGACTGTCCTTTGCTTCGACCGCGATAAAGCCATCGGCAATCAAACCGCCTAGGTTCAGGGCGATCTGCGCGCGGTTGCGGTAGGTTACCGGTATTGGCCCGCGATACTGACCCGACCAGTTTGTTTTCCCCGCCTTTCCAAGCGCGGCGAAAAGTTCGCCCGGTGTCGGGATGCTGATCGAGTCGTTTCTGGCGGCTTTTTCCAGTTGGTCGGCTGGGAGACGCCCAGTGTCCGTCGCGCCCGTCGCCGCGAAAAGACCCGCCACCAATGCAAGCACGCCCACTCTGGCCAAACCAATCATCGCCCATGATTATGCGTGCCTACGTCAAATTGCCAACGGGAATCTATGGGGCGCGAATCGAAGAAGAACTTGGTGACAAAGCTGTGTACGGCGCTACAATCCGCCAAGTGGATCACACTTACGGCGATTTTCGCGCGCGTCGCGAAGCCAGCGTCTGGCGGCGATTGAACCGGATTCTTCTCGTTCTCCTCATCATAGCGATCTGGTTGGCGATCGTGAGCTTGTTTGTTCCGCCGTATAAGAAACTGATGCAGAGCCGGGCGGAAATCGACAACCTGCAACAGCAGGTGAGCGAACAGCAAAGTTTGCTCGCCCGTCAGACCCGCGAGGTCAATTTGCTCAAGACGGACGTAACTTACCTGGAAACGATTGCGCGCGATCGCCTTGATCTGATGAAGGAAGGCGAAACAATTTTTCGCCTTGAGACAGCGCGAGCCAAACCGAAGCCGAACGATTCCGTGCGCAGGTAGTACGCGTGGCTCGCCACATCAAAAAACGCGATCGCGGCCTCCACACCTTTGCGATTCGCCCTAAGTTGAATTATTCTGTTATATGCCAACGGAAATCTCCATCCCAGATGCTGAGGATCTGAAATCGCGCGTCCGCGAGTTGCGGAGGTTTCTTTGACGTCGAAAAGCTCCAGAAAGATCTAGCCGCAATCGAAGGGCGCATGGCGGCGCCCGATTTCTGGTCGAATCGAGAGCGCGCTCAGGCCGATGTCGAGGAAGTCTCGCGATTGCGATCGCTGATTAATCCGTTTCAAGAGCTGGAACGCGAGATCGAGGATTTTAGCGCGTTACAGCAACTGGCTGCGGAAGAAAGCGACCCGACGGGCCGCGCCCACGCAGAGAAAGAAGTCGCGACTGAACACGACCGCCTGGTTCACAAGCTGGAGGAGTTCGAGCTGCGCCAGTTTCTTTCCGGCGAGAACGATCGCGCGAATGCATTTCTTACGATTCATTCCGGCGCGGGCGGCACCGAGTCGTGCGACTGGGCCGACATGTTATTGCGGATGTACCAGCGCTGGATCGAACGCAGCGGTTTCAAATCGCAGACCGTGGACATTCAACAGGGGGAAGAAGTCGGTATCAAATCGGTGACCCTGCTTGTGACCGGTGAGTATGCCTATGGCCATTTGCAGACCGAACGCGGCGTGCATCGCCTCGTGCGCATCTCGCCGTTCGATGCAAATAAACGGCGCCACACGTCATTCGCCAGTGTCGATGTTGTTCCTGAAATTGCCGATACCGCCCCGATTGAAGTCAATCCGGCCGATCTGGAGATCGACACTTTTCGCAGTGGCGGCAAAGGCGGGCAGAACGTCAATAAGGTAGAAACTGCCGTGCGGATCCTGCACAAGCCCAGCGGAATTGTGGTGGCCTGTCAGGCCGAGCGCAGCCAGGGACGCAATCGCGAGCTGGCGATGAAAATGTTGAAAGCAAAACTTTACCAACTCGAAGAAGACAAGAAACGCGCTGAGATGGAGCGCCAATACGGAGAAAAAGGCGAGATCGCCTGGGGAAATCAGATTCGCTCCTACGTTTTTCAGCCGTATCAAATGGTGAAAGACCACCGCACCGGGGCAGAAACTAGCAATGTGCAGGAGGTGATGGACGGCGATATTGATGTGTTCATCCAGGCGAAACTGCGCGGAGAGAAAAACACAAAAGGGGAGAAAGAGGAACTGTAGCGGCGCTCTATGAGCGCTGATCGGCCGTCACAGACCGCCGCTGGAAGAAAGCAGCCGTAATCGGAACCGCGCGTCGAATTCTCCACCATTATGCGCACGGCAGCAGGCCAGGCACGCGACGGCACGGCGTACGCGGCGGACGCGCGGAAATTCCTGGCGGCAATTTGGGCACCGATAAACGAAGCGCGCCACGTATCGCCTAACCGGAAACGGGAGATTATGACAGCGCCTTTCTCCCTTGATTCCAAGATCGCGACACGCCTCTCGCCACTCCTCGCCATGCGGGAGGATCCGGCGCCGACCGGCACGAAATTGAGCGAGAAGATGGGCCAGTTCATGGCGCAGCGTGCGATCGATTTCGGCCGGATGCTCCGACAACCGCGGGTTTAGTGAAATGAGTTTTTGGCGATAATCAGCGCGGCCAGCAGCTGTTTTCAGGCGCGAATTCCACTCGACGCGGAGTTCCGCCGCGATTCGCGCTGCGCCGTTGGCGCGCAAAAGGGCGCGCGCGATTTGTTCGACATTGAGATTGCGTTCGACATTGTTGTAGCCGGGGTCGGTAACCCCGGTGATTTGAGGCGCCGTGAGACGGCCGGGGTCACCGATCCCGGCTACAGATGAGCCAGGAAACGCAAATTTCAGTTCCCTAAGCAACGGCATATGCGCTCTTTCGGGTCTGCAAACGTTTGACAATTTTTTGCACGGCGTCTCCGGTCGCTTTGATCTCCTCTGCGGTCGTCCATTTGCCTAACGAGAAGCGAACCGCCGAGCGGGCTCTCTCGATCTGCAAACCCATCGCCAGCAAAACGTGTGACGCTACTACTGAACCCACCATGCAAGCCGAGCCGCTCGACGCGCACACGCCTTCCAAATCGAGCGCGATGAGAAGCGTCTCCGAATCGAGGCCAAGCAAACTGATGTTCAATGTGTTTGCCAGCCGGGGCGCGTTTGCACCGTTCTGTTTGGCATCCGGAACGTTCTGTGAAATTCGCGTCCAGAGTTCATCATGTAATTTCGCTTCGCGCTGCTGTTCCTCCTCCCGATCGCGCGATGTCCACTCGGCCGCCGCTGCCATTCCTGCAATTGCGGGAACATTTTCTGTTCCGGGGCGTCGCTCGTTCTCGTGCGCGCCACCAAACATAATGGGTTGGATTGATAAGCCGCTTCGTAAAAAAAGAAATCCCGCGCCTTTCGGTCCGTAAAATTTGTGCGCAGCAAAACTGGCGGCATCGACGAGCGAAAGATCCGTCTCGATTTTCCCAAACGATTGCACCATGTCGCTGTGCAGCAGAGCGGCGCGCTCACGGCATATCTGCGAAACTTCACGCATCGGCTGAATCACGCCGGTCTCGTTGTTTGCGGCCATGATCGATACCAGCCGCGTCTCGGGTCGGATCGATTTCGCGAGCTGGTCAATATCGACAATTCCGTCAGACGAGACATTCAGCCACGTCACTTCAAAGCTTTCGTGCTTTTCCAAATGCTCGACGGCATTGAGCACCGCGTGATGTTCGCTTTTGGCCGAAATGAGGTGACCGCCACGGCACGATCCCCGCCGCGCGAGACCGAGGACAGCCAGGTTGCAAGATTCGGTTCCGCCGCCGGTGAAAATGATTTCATGCGGCTTGACCCGCAGAAGCGCGGCGAGCTTGTCGCGCGCATCATCGATGGCCGCGCGCGCTTCGCGGCCCGCGGCGTGCACACTCGACGGATTACCAAAGTGGCGACCAAGATACGGCAGCATCGCTTCGCGCGCCTTATCGCACAGCGGCGTCGTTGCGTTGTAATCAAGGTAAATCATTCGGTGAACTCGTCGCGCGTGCTGGCTGGCCGCTTGTTTCGCTTTGGCACGATGCGGAGTTGTTTTTCCTCGTAATATACCAGCGAATCCGGCGGGACGCTTTGCACAAGAAAGACGTTGCCGCCAATTGTCGATCGTGCGCCGATCACGGTTTCGCCGCCCAGAATCGTTGACCCCGGGTAAATCGTCACGTCGTCTTCGACGGTCGGATGGCGTTTTCCACCTTTTTTGATTTTGCCGTGCTCGTCCTTTTGAAAACTGCGCGCACCGAGCGTGACCGCGTGATAAAGCTTAACGCGCGCCCCGATCTCCGTTGTTTCACCAATGACTACGCCGGTACCGTGATCGATGAAAAAGTTTTCGCCGATTTTCGCGCCTGGGTGAATGTCGATCCCGGTGCGGCTGTGAGCCCATTCGGTCATGATGCGTGGAATCAACGGCACTTTGTCGTAAAGGAGATGCGCCATTCGATAAATGGCAACCGCTTCGAGCGCGGGGTAAGCGAGAATGATTTCCTCGTAGCTTCTCGCAGCCGGGTCGCCTTCGTAAGCGGCGTCGATGTCCGTCCAAAGCAGCCGGCGCACCGACGGCAACTGCTTCAAAAACTCGCTCAAGACCTCTTCTGCTTTTGCTTCGGTTGTTTCATCGGGCGGGATTTTGCCGAGGCTTCTGCAGATTTCTGTTTTTAATCGTGCGTGCAAATGTCGGACGCGAATACGTGTGGTGTCAGCCAGATCTTCGGAGCTCACCAGCGCTTCACTGCGAAAACCGGGGAACATCAAGCTCATCAACTCGGCGCAGGCTGCCTCGATGGCGAGACGCGAAGGGAGCGTGGCGGCGGCATCGAGATAATTTATGCCGCCGGTTTCGCCATAGGTCTGAAGCAGTTCCTCAACCGCGTCGCGGTTCGTCGAAGCCATCGCAGAAATATGCGCCCGCTTCCTGATTAACGAAAGGAGAACTGTAGCCGAGGTGCCGTGATTCGTTGAATCGTTCGAGCGTTGGAAGCTTCAAGCGTCAGGCTCGTAACTCCGGCATCTTGCCTGATGTGTCGAGCAGGCTTCCAGCCTGCGGGGCTTGCGCGGGCAAGATGCCCGCTCGACATGACAGCCAGGATGGTTGTGTTACGCCTCGCGCGCGTTCAGCCATTGGAGGGCGAAGCGCGCGACTTCGCGCGAGTTTTTAAGGTCGAGTTTGTCTTTGATATGCGCTCGGTGGGTTTCCACGGTCTTGGGGCTGAGATGTAATAGCTTCGCGATCTGACGCACTTCGTGGCCTTTGCCGATCAGTTCCAGAATTTCAAGTTCGCGATCGCTAAGTCTCTCGACGGCATCCATCTCGCCTTCAGCGTGGCGATGCGCGAATTTTGTGATTACCTGCGCCGCCATGGCGGGGCTGAGATAAGGGCGCCCGTTAAAAACTTCGCGGATTGCCTGGATCACGTTGGCCATCGCTTCATGTTTCATCACGTAGCCGTCTGCTCCCGCGCGCAGGGCTCGCACTGCGTAGAGGGATTCATCGTGCATCGAAAGTACCAGGATTGGCAGCTTCGGAAACTCCGCGCGGATGTTCTTGATCAGCTCAATCCCGTTGGCGCCGGGCAAACTGAGATCGACAATCGCCAGCTCGGGGCTCAGTTTGCGAATCACATCCATCGCTTCCGCGGCGTTGCCTGCCTCGCCGCAGACTGCAAAACTGTCGTCGGACTGAATCAATTCCTCGAGACCTTTTCGAAACAGCGGGTGATCATCGACAATGAGTATCCGTTTCGCGTCCGGCGCATCGCATTTCGGATTCTCATTGGTCGACCGCACAACATTCTTTCGAGCTGTGGCTGGTTCAGTTGGCGTTGTCGCACTGCGAGTCATCAGTTTCCTCTGGTTCTCCTTTAGCGATTCGCTGCTCGGCGGCTCGCCCGATGTAGAAAATTTAGATCAAGGTCGCCAATGCGTTTGCGATTTTCCCAGGAAGCCCTGACCGGGCGTTTTCTTTCTTGCGCGATTGTAATGCCTTATTCGGGAAATAACAGGACACACGCGTGCCGCCTCGTTTTGGAGACTCAATGTCCAAATGGCCGCCCATCAATTGAGCGCGGTAATTCATGATGTGAAAACCCAGGCCGTGCTTCAGTCCCGCCCCGTTTGAAAATCCGATGCCGTCATCGGTTACCCGCAAAACCATTCCCCTCGGCAATCGCTCCAGTCTAATGACAATTTCCCGCGCCTGCGCATGCTTGTTAGCGTTGATGACCGCTTCGCGGGCGATCCGATAGAGCTGCGCCGCGGCCGCGTCATCCTCGATATGAAATGATGGTTTGACTTCCAGCCGGCAGGGCACTCTCCAGATTTCCCGGTCAACCAAATCTTGCAATGCATCGGCCAGTTTAGCCGCGTCGACGTCGCTCTGATGCAAAGCGCGGGAAAGATCGCGCATGTCGCTCGCAGCTTGGTTTACTAGCTGCGCGATTTTCTCGATATCACTTACTTCGATGACACGATGGTTCTTCAGACGCAACGCGACCGAGCGCGCCATGAATGCGACCGCGGTGAGGTGTTGGCAAATTCCGTCATGTAGTTCCTGACCCAGCCGCTGTTGCTCCCGGTCGGAAACAGCCAGGATCTCTCCTTCCAGCCCCTTGCGACGCTCGATCTCGTTTTTTAATTCTGTGATTGCCGCATGTAACTCGCGGGTTCGCTCGCGCACGCGCGCTTCCAGCAGCTCTTTTGACTCTTGCAAAGCTAATTCCGCACGTTTGCGCTCACTAATGTCACTGCTGTAAACGCGCAGGCGTCTGGTTCTTGGAATGCGGACGGCGGTCGCTGCGTAGCACGACTTGCCGATGTTGATTTCGGCGTGAACCGCTTTTGTTCTGCCTTCGAGCAGCGGCTTGGCGGCTTGCAACACCCGGACAAGAAAGGGATGTCGAACTTGCAGGCGTTGCAGGTCGGGGAACGATTCAAAGGTGGAGGGATTCGCGTAGTAAATCGCATTCGTTTCCAAATCGAATTCTAGAATCGGGTTTGGATTATCCCGTGGATAGGCAGCAAGCCACGTTAGTTTTTCTTCAGCAGCTTTGTGCTCAGTGACGTCGCGCACTGCGCCGATGGTGTATAGCGGGGTTCCATCGGCACCGCGCACGAGCGAACGCAATATTTGAGCCCAGATAATCGCTCCGTCCTTTCGCACGTAGCGTTTTTCAATTTCATAAAACGGAATCTCGCCTGCCACGAGTTGACGATGCAGTTTGATGTCGCGCGAATAATCTTCTTTGTGCGTTACGTCTTTGATGCCGCGTTGCAGCAGCTCCTCTTTCCTGTATCCCAGAATGCGGCAGAACTCTTCGTTCGCGCCAACGTATTTCCCCTCCGGTGAAGATTCGATGATGCCAATCGGCGCGCGTTCGTAAGTTGCCAGCAGTCGCTGCTTACTCTCGCGCAACGCTTGCTCGGCGCGCTTGCGCTCGCTTAAATCCATAATGGCGGTTTGATAGAGCAGGGCGCCATTTCTCGTCGTCGAAGTGATCGGCTTGCTGCAAAGGAGCGCCGGAATCCGCTCGCCTTTTCGCGGCTTCAACTCTAATTCCGTTTCCACCTGTTGCTGCGACGTGCGGCAATAAAGCAAATGCCGCATGAACGAATCCAAATCGCCAACGTAGAACGCGAACGGCCGGCCGATTAACAAATCTCGCGGGTCGCCCAGCAACTCAGTCGCCGCCAGATTGGCTTCCTCAATCCGTCCGGCGCGGTCGAAGCTGACGTACGCGATCGGCGCAAAATCGTAAAGATCGACAAAGCGCTGAATGGCGGCTTCCAGTTCGGTTTTTGGATTCCGGAACGCTGGCACGCGTCTGGAACGAAAAGGCGCGCCATTCTTCCTGACCGTCCCGGGCGTTCCTTTCGCCATTTTCGTGGCTGCTCGAATCGATTTGCGATTGCGTCGGACGGCGCCATCCCGGTTTTGGCCATCACGCTTTGCCCGGTGCTTTTTATTTACGCGACGAGACATCTTTCGCCTCGCTGCCTGTTTTTGCTTCATCGCTTTTCTTCGTTCCATCGATATCGACCAGCGTGAGAACGGCGCCATCGATTTTGTTGTCGGTTGTGCGATATGGCCGGATCCGCAGCGAATACTTGCGGCCGTCTTTATCGGTCACTTTGCGCTCGCGCGTGGCCAGGGTCTCGATCACTTCGCGCAAAATGTCTTCCAAATCGGGCACATCAATGTTTGGCCGCAGCTCGCTCAGCGGACGGCCGATGTCGGTGTGCAAAATATTAAAGGCGCCCCGCGCCGCAGGCGTTGCGCGCCGCACCGTCAACGCATTGTCCACCATCACGATCGGCATTTGAATGCTGGCCAGCAGATTGTTCAGTTCGTTGGTCAGCTCCATCATCTCGAGATTGCGATTGCTCAGCTCTTCATTTAGCGTCGTCAGCTCTTCGTTGGTCGATTGCAATTCTTCCTTCGACGTCTCGAGTTCTTCGTTGGTCGATTGCAGTTCTTCATTGCTCGACTCAATTTCTTCGTTGGCCGACTTCAGTTCTTCATTGGTCGCCTCCTGCTCTTCGATGATGGTTTGCAACGACTCTTTGGAAGCGGCCAATTCGCGGTGCAGCTCAGCCACGTCGCGTTGCGCAGCCGTTTTCCCCAGCGCCAGCGGCACTTTTCCCGGCTTGGTTCCTTTAGTGGTCTCGTCAAAAATAACCAGCAACCACGATTTGTCGGACCCGGGGATTTTGAATGGCACAGCCTGAATATTTATTTCGTAGCTTCTGCCCTTGAGCTTAACTCTCGCTCGCTCTTTCCGCGCGGGTTTGTCCGTCTTGATGGCGTGCTTAATCGTGGCGCGCAGGTCTGCTACCAGAGTCGGTCGCGCAAGCTGGAGGAGATTGAATGTCGCCGGACCGGGCGCGTGTTCGAGAAACAACTCCGTCCGGCCGCGGAATTGTTGCACGTGCATATCTTGATCGATCACGACCGCCGCCGGCGCGTAGGCACCGAGCATGATGCGGTCGGCCACTTTCAAAAGATCGCCCCCGAAATTTGCGCCAGCACCGGCTGTCGATCTTGTCCCGAAGCGCGCGAGTTCAAGGCCAAGCTGCGGGATGAGGTCCATCGTGTGCGGCGTGGTCACGGCTGCTTTCACGTAAATTTTATTTTTCTTGTCCGCCAGTTTGAAAAGCTCGTCGTACAGGCCCACCGATTCGGCTGGCCCGAGAATCAAGTAGCCGCCGGAATTGAGCGCGTAATGAAACTGCGGGATGCAGCGCTTGTGCAGTTCCGGGCTCAAATAAATGAGGACGTTGCGGCAACTGATCAGGTCGAGCCGGGAAAAGGGCGGGTCGACACAGATGTTTTGCCGCGCGAACGTGCAGATGTCGCGCACGTTGCGATGAATTTGGTAACTGCCGTCCCGCTTCACGAAAAATCGTTTCAATCGCGCGGACGACACGTCCTTTTCGATCGCGCTGGAATAAATTCCCAGCCGCGCATGTTCGATCACCGACTCGCTCAGATCGGTGCCGAAAATCTGGATGCGCATTTTGGATAGACTGCTGCCCAGCGTTTCCAGAATGCAAATGGCGAGCGAATACACTTCTTCGCCGGTCGCGCAGCCCGGCACCCACGCGCGCAACTCAGGTTGTCGATCTTTGCTTTTGTTTTTGAGCAGCGCCGGCAGAAAACGTTTCTTTAACGCGCGGAACAGTGCCTCGTCCCGGAAGAAGCGCGTCACGTTGATGAGCAGATCGTCAAAAAGCGCTTCGATCTCTTTCTTGTTGTCGCGCAGGAACCGCGCGTATTGGCTTATCTTTTCGATCCGGTGCAGCGCCATTCGTCGTTGGATGCGCCGAATTAGCGTGCTTTCTTTGTAGGCGCTAAAATCGACACCCATCTGCTTTTTCAGCGACAGGAAGATGCGGCCCAGATCGTCCGCCTGGCGATAGGCGGCTTTCTCGATTTCCTCCGGATCGCTCAGTGGCCGCCGGATGTAGGGATGATCGGCGATGCGCTCGATTTCGCGCGCAATTTCGCGTGGCGTCAGAACAAGATCGACAAAGCCGGCACGGATCGCGCTCCGCGGCATGGCGTCGAACTTCGCGCTCTGTTGATTTTGTGCGAACGTCAAACCGCCGGCCGCTTTGATCGCGCGCAGACCGGCCGTGCCGTCGCTGCCAGTTCCGGAGAGCACGATGCCGATGGCGCGCGATCCACATTCTTCGGCGAGCGATTCAAAAAAGTGGTCGATTGCAACGTTGAGCCGCTCCTCACGTCGGACCAATGTGAGCGTGCTATCCTTGGCGATGACACATTTGTTCGGCGGCTGCACGTAAACCGTGTTCGGTTTTGGCGTCGTCGTTCCGGTGACTTCGCTCACTGGCATCGCCGTCACTTTGCCAAGCAAATTAGCAAGCCGGCTGGCGTGATGCGGATCGAGATGTTGCACGATCACAAAAGCCATACCGGTTCTCGGCGGCAAATTCTGCAACAGCTCCATGGCCGCTTCGAACCCACCAGCCGAGCCGCCGATGCCCACAATCGGGCAACTTAAATTTTCTTTAGCGGTCCGTGAACCTACCGTCTTCTTTGGCGATTTTGGCAGCGTCGATTTCCTTTGGTGCGCGCGGCGCACTGCGGCACCCCTACGAACGCGCGAACTCACGCTCTTGCGGGCCTTTCGTTTCGCCGCCACTTTTTTATGTTAATTGCGGCCTTCCATTCACACAAGCTTCGATTCCGAGAGTAGCGGCGGTGGCCGATCGCCGAAGTAGCACGACGCTCGAAGAGTGGGGCTACAAAAAAACGTGGCGCTGACCCTGAAAGCTTTCGGGGGTCCGTAGAGCCCGCGAGCGCGTGCTTTCCGATCGGATGTCGTTTCCTCACAAAGGAACGTTCACCGGCCAATTGCACCCATCCGTTCTTCGATTAAATCACGCTCAACCTCCCAGTACCTCAGCGACGAAAGGAGGAGCCTGTCAATTTCTTCAGCTTGGGTAGATTCATCGTCATTCATCGTTTCCGGCCGCGATGTTCCCGAACGTTTGCTCAGTCTGCGTCTGGCCTTCGACATTCGTGAGCTCGTTTGCCTCAGTCGTGCCGCTCCCATCGACGATTCCCCCCCTCGTGAGTCCTTTCCTGTTCAGGTAGTTCGCATCACAGTATGGGAGCGGTTGTGACAAATCGTTCGGCAGCTCGCGGTCGCGTTCTTCAAGTTGACCGAGCTGCCTGGGCTACGGACGAAGATGAAGATTGGTCGAGGTAATTTTTCAGCAATCAGGCAGCCGACATCGATGCGCTGCGAAATGACCGACGAGACTTGATCGCCTCGCGCGGCGGACGGACGCCGGCCAAATATTGGGTGTCGAACGCTCGAAGGGCTGCCGCGACAGTGGGCCCGATCCCAACGATCCCTTCTTCCACGCTTGGCCCAAGCAACGCGATCCAAAGCTCGCTGCGAAAAAATAATCGAGGACGGCGTACGGCCGATGGACTGCCGGGACGAGCCGCACAATAAAATTCCATTTGTTCCATCGCCGCCGATGCATAGTCCGTAATGTGGCGCCCACGCGGAATGTGACCGTTATTTTTCTTCATTTTCGTTTACAAACGCACGCCTCGGCAGAATTGGATGTGGTTTTTTAGTGGAGCGCTTTGGGTGTGCCGCGGTAAAAGCCCCAAAAAACTTAGGCTCCGAGTGTGTCATGGTTGCGCGCACACATTATCCGCTTGCGTCTTGGAGGGCGGCGGTGCTCCGCTGCTTTCAGGCTCGATAAGATTTTCACCTATAGGAGAATCCACCGCGCGCCCGATTGTGCGATCACTTGGAGGGAAGATATATATTTAGCCGTGGCGTTATCTCCTCCAATTACATTGTCGGAGACAGATAAACTGGATGCGCTGTGCCGGCTCGATCAATTTCGGCAGTGGCGTTCACTCGACGAGAAACGTTACTGTCTGGTTTGCGGCAAAATCATTACTGGCCAGCAAATCGAGGTAGCGGGCGGAACACGCGGCAACGGGCCGCTGCGGCTCAGTTGTCCGACCGAGCGGTGTAACTCAATCCCGATGGATTGGGTACTGCCTACGGATGAAATCCTCGCCAGGGTGGAAATGATGGCAGCCGAAGAACACAAGGCTTCTGTACCGGCGCAGACTAGTAACGGCAATGGAGGACCTTCGCGCCGAAATAAACGGTATAACGGCATCGCATCGCAATTGCGCAAGTTCGCATTGCATTTGAAGGGGCGTTCTTAAAGCTGCCCCCTTCAACTCCTGCGGGCCTGAGCCCTGGGCGGGCCCGCAGAGTCATCCTCCGCCGATTCACACTCTGTCGCTTGCTTTGCGACAAGAGGCGAGGCTGCATCTGCAGCGCGTTCATCTACCAACTACCGAACTCAATTTCAAACGTGCCGACGACTCGCAGATGTAATTTCGTACAATGGCATCTCGTCAATATCCAAACGTTGTAGCCACGGCGCTGTGTCGCCGTGCTCGGGGGAGCAACACCGTCAAAGCGCTTCGACATAGCGAGGCGGCTACAACGTTATGAGATGCCTTCTAGGGATTTATCCGATCACACAATCATCCAGCGGCCCGATTGTCTGTTTCGGTGCAACGAGCAGACTGCTGGTTGTTGCATTATGGTCGCCCATCTTAAACTCGACGATCGGCTCGCGGTCCTGCGTGCGGAAGATCGATTTAGAACTTGGCGCGCGCTCGACGACGAGCGTCGCTGCATCATCTGCAAAAGAAAATTTAACGGCCGCCAGGTGCAAATCCGCCGCGCGAGCAATCGCAAATATGAATTGCGCTGTCCTACCGAAGGCTGCAACTCAAGGCCGCATCTGTGGATCTGCCCAGCGACGCCGCTGGTTTCTCACGTAGCTGAATCGGACTGGTGGCGTCCCGTCGGTAAAAAGCACGAACGCCGCGCGCTTGTCACGGCGCTGCGGGCATACGGTTAGCGCTTATGATCAACTCCACTCTTGATCAGCCGGGAGTAGCATCAGTGCCGGACGAGGTGCTAATGAAAGATATTTCGCGCCGGCGTCACGACGCTCTTACCGAGTTGTATGGCCGGCATAGCAAGAGACTGCGAGCGACGATTGATGGCGTTGTTCATCAAGAGGCCGAAGCGGATGATGTTTTGCAGGAAATTTTTCTCCAGGTTTGGGAGGAGGCGGGCCGTTATTCATCCAAAGCAGGCAAGCCGCTCGGATGGATGGTTACAATCGCCCGCCGCCGCGCGATCGACCGGCTGCGCCGCCGCCAGGCTTATTCTCGTGCACGAGAGCGCTATGAGAAGCGAGTGATGCAAGATTCACAAACTCCGCGTCGCGACGCGGCCGAAACATTAGTTTTGAATGATCTCCGCCATTT
>Ga0209058_1000215_pt1 | contig 46855 bp, 46 predicted proteins | sample GraSoiAngelo_147_FD_185904 | JGI IMG/M metagenome (GOLD analysis project Ga0209058, IMG submission 185904) | Grasslands soil microbial communities from the Angelo Coastal Reserve, California, USA - 14_1009_05_40cm (SPAdes) (version 2) | ecosystem: Environmental > Terrestrial > Soil > Grasslands ... | reverse complement strand
AACATCCACTTGGCCATCGAGTAGACGTAGACCTGGTAGCCGCCGTGCGTGTGCACCGCGAGCTTCGGCTTCGCGGTCGTGCCCGATGTCGCGAGGATGTACGCCGGCTCGTTCGACTCGAGCTCGACGTGGCTCGTGTTCTGCCCTTTCGCGCCGTCGAGGAACTGCTGCCAGGTGATGTCGCGTCCCGGCGCCATCGCGACGGCATCCTTGCCGCGACGCAGCACGATGACTTTCTCGACGGTCGGCGCGTCGCGCAGCGCGTCGTCCACGATGCCCTTGAGCGGGACGTCTTTGCCCTTGCGATACACGATGTCCGTCGCGAACAGCGCTCGCGCACCGGCGAGTCGCACGCGTTCGCCGAGCGCTCCCGCTCCGAAGCCAGCGAATACCACGAGGATCACGGCCCCGATGCGGATGGCGCCGAGCATGAGGATGATCGCCTCCGCACTCGTCGGCATGTAGATCGCGATCCGGTCGCCCTTGTCGATCCCAAGCCCGCGCAGCGCTGCCGAGACGCGCTCCGCCTCCTCGAGTAGCCGCGCGTACGTGAAGGTTTGGCGCTCGCCGCGCTCGTTCTCGGTGATGAGCGCGACGCGCTCGCCGTTCCCGGCCCGGACGTGATGGTCGACGCAGTTGTACGCGAGGTTCGAGCGCCCGCCGAGGTACCAGCGGAACGTCGGCTTCTGCCAGTCGAGGACGCGCTCCCACTTCTTGAACCACGGCAGCGCCTCAGCGGCCTTGCCCCAGAAGCGCTCGGGATCTTCAGTCGCCTCGCGCTTCCATTGCGCGACCTTCGGGTCGAGCGTCACCCCTGTTCTCGCAGCTTGTAACGCTGGATCTTGCCGGTCGCGGTCTTCGGAAGCTCGGTCACGAACTCGATCCAGCGCGGATATTTGTAGGGCGCGATCCGATCCTTGACATGGCGCTTGAGCTCCTCGGCGAGCGCGTCGCTCGGGGTGCGACCGTTCTTCAGGATGACGAACGCGCGCGGCTTGATGAGCTCGTCCTCATCTTGCGCGCCCACGACCGCCGCCTCGAGCACCGCGGGATGCTCCATGATCGCGGCCTCGACCTCCGCCGGCGATACCCACTGTCCCGACACCTTGAGCATGTCGTCGGAGCGGCCCTCGTATGTGAAGAAGCCGTCCTCCGCCAATTGATAGCGGTCGCCGGTGACCGTCCACTCGCCGCGGAAGGTCGCCTTCGATTTCTCGTGCTTGTTCCAGTAGAAGGCGCAGCACGAATCGCCGGAGACCCACAGATTGCCGGTGTTGCCACGACCGAGCTCTTTGCCGTCGTCATCCACGATCTTCGCCTTGTAGCCCGGCACGACCGTGCCGCTTGTCCCGCCGCGCGCCTTGCCCGGTGTGTTGCAGATGAAGATGTGCAGCATCTCGGTCGACCCGATGCCGTCGATGATCTCGATCCCGAATCGTGCCTTCCAGCGATCGAACAGCGGCTTCGGGAGCGCCTCGCCCGCGGAGACGCAGAACTTCAGCGACGAGAGGTCGTACTTGAAGCCCTCCTCCGGATACGCGAGCAGTGCCGCATAGAAAGTCGGCGCCGTGTACATCACCGTCGGCTTCTCGGTCGTGACGAGCCCGTACACGAGGTCGGGTGTCGCGCGCTCCGGCTTGTAGACAACGGACGCGCCGTAGCGCAGCGGAACGAACACGCCGTTGCCCAGTCCGTAGGCGTGGAAGAGCGGAGAGACGGTGAAGTAACGATCGTCCTCGGCGCAGTTCAGCACGTAGCGGCCGAACGTCTCTGCCGAATAGATCATGTCGTGCTGCAGGTGCACCGCGCCCTTTGGGAAGCCGGTCGTGCCCGACGAGTAGAGCCAGAAGGCCATGTCGTCGGGCGTCGTGTCCGCGGGATCGAGGTCGTCCTTCGCAGCCGCGAGAGCTTGCTCGAACGAGACGACGCCGCTCGGCAGCGCGCCTTCGAGCGGCGCGACGCCCGACGTCGTCACGAGCACGTGCCGCAAACGCGGACAGTCCTTGCGAACGTCGAGCACCTTCTGAAGGAACGACGCCGACACGACGATCGCCTTGGCGCGGCTGTCGCGCAGGATGTAGGTGAGATCGCGCGGTATCAGCAGCGTGTTCGTCGGCACCGGGATCACGCCGATCTTGATCGCGCCGAAGAACGCGTACACGAAGGCCGGCGAATCGACGCAGAGGATCACGACGCGGTCCTCGATGTCGAGCCCGAGCGAGCGCAGCGCGTTTCCCGCACGGTCGACGTTCTCGGCGTACTCGCCGTAGGTCACGCTCTTACCCTGGCAGCGGATCGCGATCTTGTCGCCGCGCGCAGCTCGATGCGCGTCGACGTAGGTCATCGCCGCGTTGTAGCGGTCGGGCAGCTCCGGGAGGCGAATGTCCGCAGGGCGTGTCGCGACGTCGGTCACTTTTGTTGCTCCCCCGACGCGATGATGGCACCAAGAGCAAGGCGCACGGCGTCCGAGCCCTGGTGCAGCCGCTTCCCGTCCCAGAGCGCCGGCACCGCGCGGCCGCCGCGCGCCGCGAATGCGTCCGCACCGTCGCCCTCGACGTTCTGGAAGTCGACGAGCGGCTTCAGTCCGGCCTCGACGATCTTCGCGCGGATCGCCGCCGACGCCGGGTCCGCGAGGCGGTGATAGAGGACGTACGGTGGCTCGCTACTCACCGCGCCTCGTCCAGAAGCCCTGTGGGTCGTAGCCGCGGATGATGCGCAGGACCTCGGCCGAGGGCAGCTCCGTCTCGCGGACATCCGATGCGACGCGCAGCTGCCAGCCGGTGTTCGCACGCACGTCGTCGACCGAGGACCCGGGGTGGTACGACGCGAGGACCGCGTCGCCATCCTCGAAGCGGAACACGCCGAGCGTCGTGATGAGCACCGACGGCCCGCCATGCACGAGGCCGACGCGACGCCGCCAGTCTCCGCCCGTGCCATAGCCGGGGGACGTGATGAAGTCGACCTTCTCGCGCAGTCGTCGCTTGTCGTGCGGCATGATCACGATCAGGCGATGCGCGAGGCTGGCGATATCCGCACCGCCACCGGATCCCGGCAGGGCAACTGTGGGATGCATGCGGTCCGCGCCGATCGCCGTCGTGTTGAGATTTCCGTGGCGGTCGATCTCGGCGCCGCCGATGAATCCCGCCTGCACCTCGCCGCGCTGAAGCATCCCCATGACCGCGAGCATCGGTCCGCACCAGAGTGCGTTCTCGACGTTCGGGTTGTCGCCCATCGTGTAGAGGAGCTCGCCGGCTGGCTCGTCGCGGATGATGCCGAGCTCGAAGAGCCCGATCGCGCTCGGCGCGTGTGTCTTCTTCGCCAGGACGAACGCGATGAGCGGGAGGCGCATGCCGACGAAGACCGTCTCGCCGTCGCGGATCTCGCGCGCGGCCTGGGCGACCATGAGCTCGCCCGCGGAGACGTCGGTCAATTGGGCTCGGTGGTCGGCGCGAACTTCACTCGCGCGTCGAGCGCGTCCCAGCGCGGACCGAGCTTGCGCAGGTACGCGGCGCGGTCAGGCACGCCGGTCACCCACTCGGCGATCCACCGGTCGAACCCCAGGGCGGTGCGCGTCGCGCGGTGGTACTCGTGGAAGAACTCGTGATCGCGTTGGTACATCCGCGACAGGGACGAGGGATGGCACGCGCCCGGCTCGTGCACCACGGCGACGACCTTCGTGGCCGGCACGATCGCGCGGTTCGGCGTGCGCACCACGATTTCCGCGGGGACGATCTCGGCGAGAACGATCGCGCTCTTCGCCGCGAGCGCGGCCTCGTACGAGACGCCCCACGGTCCCTGCAGCTCCGCGCTTCCGTCGCGATCGGCGACCTGGCACGCGAGGACCGCCAGGTCAGGAGTGATCGCCGGGACGAGGAGCTCCTTGCTCCCATCGAATGGCGACGTCGACTCCTTGAACGTCGGGTTCGTCCGCGCGATGTCGCTACCGAGCAGCGTCTTCGTCGCGATGTACTGCGCGCCGATCGCTCCGGCGAGGAGCGCCTGTGCGATCGAGAAGTTGCTGTGATCGCGGACCTCGATCCGGCGCGGCTCGCCCTGCTCGAGGGCGCGGCGGTAGCAGTGACCGAGGCCAGCGGAGACGTTCCCGACCCACGCCGCCTCGACGCGCGCGACGCAGCCCGCGCCGATGAGCTGGTCAAAGAGGATGTCGGAGATGGGACCGATGAGCGTTAGGTCGCGCTTGCGTTGGCGGATCAGCTCGTGCGCGAACGCGAATGGGATCGCCGGCTCGAGCGCGCAGCCGATCGCGATGGACATGCCGTCGCGGACGTGGCGCGCGACGGCCTCGCGCAGCGTCGTGCGCTTGTCCTGCGTCGTGAGGATCCCTAGCTGATCGCGACGCCGACGATGCCGAGAATGATCGACAAGACAATGACCTCGGCGATCACCGCGACGACACCGACCACGACCGCGCGCAGCGTGCTGCAATCGAGAGCCGAGCGCAGTGCGACCACGGTCGTGGCAAGCCGCCAGATCTCGACGACGAGTCGCACGACTCCGGCCAGGCCAGGGATCGCGACGAGGATCAGCAAGACTCGCGGCACGGTCGCGTAGCCAAGGGTGCGCGCGAGCTCACCCCAGTTCGACCTCGTCGTGGTCGCGGGAAACAACCGCACACCGATGAGCCACGCGAACCAGGCGTACACGGCCCAGCTGATGAGCTCGGCGATCGCGCCGACCAGGCCAACTTCGATCGGGCGGCCCGTGCGTAAGGCCACGCCTGCCGCGGCAACAAGCGCCGAAGCGACGACGACGAATGCCGCCTCGCCGGTGGCCTTCTCGTCGGCCTCGATGTCCTCGAATGTCGCCTCGTCGAGACGAAGGACGCCGACGATGCGGTCAGTCAGCGATCGTTGTGCGACGGCCATGACGGACCTCCTCGCGCTAGCGGCCCTGGTACTCCGGTTTGCGCTTCTCGACGAAGGCCTTCACACCCTCGCGAGCATCCTCGCTCCCAAAGAGCCGGATGAGCGCAGCGCGCTCCGTCGCGAGCCCCTCCGCGAGCGACGTGCCGAAGCCCTGGACGGTCGCGAGCTTGATCTGGCCGCGCGCGTAGCTCGGGCCGCTCGCGTACTCGGTCGCCAGCGCGGTCGCGCGCGCGAGGAGCTCGCCCGGAGGCACCACCTCATCGACGATGCCCGCGTTCTTGGCCTCCTGCGGCGACAGCGTCGTTCCCTTCAGCATCAGCTCGAGCGCCCTCTGCCTGCCGATGAGGCGCGGGAGACGCTGCGTGCCGCCCGTGCCGGGAAGAAGGCCGAGCGTGACCTCGGGTAGCCCGATCTTGTACGTGCCCTCGGCCGCGATCCGGAAGTCACAGCACAATGCGATCTCGAGGCCGCCGCCGAGGCAGTGTCCGTTGATCGCCGCGATGATCACCTTCGGCGTGCTCTCGAACTTCGTCATCGCCTCGTTCGCGCAGACGACGAACGCGTTCTGCGTGTCGAGGTCGCTCTTCGCGAACACGCTCACGTCCGCGCCGGCGGAGAAGAATTTCTCGGAGGCGCTGCGCACGACGATCGACCGCACCGCATCGTCCGAGCGCGCGGACTCGATCGCCGCATCGAGCTCTTCCATGAACGCCCGGTCGTAGGAATTGGCCGGCGGGCGGTCGAGGATGACGTGCCCGATCGCGTCCTGCTTCTCGAACCGAACTGCCATGATGAGCGCGCATACCCTAGCGGGACGATCACGCGTTCGCTTGAGCGAACATCCGTCGCGCTCCATATCCTTGGTTCGTCACTGGGGAGCAGGGGCAGCGGTCCCAGGGGTAGGGGCCCCAGGGGCAGGGGCCCCTGTTCAGCGAGCGAAGTGAGCGTGTCAGCGAACGAAGCGAGCGTGTCAGGCGATCGAAGGGAGCCATAAATGGCGCAGATGCTCCTGAACGGCGAGCTTGTCGGCTCGCAGAGCGGCAAGACGATGCCGGTCCGCAATCCCGCGAACGGCGAGCAGGTCGGCGAGATCCCGCGTGGCACCGCGGCGGACGTCGACGCGGCCGTCACCGCCGCAGCGAAGGCGTTCCCGGGCTGGGCGGCGACACCACCGAGCAAGCGCGCGAAGCTCATGCACGAGGCCGCGCAGAAGATGCGCGAAGTCCTCGACGAGGTCGCAACGCTCCTGTCCAAAGAGCAGGGCAAGCCGTTCGCGCACGCGAAGATCGAGGCTACGCGAGTCGCCGAGAACCTCGAGTACTTCGCTGGCCTCGCGGACAAGATCCGCGGCGATTACATCCCGCTCGACGATCCGTCGAAGTTCGGCATCACCATCCGGCGCCCGGTCGGCGTCGTGGCGGCGATCACGCCTTGGAACTTCCCGCTCACCCTCTTCGCGAACAAGCTCTGCCCCGCCCTCGCGACGGGCTGCACGATCGTCCTGAAGCCGGCGTCGACGACACCGCTCGCGACACAGCGCGCGATCGAGGCGATCAACTCGGCGGGTTTCCCGCCGGGCGTCATCAATACCCTGCACGGCTCGGGCACCGAGGTGGGCGACGCGCTCGTATCGCACCCACGCGTGAACAAGATCGCGTTCACCGGCCAGACCGCGACGGGCAAGCGGATCATGCAGCTCGCGGCGAAGAACGTGACGCGCGTGACGCTTGAGCTCGGCGGCAGCGACGCGATGATCGTCGCGGAGGACGCGGACATCCGCCGCGCCACCGCAGCCGCCGCGATCGGCCGTTTCTTCAACTCGGGGCAGGCGTGCCTCGCGGTGAAGCGCATCTTCCTCTTCGACAAGATCGCCGAGGAGTTCATGACGAAGTTCACCGACCGCGCGCAAAAGGAGTGGAAGCTGGGCGACCAGTTCGCCGCGGACACGAAGATGGGCCCGCTCCACACCGAGACGCAGCGGAGCGAGGTCGAGGCACAGGTCGCCGACGCGGTGAAGCGTGGCGCGAAGGTCCTCGCCGGCGGCACGCGTCCGGACGGACCGGAGTACGCGAAAGGCTGGTTCTACCCCGCGACGGTGCTGACCGACGTCCCCGAGGACTCGCGCATGGCGACCGAGGAGGTGTTCGGTCCGGCCGTGCCGCTGTTCATCGTGAAAGACCTGGACGAGGCGATCGCCAAGGCGAACGCGTCGATCTACGGGCTCGGGTCGTCGATCTTCACGCGCGACATGGCCAAAGCGCGGAAGGCCGCCGAGCAACTGGACGCGGGCTACACCTGGGTGAACGACATCCAGGTCGCGTACGACCAGCTGCCGTTCGGCGGAGCGAAGCAGTCCGGCTTCGGCAAGGAGCACGGCATCGAGGCGATCGAGAGCTACACCGAGAAGAAGTCCGTCGTGCTCGGGTCAGCATGAAGATGAGCGAGAGCCGAGCGCGAGGAGTGGCGTAGTGGCAGACACGCAGGCTCTCGTCGCGGAGGCGGAATCGCTCGGGCTGTTCAAGGCGCACGCGCCGTTCGAGGTGCACTGCGCGAACTGCCATGCGCGCCTCGACGGCCGCGGCGACTGCGCCACCTGCGGACTCATCGGTCGGAGCGAGGCCGAGATCGCAAAGCGCGCACAAGTCGATCCCGCCGGGACGGCGAAGCTGCTCGAGACACAGATCGCGCGGCGCAAGGCGTTCAAGCCAGCGGGACGGGAGAAGTCGCAGGAGCGCTAGGAACGAGGCGACGAGCGCGGTCGGGAGGGACCACGCCCGTCGCGCGGGCACAAGCGTGCGGTCGGCGGGCTGCCGACCTCAAGTCAATCTTTGGTCAACGCCAGCCGGTAACCGACGCCGCGCACCGTCTGGATGAGCCGCGGGGCGGCCGGGTCGCTCTCGATCTTGTCGCGCAGGCGTCCGATGTAGACCTTGAGGTAGTGGCCTTCGGTCCGGTACTCCGGGCCCCACACCTTCGTGAGCAGCGCCTCGTGCGAGATAGCCTCGCCGGCTCGGTTCGCAAGCTCGACGAGCAGGTTGAATTCGGTCGGCGTGAGCCGGATCTCCGCGTCCCCGCGGTGGACCTGGCGCGCGGCGAGATCGAGGCGCAGGCCGCCTCGCTCGATCGATCCTGGGCGGCGATCCTGCGGACCGCTTCGCCGCAGCACCGTCTGGATGCGCAGCACGAGCTCGCGGGGGCTGAACGGTTTCGTCATGTAGTCGTCCGCGCCGAGCTCGAGACCGCGGATCTTGTCGTGCTCGAGCCCGCGGGCAGTGAGGACGATCACCGGCAACATGGACGTTCGACGGAGCTGTTCGAGCACTGAGAAGCCGTCACGCCCCGGCAGCGCCAGGTCAAGGACGACGATGTCCGGCCTCGCGTCGCGTATTTGCGCGAGCGCTTCGTCTCCATCGCCCGCCTCGATGACCTCGACCGGCCCGGAACCGTAGCCGAGCGCGGTGGCGACGAGCGCGCGCACGTCCGGCTCGTCGTCGACGACGAGGACCTTCATGCGCCCCTTACCCCGGTCATCCCTCCAGCCCTAAAGGAACCGTCAATACGAAGGCGGCGCCGCCCCCGACCGCGTCCTCGTAGCGGATCGACCCGCCATGCAGCTCGGCCAGCGAGCGCGCGATCGAGAGGCCGAGGCCGGCGCCCGACGTCGCGGTGGTACGTCGGCCGCGGCTGAACTTCTCGAAGATGCGTTCACGCTCGTCGCGATCGACGCCGGCACCGTGGTCGATGACGCGCACGCTGAAGCCCGACTCATCGCGACGCGTGCGCACCACGATCGTACTGTGCTCGGGCGCGAACTTGATCGCGTTGCCGACGAGGTTCCCGACGACCCGTCGCAGCCGCGCGATGTCGGCGGAGATCATCACCGCATTCGGGACGCAATCAAGCTCGATCGTCTGACCACGGTCCTGCGCCAGACCGCGATGGTCCTCGACGACCTCGCGCACCAGGTTGCAGGCGTCGATCTCGACGCGCTCGAGGTCGATCGCACCGTGCTCGATACGCGCCATCTCGAGCAGGTCCTCCGAGAACTCTTCGAGGCGCCGCACGTTCCGGTCCGCGCGCTCCGCGAGCTCCTGCTGGCGATCGGTCAGCGGCCCCGGCCGCTGGCTCTGCAGGATCTCGAGCGCGCCGCGCACGACGGTGAGCGGGCTGCGGAAGTCGTGCGACATCTCGGCGAGGAAGTCCGACTTCATCTTGTCCAGCGCGCGCAGCGCTTCGGTCTCGGCGCGCTGATGATCGAACGCCTCGCGCTGCGCTCGGAGCGTGCCGAGCTCACGCACGAGACCGGCCATCAGGAAGCCGGACAGAAGATAGATCGTCACCGTGAAGGCGATCCGCTGCGGTTCCGTCGGATAGCCGAAGACCTGTGCGCGGTAGGTCGCGGTGAGGGTGTACGTGATCGCCATGAAGATCGACGCACCGAACGCGCCGGCGCTCCCGAAGCGGAAGCCGCCGGCGATCACGAGGAGGATGCCGACGATGTACGTCGTCCAGTTGGGGTCATAGGCGAAGAGAAAGATCGCGTATGAGACGACGAACAGATCGATGGCGAAGATGAATTGCGCGACCTTCGCGGGATGGCGGACGAAGCGCTCCGTGCGAAGCAGCACAGCGACGAGTCCCGCCTGCGCGAGCAGCAGCGCGCCGAAGAGGATGACATGTTGAATACCGATGTTCGGGAAGAAGGGACCGAGCGCGAACGTGATCACCGCGCCGCCGATGCGCGCCCGGTTGAACGTGCTTTCGAATCGGATGAGCTCGTTGGCGGCGACCGCAGGCGCTGCCACTACGCGGTGAGCGCGGCCTCCGCGGCGCGCGCGAGATCGGGCTCGTCGAAGCGCAGCGCCTCGCCGTTCCGTTGCGTCGCGGGCAGAACGAGGTACGCGACGACACGCGCGGCGATGTTCGGATCGATGAGTCGCCCCTCGCGCTGCATCTGCCGGAATTCATCGGCGCGCGGAAAGTCCGCGGTGGAGAGCCGGCGCATGCGCTCCTGCATCTCGGTGTCGAGGTGGCCCGGGTCGTACGCCGTGACGGTGACACCCGTGCCCTCAAGCTCGAGCGCGAGCGCGCGCGTGAGCTGCACGACGCCCGCCTTCGCCGCGCCATACGCGGAGAGTCCCGCGCTCGGGCGCGTTGACTGGCCGGAGGAGATGTTCACGATGCGACCGCTGCCGCGCTCGAGCATCCCCGGCAGCACCATGCGGATCGGTAGGTACGTGCCGCCGACGTTGATCGAGATGTTGCGGAGCCAGAGCGCCGGGTCCGACCGCGCGAGCTGGACGACCGGGTCGATCATGCCCGCGGCGTTCACGAGGATTGTCGCCGGCCCGACCCACCGCTCGGTCGCGAGCACGAGCTCCTGGACCTGGCGCTCGTCGGAGACGTCGGCGGTCTGCGCGAGGGCGTGACCGCGCGCCTTGCGGATGCCACGCACCACGTCGTCGAGCTCAGGTGCGTTGCGTGACGCGACGACGACGGACGCCCCGAGACGCGCAAGCGTCTCCGCGACAGCGCGCCCGAGCCCGCGGCCTCCGCCGGTGACGATCGCGACCTGGCCGCTCAACACTGCCATGGGCGACGAAGGATACGAGGGCTAGGCGCGCACGGCGAGGGTCCGCGCGAACGCCTCTGCGAGGCGGTCGATATCCGCATCCTCGTGCAGCGCCCAGAAGGAGATGCGGATCGCCTCGAGGCCCGGTTCGGAGAGGTGCTTCACGACGATGCGATGATCGCGCCACATCGTCTCGACGATCTCCAGCGCCGCCATCGCCTTGGGACGCGCGACGACTATGCCCGTCGGATCGGCCGGGCGCGAGAGGATCTCGAACGGCAGCGAGCCGAGGCGCTCGAGGAGCCGCGCGCGCAACGCGCGGATGCGCTCGTTCACCGTCGATCCAAGTGCGCGATGCACGGCGAGCGTCTGCCGCAGCCCGACATACGCACCGGCGTCGACGGTGCCGGTCTCGAAGCGCGACGCCTCGTCCTTCAGCTTGATGTTGCCGTCGAGATCCATCGCGGTCTGGGAACGCCAGCCCATCCGCAGCACGTCGAACTTCGCAAGGTCGCGGATCCACATCGCGCCGACGCCGAGCGGACCGTGGAGCCACTTGTAGCCGAGGAACGCGTACGCGTCGGCGCCGAGCGCGTTCACGTCGACCGGGATCTGCCCCGCGGCCTGCGCGCAGTCGACGATGACCGTCCCGCCGGCGTCGTGCGCGATGCGCGTCGCCTCCGTCACCGGCAGGACCTTACCGCTCTTGCACGAGACGAGCGAGATGACGAGCGCCGACGCGCCGTCCGCGAACTCGCGCCGGAGGTCGGCGAGGAACGTGGGGTCGTCGCGATGCGGCAAGACGGAAACCCGGTCGCCGCGCAGACGGCGCGCGAACGTCGGCATGAGCGCGCTGCCATGCTCCTCGGCCGTCGTCACGATCGTCGACCCCGGCTTGCGCGGCATGCGGATCGGAAGCGCCATGCCGCCGATCAGCGTGTTGAGGGCATCGGTCGCGGACTGCGTGAGCGCGACGCGGGTCGCGCCGCCGGGATCACCGATGAAGTCGGCGAGGTCGGCGCGCGTCGCGTCGAGCGCGGCGTTGTAGGCGTCGTAGCCGACGTGGGAGAACATCCCGACGCTCGAGAGCCATGTGCGATAGCGATCGGCAACGCGTGCCGCGACCGGGAAGGTCGGCCCTGACCCGGCGACGTTGAAGTAGAGGAAGTCGCCGCGCAGCGCCTGTAGCGCCGCAGGTGAAGTGTCGATAGCGCGCTCGAGCTCGGGCATGTCGTTCATGCGGTCGTGATCCCCCTGATCGCGAGCCCCGCCGTGAAGAGCGCCGCGAATCCGAGCGCGACCGACTGCCCGCGCGGCTCGCGGTCACGGACCATCGATGCGGCGAGCGGCATCGCGAGCACGAGCGCGAAGCCGTAGAGCACATGCAGTCCGTCGCGCGGCGGCCGCAGGAACGCGAACACGAGTAAGCCCACGACGCCCTGCGCCACGGCGGCGATCTCCGCGATGACGAACGCGCCGCGCAGGCCAGGCGTCGGTCCGCTCTTCCGCACGCCGAGGAAGAGGGCCCAGAGACCGACGGCGGTGTAGTAGAGGACGAGTACGATCGCGAGCCGGCCGTGCAGTGAGAGCACGAGGTCCACGCCAGAAGGCTAACGGCTGCTGCTCGATACCTCGTCGCCGGGACACCTATATAAAGGAGCGCCGTGCCGGTCGAGGTCGTCGTCGCTCTCGCGGGCCTGATCGCGTCCGTCCTCTCCGGCTTGCTCGGCATCGGCGGTGGCATCGTGCTCACGCCACTGCTTCTCTACGCGCCTGGGGCGGTGGGCCTCGCGGCGCTGCCGGTGAAGATCGTGACGGGCCTGACGGTCGTTCAAGCGATCTCGGGGAGCGTCCTCGGCATGTCTCGGCACCGCTCGTACGGCAACGTGTCGACGCGGCTCGTCCTGCTCATGGGTCCACCCGCGGCGATCGCCTCGCTGCTCGGCGCGATCGCGTCGCGCGATATGTCCGACCAGCTGCTCCTCGCGATCTTCGCGGCGTTCTCGTTCTTCGGTGCGGTCTTGCTCGTGCTGCCGGTCGAGGCGCAGACCGCCGCCGCGCACCAGGTGCGCGTCAACAACGCGGTGGCGATCGCGCTCGCCGCGGTGATCGGCGCGTTCGGCGGGATGGTCGGCATCGGCGCGATCGCGTTCATCGTTGCCGCGCTCGTCTACTTCCTGCGAGTCCCGCCACGGATCGCGATCGGGAGCTCACTCGGCATTGGGATGTTCGGCGCAGTTGCCGCGTTCGTCGGCAAAGCCGCGACCGCGCAGGTGGATCCGCGCCTCGCCGCGATCATCGTGGTGAGCGCGCTCATTGGATCGCCGATCGGCGCATGGGTATCGGTTCGCACGCGCACCGATGTGCTGATGCGACTGCTCGCGGCGCTCGTGCTGCTGGCCTCGATCCGCATCGCGTGGAGCGCGCTCAACCCGTGAGCAGTTGCGGCGCCTCGAAACTTCGCTTCTGCTACAGCGGTTGCGCGCCTGGCTGCGCACCACCTATCAAGCGGCTGTGGCCAGCTTGTCATCGCGTCACGGACGCGGCCGAGGCTCGCCGATCGATGCCGACGCGGTAGGTATCGCGGAGCGCAGCGTCCTTCCCGCGCGCGTCGAACGCGAGGCGCGTGCGATCCTCGAGAGCGCGGCCAATCTCACGCGGCTGCGCATCGTGCGCGCGCTCGTGGAGACGCCGCTTCCCGCGACCGACGTCGCGCGCGTCGTCGGTCGCACACCGGCCGCGACGAGCCAGCACCTGCGCGTGCTGCGCGACATCGGCGCGGTGGCGCCGCGGCGCACGGGCAACGTCGTGCGCTACCAGCTCACCGACGAGGGCAGCGCGAAGATCCTCGAGGCGATCGCGCGCGCGTTCGACGCCCTCCGCGACCGCTAGACCATCGCGCTCGACCCTATCGTTCGGCGATGTTCGACGCGCTCCTCATCGGACTCGCGGCCGGGTATGCGATCGCGATTCCGGTCGGACCGATCGCGCTGCTCATCATCCGCACCGCGATGCATGGCGGACTGAGGCCCGGGCTCGCGGCCGGTGCGGGCACCGCGACCGTGGACTTCCTCTACGCGGCGGTCGCGATGCTCGCCGGCCCGGTGCTCGTCACGGCCATCGCGCCGATCCTCTTCCCGGCGCGCGTCGGCGCCGCACTCGTCCTGATGTTCTTCGCGCTCGCCGCGACGCGCCGCGCCGGCGCGCGTGCCGTTGCCACCGAGCCCGCGAGCACGCTGCGCACCTACCTCGTCTTCGTGGGCCTGACGATCGTGAACCCGGCGACCGTCATCTACTTCGCGGCGCTCGCCGTCGGGCTGCCCGCGGTCTCCGCGGATCCGCTGGCGCGAGCGGCCTTCGTCGTCGCCGCTGCCACCGCCTCCCTGTCGTGGCAGTGGCTGCTGGCCGGCACGGCCTCGCTGTTCCACGGACGGATCCCGGCACGCGCCGAGCGCTGGGCGGCGCGGGTGAGCGCGGTCATCATCCTCGCCCTGGCGCTGCGCATCCTCGCCGACGCGTTCGCCCAGCGCTAGCTCCCCCTACCAAACGTTCGTTTGGTACGATTACGCCGATGCGGCGGGCGGTCATCGCGGGCGGCTGGCGGACTCCCTTCGTGAAGGCGGGGACGGACCTCGCCACCGCGGACGTGCTCGACATGGCGACGGTCGCGACCGCGGAGACGCTCGCGCGCAGCGAGACCGATCCGGCGAGCGTCGACGAGATCATCTACGGCAACGTCTCGCGCCCGGTCGCCTATCACAACCTCGCACGCGAGATCGTGCTCGCGCTCGATCTGCCGAAAGGCATCTACGCCTCGTCCGTGGGCATGGCCTGCGCGTCGGCGTGCGTCGCGATCACCGACGCCGCCGACCACATCATCGTCGGCAACGCCGACGCGGTCCTGGCGGGCGGCGCCGAGAGCCTGTCGAATGTCCCGATCACCTACACGCCGAACCTCGCGCGCGCGCTGGTGCGCGCGTCGCAAGCGAAGACGCTGCCGCGGCGGGCGACGAGCTTCGCTGGGATCAAGCTGTCGGACCTCGCGCCGGTCGCGCCCGGCATCAGGGAGACGTCGACCGGCCTCACGATGGGCGAGTCGGCGGAGCGCATGGCCGCGATCAACGCCATCCCGCGCGAGGAGCAGGACCGCTGGGCGCTGCGCAGCCACCAGCGCGCGGCTGCGGGATGGGACGACGGCCGCCTTAAGGCGGAGGTCGTGCCGGTGCCGCGCGACGGGCGGCTGCTTCGGGAAGACACGCACATCCGGCGCGACAGCACGCTCGAGCGCCTCGCGACGCTGCGCCCGGTGTTCGACAGGTCGCACGGGACGATCACCGCCGGCAACGCGAGTCCGCTCACCGACGGTGCCGCGACGGTGCTCATGCTCTCCGAAGACCGCGCGCGCTCCGAGGGCCGAAGAGACCTCGTCGCGATCCGCTCGTACGCGTACGCCGCGGTCGATCCCGCCGATCAGCTGCTCATCGCGCCTGCGTACGCCATCCCGATAGCGCTTAAGCGCGCCGGCCTGGCGCTCACCGACGTCGGCCTCATCGAGATGCACGAGGCGTTCGCCGCACAGGTGCTCGCGACCTTCCGCGTTCTGGAGCAGAACGGCGTCGGCAAGATCAATGAGGACCGCGTGAACGTCATGGGCGGCTCGATCGCGCTGGGCCATCCGTTCGGCGCGACGGGCGCGCGCGTCGTCACCACGCTCGCGAACGAGATGCGGCGGACCGGCACGCAATTCGGCCTCGCCTCGGTCTGCGCGGCCGGCGGTAACGGTGCGGCCATCGTGCTCGAGCTGCTCAATTGACGGTGCTCGAGGCGGCGCGCATCGAGGCCGCGGGCGCGCGCTTCGAACCGGGTAGCGACGGCATCGCGCGCATCGTCATCGATCGACCGACCGATTCAGTCAACGCGATCGACCCGCCACTCCTGGCCGCACTTCTTCGTGCCGTCGAGGACGCACGCGCGGCCGGACCGCGAGGCCTCGTGTTCGCGAGCGCGAAGCCGGATCAGTTCGTCGGAGGCGCCGACCTCTCGCTCATCACCACCTGGCCATCCGCGAGCGAGATCAGCGAGGCGTGCCGCGTCATGCATCGCCTTGTGAGCGAGATCGCCGCCCTGCCGTTCGTGACGGTGGCCGCGATCAACGGCACCGCGCTCGGCGGCGGCTACGAGCTCGCACTCGCCTGCGACTGGCGCATCGCGGGCGACGCGCCAAGCGTGCGCATCGGACTGCCGGAGATCACGCTCGGTCTCATCCCGGCCGGCGGTGGAACGCAGCGGCTCCCCCGCCTCGTCGGGCTACCGCGCGCACTGGATCTCATCCTGAACGGACGCCGCCTCTCGGCCCGCCGCGCACTGCGCGCCGGCCTCGTCGATGAGGTCGTTCACCCCGCCGCCCTCGAGCGCGCCGCGCGCGATCGCGCGGCGAGAGGGCAGAAGCGCGGCGTCAGCGGGGGTGCGACGCCCGTCGAGCGCGCCGCGACCTGGCTCGCGCCGGCGCGCGCGTTCGCGTTCTCGCAGGCACGGCGCCGCGTCGCCAAGGAGACGCGCGGCCACTACCCGGCGCCGGAGAAGGCCATCCAGGCGATGTCCATCGGACTCGCGCGCGGGATGAATGACGGACTCGAATACGAGGCGCAGGCCTTCGGCGAGCTCGCGACGAGCGCCGTCGCGCGCAACCTCATCGCGCTCTTCATGCTCGGCCTACGACAGCGACGCGCGGCGGGGCACGATCTGCCGACCGCGAGCGCGCCTGTGCGCATCGGCGTCGTCGGCGCGGGCCTCATGGGTTCGGGCATCGCGCAGAGCGCCGCGGTCGCGGGGATGAGCGTGCGCATGCGCGACGTGGACGATGCCGCGGTCGCGCGCGGCCTCTCCGCGGTGCGATCGCTCAGCGAGGACGCGGGACGCAAGGGCGTCTTCGACCGCCGCGAGGCGAAGCGCGCCATCGCGCGCGTCACCGGGACGAGCGATTGGAGCGGCTTCGCGCGCGACGAGCTCATCGTCGAGGCGGTCTTCGAGGAGATCGCGACGAAGCGGCGCGTCCTGAAGGAGATCGAGTCGGTCGCGTCGCCCGACGCGGTGATCGCCACGAACACGTCGGCGTTACCTATCGCCGACATCGCGCGCGAGGCGGCGCATCCCGAGCGCGTCGTGGGCATGCATTTCTTCTCGCCGGTGCATCGGATGCAACTGGTCGAGGTCGTGCGCCCGGCGAAGGCATCGCCCGAAGCGGTCGCGCGGGCGGTCGCGGCGGGACAGGCGCTGGGCAAGACCGTGATCGTCGTGCGCGACGGACCCGGCTTCTACACCACTCGCGTGATCGGCGCGATGATCGGCGAGGCGACGCGGATGCTCGACGAGGGCGCGCGGATCGAGGACATCGACCGCGCGATGACCACGTTCGGCTGGCCGGTCGGTCCGTTCACGTTGATGGACGAGGTCGGCCTCGCGGTCGCGAGCCACGCCGGCGAGACGGTCGCGACCGCGCTCGGCGTCGCGAGCGAGCGCAACGCGGTGCGCGTCCTCGCGGACGCCGGGCTGCAGGGCAAGCGCAGCGGTGCGGGCTTCTATCTGTATGGCAAGAAGCGCGAGCCGAATCCGCGCGTGTACGAGCTCCTCGGCATCACCGCGCGGCGCGACGTCCCGCAGGGGCCGATCGGGCCGGCCGAGCGACTGACGTCGCTGTTCGTGAACGAGGCGGTGCGCTGCCTCGACGACGGCGTGCTGCGCTCGCCGGCCGAGGGCGACCTCGGCGCGGTGCTCGGCCTCGGCTTCCCGCCGTTCCTCGGCGGACCGTTCCGCTACGCGGACGCGCAGGCCACCGCTCTGCGTGATCGGCTGACTGCGCTCGCCGAGCGGCATGGGCAGCGCTACACGCCCGCGACGAGCATCGCGAATGGAAGGCGGTTCTTTCCATGAACTACTTCAACGAGAACCCCGACCTGGTCCTCACCTTCGACAAGGTCGTCGACTGGCAGCGCGTCGTACCACTCGTCTGCGGTCCTGAGGCGAACGTCGCGGATACCGTCGCGACGTGGCGCGAGCTCCTCAGCGTCGCGGGGGAGTACATCGGCACCGAGATCGCCGGCCGCGCGAAGCAGGTCGATGAGATCGGCGTGATCCGCGACGGCGGCCGTGTCGCGACGAGCGAGCCGATGAACGAGAACCTGAGGGGCCTCGCCGACCTCGGGTTCGTCGGCCTCGCGCTGCCGGAGGCACACGGCGGCAGCGGCCTCCCGATCGTGCTCAACTCGCTCGGCGTCGCGATGATCGCGCGCGCGTGCGCGGCGACGATGGTCGAGTTCGGCATCGGCTACGCGGAGCCCGCCGCGATGATCGTGCGCTTCGGTACCGAGGAGCAGAAGCGGCGTTGGGTCCCCGGCGTGCTTCGCGGCGCGACGAAGGGTGCGGTCGCGATGACCGAGCCGCAGGCCGGGTCCGACGTTGGCAACGTGCAGACTTCGGCACGCCAGGAAGGCGACCACTGGTGCCTCGTCGGCCGCAAGCAGTTCATCAGCGCGGGCAACGGCGACTTCGTCATCGTGCTCGCGCGCTCGCAGGCCGGCTCGTCAGGTCTCGATGGACTCTCGCTCTTCATCGTGCCGCGCGAAGGCGACAACTACGTCGTCGAGCGCGCCGAGCACAAGTTCCCGATCCGCGGATCGACGACCTGCTCGCTCGTGTTCGAGAGCTCGCGGGCCGAGCTCCTCGGTGAGGCCGGCGGTGGATGGAAAGAGATCCTCACCTTCATGAACGAGTCGCGCATCGCGATCGGACTGCAGGGCCTCGGCATCGCCGAGGCGGCGCATGAGAAGGCGGCGCGGTACGCCGCGATGCGCAAGCAGATGGGCCTGCCGATCCGTGAGCACCCGATGGTCGCCGAGATGCTCCTCGACATGGAAACGACGATCGCCGGCCTTCGCGCGATCGCGACCGAGGCGTCGACGTTGCAGGACGTCGTCACCCACTCAAAGGACGAATCCGCGACGCGTCAGCTCCGCGAGCTCACGCCGCTGGTGAAGTGGTACGGCTCGGAGGAGGTCGTCCGTGTCTGCCGTTCCGCGCTGCAGATCTTCGGCGGCTACGGCGTCGTGACCGAGTACGAGATCGAGCGCCACATGCGCGACGTGCTCATCCTCCCGATCTACGAGGGCACGTCGCAGATCCAGTCGCTCATGGCCGTCCGCGACCTCATGCGCGTCATCCTCCGTCACCCCGCATCGCTGCTGCGCGGCGGCCCGACGCCGATGCTCGGGCGCGCCCGCTTCGGAGGCGATTTCGCGGCCGCGCGCGGCACCCTCGTCGGATCGCTGCGCGGCCTCATCGCCGGGATGGCGCGGCGTGGCGGGCTCGCGCTCGTGCGCGGTCGACGTCAGCCGACCGAGGACGAGATACGTCCGTTCATGCTGCACGCCGAGCGCATCACCGAGACCCTCGCGCACCTCCACGTCGCGCGTTCGCTGCTCGAGCAGGCCGCGCGCGTCCCCGAACGGCGTGCCGTCGCCGACCGCGCCGCGCGGCGCGCCAGGATCGTGGCGAAGCGCAACGCCGAGGCGATCGCGAGCGGCGATGGGGGCGTCTTCGCGCGAGTCGATGAGTGGGCGCGCGAACGCGCGACGCCTTCCCGTTGAGCGCCCAGCGTGCCGTGAATGGGCGCGAGGACGAGATCCTCGCGGCCGCGGCGCGCATCTTTCGCGAGAAGGGCTATCACGGCGCGAGCATCCGCGACATCGCCGATTCCGTCGGCCTGCTCAAAGGGAGCCTCTACCACTACATCCGCTCGAAGGAGGAGCTGCTCGCGCGGCTCTTCGACGGCGCGCTCGAGGGCACGGTGCGCGAGCTCGAAACGATCGCAGCGCGCGAGGCGACGCCGAGTGATCGGCTGCGCGAGATGGTGAAGACGTACGTGCGCGCGGTGACGGCGAATCTCGACGCCGTCGGTCTTTACCTGCGCGAGTGGCGCGCGTTGCCCGCGCCCGAGCTCGCACGGCTGCGCGCGCGCCGGCGCGCGATGCGCGCCCTGTTCGAGGACGTTATCGGTGAAGGGATGCGCAAGCGCGAGTTCGCGTCGGCCGACGCCAAGATCTCCGCGCTCGCGATCCTCGGCATGTGCAACTGGCTCTTCGAGTGGTACCGCCCGCGAGGCCGACTGCGGCCCGAGGCGCTCGCCGATGAGCTCGCGGATCGCGCGGTGCGAAGCGTGTCCCGCTAGAGGACGATCAGCGCGGGAGGATATCGACCGCGCGCGCCCCGGTGCCGAGGTCGAGATGGCTCAGGACGCGATTCGACGTCGTGTCGACGACATCGATTCCATCATTCACCAGCGCATACAGCCGCGCGCCGTCGGACGAGAGCGCGAGCGAGCGCGCGACGCGGTCAGGATCCGCCCAGCCCTTGAGCACGAGATCAGCGGTCGTCAGGACGGCCACGCCGCGCGCGGCGATCGCGTACAGCCGCGAGCCATCTCGCGAGAGGACCGCGCTCGATGACCGCGGGTCGCCTGGAATGCCGGTCGTCCGGAAGCTGGCCGTACGGGTGACCTTCTGGCTCAGCCCGTCGATCACCGAGAGATTGCCCACGACGGCGTCGACGACGTAGAGCTTGCTGCCGTCGTCGGTGAGCGCCATCGAGAACATCGATGAAGGTGACCACGTCCCCGCGACGTCGAGGATGCACTGCGCGTATCGCCCGGGGACGTTGAGCGCGTGCACGAACGGCTTGCCGTTCGGGCGCATGTAGAGCCCGTAGCTCCAGTCGCCGGACTTTGGCGCGACGGAGACGTGGAACGTCCCATCCATGAGGCCGACGGTCGGATCGAACTGCGCGATCGCGGCCTTGTCGAAGATGATGTCCGGCTTGAGCAGGTTCGCGCGCAGGTCGTACAGGCGCACGTTGTACGTGGTCGCGCCGGGCTGCGGGTGCTCGATGAGGTACATCGCACTGCCGTCGTTGTGGATCGCGTCGAACGTGAAGCGCGACGACAGCGTGATCGTCTGCGAGAGCTTGCCCTGGGCGACGTCGATGATCGCGAAACGGCTCGCGGGATCGCCCGAGTACGTGCCGTTCCCCTCTCGCGAGACGAGCACGAGCCATTTGCTGTTCGGTGAGAAACCTGACGGCGATGGACCGTACGCCGACGGGAGCTTGTATTCGCCGGCGATCCCGATCGCGAAGCGGCTCGATCCGCCCAGGTCCGTGGCGGAGACGGCGGTCTTGCCTGCGCTCGCGTCGACATGCACGACGAGGTCCTTCGTCGGTGAGAGGAGGCCGCCGGGCAGGGTCGCGAGGACGCGGCCCCCGGCCGTTTCGATGATCTGCGTGCTCTGCTCGCCTTCGATGACCAGCCGCTCGGCAGCAGGTGCGGTGGTGGGATGGGACGTGGGCGTCGATGCGACACCGCTCGCGGGAACGCCACAGGCGGAGACGAGGAGCGCGGCGGCCAGTGGGATTCGCCCGAACATGCCCCCTTTACAGCGGCAGTGACGGCGCGGTTCCCGTCGGCCCCCGCTAGCGGCCGACCAGGCCCATCGCCTGCCAGATCGGCACCGCGAGGGCGATCGCGGCCAGGCGGACGATCGTGAGCGCGGCGCCGACGCGAGTCCCCTGACGGTCGTCGAACGCCTCGCCGTTCGTCGCGTCGCGCGCGATGAGGTACTCGAGACCCTGGTACGGCAGGACCCAGACGTTCGCGGCGACGAGCACGACGAACCCCGCGACCCACGGCGCGATGCCGAGCGCAGGCGCGGCGGGCACGAGGGCGAGGCTGAGCAGCACCATCGCCGGGCGGCTTGGCAAGAGGAACCGACTGACCATCACGAGCGCCGCGAACGCGACGACCAGGAGACCGGGCGAGCGCACCGCAGCGGTCACGTTCAGCAGCAGTGACGCGACCCATTTGTCCACGCCGTTCGCCTGCAGCACCGCACCGGAGCCGAGGAGCACGCCGAGGAAGACGAGGAAGCCCCAATCGAGCGAGCTGCGAAAGCGCTCACGATCGATCACGCCTGCGGTCACGATGACGAGCGCCGCGAGCGCGAGCCACGCCGAGTCGATCGCGACGACGCTCTGCGCGAGGACGCCGACGACGAGCACCGCAAGCCCGGCGATCGCGACGCGTTCGGAATGCCTGATCGGACCGAGGATCCGCGTTTGACGCCGGATCGTCTCAGCTTCGACGCGCGCGCTCGCCTCTGCTCGCAGGACGACGAACAGCACGACCAGCGCTCCAACGAGACAGAAGAGGCCGACGGGCGCCGCCGCAGTCAGCCAGCCGAACCATCCGAACCGCCGCTGGTCGTCTGGCGAGAGGAGACCCACGACGAAGAAGTTCGTCGCGAGGCCTGTGAGAAAGACGCTCGAGAAGTACCAGTAGCCGACGAGTCCCGCGAAGGCCAGCGACGCGCTGCCCTTACTTCGTGGCGCGTACCCGAACGCGCGCGCGAGCTCGTGCGTGAGGGGCGCGATCGCGGCGACGCGCGCCACCGAGAGAGGGACGAGCGGCGTGAGGACGATCCCGCCGAAGACGAGCGCGAGCATCTGGCCGCCGTGCGTCGCGGGGAACGCGCGAAGGAGCCACAGGGCGGCGCGGAACAGCAGACCTGAGCGGACCATCGCGGCGGCCAGCGCGAGCGCACCGAGCGCGAGGAGCCACGACGACGACGCGAAGCCGCTGAAGATCGTGGTGAGCGGCGCGAGGCCGCTCGCGCCCCAGGCGACGGCCATCGCGATCGCGACGGCGAAGTCAGGGAGTGGCTCGGCGAGCCATGCGATCGCGGCGCCGAGAAGAACGAGCACGGCGTGCCACCCGTTGACTGACAACCCCTGTGGCGCGGGGAATTGCGCGAGCACGAGCGGGATCGCGATCGCGGCCGCCGCGCCGAACACGCGCACGCGCGTTCGTGATGCGCGTGGCCGAGGGTCGATGCGCATCGGGTCCGGCTCCTCGAGGAGCGGGGCGCCGACGAGCGTGCGCTGCCGGCGGTCGAGCGTGTCCGCGAGCGATGTCGCGACCGCGAGGGCGATCTCCGGCCGTTCGCGGACGAGCTGCTCGAAGCGCTCGCGGGGAAGGCGCCAGACGTTCACGTCGTTGACCGCGATGACCGTGGCGGTGCGTCGCGAGAGGAGCAGACCCATCTCGCCGAACGAGCCCGGTGCGGCGACGTGGCCGACGTCGACCGCGCCCGATTCTGCGTGGACCGAGGCGGTGATCGCGCCCGATGCGAGCAGGTAGAGCTCCCCCGCTGCCTCACCCTCGCGCGTGATCGTCGTGCCGGCTGGGAATGCCATCGGCTCGAGCGCGCCGGCGAGTCGCGCGAGGGAGACGCGATCGAGTCCGGCGAAATACGGAACGAGTCGGAGCAGCGACTCGAGTTCGGCCTCGTGCTGCTCGTTCACGATCGGCGGAAGGTTAGCGTCTGCGACCCCGGAGGGAATCGGACCCTCGCACATGGATTCGAAGTCCACTGCTCTATCCACTGAGCTACGGGGTCAGTGCGCGTCAATAGGACTGGGTCCTAATGCGCGAGTCCTATTTTCCCGCATCCGTGTCTATGCGGATATGACGGTCTGTGAAGCGATGCACGCGATGTGGTGTCGAAAAGCCCCTGAACGAATTCCCACCTGTGCGCCGCGGAGAGCCAAAGCTTCAGAGCTGGTGCCGTGCCTGCTTCGCTCAGGTGAACGCCGCCTACTACGCACGCAATCGCGAGCGTGAGAAGGCGCGGCTGGTCGCGCAGACCAACGCGCGGCGAGATGAGAACCGACGCAACATAGTTGCGTACCTCCTCGTACACCCGTGCATCGACTGCGGCGAGACAGACATCGTCGTACTCGAATTCGATCACCGTGAAGAAAAGCGTGGCGATGTGTCTACCTATGCAAACGGCGGACGTACGTGGAGACGAGTCCTACAAGAGATCTCGAAATGTGACGTCCGCTGCGCGAATTGCCACCGACGCATGACCGCACGCCGTGCTGCTGCCCGAGCATCTCGAGCTCAGTCGAGTTCGCGCCAGCGCCGCGCTGCGGTCCAGCTTGATCTGAGAAGTGCGGTCGATCGGCAACGATGTCGGGTATGCGCGCAAGAAAAGCCACTCGCAGAATTCGGGCTGCGTTCAATCGCGACGCGCACACATCACCACATCTGCCTCGAGTGCCAACGAGCGGTGACCAAACTCTTGTACGCCACGCGGCGCGGCGGCCCAGTGCACGCGATCCGCAAGCGGGGCACTGCGCGTCGCGATGTCTTAGCTCAGTACGTATTCAGTTATCTGACGGACCATCCGTGCGTCGATTGCAAGCAAAGTGATCCGCTCGTGCTTGAGTTCGATCACCGCCGAACTAAGACCGCGAATGTGAGCGACCTGGTGAGATCGGCAGCATCTCTCAGCGAGATGGTCGCCGAGATCGAGAAATGCGAGGTGCGCTGCGCGAACTGCCACCGACGACGGACGGTGATGGAGATCGGCGGCTACCGCCTCGGCGCCTGACCGGCGACCCGGGAGGGGATCGAACCCTCGGCCCTCACATTCGTAGTGTGATGCTCTATCCGCTGAGCTACCGGGTCAGAGAAACAATTCTACCGCGACGCAGTTCCTACTTGTAACTCGTCGACACACCCGTCGCGGGGATCGTGACCGGCGGAACAGCAGGCACGACACGGCGACTCGGCATCCGCCACTCGCGCAGCATCGGCAACCGCACCGCGGCATACACACCGGCAGCGAGCGTGATCACGCCACCGAACATCAACGCGGCGTGAATGCCGAACAAAGACCCGAGCGCGCCGAGCGCGAGCTGGCCGACCGGCATGAGCCCGATGAACAGCAGACCCCACAGGCTCATCACGCGCCCGCGATACGTGTCGTCGGTCGTCGCCTGCAGCATGTTGTTCCCCATCCCGGCCATGAGCGTGCCGCCCAGTCCCGTGACGTACGCGAACGCGAGCGCGACCAACGGCGCGCTCGTGATGGCGAACAGGATCAAGAACACGCCATTGGTGATCGCCGCGGCGATGAAGATCGTGCCGAGCGAACGGACCCGCGCCACGTTCATCACGAAGATCGCCGCGCTGAGCGCCCCCGCACCGAACGCCGACAGCAGCAGCGACAGCCAGCTGATCCCGTTCCACATCGACTCGCCCGCGAGCGCGGGTAGCAGCGCGCCCGCCGGGCCAGCCCACACGAAGCCGGTACCCGCGATGGTGATGATCCACAGCAAGACGGGATTCGCGCGCACATATCGTCCGCCCTCGAGCACCGAACGCAGCAGGCCGTGCGACGGCTGCGCAGCCGGCGGGATGCGCGGGATGACGAAGAGCGCACCGAGGATCGCGAGGAACGAGAGCGCGTTCACGAGGAGCAGCCCGCCGACACCGATCGGCACGAACAGCAGTCCGGCGACGAGCGGGCCGATGATCGATGCACCGTTGAAGGCCGCGGACTGCAGGCCGATCGCGGACGGATAGAACGGCATCGGGACGATGCGCGGCACGATCGATTGCCGCGCCGGATTGTCGAATGAGAAGGCCGCAGCCTGGATCGTCGCCGCGACGAGCACGGCCGCGAGATTCGCCAGTCCGAGATAGGCCAGCACGGAGAGCGTGAGCGCGGTAAAGGCCATCGTGGTCTGAGTGATGAAGAGGATGCGCCGCCGATCGACGCGATCAGCGACGGCGCCCGCGATGAGCGTGCACGGGATGCCCGGCAGCGCGCGCGCGAGCCCCATAAGGCCGAGGTAGAGCGGCGCGAGCTCGGGCTTACCGTCGCGGTCGGCGATCTGCACGACCAGGATGCCGAGCGCGAAGACCTGCATCCACGAGCCGATGTTGGAAACGGTGAGGCCGGTCCAGAACCAGCGGAAATCCCGAGAGCGGAACGCGTCGAGCAGTGGGTGGTCCTCCGGCGACCAGCGTCGCACGCGGACGAGCGAGCGTCAGTGACCTAGGTCACGGGGCCACGAGCGCGCCGCTAGCGAAGCGGGATCAACTACGACGATCCCGGAGCGACTGACCTGCACGATGTCCGCATCTCGCAGCTCGCGCAGCGCGCGCGCCACGACCTCGCGGACCGAACCCACGAGATCCGCAAGCTCCTGCTGACTCACATGCGCGACGAGCGTGCCGCCCTCAGCCTCCTGCTCGCGCGCCGCGATCTCGAGAAGGTGTCGCGCGACGCGCTGCGGCACCGACGCGAACGCCGTCGCGGCGATCTCGTGCCACAGCGCGTACACGGTGTTGGTGATCTCGCCGAGTAGCGCGTACGCGACCTGCGCATCGTTCGCCGCGAGTTCTCGCAGCGTCTCCGTTTCGAAACGCAACCGTGTCGAATCGGTGAGCGCCTGCACGTGCAGCGGGGCGGGACCCCCGTGAGCGGCGACCACGCCGAGCGTGTCGCCCTCCCGCGCGTAGCGCACGGTGACCTGACGCCCATCGGGCCCAGCGAAGTACGTGCGGAAGAGTCCGCTCACGATCAGCGACGGACGCGGCTCGCCACCCGCGCGATACGTCGTCGTGCCGGCGGGCACCTCCTCGGGTACGGCACCCGCGAGGAGCCGTTCGAGTGCGCTCTCGGGCAGCTCCGCGAGAAAGCTTCGCGCAATGGCCTCGCGTACGTGCTCGTCGACGCTGCGAGCCTAGCCGCATCGCCCGATGACGCGCATCCGTCCTAGCATCGCGTCGTGCCGCAGGTGACGACCTCATTCGACACACGCAGCGCGGCTGCGACAGCGAACCGCGACGCGATGCACGCGCTCGTCGCTGAGCTGCGCGAACGTCTCGCCAAGGCGCGCGCCGGAGGACCCGAGCGCGCGCGGCAGCGCCACGTCGCCGCGGGCAAGCTCCTTCCCCGCGACCGCGTCGAGCGGCTGCTCGATCCGGGGACCGCTTTCCTCGAGCTCTCCCCCCTCGCCGCGTACGGCATGTACGACGACGAGGCGGCCGCCGCGGGGATCATCACCGGAGTCGGCCGCGTCTCCGGCACGGAGTGCGTGATCGTCGCGAACGACGCGACCGTCAAGGGCGGCTCGTACTACCCGCTCACAGTGAAGAAGCATCTTCGCGCACAGGAGATCGCCCTCGAGAACCGTCTTCCCTGCATCTACCTCGTCGACTCAGGCGGGGCGTTCCTCCCGCGGCAGGACGACGTCTTCCCCGACCGCGACCACTTCGGCCGCATCTTCTACAACCAAGCGCGGCTCTCGGCCATCAACGTGCCGCAGATCGCCTCGGTCATGGGCTCGTGCACCGCGGGCGGCGCGTACGTGCCCGCGATGAGCGACGAGACGGTCATCGTGAAAGGTCAGGGCACGATCTTCATCGGCGGGCCGCCGCTGGTGAAGGCGGCGACCGGCGTCGATGTCACCGCGGAGGAACTGGGAGGCGCCGACGTACACACGCGGATCTCCGGCGTCGCCGACCATCTCGCGCAGAACGACCAACACGCGCTCGAGATCGTTCGCGACAGCGTCACCGCTCTCTCGCGCCCGACGTACTGGGGCGACGATCGCATCGAGCCGCGCCCGCCTGCGCTCGACCCCGAGGAGATCTACGCCATCGTGCCGCGCGACCTGCGGACGCAGTACGACGTCCACGAGGTCATCGCGCGGCTGGTCGACGGCTCGCGCTTCCACGAGTTCAAGGCGCTCTACGGAGCGACCATCGTCTGCGGCTTCGCGCGCGTCGAGGGCTTCCGAGTCGGCATCGTCGCGAACAACGGCGTCCTGTTCAGCGAGTCGGCGCTCAAGGCGGCGCACTTCATCGAGCTCTGCAACCAGCGCGGCGTGCCGCTCGTCTTCCTCCAGAACATCAGCGGATTCATGGTCGGCAGGGAGTACGAGGCGGGCGGCATCGCCAAGGACGGCGCGAAGATGGTCACCGCCGTCGCGTGCAGCGTCGTCCCGAAGTTCACCGTGATCATCGGGGGCAGCTTTGGCGCGGGGAACTACGGCATGTCCGGCCGCGCGTACCAGCCGCGGCAGCTGTGGATGTGGCCGAACGCGCGCATCAGCGTCATGGGCGGGGAGCAGGCGGCCACGGTCCTCTCGATGGTCGGCACGTTCGGCAGCGACGCCGAGCGCGAGCAGTTCAAGACGCGCATCCGTGAGCAGTACGAGACGCAGGGCTCGCCCTACTACTCGACCGCGCGCCTCTGGGACGACGGCGTGATCGATCCGCTCGACACACGCACGGTTCTCGCGCTGGGCATCGCCGCGGCGCGCCACGCGCCGATCGACGAGCCGCGCTACGGCGTCTTCCGGATGTGAGATTTACGCCGACGAGGTCGGTGACGATGCAATCGAAGCGCTCGCTCGAAACCTCGCTCGCCTGCATCAACTCGGCGACCGCCTGGCGCAACTTATGCCGTTGCCGAACCGTCACCAGTTCGTTGGGTACGGAGCCTGCATGGTTGCTCCCGAGCTCAACGGTGGGAGGAGGCGGACGTGCAGAACGGAGTTCCGGAGCGACCGATCGATCCACAAGCCGTTAAGGAGGCGTCGTCGAAGATGCTGCCTCCTCGCGATGAGCGTCGCATGGAGGAGCTCCTCGCCGCGCTCTGCGATGCGACCCGCGTGAAGATCATCCTCGCGCTCTCCGAGGACAACACGCTCGCTGCCGGCGACCTCGCGCACGTCATCGGCCGCAGCCGGTCCGCGACGAGCCAGCACCTCAAGGTGCTGAAGGAGATCGGCGCGGTGTCCAGCCGCCGCGAGGGGAACGTCGTGCGCTATTCCCTGTCGCCGGACGTCAACGGCGAGGTCATCGAAAAAGCGGTGAGCGCCTTCGAGCGCCTTCGCGTGGAGTCGGGCGCCGCCTGACGGTCTCGCGTAGGCTCGCCCGCGTGCCCGTGCCCAAGGTCGGACAGTACGCGGAGCGCTCCATGATGATCACGCCCGATCACCTCGAAGCGTTCGCGCGCCTCTCCGGCGACCGCAACCCAGCGCACTTCGATGACTCGTTCGCGCGCGGCATCGGCTTCGACGGCCGCATCGCGCACGGCGCGGTGACCGCGTCCCTGCTCTCGGCGGTGCTGGGGATGGATCTGCCTGGCCCCGGCAGCATCTTCCTCGAGCAGCGGATCCGCTTCACCAAGCCCGTCTACCCCGGCGATCGCATCACCGCACGGCTCGCGGTGGCGAAGGTCCGAGAGGACAAGCCGATCGTGACGCTTTCCGCCGTCGTCACGAAGGCGGATGGCACGCGCGTCGCCGAAGGCGAGCTCGTCGTCCTCGTGCGCGAGCCCGCGACAGCATGAGCAGCGACTGACGGGCACACTCTCGACGTGACGAGCGTACGCGCGAGGACCGACGAGCGCGGCATCGTGTGGCTCACGCTGGCCCGTCCCGAGCGCAAAAACGCGTTCGATGCCGCGACCATCGCCGAGCTCACGCACGCGGCAAGGGCCATGGACGCGAATGCGCGCGCGGTCGTCCTCGCCGGCGAGGGCGACTCCTTCTGCGCCGGCGCCGACCTCAACTGGATGAAGAGCATGGTCGATTACGGCCTCGCGCAGAACGTCGCTGACTCACGCGCGCTCGCCGAGATGTTCGCGGCACTGGACGACCTCGCGATGCCGCTCGTCGTCCGCGTGCAGGGAGCCGCGCTCGGCGGCGGGGCCGGGCTCGTCGCGATTGCGGACATCGCCGTCGCGTCGTCGGACGCGGTCATCGGCTTCACCGAGGTCCGCGTTGGCATCATCCCGTCGGTCGTCTCGCCCTACGTCGTCCGACGCGTCGGTCCGGCGCGCGCGACGTCGCTGTTCGTGAGCGGGATACGGCTCGACGCGGAGCACGCGCACCGGCTTGGCCTCGTCGACGACGTGGTGGCGCCCGGCGAGCTCGACGCGCGGGTGACGTACTGGCTCGACGCGATCCTCGCGGGAGGGCCGAACGCGGTAAACGCCGCGAAGCGCATTGTGCGGGACGTCGCGGGGCGTCCCGTCGCCGACGTTCGTCAGTTGACAGTCGAGCGCATCGCGCAGATGCGAGTCTCAGAGGACGGGCAGGAGGGGATGCGCGCGTTCCTCGAGCGCCGCAGAGCGCGCTGGCCCAGGTGACCCGCCTCCTCGTCGCGAACCGCGGCGAGATCGCGCGGCGCATCTTCCGCACGGCGCGCCGCATGGGCATCGCGACGGTCGCCGTCTACTCGGACGCCGACGCGTCGTTGCCGTTCGTGCGCGAGGCCGACCTCGCCCTGCGCCTCGGCCCGGCCCCGGCCAGTGCGTCGTACCTCGACATCGAGCGCGTCCTCGCGGCCGCTCGCGAGTCGGAGGCCGACCTCATCCACCCGGGATACGGTTTCCTGGCGGAGTCGCCCGCATTCGCGAACGCCGTCGACGCCGCGGGCCTGCGCTTCGTCGGTCCCAGCGCGAAGGTCATGAGCGCGCTCGGTGACAAAGCGAACGCGAAGGACATCGCGCGGCGCGCCGGCGTGCCGACGCTTCCCGGTCACGCGAGTGAGGACCAGCGCGATGAGACGTTCATCGCCGCCGCGAAGCGGATCGGCTACCCGGTGATCGTGAAGCCGATCGCTGGTGGCGGCGGGATCGGGATGCAGCGTGTGCGCGACGAATCGAGCTTGCGAGATGCCCTCGCGAAAGCGCGTCGCATCGCGGCGGCATCGTTCGGCGACGAGCGTCTCATGCTCGAGCGGCTCGTCGAGCACCCGCGCCATGTCGAGGTGCAGATCCTCGCCGACACGCACGGGCAGACCGTGGCGCTGGGTGAGCGCGACTGCTCCGCGCAGCGTCGTTATCAGAAGGTCCTCGAGGAGACCCCTGCGCCGTCGCTCGATGACGATCAGCGCAAAGCGATGAGCGACGCCGCGATCGCGGTCGCGCGCGAAGCCCACTACACGAGCGCCGGCACGGTGGAGTTCGCGGTCGACGAGCGGGGTGATTTCTTCTTCCTCGAAGTCAACGCGCGGCTCCAGGTCGAGCACCCGGTCACCGAGCTCGTGTGGGGCGTCGATCTTGTCGAGCAGCAGCTGCGCATCGCGCAGGGCGACCGGCTCTCGCTCGGCGAGCCCGCGCCGCGAGGCCACGCCATCGAGGTGCGGCTCTACGCGGAGGACGTCGACGCGGGCTTCCTTCCGTCGACGGGCCAGCTTCTCCATTTCCGCGTGCCCGATGGGATCCGCGTCGACGCGGGCTACGACGAGGGATGCGAGATCACGCGCCACTACGACCCGCTCCTCGCGAAGCTCATCGCGCACGGACCGCACCGCAAGCTCGCGCTCGCGAAGCTCGACGAGGCTCTCGCGCAGACCGAGGCGCTCGGCGTTCGCACGAACCTCCCCTTTCTTCGCGGCCTCGTCGCACACCCCGACGTGCAGCGCGGCCGCGTCGACACCGAGCTCGTGTCGCGTGAGTTCGAGCATCTCGTGCCCGCGGACGGCGACGCCACGAGCGGCGCGCTCGCGCTCGCCGCCTCCGCCGTCGCCGAGGCCGCAAAGGACGTGGCCGGACCATGGGCCGAACGCGGCGCCTTTCGCGTCGGAGACGTGCCCGGCACGACGGTCGTCCTGCACGAAGGCGTGCGCGAGCACGTCACGCGGATCAGCGGCGCCGGCCCCTACCGGACCGGCGAACACGTCGTCGCGAAAGACCAGAGCGAGCGGCACGCCTGGACGCTCGACGGCGCACCCGCGGCGGCGGCGCTCGCCGCCGGACGTGTGTGGGCGGGTTACGCAGGACGCTCGTTCGAGCTCGACACCGACGCGCCGGCGCGCACGCTCGATGCGACGCTCGCCACCGAAGTCGCCGCACCGATGCCCGGTGTGGTGATCGGCGCGCAGGCCCGCGCGGAGCAGCGCGTGCGTCGCGGCGACCTGTTGTTCGTCGTCGAGGCGATGAAGATGGAGCTGCGCGTCGAAGCGCCGGCGGACGGCACGGTGAAACGCGTCCTCGCTTCGGTCGGCCAGCAGGTGCAGCGGGGACAGCGCCTCGCCGAATTCGAGCCGGAGCCTAGAACGGCTTGAAGAACATGAGCCAGCGCTGCGCTGTCGACGGGCTCGGCGCGTCCATCACCAGCGCCCGTGATGAACGACGCTCGCGGCGTCGCGGCGTCCGACGTTCTTCAGTGATGGCGACGGGCGGTCCTTCGGCTTCGGATGACCGACCGCGATCGTACCGACGGCGGTGTAGTCCTCGGGGATGCCGAACGCCGCGCGCAGCTTCGCCTGATCGAACACGCCGAAGAAAACGGCGCCGAGCCCCGCATCGACGGCGGTGAGCAAGATGTTGAGCGCGGCCATGCCCGTGTCGATGTCCCAATACGGGACCGGCCAGCGCTTCTCATCGCGGTCGGTCCATCCTTTGTCGGGCATGGCGTACCTGGTGAGGTACTGGTCCTTGTTGGACAGGCACACGATGATCACGGGCGCGTTGAACATGTCCGGCCAGCCGAAGTCCCTGCGTCGTTCCGTCGGCCAGGTCGCGTCCCAGTAGCGCTGCGCCTGGGTCTTTCCCTCGAGCACGAGGAATCCCCATCCCTGGCTGAATCCGGCGGACGGCGCTCTTTGCGCGTTCGCGAGCATGCGCTCGACGATCGCATGATCGACAGGCCGGTCCTCGAAGCTGCGGACCATCTTTCGTTTGCGGATGACGTCCTGGAACTCCATCAGACGCGGCGGTAGATGCCGTGATCCCGCGTGAGGATCTTCGCGTCGACGAGATAGCGGCGCAGGCTCGCGTGGTCGCGATGCACGCGCGCCAGCGCGAGGTTGACGTCGGCCTCCGCATACTCGCGCCCTCGCTCGAAAACGCGCGCGAGGTATTCGAGCACCGCCTGGCGATCGCTCGCACGGGATGGGATCGTCTCGAGGCGATCGCCACGGAAGAATCGCGCGAGCTCGGGCGGGCCCTCGAACGCCTCGCGCCGCCGGACGTTGCCCGGTATCCGCTGCTCTGCCACGCCGTGACGATATCCGTCGCGCGACGAGCGCTCCACATAGCATCCGCGCGATGACTGAGGCAGCGCGGATCACGCTCGTCGAGGTCGCGCCGCGCGACGGCCTGCAGGCCGAGGCGCGAACACTGTCGACCGAGACGAAGATCGCGCTCATCGAGCGGCTCGCCGATGCCGGTCACACGGTCATCGAGGCGACGTCGTTCGTGAGCCCGAAGGCCGTTCCGCAGCTCGCGGACGCCGAGGAGCTCATGAAGCGTCTGCGGCGCCGCGACGGCGTTCGCTATCCCGTGCTGGTCCCGAACGCGAAGGGACTCGATCGCGCCATCGCGGTCGGCGCCGACGAGGTCGCGGTGTTCGCCTCGGCGTCCGAGTCGTACTCGCGCAAGAACCTCAACCGGTCGCGCGAGGAGGCGCTCACGGACTACGCGCCGCTGGTACGGCGCGCGAAGGACGCGGGAAAGCGGGTGCGCGGCTATCTCTCGATGGTGATCGCCGATCCGTGGGACGGCCCGACCCCGCGCGAGAGGGTCGGCGAATGCGCGAAACGACTCCTCGACATGGGATGCGACGAGGTCTCGCTCGGCGACACGAGCGGCGTGGGTACGCCGCACGAGGTCGCAGCCCTCCTCGACGTGGTGACGCGGTCGGTCCCTATCGCGAACGTCGCGATGCACTTCCACGACACCTACGGTCAGGCCCTCGCGAACGCGCACCTCGCGATGTCGCGCGGCGTTCGCATCTTCGACACCTCGACCGGCGGCATCGGCGGGTCGCCCTTCGCCAAGATGGCCGGCGGGAATCTCGCGACGGAAGACCTGCTCTGGCTCTGCCGGGGCGGCGGCATCGCCACAGGCGTGGATCTCGACGCGATAGTCGCTACCGCGCGGTGGCTCGCCTCCGAACTCGGCCACGAGCTGCCCGCGCACACATCGCGTGTCTTACGCGAAGGAGCTCAGGGCTGATGCCGCCGTCCGCCGCGCCACGTCGCCCAGCGCACGGATGAACGACGGTCGCGTGTTCGGCATCGCGATGCGCCGGTAACGAAGCCCCGCGGCGCGCGCCTGCTCCGCCGCGGCAACATCGAGGTCATACAGGACTTCGAGGTGATCGGCGAGGAACTGCACAGGCGCGACGAGAACGTCCGTCGCGCCGGAGGCTCCGATCGCCGGGAAGAGATCCACGAGATCGGGCCGCAGCCACTCTTCGTGGGTGTGGCCCGCGCTCTGGTACGCCCACGCCCAGCGGCCATCTTCGAGGCCCGCGGCCGCCGCGACGCGCTCCCCCGTGTCCTTCAGCTGCGCGATGTACTCCGGCTCCGCCTCGAACACGCGGCGCGGGAGGCTGTGCGCGGTGAGGAGCACGAACGCATCGGACTGCGCCAGGCCATCGCGGATGCTCGCGGCGAGCGACGCGATGAATGAGGGCTCGCGGTGCCACGTCTCGGCCAAGGCGTGGGCGACGCCCGCGCGCTCGCACGAGGCCGCGAGCTCGCGCGCGTAGCCGCCCATGAGCAGCGGCGACCACTGCGGCGACATGCAGATCCCCACGATCCGCTCGGCGCCGCGGCGCACGACCTCGCTCACGGCCTCAGCGATCGTCGGCTGCGAGAAGCGCATCCCCGCGGCGGCCGGCCAACGCGCGCCGAGCGTCCGCTCGAGCGCGGCGGCCTGCGCGATCGTGATCCGCACGAGCGGCGATCCGCCGATGGCCGCGTAGCGCCGGCGCATCTCGGCGACAAGGGCGTCGTCCAGGGCGCGTCCGCCGCGGACCGCGCTGAGATAGCGCGGAAGGTCATCGTCATCTGACGGCGCTCCGTACGTCATCAGCACGACGCCGACCGTCATGCGGCGACCGCCGAAGTGGCTTCCCTCACGAGCGCGGCGAGCCGCGCGAGCGCGTCCGCGTCGGTGTCCGGGAGCACGCCGTGTCCGAGGTTGAACACGTGACCGGCTCTTCCGCGCGCGCGCCGCAGCACGTCTCGGGCGCGTGCCTCCACGACGGTCCAGGGCGCGAGGCACAGCGCCGGATCGAGATTGCCCTGTATGGCGCGATCGCCGATCGCGTCCCAGGCGACGTCGAGCGGCGCGCGCCAGTCAACGCTCACGGCCTCGCAGTCGACGGACGCGAGCAGTCCGAGCAGCGCGGGGTTGCCCGTCGCGAAGTGGATGCGCGGAACGCCGGCGTCGTGCAGGGCCGCGAACAGTCGCGCCGACCATGGCAGCACCGATCGCTCGTAGTCCTCCACGGCGAGGACGCCGGCCCACGAGTCGAAGACCTGCACCGCGTCGACGCCGCTTTCGATCTGCGCGCGCAGGTAGCGCGCCAGCACCGCGACGAGCGTGGCCATCAGTCGCGACCACAGCTCCGGCTCGCCCAGCATCATCCGCTTCGCGCGCGTGTGCTCCCGCGAGGGAGCGCCTTCGATCAGGTAGGACGCCAGCGTGAACGGCGCACCGCAGAAGCCGATGAGCGCGACATCCGGCGCCAGCTCTCGGCGGAGCGCGCGGATCGACTCGAAGAGGTACGGCGTCGCCTCTTCCGCAGCCACCTCGCGCAGCGCCGCGATGTCCGCTGACGAGCGCAGGGGACGCTCGACGATGGGACCGACGTCGGGCTCGATGTGGAACGGCACGCCCATCCCGTCGAGCGGCAGCATGATGTCCGCGTACAGGACGGCCGCGTCGACGCCGAGGCGGTCGACCGGCATCCGCGTGACGCGTGCGCAGAGTTCGGGCGTACGCGCGATCTCGAGGATGCCGTACCGCTCTCGCAGGGCGCGGTACTCCGCGAGGCAGCGCCCGGCCTGCCGCATGTACCAGACCGGTGTGCGCTCGACGCGTTCGCGTCGCAGCGCACGGACGACGAGCGGCGCGCTCACGAAACGAGCGCCGCGCGCGACGCCGCACCGTCGACGTGATCGAGCGCGCGCTCGAGCGACATTGCCGCACCGACGAAGATCGGCGTCTCGCGCTCGGTGTACGAGGACGCCTCGGTCTCGCGCAGATCGGCGACGAGCGCGAGGAACCGGCGCACGTCCGGCACCTCGAACGCGACGACGAACTCGTGGTCGTCGATGCCGAAGCTGTAGCCGGTGTGGATCCGGATGTCCGGATAGCGATGGCCGACGGCGAAATGAGCGGCCATGATGCGCGTGCGCTCCTCGTGGGGCAGCCCGTACCAGGTGCGCTTCTTCGTCATCGGGTACACGACCACATACGGCATGTCGCCGGCGGGACCGGCGGCCGGCCGCGCGTGCTCGCTCGCGGCGTGTCCGTGATCGCCCAGGTACGGCGAACGGCGCCGGGCGGCGAGGTACGCGTACGGCCTTGTCGCATACGTCCAGAGCCGCGTCGCCGCGAGGCGCGTCTCGAGGTCGCGGATCTCGTCGAGGTCGTCGGCGACGATCCAGAGCAGAACGTCGGCGTCGGCGCGCGTGCCGACGAGTGAGTATGCGTACAGGCGTCCGGCGCTCCCGGCGGCGCGGACGAACTCTCGCTTGTGCTCGTCCCGCTCCGGCGCGGGCAATCGCCGCCACTCCGCAGTCATCGCGAGCGTCAGGTAGCGGTACAGCTCGTTCATGCGATCTCCTCGAGTGTTTTGGCCGCCGCGGCGATGATCTCGTCGATGTCCGCGTCGGAGTGCGCGAGCGAAAGGAAGAGACACTCGAACTGCGAGGGCGGGAGCAACACGTTGCGGGCGACCATGCCGCGATGGAACGCGGCGAAACGCGCGGTGTCGGACAGTGAGCGCGCATCGTCCTCGTTCCGCACGGGGCGATCGGTGAAGAACAGCGTGAGCAGCGATCCGACGCGCTGCGCGCACGCCGCGACCCCGGCGGCGCGCGCCGCCTGCGCGAGCCCCTCCTCGACCGCGGCGCCGAGCGTCTCGAGTCGCGCGTACGCATCGTCGTCGAGGAGGTCGAGCGTCGCGATGCCGGCGGCCATGGCGAGCGGATTCCCCGAGAGCGTCCCGGCCTGATACATCGGACCGAGCGGCGCGACACGGGACATGAGCGCGCGCGACCCGCCGTACGCGCCGACGGGGAGCCCACCGCCGATGACCTTGCCGAGACAGATGAGGTCGGGCCGGACGCCGGTCCGCGCCGTCGCGCCGCCGCGAGCGACGCGGAAGCCGGTGATGACCTCGTCGAAGATGAGCATCGCGCCGCTGACGTCGCAGATCGCACGGAGCGAGGCGAGGAAGCCCGGATCCGGTGGCACGCACCCCATGTTCCCCGCGTACGGTTCGACGATGATCGCCGCGAGCGGGATCTCGCTCGCGACGCGCGCTGCCGCCGTCGCGTCGTTGTACGCGACCGTCAACGTGTCGCGCGCGGTCCCGTCGGTCACGCCGGCGGAGTCGGGCAGGCCGAGCGTTGCGACGCCCGATCCCGCCTTCACGAGCAACGCGTCGGCGTGGCCGTGGTAGCAGCCCGCGAACTTGAGGACGGCGTCGCGTCCGGTGGCGGCGCGCGCCAATCGCAGCGCGCTCATCGTCGCCTCCGTCCCCGACGAGACGAACCGCACCATCTCGATCGAGGGCATCGCATGGCTGATGCGCTCCGCGAGCTCCACCTCGCCCGGCGTCGGCAGGCCGAACGACGTGCCGCGCGCGATCTGAGCCGAGAGCGCCGCGACGACGGCCGGATGCGCGTGGCCTGCGATGAGCGGACCCCATGAGCAGACGAGATCGATGTACTCGCGCCCATCGACGTCACGTACACGAGCGCCAGAGCCGCTCACGATGAACGGCGGCTCGCCGCCGACCGCGCGGAAGGCGCGCACCGGACTGGAGACGCCGCCGGGCATGAGCAACTCGGCGCGTTCGCGCAGCTCGCCCCGCGACACGACGGTCATCGCTCGCGGAACCAGCGCGCCGCGTCGAGAGCGAAGTATGTGACGATCGGTCCCGCACCCGCGCGCGCGATGGCGACGAGCGATTCGCGCGCGGCGCGCTCGAGGTCGAGCCAGCCGCGCGCGGCGGCGGCCTGGAGTGCCGCGTACTCGCCGCTCACCTGGTAGGCGGCGATCGGAACGTCGAAGCGCTCGCGCGCCGCGGCGATGACGTCGAGATACGGCCCGGCGGGCTTGACCATGACGAGATCGGTTCCCTCGGCGATGTCGGTCGCGATCTCGGCGAGCGCCTCGCGCCGGTTCGGCGGATCCATCTGATAGCCGCTGCGGTCACCGAATGCCGGCGCGCACTCCGCCGCGTCGCGGAATGGGCCGTAGAACGCGCTCGCGTACTTGGCCGCGTAGGAAAGGATCGCGACGTCGCCCCGTCTGTCCTCGTCGAGCGATGCGCGTATCGCGGCGACGCGTCCGTCCATCATGTCCGACGGCGCGACGACGTCCGCGCCTGCGCGTGCGTACGCGGCGGCCGCCCCGGCGAGCAGCGGGAGCGTCGCGTCGTTGTCGACACCACCGTCCGCGTCGAGCACGCCGCAGTGGCCGTGCGTCGTGTATTCACAGAGGCAGACGTCCGCGACGAGCGCCAGATCGGCTCCGCGGATCGCGCGCAGCGCTCGCGGCACGGGGCCGTCGGGATCGGCGGCGGCGGTGCCCCGATCGTCCTTCGCCATCGGGAGACCGAAAAGGAGCAGGCCTCCGATGCCCGCCCGCATCGCGCGCTCGGCGATCTCTTCGACACGCGACGCCGGCCAGCGCGCGTGGCCGGCGAGCGATGCGATCGGCTCGGGCCGCTCCACTCGAGCGTCGACGAAGACGGGGAGGATGAGGCTCGCGGGGTCCACCCGCGTCTCGCGGATGAGCCGACGCAGCGCGGGGGTGCGTCGCAAGCGGCGATGCCGTTCGAAGCGCGCAGCCACACGCTCAGCGAGCAGCGACATCGAAAAGACCCTCCTCTCGCTCGATCCGCGCGAGCGGCACGCGCAGCCGCGCGAAGGACTCGGTCGCCGCGCCGCTCACGTGGTACGTCGCGCGGACCGCGAGGTCACCCGCCGCAGCGACGAATGCCTCCACCGCGCTCGGCGACGCGACGAACACGCGGACGTCGCGCGTTGGATCCGCGAGCGCGTCGCGAGCGCCCATCACGTCGCCGTCAGCGCGAGCGATCGTCCGGTACGCGACGACGTCGCGTACCTCATAGCCACGCGCTCGCAGAAGCGCGGGAAGATCGGGCAGCGCACGATCGGACCGCGCGAGCAGCACCACGTTCCCCGGCGGAAGCTCCCGCGCGAGCGCGGCCCCGCTCGGCACGCGCGGCTTGAAGGACACAGCGATGCCGTGATCGGCCAGACGCGCCGCGGTGGCCCGCCCGATCGCCGCAACGCGCGGCGCCGGACGCGCGGCGCGAGCGACGGCGTCGGCCCCCGGCCGGCTCGTCACGACGAGCCAATCGTCGGGGCGCAGCCGCCCGATCGCCGCGGCGAGAGCGGAGACGTCCGCGAGTGGCTGAGTCTTCAGGCACGGCAGCTCGATGACGTCGACGCCCTCCGCGCGCAGGCGTTCGGCGAGGGGCCCGTTGTCCTCGCGCCGCCGCGTGAGGATCGCCACGCGACGTCGCGCCTCAGGCACGCGCGAGCGCTCCGAGCGATGCGACGAGCGCGCGGGCGACATCGCCCGGGACACGGCCCGCGGCCTCCGCGCGTGTGATGCCGTCGTCCGTCGCCAGGGCTGCGTGCGCGACGATCACGCCATCCGCGCTCCGGGCGTACACGCCCAGAGCCACCGCGCAGGTCGCTCCGGCGAGCCGCAGCACTTCGCGCTCGACCTCAACGGCCGCGCGCGTTGGCGCGTCGTCGAGCGCCTCGCGCACCCGCGCGAGCAGCGGGTGGTCGGACCGCATCTGCACGGCGAGGGCACCCTGACCCGGCGCGGGAGGCCATGTATCGAGTGGCATCGCCTCCGCGTCCGCGAAGGCGATGCCGAGACGGCGCAGTCCCGCGGCAGCGAGCACCGTGGCGTCGAACTCGCCGTCGCGCACCTTGCGCAGGCGCGTGTCGACGTTGCCGCGAATGGCCGCGCACTCGACGCCCGGCACGAGCGCGCGCAGGAACGCGTCGCGCCGCGGGCTCGACGTGCCGACGCGATGTCCGGCGCGCAGGCCACCAAGGCCCTGTCGATCACGCGTCACGATCACGTCGCGCGCGTCCTCGCGCGCGGGCACCGCCGCGATGACCAGGTCGTCGGGCTCGGCCGTCGGCAGGTCTTTCAGCGAATGGACGGCGATGTCGATCTCACGACGGCGCAGCGTCTCCTCGATCGCCGTGACGAACACGCCGTCACCGAGCTCCTGCAGCGGACGGCCGCTGCGATCGCCGGCGGTGGCGATGGCGCAGAGCTCGGAGGGCACGCCGAGCGCGTCGGCGACGATGCGCGCCTGCGCGAGCGCGAGCGCGCTCCCGCGCGTGCCGATGCGGATCATCGGGAGCCCGTTTCCGTCGTGACGCCGCGCTCGCGTAGCGCCACGATGGGCTCGTGCAGTAACGCATTCGTGAGGTTGGCGGAGAGCGCTTCGACGACGCGCCGATCGCGGTCCGTGAGATGTCCAAGTCGCCGCATCGCGCGGTCGAGCTTGGCCGCGCGGACCGCTTCCGCGCCCTGGCGTAGCGCGCGGATGGCCGCGACGCGTTCAGGAGAGCGCGATGCGAGAAAGCGCTGCGCCTCGAGCTCGCAGCGGGCGTATGCGATCGCGAGGACGTGGTCGGGTAACTTCCCGCGCGAGCCGGGCAGATCGTCCACGCTGCGGTACGCCGCGCCGAGGAGCGCTCGCGCTTCGGGCCCGACGCTCCGCGGCACGGCGATGTCCACGACCGGGAGCGGGCCCCGTCGCAGACGCGCCTCGAGGATCGTGGTCGTGAGGACGGCCCCGCGCGTATCGGCGGCCGACAGGACAGCGTCCACCTCTGCGAGCGCAGCGCCGACACCGTCCAGCCCGATCGCGCGGGCGCCATGCGCCTCCGCGAGCGCGGCGGCACGTGCCGGATCGCGGTTCGCGACCACGACCGTGTCGACGCGGCGAGCGAGCGCGCGCAGCGCGAGCTTGCCCATCTCACCGGCGCCGATCACCAGGATCCTCGCCGAACCTGGCCGCGAGACCTGCGACAGGAGGGCATCGACCGCGAGGGATCCGATCGACCGCGTCGAGGACACGCCGCATTGCGCGCGCACGGCGCGGCCGACGTACAGCGCACGGCTCAGCGCCGCCACCAGCAGCGGATGTCTCGTCGTCGCCGCAGCGCCCCGGACCTGCGAAAGGATCTGTGGCTCGCCGACGACGGTGGAGTCGAGACCAGCGGCGACGGCGAAGAGGTGCGTGATGGCGGCGACGCCTTCGAGCATTTCACTCTCGACGGCGCGCAGGCCGATGTCGGCCAGCATGCGACTTGGCTCCAATGCCTCCGCCGCCGCGTACACCTCGACCCGGAGGCAGGTCGCGAGAACGACGCGGTCGGAGCCGCTCGTCAGGCCGTCCATCAAACGCTCGCGCGTCTCGATGGCCGAGGAGCGCTGATGCCATACGAACGCGACGATCCGCGCTGTCCGCGCCATCGCCGCGAACCTCGCATGCGGTCGCGGCGGCGCAAAGCGCGACGCCTATTTTTTCCGAGCTTCTCCCAACAGTACGGAGAAGCCGGTGTTCAGATGGTCACTCGGTCAGCGCGGCCGGACCCGCCTCCGTGCGGCGCGGCGGACCGGCGCGGCGCGGCGGACCGGCGCGGCGCGTCTGGGACGTCGCGCAGCCGCCTTTCCGATCCCGACCGCGGGAACGCTCGACGCGCGCACGAGCCGGTCGAACGCTGGGATGTCCGCTGACGACAGCGCCTCCCAGCGCCGGATCTGGACGTCGACGCGCTTCACCAGATCGGCGAAGACGTCGCGCATGCCCTGCGTCGGCGCGTAGTCCGCGCCGCCGACCGAGCCGAGGAGCGACGCGAGCTTCGCGTTCAGCTTCGCGGGGAAGTTGAGCGTGTCCTGGCGGCTCTTCGCCTTCACCTGGACGAGCTCCTCCTCGATCGCGTTCGCCTTGCGGCGCAGCGAGCTGGCCGCGGTGACCAGACGGCCTTCCCCGCCCTGGTCCTTCGCGCGCGACTCCCAGAGATCGAGCTGTTTTTTCAACTTACGGATCGCGTTGATCGTCTCGTGCGTCCCTGAGAGCCTCTCGTGCACCTGCATCGCGAAGCGGAACTGCGCGTCGAGATCCTCCTGCGACGAGGAAACCCGCGGGTCCTTGCGGACCTCGAACTGCGTCTCGAGCGTCTGACCGTCGAGGCTGAGGCGCGCGCGGTACGTGCCGGGTGCGATCTGCGGTCCGACGAGCTGGTTCTCGAACGCCTCCCACGTGCCGCCTTCACCTTCGATCTTCGTCGCGTCGGGATAGCGCATGTTCCAGACGAAGCGGTTGAGGCCCGCCTCGACCTGCACCTTTGGCTCCTTCGTCTGCGGCGGCTGCGCCGTGCCCTGCGGGGCGGTCTGCTCGGGGCTCTCTTTCTGTTGTTTCGCCTTCTCCTGCTCTTCAGGCGGTGCGCTCTTGAACTCGCGGATGATGCGGCCGCGCGCGTCGAGGAACGCGAGCTTCGCCTCAGCTGTCTTGTCCCGAAGCCAGTACTGAAGTGGGACCCCGGGCAACGGGTTGGACCCCGCATCGAGGTTCTGTGCGACCTTCTCTCCGCTCGGCTTCTCGATCTGGCGGTATGTCACCATCGTCGCCCCGGTCATTCGGTAGTTCTTCCCGATCTTCGGCGGCTGCGGGAAGCCCATGTCGACGCGGTAGCGGACCGTCGGCTTCGGGGTGAAGAGATGCACACGCTCGCGCGCGATCGACGTCGCGAACTGGCGGAGCGGCGCGAGGTCGTCGAGGATCCAGAAGGAGCGCCCGTGCGTGCCAAGCACGAGGTCTCCTTCCTTTATGACCAGGTCGTGGATCGGCACGACCGGCACGTTGCCGCCAAGGCGGTGCCAGCGGCCGCCGCCGTCGAACGACGCGTACACGCCGGTCTCCGTGCCGGCATAGAGGAGGTCGCGCTTGTCGGGATCCTCGCGGATGGCGCGCGTGAAGTCGCCGTCCGGGATGCCGTTCGTGATCTTCTTCCAGGTCTTCCCGAAGTCCGTCGTCTTGTACAGGTACGGCGCGAAGTCGTCCAGCTTGTAGCGCGTCGCAGCGACGTACGCCGTGCCCGCGTCATGTGGTGACGCTTCGATGAGCGAGATGAGCGTCCACGGCCGCACGCCCGACGGGGTTACGTTCTTCCACGTCTTGCCCTCGTCGCGGGAAACGTGCACGAGGCCGTCGTCGCTTCCTGCCCAGAACACGCCCTTCTGCACGGTGGACTCAGCGAAGGCGAAGACGGTGCAGTAGTACTCGGCGCCGGTGTTGTCCTTCGTGATCGGTCCGCCCGACGCGCCGAGCTTGCTCGGATCGTTGCGCGTGAGGTCGGGGCTGATCGCCTCCCAGGACGCGCCCTCGTCGCGCGATCGGAAGACGCGGTTACCCGCGTGGTACAGCGTGTCGGGGTCATGCGGTGAGAGCACGATCGGGCAGGTCCATTGGAAGCGGTACTTGAGATCGCCCGCGCCCTCGCCCGATGACGACTCGGGCCAGACCATGATGTTGCGCGACTGACCGGTGCGTCGGTCATAGCGCGTGATGATCCCCTGGTAGTTGCCGGCGAAGACGACGTTCGGGTCGTCGGGACGGACCGCGATGTAGCCGGACTCGCCGCCGCCGACCGCGAACGTGTCGGCGCCGGTGATACCGGCGATCGGCGCGCGGCTCACGATGGTGAGCGTCGTGTTGTCCTGCTGCGCGCCGTAGATGCGATACGGCGTCTGCGTGTCGGTGATGACGTGGTAGAACTCAGCGGTCGGCTGGTTGTACACGCCGGACCACGTCTCTCCCGCGTTGAGTGTCACGACGGCGCCGCCGTCGTTGCCCTCGATCATCCGCTGCGGGTCGTTCGGGTCGATCCACAGATCGTGGTGATCGCCGTGCGGGATGGACATCTGCTCGAACGTGCGACCGCCGTCGCTCGAGCGCCACGCGTCGACATTGAGGACCCAGACGGTCTCGGGGTCCTTCGGATCCGCGTAGATGTGGTCGTAGTACCAGGCGCGCTGACGGAGATTGCGGTCCTCGGAGCCGCGCGTCCATGTCTCCCCGAAGTCGTCGCTGCGATACACGCCGCCGTCCTCGGCCTCGACGATCGCGTACACGCGCCCGCTCTTCGCCGCGGACGCGCTGATCCCGATCTTGCCGAGTACTCCCTTCGGCAGGCCCTTCGCGCGGGTGAGCTCCTTCCAGGAGTCGCCGCCATCGTTGCTGCGGAAGATGCCGCTGCCCGCCCCGCCCGACACGAGCTCCCACGGACGGCGGATCGCTTCCCAGATCGTCGCGTAGATGATCCGCGGGTTATTCGCGTCGATCGAGAGATCGACCGCGCCGGCGCGTTCACTGCGATAGAGGACGCGCTTCCACGTCTTGCCGCCGTCCTGCGTGCGATACACGCCGCGCTCCGGGTTCGCGCCGTGCGCGTGACCGAGCGCCGCGACGTACGCCGTGTCCGGGTCGTTCGGATGCACGCGCACCTGGCCGATGTGCCGCGTGCGCTCGAGCCCGGTGTGCGTCCAGGTCTTACCGCCGTCGGTCGAGCGGTACACACCGTCACCGTGCGACACGTTGCCGCGGATGCAGCTCTCGCCCATGCCGACCCAGACGACGTTCGGATCAGAGTTCGCGACAGCGATCGCGCCCACGGATGCGCGCTTGAAGAAGCCGTCGGAGACGTTCTCCCAGTAGTGTCCGGCGTCCTGTGACTTCCACACCCCGCCACCGGTCGAGCCGAAATAGAAGGTGTTGCGTTCGCGCGGATCGCCGGCGACAGCGCCGACGCGCCCTCCGCGGAACGGACCGGCCTGGCGCCATTCGAGCTTGTCGAGCAGCCCGGCCGGTACACCGGCTGACGAGCGAGTACGTGGCGCGCGTGCTGCGGGTGTGCGACGGCGTGCGGGCATGTGGAAGCCTCCCCTGCGTGCCTGGTGTGCGCCGTGAGGGTACGCGTTCGTCAGAGAGTCTGCCCTGATGCGCGAAGCGCTCGGCGACCTCGCACGCGTCATCCTCGCCGCGGCGGTCGCGCACGTGTACGTCGTGCTCTTCTTCACCATCGCGATCGAAGAGACGGGCGTCCCCCTGCCGATACCGGGCGACCTGGTCATCGCCTATTACGGGTGGCGCGCCGGCGGCGATCCGTGGGAGATCGCGCAGACGATCCTGGTGTGCGCCGCCGCGTCGACGGCGGGCACGCAGATCCCCTATTGGCTCTCACGGCGCTTCGGACGCACGGTGACCGAGCGCGCGGCGTACTGGCTCGACGTCGACATGGATCGCGTCGAGCGGCTCCTCGGCTGGATCGATCGGCACGGCTTCGTCGCGGTGATCGCCGCGCGACTCCTCCCCGGATTCCGTGTCGCGGTCTCGCTGGTCGCGGGTACGGCGCGCGTTCCACCGGCCGATTTCGCGGCAGGCGTCTTCGTCGCGGGCGCGATCTACTGGACGCTCTGGGTGATGCTCGGCGTCGTCGTCGGCCCGCACGTCGAAGATCTCGTCTCCCCGGCGTACGTGCGGATCATCGTCATCGCGATCCCGCTGTTCTTCGTCCTGGCGTTCCTGCTGCGGACGATCGCGGTGAGCCGCCGGCGCGCGCGACGTACGTAGACTGCGCCACGTGTCGGCGTGCTGCTCGCCCGGTGACTTCGATGACATCTTCAGCCCGCGCAGGCCCGCTCGGACGCGCGCAGCTACCGCGACAGAGGACTCGACGCGGAGGCGGCGCGCATCGCCGATGCGGTGCGTCACCGAACGAAAGAGGGTTTCACGGTCCTCGAGATCGGCGGCGGGATCGGAGCGCTGCAGATCGAGCTGCTGCGCGACGGCGCATCCTCGGCGACGAACGTCGAGCTGTCGCGCAGCTACGAAGACGTGGCGCGCGAGCTCCTCGTGGAGGCTGGCGTCGCCGAGCGCGTCGAGCGCCGCGTCGGCGACGTCCTCGCCGATCCGTCAAGCGTCGCCCCGGCCGATGCGGTGATCCTCCAGCGCGTCGTCTGCTGCTACCCGCACGCCGAGGGGCTCGTGCGTCTCGCGGCGCAGCGAGCGCGCCGCGTGCTCGTGCTCACGTTCCCTGTCGACCGATGGTGACACGCGCGGCGATCGCCCTCGCGAACGTGTGGCCGCGCCTACGTGGATGGAAGTTCCGCGCCTACGTGCATCCCACGCACGTCGTCGTTACCGCGGCGGCTGGCGAGGGTCTCGCCCTTAGCCGAGCGCCGCGTCGGTCTCGTATGGCAGATGCTCGTACTCGCTCGCGACGCGTAGCCGATCACCTCGCGGGTACGGGTCGACTCACCAGCGGTGGTACGCGGGGTGTCCCGGCTTGACGGCGACGAATGTGCCGCGCGATGTCGCGCACACGTTGCCGGCGGCGCGGAGCTCGGCTTCGACGATCGCGCGGTCCTCACCCACGTCGACGGGTCGCGCGACGATCTCGATCTCGCCGTCCGTCGGAGTGGGCCGGCGCAGCTTGATCGCGTACTCCGCGGTCACCGTGCAGGGTGGGCTGCTCGCGCCGCTCTTCTGCATGAGGTGATACGTCGCGGTCCAATTCGAGTGGCAATCCATCAGCGTCCCGATGATCCCACCTGAGAGCGCGCCGTCGTACGCCTCGTGATATTTCTCGGCGCGCCATGTCGCGAGGACCGATCCATCTTCGCGCGCGTGGCTCTTGATGCGCAGACCGCGCTCGTTCTTCGGCCCGCAGCCGAAACAGGTGCCGTTGGGCGCGTAGCGGTCCTGGAGCGCGACGTCGCCCATCGCGCGAGCGTAATTGCGCGCGCTACGGAGCGCCGCGGGCGTTGCCGGGCAGTCGCAGTCGCCGCGTCATCCGCCGGGTCAAACGGATGACGCGGCGAACCGATGCTCCCCCTTTACCCCTTCGAGATCTTGTCGTTGGCATCGACCTCGATCCCGTACCCCTTCGCGGCAGCGAGGATCTTGCGTCGCGCCTCTTCCTTCGCACTCGTCGATTCGAAGTCGGTCTGATTCCAGCGGGCCATGGCGTTGCGCACGTGCGATTCGTCGTGGATCGGCAGATGCTCGCCGCCCGACGAGTCCACATACGCGAATTGCTCCTTGCGCAGCTTCTCGCGAGCCTCGGTGTCTAGCTCTGGCATGAGGTCACCTCCGCATACCCGGGCTGCAGTCGCCGTGCCGCGGGCTAGGGCGTCGCGACCAAATCTGGGATCGGTTGACGCTCGAACGCACGTTCCATATCGTGCTCGGCCTCATGAGAACGTCCGTTCGGTTCCCTGCCCGGACAACCCTCGAACAGATCCTCGACACGTTCGCCGCCGACCGCGACTTCCAAGAGCTGGTCACGCGGTGGGAGCGCATGCCCGCGCGCCCGGCGCGCTATGCGGCGTTCCCCGAATGGCTGGAGGGACGCATCACCGCGGCGCTGCGTGGGCGCGGC
>Ga0209058_1000214_pt1 | contig 46941 bp, 43 predicted proteins | sample GraSoiAngelo_147_FD_185904 | JGI IMG/M metagenome (GOLD analysis project Ga0209058, IMG submission 185904) | Grasslands soil microbial communities from the Angelo Coastal Reserve, California, USA - 14_1009_05_40cm (SPAdes) (version 2) | ecosystem: Environmental > Terrestrial > Soil > Grasslands ... | reverse complement strand
ACTGAGAAGACGTTGGTACGCTTTGCGCTGGCGATCGGCCACGAAGGCAAACTTTAGCTGACGCGAAAGATAATGAGATCTTTTGCACGCCCTGTAGGAAGCTCTAATGCTCGGACTCGATCGCGACGGAAACTCGAGTGTTAACTGAGATTCCAAGTCACCGTGAAAACTGAACATACGCCGACCATGCTACGCATTTTGCTGTTAGCGCCTGATTGTGATCCGGAGCGCGTCAGCATCCCTTTTGTCAGCTACTGTCATGCGGCAGCGCTCGCCCAACTCCATGAGGTCACCTTGGTCGCAGGAGCGCCCGTTGAAGGCGCTCTGCGCCGTGCCAAGGCGCCATTCCGCGGCATAGAGGTGGTCCGGATGCCATTGCTCGAGCGCCTCTATGCCTGGAGTTTGCGCAGGATCTTCAAATACAACTATGACACTCAGGCATTGACTGCTTTCGGCTATCCTTTTGCAATTGCCTTTGAATGGCGTGCCTGGCGACAGTTGCGGCAACGTATTTTTGCGGGCGAGTTCGATGTCGTCCTTCGCCTTCTGCCGATGACGGCAGTGCTGCCGAGTCCTTTCGCGTTCTTCCTGCGCAAAGGGCCTATACCCTTCGTGCTCGGACCGCTCCAAGGTGGTTTGGGGAGCGCGCCCGGCTTTAGCCAGCCGGACAAGCGGGAATGGATCTTTCGCGTCAGGAGTCTGTACCGGTTTCTGCCTTTTGCCCGGTCCACCTATCGCCACGCGGCAGCGATCATCGCTGCTGTGTCCCACATCCGCACCCAGTTTGCCGCCTATAGCGATAAGTTGTTCTTTATCCCGGAGAATGGCATTGCTCGTTCCCTGTGTGTCGCTGACGCGCGCCGTCCTGAGCCCGGCGCCAAACTTGAGCTGATCTTCGTGGGCGGCTTGGTTCGCCGAAAAGCTTGCTACCTCGGTCTGCGCGCGGCTACCCCCCTTTTGCGAAGTGGTTTGGCTCACTTCACGCTTATCGGCGATGGCCCAGAGCGGAGCAGCCTTGAGCAGCTTGCGAGAGATCTTGGGATCACGAACGCTGTCTCCTTTTGTGGCTGGCTTAGCCATGAGGAAGTGCTCAACCATTTGCGAAGCGCAGATGTGGTGGTGCTTCCAGCCATTCGCGAGGGCGGTGGAGGCGTAGTGTTTGAAGCTCTCGCGAGTGGCGCCGTGCCTGTGATCCTAGACTGGGGCGGGCCCGGGGATATCGTGCACCCAGAAGTTGGTTACAAGGTCCCCCCCAGCAACGAGGAAGAGGTGGTATTACAGATGGAAAGGATTCTAAGCGAGCTCGCGGACAATCGGGACCTTGTGTATCGGCTACGACAGCAAGGCCTGTCTTACGCCCGGGAATGCTTGACTTGGGATGCGAAGGCGCAAGCCACAACTCAGGTCCTGAATTGGGTTGTGCGGCGAGGTCCAAAACCAGACCTTCCCTGGTCGAAGATGGCGCGGGTAAAGTGTGTGAATGATGTTGAGAACGCTAGCCCAGAACGCCACTACGAAGCGGGCGAGACTGTTCTGCGGCCGGGCACTGCTAACGGCTCCCCATCGCAAGATGCGGGCATGCCACGACGCTCCAGGCGCATGGAGCGTTCTTCCACGTAGCGTGCCCCACGAGCGTTTTACTGGAGCTTGTGCAACACTTTCTAGCACGTTCATGAGAATCTAGAGACACTCAGGAGGAAATTTGGATATCGACCAACGCAACAAGGTAATCGTCGTCATCGGAACACGGCCTGAAGCGATCAAGTTGGCGCCCGTAGTGCTGGAATTAGAGAGGCATCGGGCGCATTTCGAGACGCAAATCTGCGTCACGGGACAGCACCGCGAGATGCTCGACCAGATGCTACAGGTCTTCGGCCTGCGACCGGACCACGACCTAGGCGTGATGAAGGACGGACAAGACCTTTCTGGCGTGACAACGGCATGCCTGACGGGACTCGATCGGGTCCTGCGGCAGGAACGCCCGGCCGTGGTGCTTGTGCAGGGGGACACGACCACGACCTTTGCCGCCTCGCTCGCTGCGTACTACCATCACATCCCGGTTGGGCACATTGAAGCCGGCCTGCGCACGGGGAAGAAGTACGATCCATTTCCCGAAGAGATCAACCGCCGCCTCACGACTCACCTTTCGGATTTTCATTTCGCTCCCACGGAAGTCGCGCGGCGGAACCTACTCTTGGAAGGGGTCAGGCCGGAAAGCATATCGGTAACTGGAAATACGGTCATCGATGCTCTGTTGCTCACACAGGCACGCTTGGCCGAAGAACCGAGACTGGCAGTCGATTACCTGGGATCAACGGATGGGTTGCGGATCATCCTAGTGACCGCTCATCGGAGAGAGAGTTTCGGTCTACCATTTCGGCGGATCTGCGAGGCAATTCGAGCCATTGCTGAGCGCCGACGTGATGTGCTGGTCGTTTATCCTGTTCATCTCAACCCGAATGTGCAGGCTCCCGTGCGCGAAATTCTCGACGGGGTGCCCAACGTCAAGCTGCTCGCGCCGCTTGACTACGTCTCCTTCGTCGCCTGCATGCAGCGCGCCTACATCTTGCTCACCGACTCCGGAGGGATTCAGGAAGAAGGGCCCTCGCTGCGCAAGCCGGTTCTTGTGATGCGCGAAACTTCAGAACGCCCCGAAGCAATCGCTGCCGGCACCGCCTGCCTCACGGGCACGGATCCAGAGGCGATTGTCGGAACGGTTAGTTCGCTCCTTGACGACCCGGCTCGCTACAAGCAGATGACTAGCCGCCCCAATCCCTACGGCGATGGTGATGCTGCCGAGCGAATCGTCCAGTTCCTCATCAGTCGGATGACAAGCCTGCCATCCCCAGCGGTATCGCCTACCGAGGGCGTCGTCTATGCCTGAAAAACTTTTAGCGATGCGGGGTTTAGTGCACAAGATCTACGGCGGCTTGCGCATAGTCCGGGTGTGCAGCGATTGGCCAAAGTGGTTCCATGAGTACTTTACCAACCCAAATGACGGCAGGCTCGACTGCTATAGGATGCGGTGCGGAACGCGGCTGCATACCCGTCGCAACCGTTGCGACTTCCACATGATCGACGAGATCTGGGGCTACCGTAAGTACGACTACTTTGGGTACCGCGTTCAGCAGGGCGATATAGTGGTGGACATCGGCGGAAACATTGGGGCTTTCGCCACGTATGCGGCGGCGGTGTGCCGGGCATCGCGGGTCCTCGTATTCGAGCCATTCCCGGAGAACTTCGCCATGCTTACCCGTAATGTTGAGGAGAACGGGCTCCAGATGGTGACCTGCGTCAACGAGGCCGTCTATGGGGTTCGCGGACAGCTGCCGTTCCATGTCCATTCTACAGACTCGGGTTCGCACAGTCTTGCGACTCTCGCGATCGAACAAAAATCTGGAACGTCGATCGAGGTTCAGTGCTGCACTCTTGCAGACGTCTTCGATCGGTTCGATCTCGACCGGATCGACTACCTGAAAATGGACTGTGAGGGAGCAGAGTACGATATCCTCGATGCATCCGCAGCTCCATTGCTGAGGCGGGTGCGACGGATCTCAATGGAATACCACCAACACCAGTTCGGTAGCCCCGGTGACCTTGAAACACTCCTTCGAGACAATGGCTTCGAAGTGCGCAGGTTCGGCGGCCACCGAATATACGCCAGCAGGCTGCAGTGAGTCGACAGCGGCGCGGCATCGTGCTATTCAACTATTAAACGCGCTTTGGCTTCCTCGGGAAAAGCGACCCTCGAAGATTTAAACTCGCTTTCTTCCGGTCTTCGAAATCACTTCCGTAATGTTTACAAGTGTGCCGACGAAAATTGTAGTGAGCGAGCACCTGACAGAATGGCAGATTCGCTAGCTGTGAGGACATTGCGAAAGCAGAGCAGACTGAGTAAAATAAAAAGTTTAGGACAGGTGGCTGAGTGGTTTAAGGCAGCAGCTCGCAAGGGCTGTTATACGGCGCAAGTCGTATCGGAGGTTCGAATCCTTCCCCTGTCCGCCAAATCTGAATATTGCGCGAAGCCAAAAAAGGCAAACGTTGCCCTTCTCTCTCAACAATCAACCATCAACCGTTAACTTCAAATGCCTGGCATCGTTGGAATAATCAGTCAAAGGCCATCGGAGCAGTATGATGCTCTGGTGAAGTCCATGGTTAATTGCCTAATGCATGAGCCGTTTTATACGAATGGCACCCTTGGCAATGAGGAGCTCGGTCTCTGGAGCGGATGGGCCTGCCACAAGGGGGCTTTCGGAGATTGTCTTCCTATCTGGAATGAAAAGAAAGATATCTGCCTTCTCTTTTCCGGCGAAGATTTCACCGACCAAACTGACATCGGCGCGCTTGGAACGCGTGGGCACGACCTTGGCTCAGATGACGCAGGTTATCTCGTCCACCTGTACGAAGAGATGGGTTGCGAGTTCTTGGAGAAACTCAACGGCTGGTTTAGCGGTGTGTTACTGGACCTTCGTGAGCAGAAAGTTGTTCTGTTTAACGACCGGTATGGAGTAAATCGAATTTTTTATCACGAAGACGCGAGCGGATTTTATTTTTCTTCTGAAGCGAAGGCCCTTCTTAAAATTCTGCCTCGCACTCGGCAACTTAATCTGCGTAGTTTGGGCGAGCTTGTCAGTTGCGAGGCCGTTCTGGAAAATAGAAGCCTTTTCTCCGGGATCTCGCTGCTTCCGGCAGGTTCCTCATGGGTGTTCTCCCGGGGAGAACCAGTGAAGAAAAAAGCTTACTTTAAGCAGGAAGCGTGGGAAAGTCAGCCAGAGCTAAGCGAAGGTGACTTTTACGAGAAATTGAAAGAAACCTGGACACGGGTTCTTCCCAAGTATTTCCATGGGAAACAGTCCGTCGGGTTATCCTTGACCGGCGGAGTGGATAGCCGGATGATCCTGGCCTGGGCGCCTCGTCTCCCGGGCACACTTCCGTGCTATACGTGGGGCGGTAAATACCGTGATTGCGCAGACGTGAAGATTGCGCGGCGCACCGCGAGAGTTTGCCGGCAGCCTCACAACACGATTCTCGTGGCCGCCGACTTCTTGTCGCAGTTTCACGACTTGGCCGAGAAAGCGGTTTATATTAGCGACGGCACCGTGGACATAACCGGGTCGATCGACCTGTACGTCCAAAGGCTTGCCCGCCAGATCGCCCCGGTCCGGCTTAGCGGTGTCTGCGGTGGCGAAATCTTGAGGCGACTTGTAATGTTTAAACCAGATCCTCCTCAACAAGGCCTTTTCGATCCGGACTTGGAGAGCTCCTTTCGGGATGCTGCCAAGACCTACGCCGGGGAGCTGCAAGGCCACAGGCTTTCTTTCACTTCCTTTAAGCAGGCGCCGTGGTATATGGCGAGCAAATTTACCGTAGAACGATCGCAAGTCACATATCGAACGCCTTATTTTGATAACGATCTGGTTGCGCTGGCATATCAAACGCCGGCAAAGCTGTTACACAACGGGCCGGCGCTTCGGCTCATTGCTGATGGAAATCCAGCATTAGGAAAGATTGGAACAGATCGCGGTCTCGTCTTTCGATCAGTTCCCGGTGTTAATCGGGCGCTGCATTGGTACCAAGAGTTCACCTTTAAAGCAGAATACGCCTACGACTATCGCATGCCCCAATGGTTGGCCAGGCTCGACCATGCCTTTGCGCCCCTTCGTCTCGAAAGATTGTTTGTCGGCAGGCACAAATTCCATCACTTCCGTATCTGGTACCGGGACGAGCTGTCGCGATGGTTAAAAGAAATGCTTCTTGACTCGGGCGCGCGCACTAGACCCTACCTTCGTGCGAATTCTGTGGAAGCGATGCTCAGAGCTCATAGCACTGGGCAGCGAAACTATGCGTTTGAGATACACAAGATTTTGACCCTCGAATTCATTCAACGAAAACTGATTGAGCTGAATTAGACATATGCCACGTCCGATTGTTAGTTCTAGAGTCATCGATACTCATCGATGAATACACTAGCCAGACCTACTATGGAAGTTGGTGACCTCCAATCTCCTTCGAACCATCAGAGAGTGGCGGGTTCGTCTTCTGGCTTCAGTCGTTCTTCGGCTGCACGGTCCGCGCGAGCCGGCCTAGACCCATCTGGGCCCGAGGCCGACAGCCATCCCTCAACCCCCCGAATCGCCCTTCTCACCGGCGGCGGGGACAAGCCCTACGCCCTTGGCATGGCAGCCGCACTTACGTCGGCAGGCATATCGCTTGATTTCATTGGAAGCGACGATTTGAGGGTGCCGGAGCTGCTCGGCGATAGCCAAGTAAATTTTCTTAATCTGCGAGGAGACCAATCTTCAGAAGCACGTCTCTTAGCGAAGGTGCTACGGGTCTTGAGCTATTATGGGAAGCTTGTTTTTTATGCAGCAACGGCAAGACCGAAACTCTTCCATATTTTATGGAACAATAAGTTCGAGGTCTTCGACCGTACGCTCTTGATGCTTTATTACAGAATGCTTGGAAAGAAAATCACATTGACCGTCCACAATGTGAATGCCGGCAAGCGGGACTTGAACGATTCATTCTTGAACCGCTTTTCGCTTAGGATTCAGTACAATTTGTGCTGTCACATTTTTGTCCACACCGAAAGAATGAAAAGTGAACTTGTCAGTGACTTCGCCGTTACTGTAGACAAGGTTAGCGTCATCCCTTTTGGAATTAACAATACGGTTCCGAAGACCGACCTGACGAGTGGCGAGGCGAAGCGAATGCTAGGCATAGCCGATAGCGATAAAACCCTCCTCTTTTTTGGGAACATCGCGCCTTACAAAGGACTCGAATACTTGGTCTCCGCCTTCACGGAGCTCTTAAATAAAGATCGAAGTTACCGACTGATTATCGTAGGGAGACCCAAAGGATCCGAGGGTTACTGGAAGCAGATTCAGGAGGGGATCGTACGCAACGATATCGGTGATCGAATCATTCAAAGGATTGAGTACATTCCAGACGAAGAGACGGAATTATTCTTCAAAGCGGCCGACGTACTGATTCTGCCGTACACCCGCGTCTTTCAGAGCGGCGTGCTTTTCCTGGGCTATAGCTTTGGATTGCCTGCCATCGCCGCAGATGTGGGGACCTTGAAAGATGAAATCATTGAAGGTCAAACAGGTTTTGTGTTCAAGCCGCAGGATTCATCCGATCTGGCCAAGACAATCTGGCGGTATTTCACAACTGAATTATTTAGCGGACTCGACAGATGGCGACCGAAGATCAAGGCTTACGCCAACGAACGTAATTCGTGGAATGAGGTGACTAAGATTACGACGTCAGTTTATTCGAATGTCTTGGGACACTGACCTCGCGCGGCCGCCGAAGCCGCTTTGGCACGCAAGAGACTCCTCACTGATCCGGTTTACGGTTCAACAGTTTTACAGAACACTGCTCCTTCCGCTAGGGCAGGCCCTTATGGGCCGGAGACTGACCTCTAACTTCTGAATAGAAAGCGGAAAGACTCTATGAGCAAAGACAAACTTATCGTCATAACCGGTGCAGGTGGCTTTATTGGTGGGAATTTGGTGAAATATTTCAGCGACAAAGGTTTTACACGAATCCGGGCGGTGGATAAGAAACCAATTTGCGAATGGTACTTGCGCGTGCCAGAGGCCGAAAATCTTTGCCTTGATTGCAGCAGGGAGGAAAATTGTAAGCTCGTTTGTGAGGACGCGGCGGAAATTTATAATCTCGCAGCGGACATGGGTGGCATGGGGTTCATCGAACGGTTCCGCATCGAATGCCTGCGTAGCATTCTGATCAACACTCATATGATCGAGGCAGCGTACCGAGCGGGCGCAGATAGATATTTCTTTTCTTCTTCAGCCTGCGCTTACAGCACTCTCCTGCAGGAAGACACCAATGCCCGTGCGCTGAAGGAATCCGATGCTTACCCTGCCATGGCTGAGCGCGGTTATGGATGGGAAAAGCTTATCTCAGAAATGTTTTGCCAGGAATACTGGGCGGAACGCGGAATGAAGACCTTTATCGCTCGCTTTCACAATGTGTACGGCCCATGGGGCACCTGGGATGGTGGCCGAGAGAAAGCGCCAGCGGCTATTTGCCGTAAAGTCATCGAGGCAATTGACAAAAAGGATCTTCGCATTTCGATCTGGGGCGATGGCCGCCAAGCGCGCAGTTTTATGTATATCGACGATTGTGTGAAAGGGATCGATATGATCATGCATTGTGACGATCTGATCGCGACACCGATCAATCTTGGTTCGAGCGAACTCGTGCTGATTGACGATTTGGTATCGAAGGTTGAAAAGATCGGTGGCGTGAAATTGAAGCGCGAATATGATGTTAGCGCTCCGCGCGGTGTGGCCGGTCGAAATAGTGATAACACGTTCATAAAATCTGTCTTTAATTGGGAGCCGAACACAACTTTGGATATTGGGCTGCGGGATACCTATGACTGGATTAAGGAACAGTATTACTCACGCAAGCTGGGAGATCACACTGCTCGCTCGGAGACGGTCGGCCATTCCGTTTCACCTTTGTCACAGGAATAACGTTCATGAGGATAGCATACGTCACGCCTTACCAAGGGTCGACTCTTGAGCAGAGGCGCCCGATTGCCCGAAATCTTAGCCTATCTAATAGGATTAAGATCGAACTGGTTGCTCAGTTGCTGCAGGCAAACGGACATGAGGTCGAAATCATATCTGATGGTGCGGTCATCGAGCTTGGGGCGAGATTCTACCCTGGGTTTTGGGAGACTGAGCTATCTCACCCCGATATTCCGGTTTATTATGTCTCGTCATTACCTATTAGGCGAATCAATGGTTTCTGGGCTGGCTGGCAGGCGGCGCGTTTTCTTAAGAAGCGACATCGGGTACGTCCGTTCGATCTGGTAATTATTCTAAATCTCAGGTCGACACAGATTAGTTGTGCTAGTTATGCGATTAAACACCTTGGTCTGCCGGTTATTTTTCAGTACGAAGATGATGTATTCGTAAGTGTTTCTGGCGAAGCGGAGGAGGACGGATGGGTATCAAGATGCCATCGTTCTGCATACAAGAGGATCTTGAGTAGCGTTTCTGGATGTATGGCTGTCTCCCCGCATCTGCTGTTGCAGTTGCCAGTGCACATACCCAAGCTCCTCCTACGAGGTGTTGTCGGAGACGATGTTTTGAAAACTAGTGAGGACATGAAGGCAAAGAAGAGGAATTGTGTTGTCTTCTCAGGTACACACGTAGAGTCGAACGGTGTCAGCGAACTCATAGCTGGATGGGAGAGCGCAGCGATCCCACGCTGGGAACTCCATATCACCGGCTTCGGCACAATGACAGAAGAGCTACACAAGATGGCTGCCAGGGATCCGAGCATCATGTTTCATGGGATGATTAGCCGGGAGGAATTGGTTCGACTGCTATGCTCGGCGAGGATCTGCATCAATCCGCACGTGGTCAGTCAAACTCCCGGAAATGTCTTCGCCTTTAAAATTATCGAGTATCTCGCGGCCGGGGCTCACGTTGTGACGACGCCCATGGGCAACCTGGAGCCCGGGCTGGAAAGTGGAATCACCTACATGGACGACAATAGTCCGGCTACGATTGCAGCGACATTGCAGCGGGTGATCCGCGAACGTGACTATGAGCGCACCGCAGCGGAGGCAGCAATGCAAAGCTACGGTCCAGAGGCAGTTTCAATATCCTTAGATAAGCTTCTCAACAAGGTCATGGCGGCGAATAACAGAGATCAGAAGTTCGTTCGGGCAAATCGGTCCGTTGCCGGATCAGAAGTCGGAAGTCAGAGGGCAGGATCATCGAATTTTCAATGAACGTCGAAAATCCTCATACTCTTGGCGGCCGGGTTGTGACCAATGACACGTCGGCGGCGTGTTTGATCGAGGCAGAGAAGATCGCTTTCGGAGGTTGGAGTCTCAGTCTCAGCGTGGCGCGAGTCAGCCTTAGCTTTGCACTCGCCGCGGCGAGCGCCTTCGTACGTCGATGAAAGTGTTGATTATTAAGCTTGGAGCGACCGGCGACGTCGTCCGGACCACGCCGCTCTTGAGGCGATTAGATGGACTGGTCAGCTGGATCACGGCAGAAAACAATCTACCGTTGCTCGAGGGCATCGATCGGGAACTGCGTTGTGTTTCATGGGAAAATCGCAAGCGCATCGCCGATACCACCTACGATCTGGTGATCAACCTGGAGGACGATCGAGAGACAAGCTCGTTTTTGGAGGAGTTAAAGTTCAGACAACTCTTTGGCGCATATTTAGAGGGCAACGATGAGCCGACTTATACTCCAGATTCACGCAGCTGGTTCGACTTAAGCTTGATTAGCGCCTACGGTCGAGAAGAAGCGGATCGACTCAAGCTTCTCAACCGGCGCACTTATCAAGAGTTGATCTTTGACGGCCTGGGTCTCGGCTTTTGCGGTGAGAGGTACTACTTGCCGTTGCCACAACCGACCGGACTGCAGGGGGATGTGGCGATCTCATCGACTGCCGGTCCGATCTGGCCAATTAAGAAATGGGCCTATTACAACGAGTTGCAGAAGGAACTGGAAGCGCAAGACCTGAAGGTAAACATCCTGGAGAGCCGGCCCACCTTGCTTGAGCACCTGGCCGACGTGCAGGGGCACCGCTGCCTCGTTTCCGGCGATAGTTTGCCCATGCACCTGGCGCTGGGCAGCGGCGTGCGTTGTGTTTCCATTTTCACCTGCACCAGTCCATGGGAAATATACGGGTACGGGTTGCAGGAAAAAATTGTCTCTCCTTTGTTGGAAAAGTTTTTCTATAAGCGCGGGTATGATCGAAACGCGACCACCGCAATTAGCGTTGAGAAAGTAAAAGATGCGGTGATGGCGCAGTTGGACGCATTGACGGTCAGCGCTGGTTAAGTGAACAGATGGCTACCTTGCTTGAGCCGCGAACAACTGATGAGGACGGGGAACTTCCAAAAAGGCTGCAGCGCAGGTGGCAGCTTCCACTTCGGGAAAGAGCGGACCTCAAAACATGGGTGTTTGCGACAAGGATGGCGGTTTCTCCGCAAGGGCGTCCGACGTTTCCAATACGGTGCCTGCTGCAGAGATGGCCCATATCCAAGGAATTCCACATTGCTATCGGACAGATGTGGCGTGAACTATGCGAATCCGATCGGTTTCGCGAAACCGCCTGACCGTTCCCATTCAACAAATCTGCTAAGGTGATGAGTGTTGATCTTTCCAACCCGGTGAAAAGCGACGCAAGCTGCACCGCCTTTCCATCTGCAACTTCGGCGACAGCCAGCGCCGCCGAACAACACTTTGCGACCGATCATCTGCTGACGAATCTCAGACAACGCACGATCTCCAGCGGGCTGATCTCCGCAGTGGCGCAGGGCGCGCAGTTCTTTCTGAATCTTGCCTACGTCATGGTGCTCGCCAGACTGCTCGTGCCGCAGGACTTCGGACTGTTCGCCATGGTTACGACCGTCATGGGCTTCCTCCGCATTTTTCAGGATGCCGGCCTTTCGATGGCCACGGTGCAGCGACAGGAGATCACCCATGCACAGGTCTCCAATCTGTTCTGGGTAAACGTAGCTGTGGGTGGTGTAGCTACTCTGTTCGTGGCGTCGTCAGCGCCGGCAATCGCGTGGTTCTATCGTGAACCCAGGCTAGTGAGCATGACCCTTGTGCTCTCAATTACTTTTGTGCTCACCAGTTCGGCGGTCCAACACATTGCGCTGTTGAACCGGCAGATGCGTTTCGGCGTCATTGCGATTATTGACGTTGTTTCCATGCTTGCCGGTTACCTGACCGGCATAGCCCTGGCGCTATCGGAATATGGCTACTGGGCCCTGGTATTCGCCTATGTGGTTCAGGTTACCATTAGACTTGTGCTGGCGTGGTCGATGTCGCGGTGGCGGCCTCGATTACCCTCCCGGAACACTCAAACCTGGCATCTATTGAGTTTCGGAGCGAATGTTACTGCGGCAAGTCTGATGTACGAGTTCGCCCGGGGGGCGGACAGTCTTCTGATTGGGCGGTTCTTCGGCGCCGCCGCGATTGGCCTGTATTCGAGAGGCTCCATCCTTCTTATGCGGCCGGTGCAACAATTCATCATCCCAATCAATGCCGTGTTTGTTCCCGCACTGTCACGGATACAAAGCCAGCATGACCGGTATCGACGAACATTCCTTCAGGTGTTCGAGGCGATCGCGCTGGTCGACTTTCTACTTACGGGTCTGTTTCTTGCCTTGTCCTATCCGTTGACGCTGGCCGTACTTGGCCCAAAATGGGAAGGAGCAATAGTAATCTTCGCCGGTTTTACCATGGCGGCCCTGGCCTGTCCGCTTTTCGCTGCGTCCGCGTGGCTGTTCGCCAGCCAGGGACGCGGGAAGGACTGGGTCCTTACCAGTGCGATTATGTCGGGTGTTACCCTTTGTTCTTTCCTTGCCGGACTGCCGTTCGGTCCCGCCGGTGTGGCGATATTCTATTCGGCTTCGTGTGTCCTCATACAGTTGCCATTTGTCTATTACATCGCCGGGCGGCGGGGTCCGGTGAGCAGGAAAGATCTTTGGACCGGATCCCTGCGGCATCTGCCAGTCTGGGGAGTAGTTTGCGGCACTGCCTGGCTCGCACGCACTTTCGTGCTTGACGCTAACCCGTGGATGCAATTGTTCCTGTGCGGGCCAGTAGCGCTGCTGGCGGGAGGGGCGTACATTGCTCTTTCTTCTCCTTCCCGACGCGTGGCGGTGAACGTTTTCTCAATCGTGCGGGACTTGAAGAATGCTCCTACGCTCGCGTCCGCGTGAAGTTAGCACGTCCCACATTGGAATGGATCTCGTTTTGCTCTTGCTCTTCAGAACCAAGATTGGGACCTGAGCAAGAGCCGGATTGAACACGCGAGGACCGATGAGCGATACACTAAAAGCCTCATCAAGCCCAAAAGCTTTCGGGGCTTCTCGGTTGACACAGGCAGCGTCGGCCCGCGCGATGTGGGGCATGTTTGATCGCAAGGAGCGTTGGTCGCTTTCCTGGCGTGGGCGATTGATCCTGGCTTTCGTTGTTGTGCTTATCAGTGTTCTAGGTTTTAGAAGCCTTTACCCTTTTCTTGCGATAACCCATCGCGCCAATGCAAATATTCTGGTGGTCGAAGGGTGGATACACGAATACGGAATTCGGGCGGCCGTAACGGAATTTCGAAGTAGCCACTATGAACACGTCTTTGCGACGGGCGGACCGGTAGTGGGCTCTGGAGGATACATCAATGATTTTTATACCTCCGCCAGTGTGGGTGCGGAACTTTTGAAAAAATGCGGCGTTCCGGATGAGCGGCTACAGATGGTCCCTTGCCGTGTGATGGATCGCGACAGAACCTACGGGTCGGCAGTTGCACTGAGAAAGTGGTTTGGCGAACAGAATATGGCCGTTTCCGCAATCAATGTAGTCACTGAAGACGTACATGCGCGCCGTACTCGTCTCCTTTTTCAGAAAGCTCTTGGCGATAAAGTCGCCGTAGGCGTTATCGCAATTCCAAATCCGGACTATGACGCCAAGCGCTGGTGGCGTTATAGCGCGGGCTTAAAGGAAGTCGTAAGCGAAGCAGCCGCCTATGCGTACGCAAGGCTGCTCTTTTATCCTTCGGCGTCCTCACAGTAAGAAAAGAGAGCGAGAGCCTCACAAATAACTCGATGATGTTATCGGGTAACTGATTCAAGCCCCATGGAGCCCGCTCTCCTGAAGCGAGGAAGGCGCGCGGCAGAACACGCTGAACAATGAAGATTTGCTGCATCGGCGCAGGGCATGTAGGCGGTCCCACAATGGCCATGATTGCCCTGAAGTGTCCGGACGTCCGGGTGACGGTGGTTGATATTAACAAGGAACGAATCGCGGGCTGGAATTCGAATCAACTTCCCGTGTATGAGCCTGGGTTGAGCGAGGTGGTCAAGCAATGCCGGGGGAGAAACCTCTTTTTTTCGACGGACGTCGACGAGGCGATTCAGGCGTCGGACATGATTTTTGTCAGCGTCAACACTCCAACGAAAACCTACGGCATTGGCGCAGGAAGAGCCGCGGATCTCAGGTATTGGGAACAATGCGCGAGGCGAATTGCCGCAGTGTCCAACGGGAACAAAATTGTCGTTGAAAAATCGACCCTCCCGGTTCGAACGGCCGAATCACTGAGGGCCGTACTCAAGGCTAATGGCCGGGGCTGCCGGTTTGAAATCCTGTCCAACCCGGAATTCCTGGCCGAAGGCACCGCCATTCAGGATCTGGAGAATCCGGACCGCGTGCTGATCGGTAACGACGACACGAATAGCGGTCGGGCGGCCAGCAAGAAACTGGTGGAGATCTACGCCCGTTGGGTTCCACACGAAAAAATCCTCACCAGCAACATCTGGTCCTCGGAACTTTCGAAGCTGGTAGCCAACGCTTTCCTAGCGCAGCGGGTGTCATCAATCAACTCCATTTCAGCCCTCTGCGAAGCCACCGGAGCGGATGTGGATGAAGTGGCGGCGGCCATTGGCAGGGACTCCCGCGTTGGGCCCAAGTTCCTGAAAGCCTCCGTAGGTTTCGGCGGTTCCTGTTTCCAAAAGGACATATCGAACCTGATCTACCTGTGCGAACATTACGGTTTGCATGAGGTGGCCGAGTACTGGTCCCAAGTAATCAAAATCAACGACTGGCAGAAGTCGCGTTTCACACGGCGGATGGTGGAAACGATGTTCAATACGGTGGCCGGAAAGAGAATCGCGATCCTTGGCTTTGCATTTAAGAAAGATACGAACGACACCCGGGAATCGCCAGCTATTTACGTGTGTCGCGATCTTTTAAACGAACAGGCCCAGCTTTCAATCTATGATCCTCGCGTGACGGAGGTAGCAATTCGTCACGATTTAGAGGCGGCAACCGCGCTTCCCGGCGCAAGCTTTCAGAAGCGGATCACCGTGGAGAAAGACGCATACGCTGCAGTCGAGAGTGCCCACGCCGTGGCCATCCTCACCGAATGGGACGAGTTCAGAAACCTGGACTACAACCGGATTCGGCAGGTTATGCTGAAGCCTGGCTTTATTTTTGATGGACGCAATATTCTTTCGCCGGAGGCGAGTCCGATGCTGTGCCCCGGTGTCTATGGAATAGGAAAGCCAAATGCCTCCGCCCGTACGTAGCCTCAAGGGTCGTCTTAACTTCTTTTCGGATCGGGCGGGACTCAGAATCAAGCCGCCAATCCGACCTTTCGAGGTCCTTCGTATCTCACCTGGAAAGCGCACGAGTACGGAAAGACCATGCAGGCGTCTCGCCGAGCTCACGGGCAAAATCAATATTCAGATGCAGGATTACGCCAGTCGGATTGGAGACATTCGTCGACCAGGGACTTGCGAAATAAATTGCTGAAAGCAGAAAAATTTACTTGCCATGACAATTGATTCAGATATGAAGGCGGGCGGCGAATCGCTAGGAACGATAAGCCGCAATTATGAAGGTGTCGGGATTTCTTCTGTTTATCCTTATTTTCAGCAGCTTTTTCGGCTCGCGCTGCGAGGCCACAGTTTACCATTCCAACGGATCAGCAGCAAATGTGCAGCAGATTCACAACACACAAGCTGTGGATGGAGACACGATCACGCTGCCTGCGGGAACATTCGTCTGGACGGGCATGGTTATCATCACGAAGAGCATCACGATTCAGGGGCAAACCACGGTGAACTCGGATACCGGGGTGTGCGACGATCGAACCATTTTGCAGGACAACCTTCCCACCTCAGCTGGATATGATTTTTTTATTTGCACTGTCAACACTGGACAGTCCCTTAGAATAACTGGGATTACATTTACAAATGCCCCCGGCCACGCTCAAACTCTGAACGATGTGCTCAAGGTGTCTGGAAATTCGACTTCAGTCAGGTTAGATCATCTTCACCTAACTAACATAGGCTCGCTACATGGTATTGTAATAGCCGGTACTATCCGTGGCGTGGCGGATCACATAGTTGAGGACAATTTGCCGCGACAAAGGTGTCAAAACAGAGCTGACAACGGCGGACTCTATGGCGATGAGAATTGGGCGCAACCGGCTGGCTACGGAGGCCCCGACTTCTTTTTCTTCGAGGATTGGTATATCAACAACACGCAGAACGGAGTTTTTTCTGCGAGCGGGGGAATCGACTCCCACAATGGCGGGAAATATGTTCTGAGACATTCCCATTTGTTCAACGCGGAGATACTGAATCACGGCACAGAGGGTGGACGTGGCCGGTCAGGTAGGGCAGTAGAACTTTACAACAATGACTACCACTGGAGCTTGCCCGGCGTCACGATGGACGGGATTCGCGGTGGTACGATGATCGCGCACGACAACACTTTCGACGGCGGCAGACCAAGAGGTTACGGCTTGCAGACCTATCGGTCTTTGCACACCTACGATACTTTTTTTGGCGCGACTGGTAAAAATGATTGGGACTACAATGTAACGGAGTCGGACGGTGTAACTCATATCGACGGACATACTTCGTATCTATTTGATAGTGGGACAGTCACTTCGGCTTCTGGTGTCGATCCAGTCACGGTGACGGTTACGGGAAAAACGTGGACAACGAATCAGTGGGTTTCCTATGCATTTAGCCGTCCCTCAGACGGAGCAAATTATTATATCCAAAGCAATACCAGTAACACTCTGACCGTTCGCCAGTGGGCTCCGGGCGACGCACATTGGGCAGCGGCCCAAGGCTACGAAATTCGCAGAGTGCTACGAGCGATTGACCAGCCAGGGTCGGGAGCAGGCGACCTCCTTGGAGCTAACCCTACTCCGAGATGGCTCAACCAAGTCAGGGAAGGCTGCTATTCGTGGAACAACATTTACACGCCCGACGGGTCGCATATCAATTTTGCTCTGGCCGTTAACGCGGGTTTAGGCCCAGGTCTCGTGCAAGGCTTGGATTACTTCAACAACACACCGCTGCCGGGTTACACACCTTATACTTACCCGCATCCGTTGGTAGCTGGCGCAGGCAGGGCTGTAATTACCGATTTTAACAGCGACGGCCACCCGGACTATGTGCTCAGTAATCCCAACACCCACCAAACAGCCATTTGGTATTTAAACAACAACATTTATCAGGATGGCGCTTTAGGTCCAAGCATTAGAGCTGGCTGGAGCCTGGACGGTGTGGCGGATTTCAATCGTGACCTGCATCCAGATTACGCACTGTTCAATTCCACTACCGATCAAACAGCGATTTGGTATATGTCGGGGCCAACGCGCATCGCAAGCGCATATGCGCCAAGCCTTCCCGATGGCTGGGTTCTGGTGGCTACAGGCGACTTTAACGGTAATAATAACCCGGACTATGTGCTCTACAATGCAAGCACGCGCCAGACAGCGATCTGGTATCTGAACAACAACGTTTTCGTTCGTGGGGCCTTCGGGCCAACTCTTCCGGTCAACTGGCGCCTGGTGGGGGTAGCAGATTTCGATCGCGACGGCCATAGAGATTATGTCTTGTTTAATTCCATTACTCACCGAACAGCGATTTGGTATCTATCAGGGCGGACGTTGGTCAGAGGCGCTTATGGACCGAGCATTCCCAGTGGGTGGGCGCTAGCGGCTACGGCCGACTTCAACGGAGACGGCAGACCGGATTATGTTCTTTACAACGGCGGGACGCGTCAGACAGCGATCTGGTACCTGAACGACAACGTTTACGTCAGTGCGGCATTTGGCCCAACTCTTCCAGCTGGCTGGAGCTTGTTCTTGCAGTAACTAGACGCTACACGGTTGCCCGACCATCAAAATGTTGAAATGCTGCAACGGTAAGGGCGTTGCACTCCGCCGCCCGGTCTCGATAAGATTCGGGGCAGTGTTTGTGATCGTTATTTTGAGCGGCTTTTTCGCGTTTGTGACGGCTTATCATTTTGGCGGAGCTGCACGGTGGCTATCTAACTGACCGCGGGTCCAGTGTGGGCCATGAAACAATGGTCTGGTTTCTGGCTTGCCCATGTACCCGGTAGCTGGGCAGCGTGTGTGATACGTTTCGATCTTTATCTGCACGACTCGATGAGGAAATACGAAGCATCTGATATCAATCCGTCTTTCTGGGCACAGCGATAAAATGACGATCGGTGACATCCCGACTCGTGGGGGACGATGCTTGTCGCAACCATCGGAGTCATCGCCCGCACCTCGGGTTTGCATGCCAACCTGGAGAGGATTCGCTCGCATGCCATTTCAATGCAACCGATACGAAGCTCAGGATGTGTTGTGTGGGTTGGACACTGTGGACCTTCTCGCGTTGGAGCCTGGACCTGGGTTTTGCTTTCGAGAACGGTGGCTGCGCAAGCTGATATGGAAGGACATGACTCGTCAGCTTGTCTACGCGAACCCGGGCCTTCGACCCGTTCGACTTACCAAGGAATATGATCTCTTCATTGCGGTGTGCCAAAACATCTGGGATCTACTTTATGTAAATGCCGTCCAAGGCTGGAGGGATCACTGCAGGACGAGCGTGCTTTGGCTGGATGAATTGTATGTCGCGGGTCTCGCACGATACAAATATTGGCTACCCGCCTTGGCACAGTTCGATCACATCGCCCTTGGCCACGAAAGCAGTGCTGCGGCACTCAGCCGGATACTAGGCCGAAAATGCCATTGGGTCCCGACGGCGGTGGACGTGGCCAACTTTAATCCCTGTCCGAATGCCCCGGCGCGCGTAATAGACGTGCTCAGTATCGGTCGGAGATTCGAGGGAGTACATGATGCGCTGCGTAAGGTTACAGCAGGACAGCGCATTTTCTACGTGTATGATACCCTCATAGGGACCTCGATAAAGGGTCGCGATTATTCCCAGCACCGCGAGATGCTGGCGAACCTGGTGAAGCGAAGCAAGTTCTTTGCGGTGGGGCCTGGAATGATGGGCGAACCAGAGGTGAGAGCGGAACCGATCGTTGGTTTGCGTTTTTACGAAGGAACAGCGGCTGGGGCGGTGCTAATCGGGCAGTCACCCAATTGTCCGGCTTTCCAGACGCTTTTTGGATGGCCCGATGTAGTAATTGAAATGCACCCTGACGGATCAGACACTCTAGATGTGCTCAGAGATCTCATGGCCGAGCCAGATCGCATGCTCACCATCAGCCGACGCAACGCCTTTGAAGCTGCTCATCGCCACGACTGGGTATATCGCTGGAAGCACATATACGAGATTGCCGGACTTAGTCCCACACCCGCAATGAAATCAAGAGAGCAATGCTTGCACGAACTTGCTGAATTGACGGCTGAGGAAGAAGTATCCGCTGCGTCACTCAGTTGAATTACCACCCGATCGAATTCCCGAGTGAACGCAGGCCGCGAATGATTGTGGTCCCAATTGCTCGCGACCGTGTCTTGCTTGTTGCCATGGTTCTGTGCTGGGCCCTGGCTGCTTCATGTGGTCTCTATACCCGCGTGGCCGTACTGCTCGCCCGTTAGAGGAACTTCTCAACGCTCTAAACTGAACAACTACCGCCGCTCGGAGGGCAACAACATCGCAGGATTCCCCATGAACACCGCCTCGTACTCGGGCAACGCCCGGGTGCCAAACAATTTGCAGGAGACTCCCAAGCAGTTCAGCTGCCACGTTAGAATACAGAAAAAAAAGATCGCCTTCTTTGGCCTATTTGGAGTTGGGAACCTCGGTAACGAAATCACGCTGCAAACGATCCTCTCTCATGCCCGGAAGTATTTTCCCGATGCAGAATTCAAATGCATTTGCTGGAACGTTACAGACACCTCTCTCAGATATGAAATACCTGCTTTTCCCATTTCAATCCGCTTTCCACAAAAATCTGCTGCCAAATGGTACATGAGATCTACCAACCCCGTCATCAGGGTACTCCGACAATTACTGATCGGGATGCCAAGGGAGTTGTTAGATTGGTTCAGGATATTCCACATCTTAATAGGCGTCAACACGCTCATATTTCCTGGTACGGGATATCTCACGGATGCCTATAGTAACGCCCTAGGCTGGCCCTATGATGTATTCAAATGGTCTTTGATAGCTAGGCTGCTTCGGCGGAAGGTGCTCTTTGTCAGCGTTGGCGCTGGTCCCATATACCACCCCCTCAGCAAGTGGTTGATCAAGTCAGCCCTCTCCCTCGCACACTATCGGTCTTTCCGAGATACTTCTACCCTCACCTGCCTCAGAATGATCGGCTTTTCGACAGATAATGACCCAGTCTATCCCGACTTGGTGTTCAACCTGGATCAGGTCGTTGTGCCTTCTCCTCATGTTTACAAACGTCCCAGGCGCGTAATCGGCATTGGATTGATGGATGATCCTGGTAGGTACAGCGTAGAGACACCCAGTAATGCGACGCATCTGTCCTATCTCCACGCCCTTGCCACCCTAGTACATTCGCTGCTCGTTCGTAACTATGACGTTCGTTTGCTGATCGGCGACGTTTACGACATACCTGTCACGCGGCATTTCACTGAATTGTTGACACAGAGTGGATTGAAAGCAACTCAAGGACGCCTCTTCAATGAACCCGCTGCCTCTGTCGATCAGCTTTTATCTCAAGTTGCTTCTACCGACCTCGTGGTCGCAACTCGGTTTCACAATGTTCTGTTATCGCTACTCCTCGGGAAGCCAGTAATAAGTATTACATTCCATCACAAGGGAGTTTCCTTAATGACTCAAATGGGTTTGGCAGAATATTGCCTAGACATCAACACCTTAGATGCTCAGAGGTTGATCCAAAAATTCTGCGAGCTGGAGAACGACGCAGACAGAGTGAAATCCGCAATCAGGCAGAAGACAAAGGAGTGTCGTGAAGCTTTGGATCAACAATATTCTGCTATCTTCCTTCACAATGTCTGAGCCAGGCAAGGCGCCCAGACCGGACGACCGAGTGATTTGTTAAGCTCCCGAACCAGAGTACCTCGCGATTTTTCCGGCTGAGGACGCGCAGTCGATAGCGAAGCAGCAGAGAGAACCTTGTGTTAAACAGCCAGTTGTCTTATCCAATCCTGGCGAAGGCGGCACGCTTGCGCGTCTTAGGAAAGTCTCCTGCCGGCCTTTACTTGCGGCTGAATAAGTGGATATGGGAGCGCCTCCCTTGTCGTGTGCGCGATTTGCATCCCGTCCGCTCCTACGGAGCGTGGTTGCATACGCTGGTTTGCCTGCGACCCAATCGCGAAATGTATCTCGGCACGTTCTTCCTACGGAACCGTCCAGCGCTGCAATTGATGCGCCGCCTGGCCCAGCAGAAACCCCACGGCTCGACTTTGAGAATTGCTGTGTTGGGTTGCAGTATCGGGGCCGAGGTTTATTCAATCCTCTGGACCATTCGCTCAGTGCGGCCCGATTTAAAAGTGCTCCTGCATGCGGTGGATATTTCGAAGGAAATACTCAGCTTCGCCGAGAACGGCATTTACACTCCCCATACCTCCCAGTTGATCGGTGCTTCGATTTTTGAACGATTGACCAAGGCTGAGATGGTTGAAATGTTCGATTGGGAAAGCGGTCAGGCCAGAGTCAAATCGTGGCTCAGGGAAGGGATAATGTGGCAGCTTGGGGACGCCGCTGACGCGAAACTTATAAGCACTCTCGGGCCTCAGGACATCGTGGTCGCCAGCAACTTTCTCTGCCACATGGCCCGAGCCGATTCCGAAAGGTGCCTGCGTAACATCGCACGACTAGTTGGTCCTGGCGGCTATGTTTTTGTCTCAGGAGTCGATCTGGACGTTCGAACCAAGACTGCACTTGACCTCGGCTGGGAACCAATACGGGAGTTGATGGTGGAAATCCACGACGGGGATCGTTCTGTCCGAGCCGACTGGCCCTGGGAGTGGTGGGGACTTGAGCCTCTCAACCGAAAGAGGCAGGATTGGCAAACCCGTTATGCCGCCGCGTTCCGGATTGGTAGTCCGGAACGCCCGGAGAACACACCGACGGCCCATGCGGTTTGCAAATAGTTTGCAAGATATAACGGACGCAGTAATATCGGCCGCCGACCTTTGAAGACCGTATTTTCCATTTCTTTGGTTATCGGTGCGGGTCTGTGGAGCGCAATACTTCCGACAAACGCGCAGGTCAACGTTACTCAGTATCACAACCATAGTTCGCGTGATGGGCTTTATATCGATTCGGCCTTTACGCAATCGGCTGCCGCCAACCTGACGCGGGACTTAAACTTCAACGGGACGATCGTAGGCAACGTTTACGCGCAGCCGCTTTACATCGAGGGCGGTCCGAGCGGCCCAATGGTCATTGCGGTCACCGAATCGAATAACGTGTATGCGCTCAACGCAGTGAACGGCACCATTATCTGGCAGCAAAATGTGGGCGCTCCGGTGCCCACAGCCGATCTCCATTGCACCACTGTTGGTTCCATGGGCATCATCGGCACGCCCATTGTCGATCTTGCTTCACGGGCGCTGTTTTTGAACGCGATGGTTACGCCCGATGGCGGGGCGACCATCAAACATTACATCATTTCTCTTAATGTGGACACGGGCGCCATCAATTCCGGCTGGCCGGTGGACGTGGCGCTGACGGCTCAATACAACGGCACGACCTTCACTGCAGCGGTCCAACAGCAACGGCCGGCGCTCGGCATCGTAGGCAACATTCTTTACGTTGGGTATGGGAGCATGGCGGATTGCGACCGCTATCATGGCTGGCTGGTGGGCGTGCCGATAAATAACCCAGCCAGCGTAACAGCATGGGCCGCCGGCGCCATCGGCGACGTTAGTATATGGGGCGGCGCGATATGGGGAGTTGGCGGCATCGCCAGTGACGGCAGCAATCCGTTCGTTACTACCGGTAACACTAACTTCACCGGAGGGACCTGGTGCGGGGGCGAAGCAGTGATTCGCTTTCAACCGGGCCCGATCTTTAGCGATTACTGGGCACCAACCAATTGGCTCCAACTCGACACTGACGACCTGGATTTGGGTGGCTCCGGCCCGTTGCTGGTGGACGTGCCGGGGGCGACACCTTCCCATCTCGTGGTTGCACTGGGGAAAGATGGTAATGCCTACTTGCTTAATCGCGACAACCTCGGCGGCATCAGCGCGCCGATAGATTCCTTCCAAGTTACCGCTCAAGCGATCAACCAGGGGGCAGCCACCTACCGTACTAACCAGGGAACATATGTTGCTTGTCGCGCTAGCCGATTAGAGCTCTCGACTTTACGCATTACAGCAACCAATCCACCAAATATCGCCGGCGCATGGAGTATAAACCGGACCGGGCTCGGTTGCGGCTCGCCTTTTGTGACCTCCACGGACGGCACTAATAACATGATCGTCTGGACCATAGGCACAGGCGGCGAAGGCGACCTAGGTGACCAGCGCTTACATGGGTACGACGGAGATACTGGCGCGGTTGTGTATGCCGGTGGCGGCGCGAACGAATTGATGGCGGGCACACACTCCTACAGCACTATTGGCATTGTGGCTCGTGGGCGTATCTACGTTGCTACTGATAACAAAGTCTATGCTTTTGAGCTGCCGGGAGGAACACCTACACCTACTCCAACACCAACGGCGACAGCTACGGCTACATTCACGCCCACGCCTACTCCAACACCTACTCACACGCCTTCGCCTACACCAACAGCAACAGCAACAGCAACTCCTACACCAACTCCCACTCCGACTCCGAAGGCCACTGCGAGTCCTACGCCAACTCCAAGCCCAAGCGCTACTCCCAGAGCAACGCCGCGGCCGCGCCCGACGCCGCGGTCGCGCCCAACGCCGCCGGCCGCGGTAAAGTGACCGGTAATCAGAGATCAGCTGTAGCTGGCGTCGGTGATGGCGGTCGCCGGAACGTGCGTCCTCTCGGCCGGAACCACTGGATCCCTGCCACAACGCGAGCAAAGCTGGACGAAAGCATTTGTAGGGTATGCGCTTCGTTTGCGCAACTATAGCCTGGTAACCCCCGAAGGCGCTCGGGGTTGCCCCACAATAGGGGCACCTCAAGCGGGCTGTTGCGCACAATCTGCGCAAGATCTTTTGCCACACTGTTTGACAACAAGCAGCGCATTGTGATTGAACAGCGCGCGGGATTATCGACTACGGAGCTTTGAAAGCTTTATTTTCCATCTCATCGCTTATCGCTGCAGGTTTGTGGAGCGCAATTGTTCCGACCGGCTCGCCCGTGACTTCGTCCGGCTCGCCACAATCGTTGAGGCCGAGGTAGAGCGCTCCCTCTGTATGTTCTGGCGCAGCATCCACAACGTGTTCGAGGGATTCTTGTAAATGACGTCGGAATACTTTACGATTTTCGTACTCGGAAGCATGGCTTGTCGAATTGCACGGTCATGCTAAGTCGCCGACAGATAGTTGATTATATCGTTTCTCGAACAACATCGCTATTTGGCACTGGATTTGCTGCCTTCTCTTGGTGTATACACAGGTGGCCCATGCCGTTTTCAAGATAAAACGGGCGCAGTGGATATAAAGTATGGACCTTTGAAAACTTTATTTTCTATCTCATCGCTTATCGCTGCAGGTTTGTGGGCAGCGGCTGTTCCGGCAAACGCGCAGGTCAACGTCACGCAGTATCACAACCATAGTTCGCGTGATGGGCTTTATATCGATTCGGCGTTCACGCAATCGGCTGCGGCCAACCTAGCGCGGGACTTAAACTTTGACGGGACGATCGTAGGCAACGTTTACGCGCAGCCGCTTTACATCGAGGGCGGTCCAAGCGGCCCGATGGTCATTGCAGTCACCGAATCGAATAACGTGTATGCGCTCAACGCAGTGAACGGCACCATTATCTGGCAGCAAAATGTGGGCGCTCCGGTGCCCACAGCCGATCTCCGTTGCACTGAGGTCGGTTCCATGGGCATCATCGGCACGCCCATTGTCGATCTTGCTTCGCGGGCGCTTTTTTTGAACGCAATGGTCACCCCCGATGGCGGCGCGACCATCAAACATTACATCATTTCGCTTAACGTGGACACGGGCGCCATCAACCCAGGCTGGCCGGTGGACGTGGAGCTGACAGCTCAATACAACGGCACGACCTTCACTGCAGCGGTCCAACAGCAACGACCTGCACTCGGGATCGTGGGCAACATTCTTTATGTTGGATATGGGAGTATGGCGGATTGCGACCTCTATCATGGCTGGCTGGTGGGCGTGCCGATAAATAATCCAGCCAGCGTAACGGCATGGGCCGCGGGCACCACTAACGGTACCTACGGCGGCGGCATATGGGGAGTTGGCGGTGTGGCCAGTGATGGCACGAATGCATTCGTTACGACTGGCAACACTTACAACACTGGAGGGGTCTGGAGCGGCGGCGAAGCAGTGATTCGTTTTCAGCCGGGGCCGATCTTTAGCGGTAATACAAGCGATTACTGGGCGGCTCCAACCTGGTTTACAATGGACCAGGGCAATAACGATCTTGGTACCTCGTGCCCGTTACTTGTGGACGTACCTGGAGCGACGCCCTCCCAACTCGTCGTCCAATTAAACAAAGGTGCTTATGGGTTTTTGCTTAATCGCAGTAACCTGGGCGGGATCACCGATGCGGTATATTCATTACAGATCTCCCACAATCAACTAATCCAGGCGGCGGCCACGTATCGGACTAACCAGGGCACGTATGTTGCTTTTCGCGCCAGCAAGAGCACACTGGGGACTTTTCGCATTACTGCAACGAGTCCGCCTACCATCAATTTGACATGGAATATGAGCCAGAACGGATGCGGGTCACCTTGGGTAAGCTCTACGGATGGCACTAATAACATGATTGTGTGGGCTGTAGGCACAGGCTCCACCGGCGACCAGCGATTACACGGTTACGACGGAGATACTGGCGCTGTGGTTTACGCCGGTGGCGGCGCGAACGAATTGATGGCGGGCACGCATTCCTACAGCACCACCGGCATTGTGGCCAGCGGCCGCATCTACGTTGCTACTAACAACAAAGTCTATGCTTTTAAGCTGCCGGGAGGAACGCCTACACCTACCCCAACTACAACACCGACGCCAACCGCGACCCCAACGCCTACGCCCACACCAACGCCTACCCCAACCCCAGCACCTACACCGACGGTAACACCAACTGCGACGGCAACAGTCCCCCCCACGGCTACTCCTAACCCGACGCTGACACCAACTCCAACCCCAGCTGCTACGCCAACAGGTACCCCGACGCCTACAACTAGTCCCACGCCTTCTCCAACACCTACTCCTACTCCCAGAGTAACACCTAGGCCGCTCCCGACGCCGCGTGGGCGTCCGACTCCCCCGCCTCGACCGTGAGGAAGCAAAAAAAGCTAATGGCTGATTGCTGATAGTTGATAGCTAATTGGATCGAATTATAAAGGCGGGTGCTGCGTGATCAATGGCTGATGAGGATCGCCAAGGTTGTTGTAGCCGAGGTCGTTGACCTCGGATAAATACTTCGGATCGCGCGTACGCAGCAAAAGGCAATCTGGCTGTTGCAAATCTATTGTCTGAATACTTGACACCCAGACAGGATATTGTCGTAGAACGAAGCGCGAGATTATTCGACCACTGTGTGAAAGCTTTAATTCTCTTCCTTGTGGCTGCTGGGTTGTGGGTTTTTCCAGCAAACGCGCAGGTCAACGTTACCCAGTTTCACAACCACGCCTCGCGTGATGGCCTTTATGTCGATTCGGCTTTCACTCTATCTGCCGCCGCGAATCTGACGCGCGACCGCGCCCGGCGCTCGCTATCGTGGGCAACGTTCTTTACGTTGGATATGGCAGTATGCAGGATTGCAGCAATTATCATGGCTGGCTGATAGGAGTACCGATAGATAATCCAGACCCGTCCAGCGTAGTAACGGCATGGGCTCCGGCTACGGACACCGGCCACGGTGGCGCCATATGGGGTGTAGGCGGTGTCGCCAGTGACGGCAATAATCCGTTCGTTACCACCGGTAACACTTTCGAGACTGGAGGGACATGGGGCGGCGGTGAAGCCGTGATTCGTTTTCAGCCGGGGCCGATCTTTACCAGCGATCCCAGTGATTACTGGGCGCCTACCAACTGGTTCGACAATCTCGATACTAACAATCTTGATCTGGGCAGCTCCGGCGCATTACTGGTGGACGTGCCCGGCGCGAACCCTTCACAACTGGTGCTCGCATTAGGCAAAGATCGCAATGCGTATTTACTTGACCGCAACGATCTCGGTGGCGTCAGCATGCCGGTGGCTCAGATGAATGTTTCCAGTTCAACGCTCAGAGGTACGTCGTCCGCTGCTTACAAGACTGGTGAAGGAACACATTTCGCTTTTCATAACGAGAGTGGCGAACTGCGCTCTTATATAATTAATCAGGCCAGTCCGCGGACCATGGCTCTTGCCTGGAACGTTAGTGACGGCGGCCGAAGTTCGCCCTGGGTCACTACGACCGACGGCACCAACAACGCGATTGTTTGGGTAGCCGGCGTGGAAGACGATGGTAAGTTGCATGGTTACAATGGTGACAATGGCGCCGTGATTTTCGCCGGCGGCGGGCCTAACGAAATAATGAGCGGCACTCGCCAATGGAACACCGGTATGGTCGCTCGCGGTCGGATCTACTTCGGTGCGGATAACAATATATATGCTTTCAAAGTCCCGACGGGGACACCTACACCTACACCTACTCCATCACCTACCGTAACACCAACGGCAACACCGACAGCTACCCCTACACCGACTGCGACTCCAACGTCAACGCCACTTGTTACTCCAACGCCTACACCGACGACTAGTCCTACGGCAAGTCCAACAGCTACCGCTACTCCGAGAGTAACACCGAGACCACGTCCGACACCGCGGGGGTGTCCGACCCCGCCGTGATAGCTGGCCGATGGCCGGTTCAGCTCAGCCTTGCTTTTCAGAGCGCAGAGACGGCCCACAGGTCCGTGGCTACAGCAGGTATAGTTTATGTAACTCACTGTAATGTAGCTGCGCTTTTCGGGTTCATGCGATAGGTCCAGTCACCCCCGAAAGCTTTCGGGGGTGACAAATTCAGATCGCGCAAGACGGCGTCCACTCGCGCGCGATTTGGCGATAACGTGCAGACCGGGTCTGTGTTCGCAGCGTTTCCGGTTAGTAACGCGGCTTGACAACGGCAGCCGCCAAAATCGATTTCTCTTTGCGGACAACTCCGGCACGGCTCCGGCATCCATTCAGTTCCACGGAACCGGTTGAAACTTTCCGATTCCCGCCAAATCCAATCGAGTTCACGCGCCCGGACATTTTCAAAATGCAAATCTGGGATAGCCGATGAAGCGGTGGGGCAGGGGAGCACCTCGCCGATTGGATTAACTGTGAGATAACGCTGTCCCCAGCCATTAAGGCAGGGTTTGGGGCGTGTTTCGTAATAATCCGGAAGCACATAAAAGATGTCGATCTTGCCGGCTAGCCGCGCTTTGGCTGCTGTCGCGATTTCTCGGGCACGAACGACTTGCTCGCGGGTTGGGAGCAACGCTGCGCGATTGAGAAATGCCCAGCCGTAAAACTGGACGTTGGCGAGCTCGACCCTCTCGGCTTGGAGGAACTCAGCGAGCGCAATCATTTGTGCCAGGCGATCGATGTTGCGCCTGTGAATGACAAAATTGAGACTAAGCGGAATTCCGGCCGCGCGGATTTTCGCGGCAGCATCCAACTTGCGCTGATGCGCGCGGGTGCCGGCGATTTCATCGGCAAGATCCGTGTTGTCCGATTGAAAACTTAGCTGGACTGAATCCAATCCCGCATCGCGCAAAGCGTACAAGCGATCGTCATCCAAGCCTATGCCGCTGGTGATGAGGTTGGTGTAAAGGCTTGCCTCGCGTGCTGCGCGAATCAGATCGGGCAGGTCGCGCCTGGCGAGTGGTTCGCCTCCCGAGAAACCAATTTGCAATATACCGAGGTCAGCTGCTTCACGAATTACGCGTTTCCATTCGTCGGTGGAAAGTTCGGCATGGCATGGAGGGGCGAGCTCTTGTGAGCCCATCTTCCCAGGTGTTACAGGAGTTCCACCCTTCAGATTTCCGTTACGCACAGTAATCGGATTGGAGCAGTACGGACAATGCAACGGGCACCGATAAGTAATCTCGGCGAGCAAAGCGTATGGACGCGGGATGGTCATATAAGATCACTGTACGAGGCATCCACGATGTGCGTTCTTCGAGCTTTCGTTTGCGGACATCGCGTATTTGTCTATCGCCTCTCCCTTGTCAAGGGAGAGGGAAGGGTGAGGGTTCCGCTTCGTAGTCATGCTGTGTTAAAAACCCCTCACCTTAGTCCTCTCCCCATCGAAAGGGGAGAGGTGAATTAGCGCTAAGCACATGCGGGATCGCGGTCCTGGCTTCAGACGTGCAGTCATGTGAGCTCAGCGAGCTCGATCAATTTGCGTCGTTGCAAATCCGCAAGAGTTTCCCGCACATCGGTGGCGAGCATTTCAAGATCGACATTATATTCTTCAGCCAACGCCTGGATGATTTCGCTCACTGTGCGTCCGTCGCAGCGGCTAAGAATTTCGTGAGCGGTCTCGTTTAATTCGAGCACGCCTTCCGGAAAAAGTAGAACGCTGTTTCCGGTTTTGGAATCAGTTTGCAACCGGACTCCGCGGGTAAGTGTTGGCTGGGCAGAGCTGGCGATCGTGGGAGTTTGCATCTAGAAAGGACCGTACGCGTGATGGATGGCATCGAGCATCGACCAAAGCAGATCGCATTTGAACTGGAGCGCGCGCACCGCCTCGCGCTGCAGTTCAGGCGTGTTGCAATGGTCCAGCGTCATCGCGAGCGCTTCATCGGAGTCGCGTCGTGCCTGGGTCACCCTGCGACGGAAGTAATCAAGGCCGCGCGGATCGATCCAGGAATAATATTTTTCGAAAGCCGCGAGGCGCGTTGCCATCAGATCGGGTGCGAAAAGTTCCGTGAGCGACGATGCAACTGCAATCGGCCACGGCTGATTACGAGCGAAATTCACATAAGCATCTACGGCGAAACGAACTCCAGGTTGCAGAAGTCGATCCTGCAGCAATTCGTCTCGCGATAAACCACATGCCTCGCCCAGGCGCAGCCACGCCTCAATGCCGCCTTCGTTTTCTGACGCGGTCTCTGTAGCGGGCGCTGTCGTGAGCGCATCCTGGGAGCGTTCTCCGCTGAGGACGATGGACTCTACAGCCCGCGGGATAACGCCATCGTGATCGAGAATACGATGAATCCATACCCTGCGTACTTCGCGCAATGGACAGTTGGAGAGAATCGCGGCGTCTTTAATTGGAATATTTTGCTGATAATAGAAGCGATTGGCCACCCAGCCGCGCAAGGCTTCCCGCGAAAGCCTGCCTTCGTTCATACCGACATGGAACGGATGTTTGTCGTGATAAGCGCGCGTACCAATCGCGCACAAGTTCTCCAGAAACGTTTCGCGGTCCCAGAGTTCCGTAGTCATATGACGATTTCCAATCCGTCGCGGGCGATTTCGATTCCCGACTGCTTTACATGGGCGCGTTCCCGGGAGCTGGGCATAAGAATCGGGTTTGTATTGTTTATGTGGGTGTAAATCTTCCTACGCGCAGGCGATTGATGCAAGAAATCGAGGCTCCCGTCGCTGATGGGCAGATGGTTCATCTGTCGCGCGCTGCGGGCGCCCTGTCGAATGGCGGCCAGTTCTCCGTCACTCCAGAATGTACCATCAAACAAAACAACGTCGGATTCGTGAACGGCATTCCGCAATTCGTCCGTTAGTTCAGCGACACTGGGCGCGAAAAGTGCAGTTTCGCCTGACGAGTCATCCCGAAATTGAAAGGCGATGCTCCGGGGCAGTTCAATCGCGCGAAATGCGACGGTGCCGCTCAGGGTTTGAAACTCAGGGATCGTCTTGCGCCATTCGATTCCGCAAAACCTCGCAAGGACGTCATCGAGCCAGCCGAGGGCGGCTCGCGTTTCGTCGGCTGCATAAACAACCAGCGGTATCTCCTGTTCCCGCAGGAGCAATAAACCCAGAGCATGATCGATGTCGCCATTTGTTAACAGAACGCCTGCAACTGGAGTGTTGCGTGGCGAATCACGGCGCGGCTGCAACCGCGGCATGTTTTCGATTTGGCGCGTTAAGTCAGGCGACGCGTTAATCAGGAACCAGCGGTGAAAACCCTCGGAGTCGCCAGTGATGGCGATGCTCGATTGCGTCTGCGGTGTGATCTTTCCGGCACGCGCAGCCGTGCAGTTCGCGCAGGCACAGTTCCATTGTGGCAGGCCGCCGCCGGCTGCGCTGCCAAGAATATGGATGCGGATCAACCCGGAGTTTTGGGAGTCAGATAATCACGTTCGATCAGACTGCGCCTGCGTAACAGGTGCACTCGAAAAAGATCGGAACGGTCTTCAGCATCGGCTTGACCCACTGCTTCTTTGTTCGTCTCATAACCTGGATCGTTCTCATAGGCGTGGAGGCCATATAGGTCAAATTATTTTTTGATAAAGCTGATGTCGCCGCTGCGTTCTACACGGGCGAGCCGAACTTGCGACAGGTCGTCAATGTTGCCGTTGAGACGCATGTCCTCCTCAAGATCATGAACTGAAACATGATTGCGTCGCATCATTTGGAAGTCACATTCACCATCGCGCACGATGATCTCGGGCTTGCCTTTGACCAGGATTCCGAACGCGTGGGAATAGTAGGCCATATGCGCAAAAAGGCGGTGAAGCAGGACTAAAACCACGCCTCCGCCAATTGTGGCAAAAAATGCGGCCGAACCATTGATTGCGCGTGAAAGTACCGAAGCAAGAATTACCAACAGAACCGCGTCGAACGGCGTCTTGTGTGCGAGCGAGCGTTTGTGCCCAAGTCGAACCATGGCCAATGTCGCAAGGAAGACGATGATTCCGCGCAGCGAGATTTGAACAAAGGTCAAGTTTCTCGGTTCCACGCTTAAGCCGAGCAAAGTTTCAAAAGAATTCCAGAATGCATTCATGGATATGATTGTATCGCCCCAAAAATCCTGGTCGAGCCCGTGCAGGGCCCTAGTACCGCTTGCGCGAGAAACCATCGCGTGGCATAAGACGACCGCTCGCCCTGTTTGAATCGGCAGAGCACATAAAATTTATGCCGACAGCTCCACCTCCTTCTCGCGACGTTGCACTGGAAACGCGCTTCTTTTTGGAGCGCTTTAAGAAAGAGATCATCACGGTGCTGATCGTAGCTCTGCTCGCTGTCATCGCCTTTGCTGGTTACCGTTATTATTCTGACCGACGTGCGGCAGCGGCAGCGGCTTCGTTGGCGGGCGCGAAGACTGCTCAGCAATATCAAGAGGTAATTGATCGCTACCCAAACAGCGCAGCGGGCGCTGATGCTTACCTGTTACTCGCTGAAGCGCTGCGAAGTGAAAAGAAATTTGCCGAGGCGAACACAATGCTTCAGGCTTTCATCGCGAAGTTTCCGCAACATGAGTTCGTGAGCACGGCGCGGATGGCGATGGCTGCCAATCTGGAGTCGATGGGAAAAGCTGATGAAGCGCTGGCGGCCTACCAACAGGTCGCAACGACTTATCCGAACAGTTACAACGCGCCGCTGGCTTTGCTGTCGCAGGTGTACATTCTAAAGGGAAAAAATAAGAGCGACGAAGCGCGTCGCATCTGCGAAACTATCCTCACGCAATATCGAACGAGCTTTTGGGCCGGCCAGGCCATGCAGGAACTGCGCTTGCTCAAACCGAGCAGCACGCCGGTCCCGGCCATGGCACCGGCCGCGACCGTTCCGCCATTCTTAGCGCCCCCGGCGCCAGCACCGGCCCCTCAAGCCGCGCCCTCGCCAAACAAGCCGTAACGGCTCCATACTCGTGCTTCCAGCAAAAGCGCGCAGGGCTTACGAATCTTACTGGGCCGACTTAAAGCGAATTTAGAATTGTAGCCACCGGCCTGTGGCCGGTCGACATCAGTGTTGGTCCATAGTAGGAAGACGGCCCACAGGGCCGTGGCTACAACGGGTGCGGTCTCATTAACAGCCTTAACGTTTCGAGAATTGGAAGCGTTTCCGCGCTCCGGGTTGGCCGGACTTCTTGCGCTCCTTCATGCGCGGATCCCGGCGGAGCAAACCTTCAGATTTCAGCGTGCTTCGGAAATTGACATTGACCTGAAGAAGAGCACGCGCGATCGCAAGCTGCGCAGCGCCAGCCTGTCCCATGATGCCGCCGCCGGTTGCGTTAATCGACAAATCGTAGGCATTAACTGCCTTGGCAGTTTGAAGCGGTTGCAGCACGACGTTCTGTAAAGGTACAGTCGGGAAATAATCTTCAAAGCTGCGGCCATTGATATCGATTTTTCCTGTACCCGGCGTCATCCGGATGCGCGCGACCGATGTCTTGCGGCGACCCGTGGCAACGAATTCCTCAGTTTCTGGCATAAGACTATTTTCTGGTGAGTTTAACGAGCTCGGGCTGTTGCGCCGCGTGCGGATGAGAATTACCGGAATAAACTTTTAACTTCCGATAAACATGCCGACCGAGCCGATTGTGTGGAATCATTCCGCGCACGGCGCGCTCGACTAGCAGTTCGGGATGCCGCGCGCGGCGTGCCCGGACATTCTCCGATTTGTGGCCGCCCACGTATCCTGAAAAACTCATGAAGGTTTTTTGTTCTTCTTTCTTTCCGGTGAGTCGCACTTTGTCCGCATTAATAACGATCACAAAGTCACCTGTATCGACGTGCGGCGTGAAGACGCTCTTTTGCTTACCGCGTAACAGATTGGCAGCCTTCACCGCTACTTTTCCCAGCACCTGGTTCCTGGCGTCGATCACCCACCATTTGCGTGGGACTTCGCTGGCTTTGGCAGAAAACGTTTTCATAGGGGCGGAAAAGGCGCGAAACCTACGGAACGCGCTGCGAGGTGTCAAATTTCCAGTCCAAATAATTAGCACTGGTTAGCCAAACCGGCTACTGGTTAATTGCGTCGTGTCAGTTTAGTTGTTCTGCTTTTCGCATGGCAAATTCCACCGAGACTTCTACAAAAACTGCGATCACGCCACGGCGCGACCAGGACTTTCCGGAGTGGTATCAGCAGGCGATCCGCGCTGCGGAGTTGGCTGAGCCCTCGGACGTACGCGGTTGCATGGTGATCCGCCCATGGGGTTACGGGATTTGGGAAAACATGCAACGTCAACTCGACGCCATGTTTCGCGCGACCGGACATCGCAACGCCTATTTCCCGCTTTTCATTCCACTAAGTTATTTCGCGAAGGAAGCGGAACATGTCGAAGGCTTCGCCAAAGAATGCGCCGTCGTAACCCACACCCGGTTGGAGGTGGACGCTGATGGAAAAATGAAACCGGCCAGTCCGTTGACAGAACCGCTCGTGGTTAGGCCTACTTCGGAAACGATCATCGGCGCCAGCTACGCAAGATGGGTGCAATCTTATCGCGATCTGCCGGTCCTCATCAATCAGTGGGCAAACGTCGTTCGTTGGGAGATGCGGCCGCGTTTGTTTTTGCGGACAACTGAATTTCTCTGGCAGGAGGGCCACACTGTTCACGAAACGGAAGCTGAGGCGCGGGCAGAGGCCAAATTGATTCTCGATCTTTACGAACGTTTTGTCCGCGATCATTTGGCCGTGCCCGTTTTCACTGGTGAAAAATCCGAGAGCGAACGTTTTCCCGGTGCGGTGCAGACTCTCGCAATCGAGGCAATGGTGCAGGACCGAAGGGCAATCCAGGCCGGCACATCGCATTTTCTCGGCCAAAACTTTGCGCGTGCAAGTGGCATCCAATTTCAAAATCGAGAAGGCAAACAAGAATTTGGATGGACCACGAGTTGGGGAATGACGACGCGGCTGATTGGCACATTAATCATGATGCACGGAGACGATGACGGGATCGTTTTGCCCCCGCGAATCGCGCCCACGCAGATCATCATCGTGCCCGTGGCGACAAGGGAGGAATCGCGCACCAGAATAATGGAGGCGTGCGACAGTCTCGCGCTGCAACTACGGGGAAAACGCTTTGGTGATGTTCCACTGGAAGTGGAGGTGGACAGGCGCGATATCGGTGGCGGCGTTAAAAATTGGGAGTGGATCAAGAAAGGCGTCCCGATCCGGATCGAAATTGGACCCCGCGATCTCGAGAAAAACGCGCTGGTTATCAGCCGTCGCGATCAGCCGATTAAAGCCAAAGAGTCGATGTCGCTTCAGGAATTCATCGCCGTAGCACCGGAAATCCTCACGTCCATTCAACAGAACCTCCTTGAGCGTGCAACGCAGTTCCGCGAGACAAACACGCGAGTAATCGAATCAAAAAAAGATTTCTACGATTTCTTTACGCCTAAAAACTCCGCAAAGCCGGAACTCCATGGCGGTTTTGCCCTCGCGCATTGGAACGGCTCTCGGGAAGTCGAAGAGCAAATCAAGAACGATCTCAAAGTCACCATTCGCGTTGTCCCGCTGGATGATTCCGAGCCTGGGAAATGTATTTTCACCGGCGAATCCAGTGCGCGACGCGTTGTTTGGGCGAAATCGTATTAAAATCCGGGGGAGCGCATTTTGACTTATGCGAGTTCTGGAAAGCGTGTAAGTTGACGCGGCGATCATCGTTCGTTTATTTCCGCGCTGCCGATGGAACTGACGCTGTACAGCCGCAAGTGGTGTTCGTGGTGCATCGACGCGAAGGATTATCTCAAGGAGAAGGGATATCGTTTCCAGGAAATTGATGTTGGTAAAGACCGCCAGGCATACGAAGACATGAAAAAGCTTTCCGCTCAGACTTATGTGCCCACGTTCGTGGCGGGTGATAAAGTTTTGGCCAATTTCGATACCAATCAGCTCGAGAAATTTCTCGCAGAGCACCAGATCAGTCCGCAGAAAACCAGTTCCTGATGCTTTTTGGCTTCTTCCTTACCTTTGGCGTAGCCGTGCTCAGCGCGGGCTTGCGCAGTTTTCAAAACTCCTATGCGCAAAAGGCCGGTGCGCTCGGGATACTCGCTGCCACTTTTCTCGGCGTTTATTTTATCACCGACAGCTGGATATGGGGTTTTGTCGGCGCAATGAGCTGGCTCTTTCTGCCGTGGCTGGAAATTCTCACTCGGATTCGCGCACTGCGGCTTCCGAAGGAAAAACGGCTTCGCCCGAAAAGCCCGCCGCCTTCGGACACATTTCCAGCGCTAAGCGAAATCACTCGCGAGATCGAGGACGAAGGGTTTGTCCACGTAGGAGACGCGGGATGGGATTGGGAAGATTATCGGCAATTTTTCCGATTGTTTTATAGAGAGGAAGATCGAGCCCAGGCTGCGATCTGCCTGAACGAACAGCGTGATTTCTCGTTTTATTATCTGCGCATTTCATCGCGCGCCAAAGGCGCCACTGTTTGGACGACGTGGAATTATCCGCTCTCCTATGGGCTGAAGCTAACTCCCCTGTTCCGGATTAATCGACAGCGTCCTGACAGGTCATTCTGGCAGCTCTATCAAAGCCATCGCGAATTTCTCCGGCGAAACGGCGTGAATCCAGCCGCAATCGACCCGCTCGACGAGGAACAGATTCAAACGGAAATGGAGAACGATCTGCGCGACCAGATCGCGCACAACATTCATAAGGGCGTTCTCAAACAAACGGCAGCAGGCGACGTAAAATATTCCTGGCGCGGGATGATCTATCTTTGGTGCCAGTTTCTGGTCGACCTGGTGCGGCTATAAGCCTCACCTGCCGGCGTAGCCAGGGATCTCGCGGCCGGAGCCTCGAACACTCTCCCAAGCGGTCATAATGTCATTCTGAGCGAAGCGAAGAATCTCGGATCAGTTGGAGAGCGCCCCAACAGAATCAGGCCAGAGACGTTTCGCTTCGCTCAACATGACACTGCTATTCGAAGATGACGACGCCATCCCTCTTACCTGTTCATTTGAACTTGTCTTCGCGCCAGTTCGGACGATCATCATTAAACATGCTGACCGACCGGCAAAGGAGAGTTCTCGACTTCATCCAGCGCGAGCAACGCGAGAAAGGGGTCACGCCAAGCACGCGTGAAATCCAAAATCATTTCGGGTTCGCCAGCCAGACATCGGTAATGCAGTACATTGCCGCGCTGGAGCGAAAGGGTTTTCTCGATCGGCCTGCGCGCAAAGCCCGAGCGTTAATCACTCCAGCCATGAAGGTCCGGATTACCGATATTCCGATCTACGGGCAGATTCCTGCGGGTATGTCGGCGCTGACCGAGCAGACTATCGAAGGCCACGTATCGCTCGATGCTCGCTCAGCCAATGTGCAAAAAAATCGGGGCACCTTTGCTTTGCGCGTCCGCGGCGACTCAATGATCGGCGCGCACATCGTTGATGGGGACATTGTGATTTTGGAAGAGGCCAAAGACGTGCATGACGGCGACATTGTTGCCGCGTTGATCGACGGCGAGACGACGTTGAAACGTTATGTCGTCGAGCACGGCCGATCCTATCTCAAAGCAGAAAACCCGCGCTATCCAAATCTCGTTCCGGCCCGCGAACTGAAAATTCAAGGCGTGATGGTGTCGCTGGTTCGTAAGCAAGAGCGCAGGAAACGGCCCTGATAAAGAAGAGTTGAAACGGGAGAAGGCGGGCAATTTCTCGAATATTGCTTTATTGCTATATTGCTTTACGGTACAAGCACGCAAACATGAAGACGACGGTCGACTTACCAGAGTCCCTGCTGAGGCAGGCAAAGCACAAGGCCTTGCAAAATAACACTAGCTTGCGAGCCCTGATGATTTCTGGCTTAAAGAAGGAGCTCGCTTCACCGATGAAGACTGTGGGCGATCCCATCGAACAGATTCGAAATGCCGGGAAGGAGCTATGGCGTGGCATCAAGGCGGATCGTTACGTCCACGAATTGCGCAAGAACTGGAAATAATGCGCGTTTTTTGGGACACGAATCTGTTCGTGTATTTATGGGAAGGATCGGTCCGTACCCGCCAGGTGGAAGCGCTGATAAACTGGCAACACCAGCATGAAGCCGAACTGGTCACATCAACTTTAACTATCGGCGAGCTATTGGTTCATCCCCTGCGGCAAAACCGTGAAGACCTGGCTGATCGCTATCTGGCAAGCTTTTCGCAACTGCAAGTGGTCGCATTCGACGAGTCTGCTGCATATGCGTTTGCACAACTCCGTGCGCAATACGGGCGACTCGCTCCGCCGGATGCAATTCAGCTCGGATGCGCCTCGGTAGCTGCGGTGGATCTTTTTATCACAAACGACCGGCGCTTGGCCCGATATTCTGTGCCGCGAGTTAGCGCCATTCGTGCGCTGGGAGATGTAGAGATCGGCAGGATATAGTTCAAAAGTCCGAATCCCGAGGAGACAGCGATCCAGTGTAAATGTTCGCTTGAACATATAACTAGTTGCTGCCATTTTCTGCAATTGCTATGAGCGGCAAGATTATTGATCTGCGCAACCTTCTTGCGATTCGTTTCCCGCAGCCGTCCCTGTTGGTGGGAACCAGTTTAGTCACCGGTTTAGCTTCCATCGATCAGCCTATTGGCGGTGGTTTGCCGAAAGGGGCGCTCGCTGAATTAATCAGCCCGCGAGGAAGTGCGGGGAGTGCATCGCTCATTCACACCTTCATCCATGGTGCATATCGCGATAAGTATTTCGTGGCGCTGATCGATGGACGCGATTCGTTCGATCCATGTGGACTGACCAATTCCATTCTGCGTCAGCTGCTTTGGGTGCGCTGCACTAAAGCCCTTGAAGCAGTTAAAGCAGCGGATCTGCTCTTAAGAGATGGCAACTTTCCCCTGGTGATTGTTGATCTGATTCTCAATTCGCCGGAAGAACTGCGGAAAATTCCGCAAACCACCTGGTATCGCTTGCAACGACTGGTCGAATCGGTGCCCACAGCATGTCTGGTTCTCACCCGATATGAAATGGTCAGCAGCGCGCAACTGAAGCTTGTTCTCGAAAATTCCTGGAATCTGGAAACTTTGGAAAAGCAGGAGGCGATTTCTCAACTGCAGATTATTGTAAAACGATCGCATCTCAAATCAGTGGTCCCGCCTTCAGTCGCCGCGGCGACCTACTGCGTGGCAAGTAATGGTCAGTGATGAATTAAATCGATGTTTGCCACGATCTATTTGCCGAACTTTTATTTGCAGGCCGCTATGCGGCATCAGCCCGGACTTTGCGCAAAACCGGTAGCCTTAATCGAAGAACAGGAAAAGAAACCTGTTATCGTTCAGTTAAACGAAGTCGCGGAAAAGGCGGGGATCTATAAAGGAATGACTCCAAGCCAGGCTTTGGCGAGATCTTTACAGGTCGTGATCAAAGTGCGGGCCCGCAGTCAGGAAAAATCAATCCAGGAAATCTTGCTTCATTACGCGTTTACGCTCAGCCCATTTGTTGAAGCAACCGCACCGGGCATTTGCACAGTTCAATTTACAACGTGGAATCGGCATCCCTTGGCGCGCCGGAGCCTTTCAGCGAAGGCGGCTGCCGATAATCGATTGGCTCGCCACGGCGAGTCCGTCCTGTGGCGGACTGGAAGCCAGTCTCACGACAACGTCTTGCGTGCTATCGAGCAATTAGCCGAATGTGAGATCTCGGCTCAAGCGGGGATTGCTCCTACGCCAGACACCAGTTTTCTTGCAGCGCACCTTGCAGAGCCGATTTTGCAGATCGAGAATGCAAAAGAATTTCTTGCTCCTTTGCCGATAGAAACACTCGCCATGATCGGCGCAACATAAATTGGAGGGCCAGCCATGCCACGCCGGAGGCTCACAGGCGTTCGCCTCTCCAAAAATTTAGAATAGTCATTCGCTTATTCGATCAGCGGTTTTTCTTCGGTTTCCTGATCGTTTCGGTTTGCTTTACCATGAACGATTTCACGCGCGCATACTCCTTTTGAACGCCATTGGCGAAATCGTGTGGCCCGTACTCGAACAGCACAACGAAACAAAAAGTTAGAACGATGAACAGAACCAACCAAAAAAGGCCGCGCAGGAGCGCCATGCAAAGAGGCTAACGCGTGCGGACACGGCGATCAATACCGCCCCACGGGACGACAACCTCTTGAATGGCATGGCGAAACTGCCAAGCTATTTGGCCATGCGCGTGCCGCTGCTCGATCTTAGTGAACAATATTGTGCCCTGGGCGATTCAATTCGCGAGGCGATTAACGACGTTCTGGGGAGCGGCCGTTTCATTCTTGGCCCGAAAGTCGATGCGTTCGAGAAGGCGATGTGCGCATATTATAATACGCCCGATTGGTGTTTCGTCTGGAACCGATGCTTTGCTGGCCATTTTGATGGCGCTTGGAATCGGACGCGGCGATGCCGTTATCACGACGCCCTACACATTTTTCGCTACTGCTGGATGCATTGCCCGGGTGGGGGCGCGACCACTTTTTGCCGACATAGATCGAGAGACATGCAACATCCGGCCATCCGCGATTCAGGAATGTATCGAGAAAACTTGCCAGCCCGACGCGAGTGGCGCATGGAAAACAAAGAACGGAGAAAAACTCCGCGCAATGATTCCGGTTCATCTGTTTGGTTTGTGCTGCGAGATGGAAGCGCTCCATAAGATTGCGGAGCGTTACCGTCTTGTTTTGATCGAAGACGCGGCCCAGGCGATTGGTGCAGAATTTCCATTTCCTGAGAGAACCGCGAAAGCTGGAACGATGGGCGACGCTGGGTTGTTTAGCTTTTATCCTTCAAAAAATATTGGAGCTGCTGGCGATGCAGGCATGGTCGTTTGCCAGGATGACGAGCTGGCGCAAAAGCTACGGACTTTCAGAGAACACGGCATGGAGCCGCGCTACTTTCACCATTTCATCGGAGGAAATTTTCGCCTGGACGAAATCCAGGCTGCAGTACTCGCGGTGAAGCTTCCACATCTGGAAACATGGGCGGCCGCGCGCCGCGCTGCGGCGGATTTCTACGGAGCCGAACTGGCGCGCGCAAGGTTGACTGAAAAGATCGCTGTTCCCGCCGAACCCTACCGTGAACGTGGCCTAACAAATCATCACGTTTACCATCAATATGTCATCCGCACACCGATGCGCGATGCTTTGCGTGAGCACCTGAGTAAACGCGAAATCGACACAGCGATTTACTATCCGCTCGGCCTCCATGAGCAGAAATGCTTTGCCTATCTCGGCTATAAAAAAGGTGATTTTCCCGAGACCGAACGTGCCGCTCGCGAAACGCTCGCGCTACCTATTTATCCCGAGATTTCTCGCGATGCGCAGCGGTATGTGGTCAGCGCGATTGCCGAATTCTTCAGCTGAAGTCACGAGAATTGGCCAAACTACTTGCGAGCCGCAGAGTGCGAGCTATATCAACGCGGAAAGCTTTCGTGGTACTAACGGGTAGGTACCGAAGTGGCCAAACGGGGCAGACTGTAAATCTGCTGGCTTTACGCCTTCGCTGGTTCGAATCCAGCCCTGCCCAAACTGTCGTCCAAACGTCGATGCAATTTAGCCGACTCTCTACGTCGCAGCATCTTGAACGCAATCGTCTCCGAGCGCGGGTAACACCCGCCACGGTGGCCAAGCTTTGCCGGGCCTAAAAGCAGCCGAATTCCTAGTAGCCTCTTCGCTGGCCGCCTTCGCGTCGTCCGCCATATCCGCCACCACCACCGCCGTAGCCGCCGCGTCCGCCACCGCCGGGTGGCCGCGGTTCCCGCGGGCGAGCCTCATTCACGGTCAACGCCCGGCCTTCAACGGTTTGGCCATTGAGTTTCGAGATGGCGTTTTGAGCGTCCTCTTCGGAACCCATGGTGACAAACGCAAAGCCACGCGATTTGCCGGTGAATTTGTCTTGCATGAGAGAAACTTCCTGCACAGTACCGGCCTGTGAGAAAAGTTCCTGAAGTTCGTTTTCCGTCGTGTTGAAGGAAAGATTGCCTACGTATAGTTTAGTTCCCATTGAGTTTATTCTGGAAAAGGCTGCCAGGTCACTGTTCCCGCTTATCGGATTTCAAATCGCCACTGAATAAACTCAACTGACAATCCACCAACTTCCAGGCTTCCATTTCCGTCTTCGGCTCACTTGTAAAATGCTTCCCTTAGGAAAGCAATAGAAAATAGCGTAACAATTTTTGCCTCTTCATGGCCCAATTAAGTAGTACGACCAGAGAAAAAAACCCTGAGCGGGTAGCGGTTGTGGCCGCAGGAGTGGTGAGTCCGTTGGGGTTTGGACTGGCGGAAACGCTCAATTCGTTACGGAGAGCAAAAGACTGCATCACCAGTGTAACCCGATTTTCGGTAGCTGACTGTCGCTGCAAAACCGCGGGTCAAATATCCGATGAGCGCCTGCTTGCTGGCCTGAATAAAAAGCCGCGTGCCAAACGCTTGCATCGGGCGTCGCACATGATGATTCACGCGCTAAGAGAAGCGTTGATACAGGTGCCTCAGTTTGAGCCTGAGTTAACGATAATCGGAACGACAAGCGGCGGCATGTCTTATGGGGAACAATACTACCGATCGCTGTGTCGATCAGGAAATCTGCGACACGCCGCGACGTGGATCGCTAATTATCCGGCGCAAAAGCCGGTAATCGATGCGCAGGAGGAGGTTCTGGGGGCTTCTGTACCATGTCAGGTGATCGCGAACGCCTGTGCCTCTGGCACGAATGCCATTGGCCATGGATTCGAATGCGTGCGGTCAGGTCGCTACCAGCGCGTCTTGACGGGAGGCTATGACGCTCTTTCGGAACTGGTTTTCACGGGCTTCGATTCACTTCAAGCCTCGACGCCGGAAAAATGCCGCCCGTTTGATCGACATCGCGCCGGCATGGTGCTGGGAGAAGGTGCTGCCATTCTTGCGTTGGAAAATCTTGAGCTCGCTCGAAAGCGGGGCGCGCCGGTCCTCGCAGAAATTGTCGGCTACGGAATCTCTACAGATAATTTTCACATCACGCAGCCGGATCCGTCCGGTGTTGGACCGCAACAAGCGATGGAATGGGCTCTTCAGAGCGCGGAGATTTCTGCAGATCAAGTCGATTACATCAACGCACACGGAACTGCAACGATATTTAATGATGCAGCTGAAGGGAAGGCCATCAGCCAGTTGTTTAATGGCGTGCCCGTGAGTTCGACCAAGAGCATGATGGGCCATTCGTTAGGTGCCGCGGGCGCAATCGAAGCCGTCATCTCTTTGCTGTCGCTCCGCCATCAATTTCTTCCTCCCAACATTAATTTTGACGCTTTGGATGACTGCCTCGACCTAAATGTTGTAGCGAACGAATCGCGACCGGCTGTGGTACGTATGGCGCTTTCGAATTCTTTTGGCTTTGGCGGGACGAATGCTTCGATTCTGATGCGTAGAGTGGAAGCATGAGCCTGGCGATCGCCGGAATGGGGTGGGTGACCCCTCTTGGAAATGGCGTCGACGCGGTATGGGAACGTCTGCTTCGCGGCGATGAGGCGTCCGCAACACCAATTTCTGAGCAGTTTGCCGATCGGTCCTACAGCGTTTTCCGCGTACCTGAATCGGCGGTGACTGGCTTGGCGCATCCACGCCTTCGTCGGGCCAGTGTGATTTCGCGATTTGCTGCAACCGCCGGCTTGGAGGCTTTGCAGGCTGCCGCGGTAAAGGTGGATTCGCAGAATGCAGAACGAATTGCGCTAATCTTCGCGATCTCCAACGGAGGTGTGATTTATACCAAGCGCTTCTACCGCGATGTTGTTGAGACCGGCGCGCAGGCGGCCAGTCCTCTCTTGTTTCCGGAAACGGTATTTAATGCCCCGGCGAGCCATCTCGGGGCAATTCTCGGTGTTACCGGGACAACTTACACTGTCGTCGGCGACGGGGCCGTGGGCCTCCTGGCGATAAAAATGGCAGAAGACGTGATGACGGATAAGTCGCTTGATTATTGCCTGGTCGTCGGCACCGAAGAAATCGATTGGCTTTTATGCGACGCGTATTGGCGATGGCGTTTGCTTCGTTCTGCGCCTCCAATGGAGCCATTCGGCAAACAAAAACGGGGAATGATTTTAAGTGAAGGCGCGGGAGCAGTCGTGCTCGCACCAGAAGGGCCGATTACGATCGAGCGCGCTCATCCAGGGGGCTGTTACGGGAAGCGAGCGGAAGCAGAAGAAATTCTGAAGCGAATACTGCGTGATCTCAGCCAAGTCGAAGTCGACTTTGTGATCTCGAGCGCCAACGGCACGTTCATCGATCAGGCAGAGCAGGGAGCGTTGCAGCAGGTGATCCCAGACGTCGTTACTTACACGGCAAAGCCAGCGCTAGGCGAAAGCGTAGGCGCCTCGGGCCTGTGGCAAGTCATTTTGGGAGCCCAAGCTCTGCGGCATGGGGAGCTTCCACCAGTGCTTCACGCCGACTTGGCTATTTCATTGCGGCTTGCGCGTTCACGCATGACTGTGGCGGGCGCGCGCCGAGCAATCATCTTAAACTCTGGAGTCAATCAGCAAGTAGCAGGCTTGCGACTCGCGCTTCGCTGACGTTGCGTAACAAAAATCTGTCGTTCGGGTCCAGCGTGGGTGGAATTGAGTTCAACGGAGCGGAACCAGTCTCCAAGTAAATTTTTCATCCGCAATTTCAAGCCATGCCGCGCTCGGCGGAGAGCCGCGGTTTGGTCGCGTCACGCATCCGGGATTTAAAAACAAAACATTCCCGTGTTTTTCATGTCGCGGAACGTGCGTGTGTCCGTGCAACACGACATTAACGTCGTTAGGTGAATGATCAGGCGGCACGTGTTGTAGGCGAAACTTCAATCCCCCTCGCACAAGATCGACAACCAATGGCCATTCGTAATTGCTGTCGCAATTCCCTCGCACGACGGTGACTCGAGGCCCAATCGCGCGGAGCTCCTCGAGAATGGTCTCCATGCAAACATCGCCAAGATGCCAGATTTCATCAGCATCCTTGGCGATTTCTCTGACCCTTTCCGGGAAGCGGTTGTGCGTATCGGCGAGAACGAAAATGCGCAGCGCTTCGCCCTTCGCTTCAAGGCGTCCCACAAGTTACATTGCCCACGATGGCGTACGTCGCGGCCGGATGACCGTTGTCCCGCTGGCCTTTAACGAATGTGTGGTCTACCAGCAGCGTAGAGCGCTCCAGGAACTGAGTCTGCGGCGTGTCGCCTGTGAACGTCCTTCCGTTAACAGCTCCGAGCAGATCACCGGGCTGCGGGCTGCCAACTACGGATTTCGGGACTATAAGTGTAATCGTTCCATCAGCGTTAAAGCCGCTTCCGGGCAAGGGCCCGATGGGAGTTTCTGTCGGAACACCAATAACCAGACCGACAACCTGAGTAGCGATAGTCCCATATTCAAAGGTAGCTGTTCCGTTTTGGTCCGTCCTCATGCCGACATAGAACTGCTCGGCTGCCGGATCGTACGATTGAGCAGCATACGAATTCCAAACCACTCTCCACCTGCTGTTGGGCGGTACGCTCGCCAGATTAGTGGCCTTCATCTTAAACATAAGGTTGTTCGTCCCCGGAGGCTCGCCTACAGCAACCCAGTCGATAGCGAGCGAAGGAGGCGCTTGCCCGTGCAGTTGTTGTTCCGGATGGCCAGGCGGTGTTTTCTGAACAATCAAGCCAGTACAGGTATCGCCGACGTATGGCGCGGCGACTTCATTATTTCCGCATGACGTGCCGGTGCCGTTTACTGCCAGCACTTTGTAGTAATATGTCTTGGTGGGGTCGGTAGCAGTCGTGTCGTTATAGGTTGTCTGATTTCCCGAAACCGTGGTCAGCTGAGTTTCAGCGCCGCTAGCTGTGCCTCTCATAATGCGATAGCGCGTGATCGTTGAATTCCCCGTGTCGGCCTCCGACCAGGCGAGATGAACCACCGAGTTGACTCGCTGCACCGTCACCAGCGGCATGCCGGCCGCTGATCTCGCGTGCAGCGGATTCGGCGGATCGAAATTAGCAATGAGCCGGCGTCCACTTGATTGCCGCGCGATCACGCCTCTAGCCGTGTAGGCATTCCCTTTAGCTGTAATGGCTGCCTGAGCACAGGCCCCGTCGGTACACCCATCAACATAACCGACCTGCACACGTCCCTGCTTATCGACGGTCATATCAAAGAAGTCGAGCAGATTGCGGCAAATATCGGCGCCACCATGCATCCAGATACAACCGCGCTGCATGGGATCCTTCGGGGTTACGTCGGTGGTGGTCCAATGAAGTCCTCCATCGAAGGTACTTGCAACGTAAAGATGCCAGATACCATTGAAGGTGTTCGCCGACTCATCGCCCGTTGTCGTCGAACCGTAGAACGCGACTGCCGCGCGGCCAACATCAGCTGCGACTGCCGCGGGGAAAGCAATGTTCTTCAGACCATAAACCGCACCTACGTCATAGATGTTCTGCCACGTCTGGCCACGGTCCGTGGAGGTCGCCACGACTGCGTTCGAACCGCCGGTGGCGGTGCCAGCTACGGTGCTACTGGACATTGCAAAGTAGACCCGGCCGTTATTGTCGATTGCTACCGCTGGATCCTGAAGATTCGCGTTAGCGCGCGTCTGGCTGCTTGCGTTTTGGACGGGACGTATGCTCCACGTTAACCCATTGTCTTCTGAAACGACGACCGCGCCCGTACCGCTACAGCTGTTGTTGGGAAGATAAACCGTTCCGTCCGGCGCGACTTTCACGTGGCCATGCAATCCACCGCATTGCGTCGTGTAGGTCGGCACCGGCGGGCCATAGGTTGCGCCTCCGTCATCGCTGCGCAAACAAAACGCCGTGACCAAGTCTTGCGAGCAATAATAAACAGCGTTCGAGTATGGGCCGTGTGGCGGAGCAGGCGCGTGATACGGTCCGCCGCCGATCGTCTCATGATCAATGCCTGACCCCAGCGGGCCAGAACTGGGTGACCAGCCTGCATAGCTGGGCTGGCCCAATTGATCGAGACCGTCGGTGTCTGTGAACGAAACCTTGCAGGTAGGCGAGGTCAGCGTCAGCTCTCCTGCGAACACGCGGCCAGTCTGACGATCGGTGAACCCGATGGGATCGGAATCAACAAACTGCGATGTCGGCGCGGGACTGTTATACCAAGTCGCACTCTGGCCGTTTGCGGGGCAGCTATCGTCGAACTTGATGAAGAGCGTTTGGAGATCTGATTGGAAATTCGTTACGCCACTAGCTGAGTT
>Ga0209058_1000201_pt1 | contig 48067 bp, 36 predicted proteins | sample GraSoiAngelo_147_FD_185904 | JGI IMG/M metagenome (GOLD analysis project Ga0209058, IMG submission 185904) | Grasslands soil microbial communities from the Angelo Coastal Reserve, California, USA - 14_1009_05_40cm (SPAdes) (version 2) | ecosystem: Environmental > Terrestrial > Soil > Grasslands ... | reverse complement strand
AAGCTCAGGTAGAGCTTCGGCTCGACCGCTTTGGACCCCATCAAGTGCGCTACCTCCTGCTGTGACGTGAGCGAGAACTGAGGTCGTCGATATTGTCGCCGCTCCCTTCGAGTTCGGCAACAGGCCCTCTGTCGCCGCCACCATCGGATGGTGCACGAGGGTGGATGGCAGCTGATCAAAACTCATGATCAACAGATCGTCACGATCGCGCCGACCATCACCTTCGGGGAAATCCTCCCCATTCATGGGGAGGTGCCGCCGTAGGCGGCGGAGGGGCGGGCCGGACTAGGTTCTTCGTCCGCCCACTGCGTTCCTGCGGCTCGCCGCGACTCGGGTGTTCTATATCCATGTGGAGCGTCGCCGGATCGCCATCATCGTCAGCCCCTGGTACCCAGTTCCTCCTAGCGGTTACGGCGGGATCGAGCTCATGGCCTACAACCTCGGGCGCGAGCTGGCGAATCGCGGCCACCAGGTCACGATCCTCGGCGGGCAAGGATCACGGGGACCGTTCGAATCGCTCGCTCTCGCGCCGGAGAGCTGGACGCCGCAGCTGGGCACGATCGATGAGCTGCCCCGTCAAAACCTGTTCCTCTACCGGGCGTACGAGACTGTCCGCAGGCGCGCGTTCGATATCATCCACGACAACTCCGGCCTGACGGGTATCCTGATCGCCGCGCAGGCACGACTGCAGGCACCCGTCGTCGCGACCCTGCATGGCGCGCTAAGGGAATCCGAGGGCGACTTCTTGCGGACGGTTGCTCGGCAGGTGCATCTCGTTGCGATCAGCCGGGCCCAACAGGCGATGGTCACTGGTGTCGAGTGGCGCGGTGTCGTGCACAACGCCATCGATCCCGCGGAGTACTCACCGGTCACCAAACCAGAAGAAAAAGAGAACTACCTCGTCTCACTGGCGCGCATCAACCCGGACAAAGGCCAGCATGTCGCGATCGAGGTGGCCAAGCGCCTGAACGTGCCGCTCGTGCTCGCCGGCAAGGTCGACGCGACGGAACAGCGCTACTTCGAGGAGAAGATCAAGCCGAATCTCAACCGCCAGGTCACATGGCGCGAGAACGTGCAAGGCCAGGAGAAGGCCAAGCTGCTGGCTCACGCCAAAGCGTTGCTGTTTCCGATCCAGTGGGAGGAGCCGTTCGGCATGGCGATGGTGGAGGCGATGGTGAGCGGCACACCTGTGATCGCGTCTCCGCGTGGCGCCGCGCCGGAGATTGTGGAACCTGGAGTCACGGGCTTCCTGGCCCGGGACGCCGACGAGATGGTGGCCGCATACGAGCGCTTGAAGGAGATCGACCTCGCGCGCTGCGCCGAGGTGGCGGCCAAGCGATTCGGTCCGGCCAGGATGGCGGACGGCTACGAGAGCATCTACGAGCGCGCGATCGAGCAGTCGCGGTACAGCGAGCAGCCGCTCAGCTGACGCGCACCCCGGCGGATTCGAATACCGGCCGGCTGCCCAGCGGGTAGTCCGTCCACTCCTTGCGCGCCAGCAGCTCAGAAGCCATCGCCTCGAGCTCGCGCACCCGCTGGTTGGCGCGAATCGCCTCGCGGATCGACAGGATGCCGACCGCGGGGTGGCGCTTCTCGATGACGTGACGAAGCATGTTGAGGTGCGCGTTGTCGGGCACTCCAGGCTCGCGGATCCTCCGCACGGCGGCGCGCACGGTCGCCTGCGTGCCGTCGATGGCCTCCCCCTTGCCGAAGTCGAACTTGTAGCTGGGGCTGCGTCCGGCCACGCGCTTCTCGCCGCTGAGCTTGATCCATTTCGCGTTCTCCGCACCCTTGCCGACGTCGGCGACAAGCCGCACCGACCGGCCGTGATATTCGAAGGTGGCGTTCATGCGCGCGTAGCTCTCGCGTTGCCCCACCAGTCCTTCGTGGCGGCCGATGAGGAGGGGAGATGTCGCGTCGAGCTTGATCCGGTCGATCGGCGTCAGCAGCGAGATGATCGCGAAGGCGTGGGGGATCAGGTCGGCGATGACGCCGATGTCCGCCGCAGCGCCGGTCAGCGGCTGTTCCTCGAGGATCTCGATCCGTATCTCCTCGACGCTGTCGAGGAAGTTCCGCAGCGTGCGCTCCTCGGTGAGCAGCATCGCGAGCAGCCGAACCTCGAGCTTGAAGTAGTAATGGTCGGCGGCCACGATCTCGACGCCTCCTGGCGCCGTGTCCAGAAACTTGCGGTAGTCGTCCGGCGGTGCGCCGAGTGGCTTCTCGATCAGGACCACGTCGCTCAGGTCGTAGTAGCGCGCCAGAGTCGGCAGGTGGGTGGCCGCCGGCGTGGCGATGTAAGTGATCACGTACGAGCTCGACTCCAGCTCGCGCTCCAGCTGGTCGCGCGCGGGGGAGCCGTGGCTGTCCCAGTAGAACGTGTCGCCGTGGGTGCGCACCTCCTCCTCTTTCACGCCGAGGCGGTCGCGCGATCCAGGCGAGTCCTGCTCAACCACGTGTGTGCGGAAGTTGAAGAACTGCTTGAGCGTGAGCAGGTGCTGGTACGCCTTCTGGCCCCACTGGCCGAAGCCGATCAGGACGAAGTCCTTCTGCAGGTGTCGCTCCTCTTCGGCCAGCGCGTGCAACCGCGCGTTCTTGATCGCCACAGCCGCCTGCACCGCCAGCGCCTGCGCGCGCTGCACCTCTTCAGGCGTGAAGCGGCGATGGCGGGTGCGTTCCGCCAGAATCGCCGCGCCGATCGCCTGCTCGTCGGCGATGAGGGGGAGCGCCATCAACGACTTCACGCCAAACGTGCGCACGTAGTTGGGATCGACCTGGGAGCTGGTGGAGGTGTCGTCGACCACGATCGGCTGCTCCCGGTCCAGCACATCGAACAGGAATGTCGTTTCCGACCGTTCCGCATGCTCCCGGTGCCAGAGGTCCTGGAGGTCCGAGGCTGCGGCGCCGTACCAGCCTTCGTGGTCCTCTTCATAGAGCGCGATCTGGCACAGCGAGGCGTCGACCAGACGGGCCAGGTTCTGGGCGACGAGCGTCAGCGTCTGCTCGAGGTCGATCGAGCTGGCGATCGCCTTGCTGACGTCGGCGACAAGCTCGAGCTGCTCGGCGTGGCGCTGCGCATCTTCGTACAGGCGCGCCGTCTCGACGGCGACCGCGAGCTGTCCGGCGGCCGCGCGGAGTGCTTCGACCTGGCCCCAGTCCGGGCGGCGCTGGTCCGAACGGTGATAACCGACCTCGAGCACGCCCGTCGCCCGCCGCGTGGCGTCGCTCCCGAATGGCACGAAGACGCGGATGAGGTCCTTGTGCCCGCCTCGATCGAAGACCTCGCCCGCGAGCGTGAATGGCGCCGGCTCCTCGCCTCGAGCGCGCTCTTTCTCGCCGATCAGGGACGCGAGCACGTTGCCCAGCACCATGCCGTTCGTGTAGACGACCGGCACCTCAGTCCAGGTCGACTGCACGGGCACGCCGCCCGAGATCACGTCCCCGTGATCGCCCGCGGGCAGCGGCCCGACGATGACGGTCTGCCAGGTGCGCGCTACGTAGACGAGGACGTCGCTCTCGGCGAGCAGGCGGTCCTCCTCCAGAGCCCATCGCGGGACTTTCTTGCCGGCGTGGGGTGCTGTTCCCTCGATCGACGCCGCGGTGGCGGCGCCGGCCGCCATGCGCACCACGGTGGCGTCGTCCTCCCGTTGGTCGAGCAGATAGACGGTGGCGAAGTTGAAGTCGAACTCCGGGACTTCGGAATCGGTGAGGTGGCCGACCACCGCGTCGATGACCTCGTGGCGGCTCGCGCCAGGCTTCAGCATCGCGGCAGTCATGTCGCCCAGCGCGCTGAGCAGCCTGTTGCTGTTCTCCAGCTCGGCGATCAAGCGCTGTGACGCGAGCGCGCTTCCGATCAGCTGGGCTCCCGCCTTGAGCATCTCGTCGGTGGCATGCGCGCGCCTGACGGTGGCAAGACTGTCGCGGCTCACGACGATCAGGTAGCCGTGAGGCTCGTCGGGCTGGCCGAGCGCGTACGTGGCGACGGGATGTAGGTCGGATTCGGCCGTGGTCTCGCCGACTGTCTTGCTGAGGGCTGCCTCCCACGCGGTCGATGGGTCGCCCCGCTCGACGCGCGTCGGTGCAGCCACCCGGAGGTGCGCGGTGACCAGCTCGAGGTGCGAGCGCTGGTGGCCGAACTGGTAGATCGCAGCGCCGTCGAGGTTGCTCGCCATCAGCAGGTCGGCGAGCGCAATCGACAGCAGTCGACGCAGCTCCTTGGCGTCGGTGCGGGCGTCGCCGACCGGCGTCGTGAGGAGCGACGTAAGGCGCGACAAGCCCTCGAGCGCCGTGCGCTCGGCGCCCTCGAGCGCGCTCTGGATGAGCGCCGCCGCGGTCCCGGCCCGGCGCTCGAGCTCGCGCAGCTTGTTGTCGTCCGGCGCGCGCTCCTTGCTTCGGTAGTTCAGGTAGACCAGGCCGAGGAACCTCTCGCCGGCAAGCAGGGGCAGCCCGATCGTCGACTGCACCTGGTAACGGCGGATGAACGTCGAATCGATCTCCGCCGGCGCGTCTCGGGCCACGAGCCGCTGCCGGGTGACGGTCAGCCAGACCGTCGAGCCGTACTGGTGGACCCCCAGCTCGTCAGGCGCCTTGCCCTGCCTCTCGTCGTTCAGGTATCGGGCCAGCTGCTCGCGCATGTCGGTCAGCGAGTCGAGCAGGCTCTCCTGTGGCTGGCCGGTCGCGAACGGGGCGTAGTAGGTGTGGGTCGACTCGTCATAAAGGAAGACGGACACGATCTCCGCCCCCGAGGCGTGCTGGAAGTCGGCGATCACACCGCGGAGGACCGCGGCCAGACCGGAGTTGGCTTCGACCGGCGGGCGGATCAATGCATGGCGATCATCACACGGATGCCCCACCGGCGCTGCCCCGGCCCCCGGCTACGCCGGGTACTTCCCCATGAACGGGGGAGAGTTCCACCTCCCCACGAGTGGGGAGGAGTTTGGCTCGTGCGACCTGGCCCAGCCACGCCAGGCTTGGCCTCGGGTGCCGCGCGAATGTCTGCCGGTCCACGGCCACCAGGCCGAACTTCGGCGCGTAGCCCAGCGCCCACTCAAAGTTGTCCAGCAGCGACCAGTAGATGTAGGAGCGGACGTCGATCCCTTCGGCAAGGCATGCGAGGACCTCTCGCATCGCGGAGTCGATGTACGCGATCCGCTTGTCGTCGTTGCCGGTGGCGATCCCGTTCTCGGTGACCAGGATGGGTACGCCGGGGCAGGCGCGCTGAGCGCGGCGGATCGCGCCGCCCAGCGCCCGCGGGTAGTACTCATAGCCCATCTGCGTTGTCTGGTCGGTTTCCGCCAGCTCGCGCGTGGTGTCGCTCCAGTCGTGGCCGGGGCTGCGCGCACCTTCCGGCCCGTATCGGAATCGCGTGTAAGTCTGAACCCCGATGAAGTCATCCTGACTCGCCAGCTGCAAGAACCAGTCGTTGATGCGGGATTCCAGCTCGAGCGAGCTCGAACCCGGCTGGGCGCCGTCCTCGTACTGGATGTCGGGGATGGCGAGTGTCACGCCGGCCGGAACGCCCGCGCCGGAGCGGATCGCGGCGGCGCCGCGCCGGTGCGCCTCGAGCAGGTTGTCAACCGCGCGCTGGGCGCCATCGCGGTCGTCGGTGTGCCCGGGCGGGTTGACCCCGAGCAGCCATCCGCTCGAACCTAAGCCTTGCGGCTCGTTGATCGTGCAGGCGTAGGCGATCCGGTCGCCGAGCGCCTGCGCCGCGCGATCGCAGTAGCGCTCGAAGAGGGCAGGGAACTTCTCCGAGGCGATCCCTCCCTGCTCGTGCAGCCATCTCGGGACCGTGAAGTGGTGGAAGGTGACGATCGGGGCCACTCCATCCTCGTGGCAGGTGTCGAGCATGCGGCGGTAGTGGGCTAGCTCCGCACGGGAGAACTCGCCCTCAGCCGGCTCGATGCGCGCCCACTCGATGCCGAAGCGGAAGCAGTTGAGCCCGGAGCTCGCGAGCATCGCAACGTCGTCGGCGTAGCGGTGGTAGAAGTCGCATGCGTCGCCGGACGGCTCCTGGCATGGTGTGGACTCGATGTGCTCCCACCACCACCAATCGGTGTTCACGTTGCCGCCCTCCGTCTGGTAGGCGGAGATCGCAGCGCCGAAGAGGAAGCTGTCAGGAAACCGCTGGGAGTCAGTCATCTGGCGGAGTCTAAGTCCTCCTTTCGCCGACAATCGGCCGGCCGCATTGCATCCGATCACTGAGGTCCCAACCACTCGAGTCGTCCTTTCCCGGGCGTCGATCGCCGGCATCGCGGCGACGTTCTTGTTGATGGGGATGATCGTCGCCGGCTACGGCCCGCTCCTCGAGCACCTCATCCGCCGGTTCGGCGTGAGCCTCCCCGTTGCGGGCGCGACGATCAGTGTGCATTTCGCCGGCTCCCTGCCTGGGGTCTTCATCGCGATGCGTTCGTTCGAAAGGCTTCCCGGCCGCGTCACCGTGATGATCGCCACGGCCACCGTGGGCTTTGGGCTGGTGATCATCGCGATCGCTTTCGTGTGGCCGGCATTCCTGCTCGGAGTCTTCATCGTCGGCCTCGGCTTCGGCGCCCTCGTCCTTGGGTTGAACCAGCTCGTCGCTTACAGCGAGAGCAGGCGGCGAACGGCGCTTCTCAACGCGTTGAACGGCGCGTATTCGGCCGGTGCGGTCGGCGGGCCAATCCTCGTCGCCACGTTCGCCGGCGAGCACTTTTCGCCGCTCTACCTGGTCTTCGCCGCGGTGTGGCTCGCGCTGATTCCAGCCGCGATTGGCATCACGGGCCGCCTTCCAGTGTCCGCCGGCTCGCGCGTGCGCCCGGGTAGCCTCGTGTGGATCTTCATCCTCGCTTTCGTGCTCTACGTCGCGATCGAGAACGGCACCGGAGGCTGGATGACCTCACACCTCGAGTCGGTCGGCCTTCGTTCGACCGAGGCCGCGACCGTGACATCAGGCTTCTGGCTGGCCCTGGTCATAGGCCGCCTGCTCATCACGCTTGTTCCACGTTCTGTCCCTGAGGGCACGATCGTGCTCACCGGTGCGGGCATGGCCGCGGTCGGGCTGCTCGCCGCTACCGCCGGCATTCTGGCGCCGTGGGCCTACCTTGTGACGGGTCTCGCGCTCGCCCCCATCTTTCCGACCGGCATTGTTTGGCTGGCAAAGCTGCGCCCTGGCGATTCGCGGGCGACGTCGTGGCTTTTTCCCGCGGCGTCGATCGGCGGCATCGCCGGCCCGGGTGCGATCGGGATCGTGATCGCGCAGGCCGGAGTGAGCTGGGCGCCGGCGGTGCTGGCCGTGGTCGCGATCGGTATGTCGATCACGTTCTTCGTCGCGGCACGACGTACCGCGGCGCAGTAGCGCCGCGGCTAGACGACGAGAGGCCGGAGCGTGTTGCGGGCGAGGAGGAAGCCGCGCTGCACGAGCTCAAGCTCGCCTTCGAAGTTGCGGTCCTCGTGCTCGATCGATACGACCCAGTCGTAGCCGATCGCGTACAGGGCGCTGATGAAGCGATCCCAGCGAACCTCACCCAGGCCCGGAAGGCGTGGCACCTGCCAACCGAGGCCGAGGGACATCACGCCTTCGTCGTAGAGCCGGTCGCGGTCGATCTCCATGTCCTTGGCGTGGACGTGAAAGATGCGCGGCGCGAACTCGCGGACCGCACGCGTGTAATCGATGAACTGCCATACGAGGTGAGAGGGGTCGAAGTTGAGGCCGAAGTTCTCGTCGGGGATGATCTCGAACATCTGGCGCCAGAGCGCGGGAGAGTACGCGAGATTGCGCCCGCCGGGCCACTCGTCGGCCGAGAAGATCATCGGGCAGTTCTCGATCGCGATCCGGACACCATGCTCGCGCGCATGCCGCACGAGAGGCGGCCATACACGCTTGAAGTCTTCGAGGTTCTCGGCGACCGAGCGCCGCTGATCGCGACCGACGAAGGTGCCGACCGTCTCCACCCCGAGCAGCTGGGCCGCCTCGACTACGCGACGAAGGTGATCGTTGGCGGCCTGCCTGGTGTCCGCGTCGGGGTCGAGGTTGTTCGGGTAGTACGCGAGCGATGAGATCTCCAGGTCGTAACGACCCAGGAGCTTCCGCACCTCTTTCGCGTTGAAATCGTGGACATCGACGTGGGCGACGCCCGCGTAGCGGCGATGCTCGCTCCCGCTCGACGGCCAGCAGGCGATCTCGAGCGCCTCGAAGCCGTTGTCGTGCGCCCAGATCGCGATCTCTTCGAGGGTGAGATCCGGAAACGCGGCGGTCAGCAGTCCGAGCTTCACCTGGCCGCCGACCTCACGGCGCGCTCGACCTCGACCCACCTCTGCTCGCGATGGCTGCGTGCCACCGCGTCGCAGACGAGCATCTCGTCGTGGCCGTCGGCAAAGGTGGGGTAGCCCTCCGACGGCTTGCCTGCGCTTACGGCTCGATACACCGCGGCGTACAGCGCGCGAAAGGTGTCGGCGAATCCCTCGGCGTGGCCACCGGGAAGGCTCGCGGCGCGACGCCCCTCTTCGTTGAGGATCGCGGGGTCGCGCAGCAGGAGCTCGTTGGGGCGCCCGCGATGCCCGATCCAGAGCTCGTCGGGCCGTTCCGAGTTCCAGCCTACGGCGGAGGTCGAGCCGTCGACCTCGAACAGCAGCGAGTTCTTGCGGCCGGCGCTGATCTGAGAGACCGTCACGGCGCCGCGCGTGCCGTCCTCGTAGCGAAGCAGGATCGTCGCGCAGTCCTCGGTCGAGATATCGCGCTCCACGGTCTTCACTCCGCGGCCGGTGGCGAACGTCTCCATGGGGCCCGACGGCTGCCGTCGCTTCTTGATGAACGTCGCGAGGTCCGCCATCACGGCGACGATCCGCTTGCCCGTCAGGAACGTGGTCAGGTCCATCCAGTGCGAACCGATATCGGACACGGCGCGGAGGACGCCGCCCAGTTCGGGCTCGAGCCGCCAGTTCCAGTCGGTGTCGAGCAGCAGCCAGTCCTGCAGGTAATGGCCCGACACCAGTCGCACCTCGCCCAGCGCGCCCTCGCGGACCATGCCATGCACGTGCTGGACGACCGGGTAGAAGCGCAGGTTGAAGTTGGTCGCGTGCACCAGCCCACTGTGCTCGGCGATCTGGAGCAGGTCGGCTGACTCGGCCGGCGTCATGGCGAGCGGCTTCTCGCACACGACGTGCTTGCCGGCGCGAAGGGCGGCCCTCGAGTGCTCGTGGTGCAAATGATTGGGCGAGGTGACGTGCACGACATCGACGCGCGGGTCGTCGAGCATCGCCTGGAAGCTGCCATAGGCCTGGGGCAGGCCAATCTCTGCCGCCCTCGCGGCGGCCCGCTCGCGCGTGGATCCGACCACGCCATGCACCTGCACGCCCAGACGGCGCAACGCTTCGACGTGGACGGCGCCGATAAACCCGGTCCCCACCACAGCCGCCCCGATTTCGGCGAACGACCTCACAGGTACCAGTTTCGCTTCGAGTTGCCCTCTCGTGCGGATGGACCGTCGTTCGGCTGGCTCGCGCCGCCGCACCACGCGACGCAGTTGGCGATGACGCGCTGGATCTCGGGCTGGTGATAAACCGGAAACTCCTGGTCGCCGGGGCTGAAGTACGCGAGGCGGCCGGCGCCGCGGTAAAAGCAACACCCGCTGCGAAAAACTTCGCCGCCTTCATAAGAGCTGATGAAGACGAGCTCGTCGGGAGGCGGGATGTCGAAGTACTCGCCGTACATCTCGTCGTGCGCGACGACGATCGGCTGCGGGACGCCGGCCGCGATCGGGTGGGCAGGATTGACGGTCCAGATGACCTCGCGCTCGCCGCCCTCGTCGGAGCGCCAGCGCAGCGAGCAGGACGTACCCATGAGGCGCTTGAAGATCTTCGAGTAATGCCCCGAATGCAGAACGACGATGCCCATGCCGTCCAGCACGCGAGCGTGCACGCGCTCCACGACTTCGTCCGCAACCTGGTCGTGTGAAGCGTGACCCCACCAGGTCAGGACGTCGGTCCCGGCGAGGGCGGCCTCGGTCAAACCATGCTCTGGCTCCTCGAGCGTCGCGATGCGCACGGTGACGGCGTCGCCCAGCTCGCGGCGGATGCCTTCGGCGATTGGCGCGTGCATGCCGTCCGGATAGATCGTCTGGACAGAAGGCTCGCGCCGCTCATGGACGTACTCGTTCCAGATCGTGACGCGAAGCTGACGACGAGCCAGCATCAGATGGGAAGCGCTTCGCCGGTCCGGTAGATCGATACAGGCTCGTGGACAGACGCGGACTCGACCGCAGCCGCGACGAACGCGACCGTGCCCAGGTTGTCACGGCCTGAGGTCTCCGGCTCGCAGCCCGACTGCACCGCATGCGCAAACTCGGTCAGAGTCCCAGCCGGACCTGTCCTCGCCATCGGGCGCAGCGTCGCAGTTCGCGACCTGCCGCCGCGCGGACGGATCATCACGCGGTCCTCGTTCATGTCATCGTCGCGGCTCGCCCAGACGACCTCGCCGCGCTCGAACTCGAGGTGCCACTCGCCGGCCCATGGAGTCAGATGTCCGGCGGTGACCCAGCTGGCGCGGTAGCTGACCACGACGCCCGGAAACAGGATCGAGGCGACCGTAACAGACGGGCCGCTGAAGTCCGTCCAGCTCGGATTCCACGCTTCGCAGTAGATGCGCTCCGGCTCGGAGCCGAGGATCAGGCGAAGGAGGTCGAAGTGGTGGATCGACATGTCGACCAGCAGTGGCTGCTCCTCGAGGTGGTGACGGCCGCGTCCCGACGGCCCGGCCATCGAGTAACGGCGGAAGTCGATCGAGACCTCGTGCAGCTTGCCCAGGGGCGCCGCGCGGACGAATTCGGCGATGGCCCTCGGTGCGGGGAAGTAGCGGTAGTTCTGGCTGACCATCAGGACGAGGCCGGATTTGGCGGCCACGTCGACCAGCTGGTGCGCGGCGCCGAGGGTCGCCGCGAACGGCTTCTCGACCAGGACGTGCAGTCCGGCGTCAAGGGCCGCGCGCGTCACGGGCGCATGACCCGCCAGCGCGGTGGTGTTGAGGACCGCTTCCGGCCGGGTGGCCGTGATCGCCTCCCTGATCGATTCGAAGTACATGCCGGCGGGCGCGCGCAGCTCATCGCGGGCGATGTCCAGCGCGTACGGATCGGAGTCGACGTACGCGACAAGCTCGAGCTCGTCGACGTCTGGGACGATGCGCCTGGCCCAGTTGCGGCCGTGCCCTCCGAGGCCAACTTGCATCAGTCGAAGCGCCGCCACGGCCGACAATGATGTCGCCTTGCAACGCCGTTTCATCTTCCTTACGCGATGATTCGAGCCGAATATCCTCGGCCCAACTTTCGCCGGTCCCGGTGGATGACTTTGAACGGCGAATGGGAGTTTGGCACCGGTACCAGGCCGAGCTTCGACCGCCAGATCGTGGTTCCTTTCTGCCCAGAGTCCAAGCTGTCCGGGCTGCATGAGCTCCCCCGCGATGTCGTCTGGTACCGGCGCCGGTTCGACGCACCGGCGGCCGACCGCCTGGTACTCCACTTCGGGGCGGTCGACTACCGCGCGACCATCTGGGTCAACGACGTCGAGGTCGCGCGTCATGAGGGCGGTCATGTCCCATTCACCGCCGACATCACAGAGATGTCGCGCGCGCGCGACAACCAGCTGGTCGTCCGCGCGGAGGACCCGCTCACCGACAAAACCATTCCGCGCGGCAAGCAGTACTGGGGCCCCGGCCCGGAGGGAATCTTCTACACACCCACGACAGGAATCTGGCAGCCGGTGTGGCTCGAGCCGCTGCCCGACCGACACATCACGGGCATCCGGGTCAGGCCGGACTTTTCCGAAGGTGCTGTCCACTTCGGGGTTGGCGGGGAAGGCGGTATCGAGCTGGTCGCGAGGCTGGATGGGGAAGTCGTCGGAACTTGGTCTGGGCGGGCCGGCGACGGTCGCATGCAGCTGGATGCGGTCGCCCCGTGGTCGCCCGATTCGCCTGTCCTCTACGACCTCGAGATCCGATTGCTGGGCCTGGACGGCGTGGAGGCAGACCGCGTCGAGAGCTATTTCGGAATGCGCAAGATCGAGACGAGGGACGGGCAGTTCATGCTGAACGGAGAGCCCTACGTCCAGCGCCTCGTCCTCGACCAGGGCTATTTCCCGGGCGGCGGGATGACCGCGGCGCGTGATGAAGACCTGCGACGCGACGTCGAGCTCGCCAAGGCCTTTGGGTTCAACGGGGCGCGCAAGCACCAGAAGGTGGAAGATCCACGCTGGCTCTACTGGGCGGACCGGCTCGGGTTCCTCGTGTGGTCCGAGATGCCGAGCTTTCATGAGCATTCACTGGAGGCCGAGCGCCGCCTGGCGGCCGAATGGAGCGAGCTGGTGAGACGCGACCGCGACCATCCGTCGATCGTGGCCTGGGTGGTCGCCAACGAGAGCTTCGGCCTCGACCACATCGATCCCTCTGTGCGTGCTCGGTTCCTGGACGACCTGTACCACCGGACGCACGCCCTCGATGGCACGCGACCGGTGATCTCCAACGATGGCTGGGAGCACACGCTGAGCGACATGTGCACGATTCACGACTACACGCAGCCGGCCCAGCTCGCGCGGCGCTACCGCGACCTCGATGCCGCCCTTGACGGCAGCGCCAGCGGCCACGTCGTCTACGGCCCCGGCTACGGCTACCGCGGCGAGCCCGTGATCGTCAGCGAGTTTGGGGGTCTGCGCGTTGCGGGATCGGGCGGATGGGGCTGGCTCGAGGTCTCGGACGAGAACGCATTCGTCGGGGCGTATGGCGCGCTCATCGATGCGCTGATGGGCGCCGGGCCGGTGGTGGGTTTTTGCTACACGCAGCTTTCCGACGTGGAGCAAGAACAGAACGGGCTGCTGACGGCAGAGCGCGTGCCGAAGGTGGACCCAGCGCTGCTTCGCCTGCTCACACAAGCGACCAAACGCCGCCCCAACTCGCTGCTTGACAGATCGCCTGGTACGACATAGGATCGCCTCTAAACCGCTTTAGTAAAGCGGTTTAATCGCTGGGGGGCGAGCCCATGACAGGAACGCCGGTGTCCCGGGTCACAATCGCTGACGTCGCGATCGCGGCGGGCGTCTCGAAGACGGCCGTGTCGTTCGCGTTCAACAACCCCGAAAACCTGGGCCAGGCGACCCTCGAGCGCGTGCTGCGCGTCGCCCGCGACCTCGGCTACGCGCCGCACCCGGCCGCACGCGCCCTTTCGATGCGGCGCAGCGGAACCATGGGCGTCTTGATCCCGCAGCGGCTGTCCACGGTCTTCGCGAACCCTTTCCTGAGCGAGCTGATGCAGGGCCTTGGCGAACAGTGCGAGGAGCACGACCTGACTTTGCTGTTGGTGCCGCCGCTGGACGGCTCACTGGAGAGCGCGATCAGGCAGGCGTCCGTCGACGGCTTCATCAGCCTCGGCCTCAGCCCCGACGACAAGGCCCTCAGATTGCTGGACCGCAACGGCATCCCGACGGTGCTCGTCGACTCGGATCCGTCGCCCGAGCATCCCGTGGTCAACGTCGATGACAGGGGTGGGGCGGAGGAGGCGGCCAGGCACCTGCTCGAGCTCGGCCACACGCAGCTGGCGATCATCGTGCTGCCGCCCACACGCTCCCAGCTCGAGACGACACCGACCGCGGCACGGCGGATGGCGGGCTACGAGGCAGCGATCGCGGGCGCCGGGGCGCCCGCACCGGAGTGCGTCACGGCGGGCATCTCCGTCGAGGCAGGTGCGCGCGCGTTTCACCAGCTCCGAGAGGGCGTTCGCCGTCCCACAGCGGTGCTCGCGATGAGCGACATGGCCGCGATCGGGGTCATGTCCGCGGCGCGCGCATCTGGGCTCCGGGTACCTGCCGATCTCTCGGTCGTCGGGTTCGACGACCTGCCCATGGCGGCCTGGACATACCCGCCGCTGACCACGGTCCACCAGCCGATCGTCGAGAAAGGTCGCCTCGCCGCACGGTTGCTGATCGACCGCATGAACGGCCGCAAAGTCGAGTCGCCGCAGCCGCTGACGACGAGCCTCGTCGTTCGTGGCTCGACCTCCAAAGGCAAGGAGGTGGTCGGCCGCCAGACCTAGCTTCCGGCAGCATTCAGGGGAGGTAAATAGAATTGTCACTAAGGCAGACCCACGCCGTCCACCTCGTATCGGATTGGGGGAAAAACCATGCGCGCTAAGTGGTATAGGCGCAGCCTGATTGTGCCGTTGATCGCTCTGCTGACAGCGGTCGCGTGCGGCACGGGCTCGACGCAGAGTGCAGGATCAGTCAAGGTGATCGGGGTTTGGTCCGGTCAGGAGCAGCTCAACTTCCTGGCGGTGGTCAAACCGTTCGAAGACTCGACCGGGATCAAGGTCAACTTCGAATCAAGCCGTGACGAGGACGCGATCCTGACAACCCGGGTCGGCGCCGGCAACCCGCCGGACCTGGCCGCCGCGCCAAGTCCCCAGCTCCTGACCCAGTTCGCCAAGCAGGGCAAGATCATCGCGCTCAACGACATCGTCGACATGACCGCACTGCAGGCGAACACCGCGGACAGCTGGATCAAGCTCGGCGAGCCGCTGGGCGATGGCAAGCTCTACCAGATCTTCTCGTGGGCGGCCGTCAAGGGGTTGATCTGGTATAGCCCGAAGAACTTCACCGCGAAGAACTACCAGGTCCCGAAGACTTACGACGACCTCCTGAGCTTGCAAAGTCAGATCAAGAGCTCGGGCACGACGCCGTGGTGCATCGCGATCGAGAGCGGGTCGGCGACCGGATGGCCGGCGAGCGACTGGCTCAAGGAGATCGTGCTCAGCCAGGCCGGTCCGGACGTCTACGACAAGTGGGTCGCCGGCACCCAGAAATGGTCGTCACCCGAGATCAAGACAGCGTTTCAAACGTTTGGCAAGTTCCTCGGCCCTGGCAACAGCAACGTCTACGGTGGAGCTCAGAACATCATTGCGACCAACTTCGGTGACGTGGGCAAGCCGATGTTCCTGAACCCGCCCAAGTGCTACATGCTCAACCAGGCGTCCTTCATCACGACCTTCTTCACAAGCGCCAACCCGAACCTGAAGCCGGAGACTGACTTCAACTTCTTCGCACTGCCTGACTTGAGCACGCAGTTCACGGGCGCCCACGTGGTCGCCGGCGACTCGTGGTCGATGTTCCGCGACACGCCGCAGGCACGGAAGCTGATCAAGTACCTCACCACCGCCGAGGCTCAGGACATCTGGGTCAAGAAGGGCGGCAAGCTCGCGGTCAACAAGCAGGTTCCGTTGAGCGACTACCCGGACGCACTCTCCAAGGCGAGCGCGGACCTGGTGGTCAACACCAAGATCGGCAAGTACGACGCGACCGACCAGATGCCGGCGGACATGAAGGCCGCCGCCTGGGCCGACCTCGTCAAGTTCATCCAGAACCAGAACCAGCTCGACACACTTCTCGCCCACCTGGATTCCGTCCAGGCCAAGGCGTATAAGACCTGAGGTAGATAGAGGAGGAATAGAGCGTGGACTTCAGCATTCTGCTGACGGATATCCCGACGCTCTTGGTCGTCATCTTGGGTGTGCCGGCGGCGCTCATGGGCTACATCATGCTCAGCGAGTTCGTCGTCCGCCGGTTGCCCGACAAGAACCGGCCGCAGGTCCGACCCTGGCTATGGGTCGGGCCTGCCCTCTTCCTGGTCGCCGCCTTCCTTCTCTTCCCGATGATCGGCACCATCGTGCAGAGCTTTGAAGACAACAAAGGCAGCTTCGTCGGCCTGCAGAACTTCGGCGACCAGCTCGGCAGCTATCCCGGCGGCTCGTGGATCGCCATCCGCAACAACCTGATCTTCTGGCTCATCTTCTACACGCTGTTCGTGCTGGCCTTTGGTCTCTTGCTGGCGGTCCTCTTCGATCGCGTGCCTTACGAAAGCACAGTGAAGTCGCTGATCTTCATGCCCATGGCGATCTCGTCAGTGGCGCTCGGGGTGATCTGGAAGTTCATGTACTGGTACCAGCCATCGGGTGAGGTCCAGACGGGCACGTTGAATGCGCTGGTGTCGCTCCTCCATCACGATCCGGTGGCCTGGCTGCAAGACCAGTGGCCCGGGGATCTGGCGCTGCTCAACAACCTGGCGCTCATCACCGCGGCGACGTGGGGGATCACCGGCTTCTCGATGGTGATCCTGTCAGCGGCGCTAAAGGGAATCCCGGGAGACCTCCTGGAGGCGGCGCGGGTCGACGGCGCGGGCGAGATCACGATCTTTCGCCGCGTGATCTTTCCGTTGATGATGCCGACGATCGTCGTGGTCGGCACCACGCTCGTCATCTTCGCGCTCAAGGCGTTCGATGTCGTCTACGTGATGACCAACGGGCTCTACAACTCCGATGTGCTCGCACTGCGCATGTACAACCTGCTGTACCTTTCGCGCAACAACGCGTCGGCGAGCGCGGTCGCTGTGATCCTGCTGATTGCGGTGATACCAGTTCTCATATTCAACCTGCGCCAATTCCGCGCAGTGGAGGCACGGCGATGAGCGTCACCACCGCGGGCCGTCGCGAGTCGACGGCCGCGACCTACTCGCTTCCCTGGTTCAGTCAGCAGATCAGCCACTACGCGGTCCACATCGTGGTCATCGGCCTGACGGTGATCTGGATGATCCCGACAGTAGGCCTCCTCGTGAGCAGCTTCCGCCCGTTCTCCGCAATCGCCAGCACCGGATGGTGGACGGCGATCTCGCCGCCCTACAACTTCACTCTCCAGAACTATTCCGACATGCTGAGCCAGAGCAACCTGGGCACTGCGATCTTCAACAGCTTCATGGTCGCGGTCCCGGCAACGATCATCCCGGTGACGATCGCCGCATTCGCGGCTTACGCGTTCTCGTGGATGAACTTCCCAGGTCGCAACTGGATCTTTCTCGCCCTGGTCGGCCTGCTGGCCGTGCCCTTGCAGCTGACGTTCATACCAGTGACCACCTTCTTCGTGCACGCGGGCTGGACCACGGAGAACCTGGAGGCAACCGGAATCCCGGGCTTGCCATGGCTTCCGCTCTGGCTCGCGCACGCAGGCTACGGAATGCCTTTTTCGATCTACCTGCTGTCTAACTTCTTCCGGGCCCTCCCGAGCGACCTGTTCGAGTCCGCCGAGATCGACGGCGCGGGCACGCTGACCACGTTCTTCCGGCTGGTGCTCCCGCTCTCCGTGCCGGCGCTCGCATCGCTCGTGATCTTCCAGTTCCTGTGGGTGTGGAACGACCTTCTCGTGGCCCTGATCTACGTCGGAGGCGCGCCTGAGGTCGCGCCCCTGACCGTCAACCTGGCCAACCTGACCAACTCGCTCGGTCAGGGCTACCAGCTTTTGACGGCCGCGGCATTCTTCTCGATGATTGTGCCGCTGGTCGTGTTCCTCAGCCTGCAGCGGTATTTCGTCCGTGGCATTCTTGCCGGTTCTGTGAAGGGATAGAGAGATGGCATCAGTAACTTATGACCACGTCGTCAAGCGCTACACGGCCGACGTCACCGTCGTCAAGGACTTCAACGTCGACATCAAGGACAAGGAGTTCATGGTCCTTGTCGGTCCTTCCGGCTGTGGCAAATCGACCGCGCTCCGGATGCTCGCCGGGTTGGAGGCGATCACCGAAGGCAAGATCCTCATCGGCGACCGCGTCGTCAACAATGTCGCCGCCAAGGACCGCGACATCGCCATGGTCTTCCAGTCGTACGCCCTGTACCCGCATATGAGCGTTTACGACAACATGGCTTTTCCGCTTCAGATGGCGCACATGAAGAAGTCGGAGATCGACAAGCGGGTGCGCAACGCATCGCGCATTCTCGGACTCGACAACTTCCTCAAGCGCAAGCCTCGAGCCCTGTCGGGCGGCCAGCGCCAGCGCGTCGCCTTGGGTCGGGCCATCGTGCGCAGCCCTAAGGTGTTCCTGCTCGATGAGCCTTTGTCGAACCTGGACGCCAAGCTGCGTGGCCAGACCCGCGTCGAGCTGCAGAAGCTGCACCGCGACCTCCAGACGACGTTCATCTACGTCACCCACGACCAGGTCGAAGCCATGACGATGGGCGACCGGATCGCGATCATGAACGCGGGCATCCTGCAGCAGGTGGGCACCCCGGGTGAGATCTATGACCACCCGGCCAACCTCTTCGTCGCCGGCTTCATCGGCACGCCGACCATGAACTTCATCCCGGCCAACGTGACCAACGGCTCGGCCAAAGCCTCGGGCTTCGAGGTCAAGCTGCCCAAGGCGCTACCTGCTGGTTCCAAGGGCACTCTTGGATTCCGTCCCGAAGCGGTCACGGACCGCACCACGGACGGCGGGACGATTCTCGACATGAAGGTCGACGTGGTGGAGCGCCTTGGCTCCGACCAGTACCTTTACGGCTCGGTCGGCGGCGACCAGCTCACCGCGCGCGTGGATCCCCGCATGGCTGTGGCGCCTGGTGACCGTGTCCGCCTCGGCCTCGACACACGAGGGTTGCACTTCTTCGACGGCGAAAGCGAGCAGGCCCTTCTCTAGTTCGAATCCCCGCTAGGCTCCTCCCCTTTTGGGCCTAGAGCGCTTCCGCGCCATCGAGGATTTCGACTCCGCGCGCGCCCGCGCGTTCTGGCGCAACGTGCGCTCGGTCCTGACCGGACGCGCGGGTCGACTGCGGTCGATCGAGCCGGTGCTGCGTGCAGCGGGATTGGAGGGCCGCGCCTTCGGCGGGGTGCACGAGATCCCGGTCGACAAGATCGCCGGCTCGGTCGCGCCCGATGCCAAGACGGGGGATTTCGACGCGATGTTCCTTCCCGTCAACCGCAGGATGCGCGATCGCTGGGCCCGCATCTACCAGGCGATGGTCGAGGGCGATGAGCTGCCGCCCATCGACGTGTACAAGGTCGACGATCGCTATTACGTGATCGATGGCCATCACCGAGTCTCGGTCGCCCGCAACCTGGGCCGGCCAACCCTCAACGCGCGCGTGATCGAGGTCAAGACTCGCGCGCCGCTCGGGAAAGGGACGGATGCAGCCTCCCTTCTCCGCGCCGCCGAGTACGCCGCTTTTCTCGACGTGACGCAGCTCCACCGCACGCGGCCCGAGGCGCGCCTCGAGTGCAGCCGCCTGGGACGGTACGACGAGATCCTCCAGCACATCGCGGGCCATCGCTACTTCCTCAGCCTCGAGCAGCACCGCGAGGTGCCCCTGCAGGAAGGGGCGGCGAGCTGGTACGACCACGTCTACCGACCAATCGCTGAAGCCATCCGCAAGCACAACGTCCTGGAGCAGCTGCCGGGCTGGACCGAGGCCGACCTCTACGTCGAGATCACGAGGCGCTGGCTCGCCCTGAGCCAGGAAGGTGAGCCCGCCGGTCCGGACCCGGCGATCCATGCCCTGCTCGCGGAAAACGCTCGGACATGGTGGGGCCGCCGCCGCAAGATACAGCTACACGATTGATCGGCATCATCTTCGGCCCGCCCGGCAGCGGCAAGGGCACCCAGGCGGCCCGCATCGAGGCCGAGTTCAACCTGAAACACCTGTCGACCGGCGAGATCCTGCGCGCCGAGGTCGCAAGGGGTACGCCGATCGGCAAGGAGGCCGGCCGGATCATGGCCGCGGGCGACCTCGTGCCGGACAAGCTGATCGTGGACATCGTCCGGGGGCGTCTGCCGGAGGCGGAGGCCGGAGCAGGCGTCCTGCTCGACGGCTTCCCGCGCACGGTGCGCCAGGCCCAGGCCCTGGACGCCATGCTCGCCGAGGAGGGTCACCGGGTGGATCTGGTCATCGCACTCGAGGTTCCGGAAGGGGATCTGATCGAGCGACTGCTGCATCGCGCCAAGGTCGAGGGCCGCGCCGACGATACCCGGAAGGCGATCACCGAGCGCATGCACGAGTACCACAAGCTGACCGAAGCCGTGCTCGATCACTACGCCCGGCAGGGGGTGGCGCTCGAGCGGATCAACGGCACGGGCACGCCGGAGCAGGTTTTCGACCGCATACGGCGGGCCATCGTCATATCCTCTCGGTAAGGACGAAAGTGGCCAGAAAAGCCCGCCAGGCTGACTTGGGTCAAGCGATCGCACCGTCGCAGAACGGTGACGGCCAGACGACTGTCACCGAGATCGGCCCGCAGGTCGCCGAACCACGGGTCTCCAGCTCGTTCCCGCCCATTGCCGGGTATGCCTTCCTCTCCGACTGCGAGGTCAATTGTTTGGTCGCGCCAAGTGGGCGGGTGGAATGGATGTGCCTCCCGAGGCCGGACAGCCCGAGCGTATTCGCGGCCATGCTCGACCGGGCGGCGGGTAGCTTCCGCTTTGGGCCGACCGGCGTCCAGGTTCCCGCTGGGCGCCGCTACCTCCCAGGCACGCTTGTCCTCGAGACCACCTGGCGCACCCGAAACGGCTGGCTGATCGTGCGCGACGCGATGTGCATCGGGCCCTGGTATCACAGCCAGCGGCGGTCAGGTACCTACCGCCGTCCGCCATCCGACTACGAGGCCGAGCACATCCTCCTCCGCACCGCGCGCTGCGTGGTCGGCAACGTCGAGATCAGCGTCGACTGCCAGCCGGTCTTCGACTACGGCGAGAAGGCCGCCAGGTGGGAGTACTCCGGGCAGAGCTACAACGAGGCCATCGCGAGCGGAGGCACCGACGAGGTGCCGATCAAGCTGGTCACCGACCTGCGGATCGGTTTCGAAGGGCCTGGAGCCCACGCGACCAAGATCCTCCGCCAGGGTGAGAAGGCCTACGTGGCCATGGTGTGGACGCGCTCGCGCCACTCGACGGGCAAGGAGTACTGGGACGAGCACCCGGCGCCGGCCACAGTCGAGGAAGCGTTCGAGCGCGTCGAGCGCACCGCGGACTTCTGGCGCGAGTGGATCAACCGGGGCGACTTCCCCGAACACCCGTGGCAGAGCTACCTCCAGCGCAGCGCGCTGACGCTCAAGGGCCTCACGTACAGCCCGACCGGCGCGCTTCTTGCGGCGCCGACCACGTCGCTGCCGGAGACCATCGGCGGCGAGCGCAACTGGGACTACCGCTACACGTGGATCCGCGACGGCACCTTCATGCTGTGGGGCCTTTACACGCTCGGCTTTGCCCGCGAGGCGAACGACTTCTTCTATTTCATCGCGGACGTCGCGGCCGGCAAGAAAGACCTCCAGATCATGTACGGCATCGGCGGCGAGCACGAGTTGACTGAGAAGACTCTCGATTACCTCAGCGGATACGAGGCTTCGCAGCCGGTCCGGATCGGCAACGGCGCGTACAACCAGCAGCAGCACGACGTGTGGGGCGCGGTGCTCGACTCGGTGTACCTGCACACCAAGTCGCGCGACTACCTGCCGGAGGTCGTGTGGCCGATCCTGAAGCGCGCGGTGGAGTGCGCGATTGAAAACTGGAAGACGCCCGACCGTGGGATATGGGAGGTGCGCGGTGAGCCGCAGCATTTCACCTCGTCCAAGCTGATGTGCTGGGTGGCGCTGGATCGCGGCGCGCGATTGGCCGAGATGCACGGCGATCTCGAGCTCGCCAAGAGCTGGCAGGCGGTCGCGGACGAGATCAAGTCCGACGTCTGCGAGCAGGGGGTCGACGACCGCGGCGTCTTCGTCCAGCGCTACGGGTCGAAGGCACTGGACGCGTCCGTGCTCCTGATCCCGCTGGTCCGCTTCCTGCCGCCGAATGATCCGCGTGTGCGGGCGACCGTGCTCGCGATCGCCGAAGAGTTGACGGTCGACGGGATGGTGCTTCGCTACCGCCCCGAGGAGACCGACGACGGCCTGCACGGCGAGGAGGGCACGTTCACGATCTGCTCGTTCTGGCTGGTGTCAGCGCTGTGCGAGATCGGCGAGCTCGACCGTGCGCGGGAGCTGTGCGAGAAGCTGCTGTCTTACGCGAGCCCACTGCAGCTGTACGCGGAAGAGATCGATCCTCGCAGCGGCCGGCACCTCGGCAACTTCCCGCAGGCCTTCTCGCACCTGGCCCTGATCAACGCGGTGATGCACGTGATCCACGCCGAGACCGGAGCGACCAACAAGTTCAGCGCGGGGATGCCGTCGCCGCAGCCCTGACCGCCGATGGCTAGGGCGCTTCTGGAGGTTCTCCTCGAGCTGGTTTCAGGAACAGCGCCCCCAGCGGTGGCAGGGTCAGGGTGACGCTGTGCGAGTGGCCGTGCATGCTGACGGGCACCGCCTCAACGCCGCCCATGTTGCCCATCCCGCTTCCGCCGTAAAGCGGAGCGTCGCTGTTCAGCACCTCGGCCCACCAGCCCGCGCCTGGGATTCCGATCTGGTAGTTGTGCCGCGGCACCGGGGTGAAGTTGAAGACCGCAACCACGATGTCCTCCGGCATCTTGCCGCGGCGGATGAGGCTGACCACGCTATGGTCGGCATCAGTGACGTCGATCCACTGGAAACCGCGGGGGTCGAAGTCCATCTCATGCAGCGCCTTCTCCTCGCGGAGGATGCGGTTCAGGTCGCCGACCCACAGTCGCAAGCCGCCGTGCATCGGATAGTCCAGGAGGTGCCAGTCGAGGCTCTGCTCGACGTCCCACTCCTTCCACTGCCCGAACTCGCCGCCCATGAAGACGAGCTTCTTGCCCGGCTGCGCGTACATCCAGCCGTACAGGACACGCAGGTTGGCGAACTTCTGCCACTCGTCGCCAGGCATCTTCGCGAGCAGCGAACCCTTGCCGTGCACGACCTCGTCGTGCGACAAAGGCAGCATGAAGTTCTCGCCGAACGCGTAGAGCATGCGAAACGTCAGGTTGGAGTGGTGGAACCTGCGGTGCACCGGCTCCCGCTCGAAGTAGTAGAGCGTGTCGTGCATCCAGCCCATGTCCCACTTCATGCCGAAGCCGAGGCCGCCGACGTACGTCGGCCGCGAGACGAGGGGCCAGGCAGTCGACTCCTCTGCGACGGTCTGCGTGTCGGGCTGCTCCTTGTAGACCTCGATGTTGAACCTGCGCAGGAAGTCGACGGCCTCCAGGTTCTCCCGGCCTCCGAACTTGTTGGGGATCCATTCGCCCTGCTTGCGTGAGTAGTCGAGGTAGAGCATCGAGGCGACTGCGTCGACGCGCAGGCCGTCAGCGTGGTAGCGGTCGAGCCAGCACAATGCGCTGCTCACCAGGAATCCGCGAACCTCGTTCCGACCGTAGTTGAAGATCGAGCTGCCCCAATCCGGGTGCACCCCGAGGCGGGGGTCGGCGTGCTCGAAGAGATGCGTGCCGTCGAAGTTCTGCAGGCCGAACTCGTCGGCGGGGAAGTGCGAGGGGACCCAGTCGAGGATGACGCCGATGCCGTTCTGGTGCAGGTAGTCGACCAGGAACATGAAGTCTTGGGGCGTGCCGTAGCGGCTCGTCGGGGCGAAGTAGCCGGTGACCTGGTAGCCCCACGACTCGTAGAGCGGGTGTTCCATGACCGGCATGAACTCGACATGCGTGAAGCCCATCCGGCTCACGTAATCCGCCAGCCGCGGAGCGAGCTCGCGGTAGCTGAACCAGCGGTTGCCTTCCTCGGGCACCCGCATCCACGAGCCGAGGTGCATCTCGTAGACCGACCACGGCGCGCTGGTGTGGTTCGCGGCGCGGCGGTTTTCCATCCATCCCTGGTCACCCCAGTCGTAGTCGAGGTCCCAGACGACGGAGGCCTGGCGCGGGGGCGCCTCGGAGTACGTCGCAAATGGATCGGCTTTGTCGACTCCATTGCGCGTGACCTTCGAGTGCACGTAGTACTTGTAGAGGGCGCCGTGGCGCACAGTCGGGATGAAACCCTCCCAGATCCCCGACTGCTCGCGTGGGTACAGGCCGTTGGCGTTCTTGTCCCAACCGTTGAAGTCACCGATGACACTGACCGCGTCCGCGTTGGGGGCCCAGACCGCAAAGTACGTCCCCTCCGGGTCGTGCGCGGGGTGCGCGCCCAGCTTGTCGAACAGGTGGCTGTGCGTGCCTTCATTGAATAGATGAAGGTCGAAGGGGCTGATCAAGGAACGCGCCGCGATGCTCATGGAGGCGTTACAAGATCGAGGATGCCCCGCAGAGGGATGCGCACCCAGTCAGGTCTCAGGTTCAGCTCGTAACGAAGCTCGTACAGGGCCTTCTCCAAAAGCATGGTGCTGAGCTGGAGCTCGAGGTCGTCCTGGTTCTGCGATACCCACGACGCGTTGCCCGCGGTCGTCAGGTAGCTCCTCAAGAATACGGCGGACACCGAATCGACCCAGAAGCGCGCCCACGCATGTAGCTCGGGCAATCTCTCCGGGGCGATCTCTTGCGAGCGAAGCGCCGCCTGGCTTGCGTAGGAAAACGACCGGAGCATCCCGGCCACGTCGCGCATGGCCAGGCGCTTGAGCCGCCTCTCGTACAGGGACCTGGTCGGCTCGCCCTCGAAATCGATGATCACGAAATCGTGCCCGGTGTAGAGCACCTGGCCGAGGTGATAGTCGCCGTGCACGCGGATGCGAGTCGTGTTCAGGCGGCGGGCCAGGAAGGCCTTCAGCATGGAGGCGATCCGGGAGTCGAGCTCCAGCACCTTCCGCGCTTCCTCTTTCGCGTCGGCCGGCAGCTTGTTCACCTGCGTCCGGAGGAGGTCGATAGCCCGCATTGACAGACCGCTGATCGACTGGTAGATCGAGCGCTGGTCGAGGGGCGAGATCCGCTCGGGCGCGAACCCCGGATCGGTCGGGTCCGAGGACAGCGCGGCGTGCAGCTCGGCGGTGCGGCGGCCGAGCAGACGCGCCGAGTCCAGGTAGCCGCCGATCGCTTTCACGGCCAGCTCGGAGGGCTCCAGCCGGCTTGCCTCGAGCAGGCTTCGGGGCAACGTGGGCGGCTGCATGCCCACCAGCTCGGGCGCGTTGAAGTAGTGCGCGACCGTGTTCAGCGTGTGCTGCCAGGCGTCGCCCTGGTTCGGCACGTAGCCCTGGAGGATCGCGATGCTGACCGGTTCGCCCGTCGGGCGGCGGTACTCGAGCGTGCCTGCAAGCGGCGCGATCTGGCTGAAGTTGGTATTTTCGGTCAGGAAACGCCCGACCTCGAGCTCCGGGTTCACCCCCTCTTCAAGCCGGCGGAAGACCTTCAGCATCAGGCGCTCGCCGAAGATCACCGAGTTGTTGCTCTGCTCGGCGATCGAGAGCTGCGCCTCGAGGCGCACCGTCTCGGGCCCGCGCAGGCGCGCAAACGCGCGTGTTGTCGAGCCAACCAGTGTCCCCGCGCCGCCCGCGGCACGCTTGTGGCGCGCGATCGATCCGAGCATCGCCTCGGCGAAGTTGGCCGGTCCAAGGGCGTCGTAGAGCAATCCGCGCGCTTCCTCACCTGGGTTGCGGGCCCACGCGATCGCCGCATGTGGCCAGCGCTCGATGATGTGAGACGCCTCGGCGGGATTGGCGTAAGCGATGGGCAGCATGTAGGTGTCGGGGTCGCCGTCCGCGTAGCCGATCACGACCGAGGTCAGGTACGCGTAGTTCTCCGCTCCGGGCACGGTGATGACGTCGCTGATCGTCGCGGTCTTCACGCGCCGAGCCTTGCCCGCGAACCAGCGCCGCTGCGGGATGTAGCGGACGAGCACGCTCTCGAACCGCTCCTTCGCGCCTCCGGCCAGGGCCGACTCCCAACCGCCGGCAAGACGCACCTCGGGCAGCACGGCGGCCGCCTGGGCGCCGTCGCTCTGTATGCTCGCCGCCGCGCGCGGCTGCATGGCAAACCAGTAGAAGGCGTGCGGGCCGAGGGTCAGGAAGTACGGGTTGTCGCCGATCACCGGCATCTCGTTGCTGCTGAAGAGCTCTACGGGAACGAGGCCCTTCCACTTGGTCAGGTCCAGCTCGAGCGCCTGCAGGAAGCGCGACAGGTTGGCGACGCAGAGGATCTGCTCTGACTCGTAGCTGCGGACGTACGCAAGCACCTTTCTGTTTTCCGGCCGCAGCAGCTCGAGTGTGCCGCGTCCGAACGCGCGGTGGCGCTTGCGCAGCGCGATCAGCCGTTTCGTCCACGAGAAGATCGAGTGCGGGTTGCCCTGCTGGGCCTCGACGTTGACGGTCTCGTAGTGGTACTCAGGGTCGGTGATGACCGGCAGGTACAGGCGCTGGCGGTTGGCGCGAGAGAAGCCGGCGTTGCGGTCGGCGCTCCATTGCATTGGAGTGCGCACGCCGTTGCGGTCGCCCAGGAATATGTTGTCGCCCATGCCGATCTCGTCCCCGTAGTAGAGGACCGGGGTGCCGGGCAGCGAGAAAAGGAGCCCGTTCATCAGCTCGATGCGCCGGCGGTCGTTGCCGAGCAGGGGTGCGAGCCTGCGCCTGATGCCGAGGTTCAGGCGGGCGAGCCGGTCCTGCGTGTAAGCGCGATACATATAGTCGCGCTCCTCGTCGGTGACCATCTCGAGCGTGAGCTCGTCGTGGTTTCGCAGGAAGAGCGCCCACTGTGAGGTGTCGGGAATCGCTGGGGTCTGGGCCAGGATGTCGACGATCGGGAACCTGTCCTCCATGCGGATCGCCATGAAGAGCCGTGGCATTAGCGGGAAGTGGAACGACATGTGGCACTCGTCGCCCTGTCCAAAATAGGCGACCGAGTCTTCGGGCCACTGGTTGGCCTCGGCAAGCAGCATGCGGTTCCGGTAGTTGCTGTCGACATGGCGGCGCAGCTCGCGCAGGAACTGATGCGTCTCGGGCAGGTTTTCGCCGTTGGTGCCCTCGCGCTCGAAGAGGTAGGGCACGGCGTCGAGCCTGACGCCGTCGACCCCGATGTCCATCCAGAAGTCGAGGGCTTTGAAGATCGCCTCCTTGACCTTGGGGTTGTCGAAGTTGAGGTCGGGCTGGCTCGAGTAGAAGCGGTGCCAGTAGTAGGCGTTCGCGACGTGGTCCCAGGTCCAGTTGGACGTCTCGAAGTCCTTGAAGATGATCCGCACGTCCTGGTACTTCTGGTTGGTCTCGCTCCACACGTAGAAGTCACGTGCGGCGGTTCCCGGCTTCGCCCTCCGCGCGCGCTGAAACCAGGGGTGCTGGTCCGAGGTGTGGTTGCACACGAGCTCGTTGATCACCCGGATGCCGCGCCGGTGCGCTTCTCTGACCAGCTGGTTGGCATCGCCCAGCGTGCCGTACATCGGATTCACGTTGGTGTAATCGGCTATGTCGTAGCCGTCGTCGCGCAGAGGCGAGGGATAGAACGGCAGCAGCCAGAGCGCGTTGATGCCGAGCTCCTGCAGGTAGGGCAGCTTCTCGACCAGGCCGCGAAAGTCACCGCCGCCGTCGGCGTCGCTGTCGTAGAACGCCCGGACGTGGAGCTCGTAGATGAGCGCGTCCTTGTACCAGAGCGGATCCTCCTCGAGCTGCGAGGTCTCGATCCTGCGCTTGGCGCGCTGGGGCGTGGTGATCACAAGAAGTACTCGAAATCGTGCTCGCTGCGCACGCGACGGCGGAAACGAAAGATCTGGCCCGGCATCGACTGCGGATTGACCTCGACGAAGTTGCGCGGTCCGTTCCACAGGTAGCGGGCTCCACTGATGAGCTCATGCGCCTGATAGGACCGGTCAATCTCGATCCCGAGCTCCTCGAGCGGAAGGTTGACCATCCCGCGCTGCACGTGGTGGGGGTCCACGTTGACGACGGTCAGGATCACATTCGCATTGTCGGGCGTGCTCTTCGAGTAAGCCAGGAGCTGCTCGTTCTCGGTGAAGTGAAATCGCAGGCCGCGGTCGCTCTGGAGCGCCGGATTCTCGCGCCGGATGTGGTTGACGATCCCCACGAGCTCACTCATGCTCGGGTCGCGCTTCCAGTCTCGCAGCTGGTACTTCTCCGAATCCACGTACTCCTCGGAGCCATGTTCGCGCGGACGGCCCTCCAGCGCTTCGAAGGGCGGGCCGTAGATTCCGTAGCTCGCGCCGAGCGTGGCGGCCAGGATCAGCCGGGCCTGGAACGCGGGCCGGCCGCCGGTTTGCAGGTACTCGGTGAGGATGTCGGGGGTGTTGGGCCAGAGGTTCGGCCGGAAGAAGTCGCGGATTGGCGGCTGGGACAGTTCGGTGAAGTACTGGTACAGCTCGTACGCGGTGTTGCGCCATGCGAAGTACGTGTACGACTGGCTGAACCCCACCTTGGCGAGCCGGTACATGACCTTCGGTCGCGTGAACGCCTCGGAAAGCAGGATCGCCTCGGGGTGCGCACGCCGCAACTCGGCGATCAGCCACTCCCAGAACGCGAAGGGTTTGGTGTGCGGGTTGTCGACCCTGAACACGCTGACCCCTTGCTCGGCCCAGTAGAGGACGATCGACAGAAGCTCCTGCCAGAGCTCTCGCCAGTGCTCGGTCTCGAAGTCGAACGGGTAGATGTCCTCGTACTTCTTCGGCGGGTTTTCCGCGTACTGGATCGAGCCGTCGGGCCGGTGCTTGAACCACTCGGGATGCTCGCGCGTGTAGGGGTGATCGGGTGAGCACTGAAACGCGATGTCGAGCGCCACGTCGATGCCCTCGCCCGCGGCGGTCTTGACCAGGCGGCGGAAGTCGGCGAGGGTGCCGAGCTCTGGGTTCACCGCCTTGTGGCCGCCCTCCTCGGACCCGATCGCCCATGGGCTTCCCGGCTCGCCGGGCTGTGCGGACTTGTTGTTGGCGCCCTTGCGATGGGTGCGGCCGATGGGGTGGATGGGGGGCAGGTAGAGAACGTCGAAGCCCATCCGCCCGATCTCCGGCAGCAGGCGCTCGACATCCTTGAATGTGCCGTGCTTTCCTGCGGGGCCTGTGGAGCGCGGGAACAGCTCATACCAGGTGCTGAAGCGCGCTTTCTGAGGTTCCACGAACACCTCGACCTCGCGTCCGTAGGTCGTCGCCTGGGCGCGGTCGGCGTAGCGCCGCATAAGCGTGGTCAGCTCCCCGTTCACCTCCCCGCTCGCCGGGGAGGTCGGCGGCGAAGCCGCCGGGTGGGGGTTTGGAATGCGCAGCGACTTGGCGAGCTCCCGCAGTCGCGCCGAGTCGGCGGTGGTCCCGTCCGCGCGTGCCGCTGTCTCCTCGATCATGCGAGCGCCGACCTCGAGCTCGACGCGTACATCCTGACCCGCCGCCAGGCGCTTGGCGAGCTGGCGGCTCCAGGTCTCGAAGTGGTCCACCCAGGCCTCGATCGTGAAGACGTAGCGACCGAGCTCGGTGACCGGGAACTCACCGCGCCAGCGGTCGTTGACCAGGGGAGCCATCGGCGTCTCGATCCATCGCGTCGCGGCCTCGTGCCGATAGCGCAGGACGGCGGCCAGGGCGTCCTGGCCGTCGGTGAAGATATCCCCCTCGACGACCACGGTCTCGCCGACGACCCGTTTGGCCGGGAACCGTCCGCCGTCGATCTCCGGTGTGACCGCCTCCATGGCGACCCGCCTCAGCCCGTCGGTCGGCGTGGCCGGGGCCACGGAAGGGCTGCCTGCCGGCCTCACGGACGCGCCTGCTGCGCGCCTCTTCACGGGTGCTCGGGCCACAGATCAAATCGTGGCATGATTCGAGCGGGTGCTGAAATCCATCGATCCGGCAACAGGTCGGGAGCTGGCCATGTTCCCCGAGGCGGACGAAGCCGCGATCGAAGCGGCTCTGGAGCGCGGCTGGGCCGTGCGGCACGGTTGGAGGGAGGCCGGCGTCGGGATGCGGGCCGCTCTCATGCGCTCGGTGGCGGGAGTCCTTCGCGCGGACAAGGCGCGGTACGCGGCGCTGATGACTTCGGAGATGGGTAAGCCGATCGTCGAGGCCGAGGCCGAGGTCGAAAAGTGCGCGTGGACGGCCGGCTGGATCGCTGAGAACGCGGAGCGGCTGCTGGCCGACGAGCCCGTCGAAAGCACAGCGACTGAGAGCTACGTCCGCTTCCAACCTCTCGGCGTGATCCTCGCTGTGATGCCGTGGAACTTCCCGTTCTGGCAGGCGTTTCGCGCCGGGCTCCCGGCTCTCAGCGCGGGCAACGTGATGCTGCTCAAGCACTCGTCCAACGTGCCGCAGTCGGCGCTCGCGATCGAGGACGTCTTCCGCGAGGCCGGCGTGCCGGAGGGTGTCTTCCAGACGCTGTTGATCGGGTCAGCAAGGGTGGAGGGACTCATCGCCGACCATCGCGTCGCCGGTGTGACTCTAACCGGTTCCGAGAAGGCCGGGATGACGGTCGCCGAGGCGGCGGGCAGAGCGCTCAAGAAGACCGTGCTCGAGCTCGGCGGCTCGGACCCGTTCGTCGTTCTCGCCGACGCAGACCTCGACATGGCGGCGACGGTGGCGTGCAGGGCACGCAACCAGAACAACGGACAGAGCTGCATCGCGGCCAAGCGATTCATCGTCGAAGAGTCGGTCGCCGATCAGTTCGAGGCGCGGTTCGCAGGCGCCGTCGCCGCGCTCAAGGTCGGCAACCCGATGGATCGCCAGAACCAGGTCGGGCCGCTGGCGCGAGCTGACCTCGTCGACGAGCTCGAGCGACAGGTCCGCGAATCCATCAGGCTCGGCGCTCGCCCGCTCGTGGGCGGCAACCGGATCCATGGCGATGGCTATTACTACGAGCCGACGGTGCTCGCGAACGTCAGGCCGGGGATGCCCGCGTACGACGAGGAGACATTCGGCCCGGTCGCCGCGGTGATCCGCGTCAAGGACGCCGACGACGCCCTCCGGGTCGCCAACGACACCGACTTCGGGCTCGGCTCCAACATCTGGACGTCAGACGTCGTGCGCGGGAAGAAGCTCGCCGAGAAGGTCGAGGCGGGCCTGGTCTTCATCAACGGCATGGTCGCGTCCGACGCGCGGCTGCCGTTCGGCGGCGTCAAGCGATCGGGCTACGGGCGCGAGCTGTCGGAATATGGGATCAAGGAGTTCACGAACATCCAGACGGTGTGGGTGGGACCGGCCAAGACCGACGGCGCTAAGCCTGCGCCTCCGCCGCCGCGGGCGGAGTAACCACCGGCGTCGGTTTCGCTTTCGTGGGTTGCTTCTGCTGCTGATGCTTTTTCGCCATCACCGAGTAGCTGTCTTTGAGCGCTTTGTTCGGGTCGAGGCCGAGACTACGCGCCATCTCGGGTAGCACGGTCGTCGGTCCTTCGAGCTCGACGAACCATCCGAATTCGAGGACGTCAAGAGTGACCGCGACGCCGTCGAGCATCCACATCGACCGCGTCTTCGGATACGTCCAGCCGACCCGGAAGCCGAGCTGCTGGAGGAGATCCAGCGTGGCGTGCACGTCGGCGAGTTCGACCTCGGTCTCCTCGCGGATCTTCACACCACCCACGAACGTGGCCGGGCCTTTCGCGGTCAGCACGCCGCGAGGTCCGCCGTTGAGCACCCTGAGCCTGAGCGTCGTGTTGCGCGTGGATTTTCCGGGTCCGCTGAACCTGAAGTTCTCTTCCTTGTAGCGTCCAACCAGCTGGGCCTCGCGTTTGCGAAGCATCGTCCGCAGGGTCGCGTGGTCACGCGGGCCGGCGACCCGAAACTTGAGCTCCGACTCGATGGTGCGGTCTCGCTTGGGCCGCAGCCTTCGCCGTGCCACGGCCACGAGGTTAGCGGGTCAGGCCGCGCTCTTTCGGATTCGATAGAGCGAGGCGATCACGGCGGTGCACTCATCTTCCACGTAGTCCATTCCTGCGTCCTCAGCGATGTGTCGCGCCTCGTCGGACTTGATGTCGAGCTGAAGCCACAACGCCCTGGCGCCGATAGACGCTGCCTGTCGCGCGATCTCGGGTGCGTCGGCGGCGGGCCGGAAAACGTCGACGATATCGATCTTCTCGGGCACGTCGAGCAGCGAGCGATAGACGCGCTCGCCAAAGAGCATGTCCGCGAAAGGGTTGATGGGGATGATGCGAAAGCCCCGGCGCTGGAGGCCTTCGGGAACCGAGCCGCCGGCTTTGATCGGATCGCGGGAGGCGCCGACCACGGCGATCGTCGTCGCGCGCTCAAGAACCGCCTGGGGTGACCTGGCCATGCTCAATTCAACCTTGCGAGGTGCGTCGGTATTCGAAACGGCGCAGGGCAATGACCATCCAGACGGCGCTCGCGGTCATTAGAATCGCCGCCACGCTCTGGATCCAGTTGTCGAGTGCAAACCCGATGACCGCGAACAGCGGGCCGGAGACCGCGTAACCGATTCCGGCCCAACGCGGCATCAGCTCCAGGCGAGCGAACGCGACGCCGAAGACGATGAAGCTTGCCACCAGCAGGACGATGAAGACGAGGGCGACGACGATCATTGGCGTCCCCTGGGCCGCGTCGTAGTAAACGTCGCGCGCGGTCTGCGTCTGGCCGGAGAGGTAGAGCCTTCCAATCGCCGGTTGGGCGAAGGCGGCGATGCCGAAGATCGAGGTCCCGATGACATTGGCGCTGAGACCGCTGAGCAGGCCGGCCAGTCCGAGCTTCACAGAGCCACGTTCGATGAGCAGGGTGCCCAGCGCCACGGCACCGATGGCGCCGAAGATCGAGCCGAAGATGCTGAAGACGATGTGGCCGATCAGGAACTCGTTGGTGGTCACGTAGCGAGACCAGTCGGCGAGCTGCGTCTGTGGCGGGGGCTGATGCGTGACCGTGCCGGCGAACAAGGTGGCAGCGTAGATCGGGAGCGCCCATACGCCAAGGCGCGCGAGGCGCAGGATCTGATCGCTCATCGCGCGAGCATTGTCCTCTGGCGGCCAAAATAGCGCCTATGGCGCACCCGATCGTCGATCAGCTGCGTTTCACCCGTTCTGAGTGGCTGCGCGGGCTGCGTGGGGTCAGCGAGGAGGACGCCAAGCGGCACCTCGGGCAGATGAACTCGATCGGCTGGATCGTGGGCCACCTCGCATGGCACGAGCAGCGCTCTTTCTTTCAGCGGCCGCGCCAAGTGGTCCTCTTTCCCCACCTGAACACGGAGTTCGCCTCGGGGGCGCCCATGAGTACGCCCTCGCTCAAAACGATGCGCGCCGCGTGGAACACGCTCACCAAAGAGGGGGAACCGTACCTCGACTCGCTGAAGACGAAAGACCTGATGCGCGACCTGCCGCGGGACGGCAAAGCGTCGGGCCAGACGGTCGCTGACGCGATCCGCCGGCTGACCTTCCACTACTGGTTCCACCTCGGTGAGATCCTGGCCATCCGTCAGATGCTCGGCCAGCGGCGTTTGCCGGAATACGTCGGCAACCTGGAAGCGATGGCGCCTTACCGACCCGAGCGCTAGAGACCGCGTGTGGACTTCGGCTTGATCGCTACCGCAGGGCGGCGCGAGAATAACCCCACCCGGACCGGTCCGACGATGGCTTCGGGGCGGCCGTATACGTCCGCGACGGTGAACCGGAGAACACGATAACCGGCGCTGACAAGAGAGTTCTGCCTGCGGTCGTCGCTGACGACCCAGTCGCGGCGGTTCCCCGCCGTCGAACTCGATCACGAGATGTGCTGCCGGATAGTAGAGATCTGCGCGCCCGACAAACTGGCCGGCGTCGTCGTACAGGTCCACCTGCACCTCGGGCAACGGGAGCCCGGCTTTGATCAAGAGCCAGCGCAGTCGAGTTTCCATCGGAGATTCCGCCGGCGCCGCAACCTGAGCCAGCTGCCTCAACCGCGACGCGCCCGCGCGACCATTCACCGAATCGGCGTACTTGCGCATCTGTTCAGTCCCCGTGCGAGGGATCGCCATATCGAGCACGACCAAAGCCTCGACAGCAGGTAACCATGCGCATAAGTCCAGCAGTGTCCGTTTAAGAGTGCTGACCCTTACGCCTCTGATCTCCTCGGTTTCGCCACCCACATCGGACTGCCGGACCTCAAGCCCCTCACGGGACTCAAGGTCTGCCACAGCCACTTGAACCGGGTTGGCCGGTTGCACATCGAGGCGATGCATCCAAGCCGCGGTTCGCCCAACAAACACTGCCGAGGCAGGTAAGGTTCGGCGGAAGGCGTCGATCAGCGCCCAGGTCTCCCCGGACGCTCCTTTCCATCGATAGAGTCGCGCGCCGATGCGATGCCATGATTTCCCTCGCAGCGCGCTCAACGAGATTCCGGCAGCGCGTGCTTCCTCGAGGGAAAACGGACCAAGCTTTAGTTCGGGCGGAACTCTTGGAGTGCGACCCACCTGCTGAGCATCGCGCTAGGGCTGTCCGGCGCAAACCCTGCCTGTTAATTCGGCACGCTACGGCCCTTCCGATGCGAAATCCGGACAGTGATTCCGCACGAGATGGCCGTCCCGTGCGGAATAGGCTGTCGGCGCTTAGGCCGCCGCGGTCTTGGACTTGCTCGTGGAGGCGGGCTCGAGCGCGTACTTCAGTACTTCCTCGACTCGGCTCGCGAGGTGGAACGTCATCGCCTCGCGCACGCTTTGCGGCACATCATCGAGGTCCTTCTCGTTGCGCTGGGGGAGGATGACCTCGGTCAAGCCCATCCGGTGAGCGGCGAGCACTTTCTGCTTGACACCGCCGATCGGCAGCACCAAACCCTGAAGCGTCACCTCACCGGTCATGCCGACGGTGTTGCGCACCGGGCGGCCGGTAAGAAGGCTCACGATCGCGGTCGTCATCGTCACGCCGGCCGATGGGCCGTCCTTGGGCACGGCGCCCTCGGGCACGTGGATGTGGAACGACTTGTTGATGCTGTCGTGGTCGACCTTCAGCTCGTCCACGTGGGACCTGACGTAGGAGAGGGCGATCTGCGCCGACTCCTTCATCACGTCGCCCAGCTGGCCGGTCAGGGTCAGCGTGCTGCCGTGGCCGTTGCTGTCGGTCGCCGTGGCCTCGACGAAGAGAACATCGCCTCCGATCCCGGTGACGGCGAGCCCGGTCGCCACGCCTGGCACCGCGGTGCGCGCGGCCACCTCGTTGTCGAACTTCGCCTTGCCGAGGAACTCGCGCACCCGGTCGGGCGTGATCGCCACGGGCGGTGCCATCTGGTCCGTGGCAACCTTGGTCGCGATCTTGCGCGTGATCTTGCCGAGCTCGCGCTCCAGGTTGCGGACACCAGCTTCCCGGGTGTGCTCGGTGATCACCTTCATGATCGCGGCGTCGTCGACGGTGACCTCCTCCGGCTTCAGGCCGGCTTGCCTGACCTGGCGCTTGAGCAGGTGGTCGCGAGCGATCGCGACCTTCTCCTCTTCGGTGTAGCCGTCGAGGCGGATCAGCTCCATGCGGTCGAGCAACGGGGCGGGGATGGTCTCCGACACGTTTGCCGTCGGGATGAACAGCACCTCCGAGAGGTCGAGGTCGACCTCTAGGTAGTGGTCGCGGAACGTGTGGTTCTGCGCAGGGTCCAGCACCTCGAGCAGAGCCGAGGAAGGGTCGCCGCGCCAGTCGCTGCCGACCTTGTCGATCTCGTCGAGCATGATCACGGGGTTCTTCGTGCCGGCGTCTTTCAACGCGCGGACGATCCGCCCGGGCAGTGCGCCGACGTACGTCCTGCGGTGGCCGCGGATATCGGCCTCGTCGCGGATTCCGCCCAGCGACACGCGGGTGAACTTGCGGCCCAGGGAGCGCGCGACGGATTCGCCCAACGAGGTCTTGCCCACTCCGGGAGGTCCGACGAGCGTGATGATGGCGCCCGAACCGCGGCCGCTGAGGACTTCGAGCCCGCGCTCCTGCCGAAGCTTGCGCACGGCCAGGAACTCGATGATGCGGTCCTTCACGTCCGACAGGCCGGTGTGGTCCTGGTCGAGGATCTCGCGCGCCTTCTTCAGGTCGTAGTTGTCCTCGGAGCGCACGTTCCACGGGATGTCGAGCATCCAGTCGAGGTAGGTGCGGATCCAGCCGTACTCGGGGTTCTGCTCGCTCGTCCGCTCCAGGCGATCGAGCTCGCGGTTGACCTCGGTGAGCACGCCCTCCGGCATGCCGGCCGCTGCGATCCTTTCGCGATAGGTCGAGACCACGTCGGTCTGCCCCTCGTTGAGCTGCTTCTTGATCGCTTCCATCTGCTGGCGCAGAAGGAACTCACGCTGGGTCTTCTCCATCCCTTCGGCGACGTCGCTGCGGATCTTCTCCTTGAGCGACGCGTCGGCCAGAATGCCCTTCGTCCAGCCGATGAGCTTGGTGAGCCTCTCCTCGAGGTCGGTCATCTCCAGGATCTCGAGCTTCTGCTCGGTCGAGAGGTCCGGCGAGTAGCCGGCCAGGTCAGCGAGGTGGCCGGGGGTCCTCGCGGCGCGCAGGAACTGCACGACCTGCGGGACGCCACGCGATTCGACCAGGTTCTCGAGCAGGGCGCGGTACTCGCGGGCGAGCTCGAGCGCCTTCTCAGTCGGCGGTTCGGGGTCGAGGATAGGGTCGGCCTTGACCCAGAGCGCGCCGCCGATGTCGGCCTGGCCGCTGCCCAGCCGGGCGCGGTACTCGCCGCGGATCATGAAGGCCTCGGCGCCGGTCGGCAGCTCCGCGGACTCGCCCAGGCGGGCGGCGGTGCCGATGGTGCCGAACTTGCCCTCGATGCGAGGCACGAGCAGGATCAGGCGGTTGCCCTGCCGGGCGGCCTCGATCGCAGCCTTCTGGTCGTCGCCCTCGACCGCGAGGGTTACGGACATGTGCGGGAGGACGACGACGTCGTCCATGGGGAGGACTGGTAGGAGTTCCGACTTGGGTGTTGCCATCTGTTTGAAAGAACGTTTACCCAGGCCTGGCAATTCCCAATCGTGCCCTGCCTCCGTCAGCCCCATCGGCCGGCTACGCCGGCCACTTCCCCGCAATCGGGGAAGAGTTGAGTTGTCGCCCCTAGGCTCGGGTGACGCTTCCCGAGGAGGCGCCTCGCCGGGAGGCGGCGTCGATGATGATCGCGGCCAGAAGCACGAGGCCGGTCACGATGTACTGCCACTCCACCTGAGAGATGCCCTGCAGGTAGAGGCCGTTGTAGATGGCGGCGATGACCAGGCCGCCAAGCACGCCATGGAGCGGCTTGCCCCTGCCGCCGAAAAGGCTTGTGCCCCCGATGACCGCCGCGGCGACCGCGAAGAGCACGTACTGGCCACCCTGCAGGTTGTTCGACATCCCGCCCAGGAGCGAGGCGTACAGCAGCAGCGCGACGCCCGCGGTGAAGGAGCACAGGGCGAAGCCCACCGTCCGCACCAGCGACACGTCCACGCCGGCGCGGCGCGCCGCCTCCGGGTTGCCGCCGATCGCGTACACATAGCGGCCGAACCTGGTGCGCTGGAGAAGCACCGTCCACGCCCCGAGCACGGCGAGAACGATGGGAATCATCCACGGCACCCCCTCCAGGGTTCCGATGTTGGCCCGGTTGCTGTTGCAGATGGCGACGACAACGATCGCGACGACCGCGATGAGGCCGATCTTGATCGCCGTCAAGCTTGCCGGGGGTGCGACGAGGCCACTCCGGCGGCGCCGCAAATCTGCCCATCCGATCGACAGACCTAACCCGAGCACCACGATCGCTGCGCCGATCCAAGAGATCGTAGGGTCGATGGTGCCCCACATCAGGTTGTAGATCACCAGCAGGTTGTCGCTCTGGCCGGCGAGGTTCGGATAACCGGAAAACGGACCGAGCAACAGGATCTTGAGAAAGATGCCGTTCGCGATCAGGAACCCCGCGAGGGTCACGATGAACGACGGCAGCCGCAGCCGCGTGATGAGCGTGCCCTGGATCGCACCATAGACCGCGCAGGCGGCGAGGCCCGCGAGGATGGCCGGGATCCAGTGCCAGTTGGTGGTGATCGGCTGGATCAGCTGGACCGTGATCGCCGCGCCGACCGCGCCGACGAACCCAACCGAAAGATCGATCTCGCCGAGGATCAGCGCGAAGCCTTCGGCCATGGCCAGGACCATGAACACGGCCGCCTGCTGGAACAGGTTGACAAGGTTGACGGGGGAGAGAAAGACGTGGTTGGGGCTGATCGCCCAGAACACAAGGATGATCGCGAACATGGCGGCGATGACGGGAAGGACGCCGCTCTCGCCGGCCCTGATGCGCGCGCCGTAGGCGCGGAGGTACTCGCCGAGGGTCTGGGCGACTAGCTCGGGTGGGACCTCGGCTGCGGCCGCCTCCGGCGCCGCGGTGAGGTCAGCGGCCTGTTCGGGCGCGACGCCTGCCACGTCAGTTGTCCCTCGAGCGCGAGCCGGCGGTCGGGCCGGAGCCGCCCGTGGTCATGTACTGGACGACCGTCTGCAGGTCAAAGGCCGAGGCCTTGTCCTGCACGACCAACCGGCCGAGGTAGAGGACGGCGATCCGGTCCGCCACCTCGAAGACGTCCGTGAGGTTGTGCGAGATGACCATCACAGAGAGGCCTCGGTCACGCAGCCTCTTGATGAGGTCGAGCACCATCCTCGTCTGCACGACGCCGAGCGCCGCCGTCGGCTCGTCCATGATCACGAGCTTCGAGTTCCACATCACGGCCTTGGCCACCGCCACCGACTGGCGCTGGCCGCCTGAGAGCGAGGCCACCGGCTGTCGGATCGACCGCACGGTGGTGACGCGCAGGCCGGCCAGGGTCTCCTTGGCGGCGCGCTCCATGCTGTCCTCGTCGAGCAGGACCTGACTCCTGAGCCGTTCGCGGCCCAGGAACATGTTCTGCACGATGTCGAGGTTGTCGGCGAGGGCGAGGTCCTGGTAGACGGTCTCGATGCCAAGGTGTGCGGCATCGCGCGCGTTGCGGGTATGGACCGGATTTCCTTCCCAGAAGACCTGTCCGTGGTCGGGTTGGTAGATCCCGGCGATGCACTTTGTGAGCACGGACTTCCCGGCGCCGTTGTCGCCGCACAGCGCGGTCACCTGGCCATAAGGAAGGTCGAGGTCGACGTGGTAGAGCGCCTGCACGGGTCCGAAGTGCTTGTCGAGCTCCCGTACCTTGAGCAGCATTCCGTCTGTCGGGCGCGGCTCGGCGACGGCAGCCGTCATGTCACCGCCATTATCTCGACTCTGGAGAAAGAGTGACGCCGCCGCAGGCGTGCGGCGGCGTCGTTGAGAGCTCGGTTACGAGATGTTGTTCGCCGAGCAGACGGCGGCGCCTGCCTTGCTGCACAGCGTCGCGACGTCGATGAACTTGTCCTTGATCACGGTCGCTTCCATGTTGGACTTGTCGACCCAGACCGGGACGAGGAGGGAAGCCGGCTGCTGGTTGCCACTCACGCCAGACGGCGGCGCGGTGGTGCCGTTGACCAGCCCGGACGGAGGCGTCGCACCCGCGCGAAGCACGGTCGCGAGCGCGACCGCGTCCTGCGCCTCGAGGTAGACGGCCTTGTAGACGGAGCCGCACTGGTAATCAGTCAGCACGTTGACCATGCCGTCCAGGGTTGCGTCCTGGCCGGTGGTCGGGATCGACTTGGCCTTTACCTTCCTGTTCTTGAGAACCTGGATTACCGCGTTGCCCAGACCATCATTGGCCTCCACAGTGGCGTTGATTTCAGGATGTGCCGTGATTTGCTGCTGGAAGATCGTGCCGCCCACGTCGTTCTTCCAGTCCGTGGCGATCTGGTCGCCGACCAGCGTGTAGCCGGCGGAGTTCGTCTTGCCGACCTTCTCCTGCGCGACCGATTCGCCCCAGATGACCGAGTTGTAACCCTTCGCGAAGTCGACCGCGTTGGGGTCGGAGTTTTGACCGCCGTTGAGCGTGAACACCTTCGGGTTCTTGACGCCCCATGCGGTGACGCAGTCGGTGAAGCCCTTGCCGATGAGCTTGCCGACCTGGACGTTGTCGAAGCTCACGTAGTAGGTGTTGGTCCCGGTGAAGGTCGCGCGGTCATAGCTGATGATCTTGACCCCGTGGGACTGCGCGTAGGCCTGGATCTGTGAACCGACGCTGCTGTTCAGCGGGTCCATGATCAGGACTGTCGCGCCCGCGGTGATGTCCGCCTGCGCGATCGACAGCTGCTGCGCCTCCTGACCTTGCGCGTTGTCGATCTTGAACTGCGACGAGCTGTAACCCGCCTTCTGGAAGGCCTGAGTCAGGTACGGCTGGTCGAACGCGACATACCGCGCCGACGAGGTCGTGTCAGGCAGGATCACGCCGACCATACCCTTGCCCGCTTTGGTCAGGTCCGCCAGCTTCGCCATGTAGCTGAAGTCGGCCGTGAATGAGCTGATGCTCAGGTCCGACGGTACGTTGGCGCTGGGGGTGGCCGTCGCGGTGCCGCCGCCTCCGCACGCCGTGACAAATAGACCCGCTGCCAATAGGGCGGGCGCCAAACGGGCTAGCTTCATGCGCACTTACCTCTCAGATCAATCTTCCCGCTGCCTTCTTCCCGACCTAGCGTTCGGGGCGAGAGTGCGCCGGCAGCGAGTCTTACTCAGACCTTAGGGACAGGAAGGCATTGTGTTGCCATCCCGAAACGGTGTCAAGTTAGCCGAATCTCAGTTTTGATGCTTGACTGGCGTGCCTATCATCGTCTCGTGAGCGGCAAGCGCATTGTCTGGATCGTTCCAGCCTTCGGCCTGATCGGATCCCAGGCCGGCCACCTGCTCGCGTATGAGCTTCGGTTCGGAAATGCCGCGCAGCAGGTGCAGAGCGCCGGCGCGCATTCCTACTTTCCGTCGCTGGCGAAAACCGGGTTGGGCGTCGCCGCGCTGACGCTGCTGGTCGCGCTACTCATCGTCGGCGCGGGTCGCGTCGCGACTGGCCGCCGCATCAAGCCGGAAGCCGCGCCCTCGTTTGTGCCTGTGGTCGCCGCCCTCTACACGATCCAGCTCGCCTGCTTCGCGGCGCAGGAGACCATCGAGGCGCTGATCGGCGGCGGCTCGGTGTCGGTGCCCACGCTGTTGCTGCTGGGCACGTTGGGCCAGCTGCCCGTCGCCGTTGTTGCCACCGTCGCGGTGCGCTGGCTGGGCGCGCGGCTGCTGCCCGCGCTCGCCGCGATCGCGCTCGGAGCCGGCGGTGTGTACCGGCAGCACGGGTACATCGTGGCGCTGGGGGCGTGGCCGCTCGCGCCCAGAACGGCGAGAGTCCACGACACGATCAGCGCCGGCTTCAACCGGAGAGGACCTCCCTCCTTCTAAGCCCAGTCATCGCTGATCGCGCGCGCTCGCGCGCGCACATGACATTTAGAAGGAGGAAATCGCGTGAGCAGAACTCGCGCTCTCATCGTCGTCGCGCTCGTGGTGGTCTTCGTCATCGCCGGCGGCGTACTCATCTACGCCAACCAGCACAGGGGCGGCCAGAACCTGAGCTTCAACCTCAACGTGACCGGCGCCAGCAAGATGAGTCCCAGTGAGCTGCAGGCGCACCAGGGGGATCACCTCACGATCAACATCACGAGCGATGGGGACGGCGAGGTCCACCTGCACGGGTACGACATCGCGTTCGAGACGAGGGCGGGGCAGACGGTGACCCACAGCTTCACGGCCGACAAAACGTGCAGCTGTGACATCGAGTGGGAGGAGACGAGCACCCATCTCGGCACGCTCACCGTGAGTCCCTGATGCTCGGCGCCCAGATCGTTCTGCACGGGTTCGGTCAGCGCTTTGACCTGTCAGTCCCCCTGTACCTATATCTGTTCGCGGCGAGCGGCGTCGTGTTTCTTTCGTTTGTGCTGGTCGTTCTGTTCGCCGGCGACCAGGTCGGCGCGAAGGCGACCGCGTATCCACGCCGCGCCGTGGGATGGCTCACCGCGATCGCGCGGACACCCTGGCCGCGCGCTGTCGGCGGAGCGATCGGGATCCTCAGCCTTTTGATCGTCGTGGGGGCCGGCTTTTTCGGCTCGAGCGCCGCTTTCTACAACCCTGCCGAATACTTCGTCTGGATTTTCTTCTGGGCGATGCTCGTCATCTTCTCGGGCCTGGTCGGCAACCTCTGGTACTTGCTGAACCCATGGACGGCTATCTACGACGCCGCCGCCCGTGTCACGCCCGTACGCTCGCCGTGGAAGCTGCCTGACGTCGGTGTATGGCCGGCCGCGGCGCTCTACTTTTCCTTTGCGTGCCTCGAGCTGACGAGCGGCATGTCGAGCCGGCCGCAGATCGTGGCCATGGCGGCGGTCGGGTACTCGATCATCACGCTGGCCGGCATGTTTCTATTCGGCCGCAACCACTGGCTCGAGCACTGCGAGGCGTTCACGGTGCTCTTCGGAATCGTCGGCCGGTTCGGCCCGGTGGAAACGGAACGCAACGAGAGCGGTCGTGTCCGCACCGTCTACCTGCGGCCATGGGGCGCCGGTCTTCTGCAACCGATCCAGGCAGGATGGGATCGCGTCGGTTTCGTGATCCTGATGCTGAGCACGCTGGCGTTCGACGGCATCCTCTCGACGCCGGCGTGGCAAGACTTCACAGTCGCGTTGATCCCGATCTGGCAACCGCTCGGGCAGTTCGGGTTCTTTTTCGTCCGCACGTTAGGACTCATCCTGCTGACGGTCGCGTTCTTCCTCGTGTTCGTCGCCTTCATGGAGGCTGTCGTCTTTCTCGGCCGCCGCCCCGTGGACATCAAGGCCACCGTGACGGCCTTCGCCCTGACGCTCGTGCCCATCGCGCTGGTCTACAACGCCGCGCACAACTACGGCTACATGGTCGTGCAGGCGCAGTACATCGTTCCGTTGCTCAACGATCCCCTCCAGAAGGGCTGGCACCTATGGCCGGCGGTCGTTTCGTTCAAACCGAGCTTCGCGCTGGCCCAGGCATCGACTGTCTGGTATGCGCAGATCGTGCTGATCGTGCTCGGCCACATCGTGGCGGTTCTGCTGTCGCATCTACGCGCTAACTCGGTGTTTCAGTCAGCTCAGAGTGCGCTTCTGAGCCAATACCCCATGCTGGTGTTGATGGTCATGTACACGTTCACGAGCCTGTGGATCCTGGCCCAGCCGATCACCGCCGGGGGATGAGCACCAAGCGGGCGCGTCCCATGCGCAAGCCGGTCGCCCACACTCCGGTGTGGGTAGGACCGGCCGCCATCGCGGCGGTGCTCGCCGTGGTGGTCGCGACGTTCCTCGTCATCCGTTGGTACACCACGCCGATCACTCCCACGCCGCCCTCCGTGGACACCACACAGCAGGTCGTGTCCCAGATCACGAGCCTCCCCGCGTCCGAGTTCGAGAGCGTGGGCCAGGGCACGGCCAACAACCTGATCAAGCCGGTCACGGGCACGCCTCTGACCGGGGCGACGGGCAAGCCCGAAGTCTTCTACCTGGGCGGCGAGTTCTGTCCGTACTGCGCCGCCGAGCGCTGGCCGCTGATCGTCGCGCTGTCGCGTTTCGGGACTTTCTCGGGACTGCAGGCCACCAGCTCCTCGTCGACCATCGAGTTTCCGAACACGCCGACGTTCACGTTCCGCAACGCGACCTACACCAGCCAGTACGTCGACTTTCGCGGCGTCGAGTCAAGCGATCGTGACCGCAATCCGCTGCAATCGCCGACTGCGGCCGAGCAGCAGCTGTTCAACCGGTACGACACACAGGGCACGATCCCGTTCGTCGACCTGGGGAATCGTTACGCGTTCGTCGGGTCGATGTACCTGCCTGGCGCTCTTGCCGGCAAGAGCTGGCAGACGGTCGCGAACGACTTGCAGGATCCGAGCTCGGTCCGGGCCAAGGCCATCATCGGCTCGGCCAACCTGCTCACCGCCGCGATCTGCAAGATGACATCCGATCAGCCCGCCGCGGTTTGCTCCAGCGTGACGATCCAGACGCTCGAAAAGAAACTCGGCTAGTGGCTCGAGCTCAGCTCGCGGCCATCGCGCTCAGCCTGGCTGGGGTGGGCGTATCGCTCTACCTGACCCTGTTGCATTTCTCGGGTGTCGCGCCCACCTGCCCGGTCTCGGGTGCGATCAACTGCGAGGCGGTGCTGTCGAGCTCGTACGCGGTGATCGCGGGGACGTCGGTGCCCACCTCGGCCGCGGGCATCGTCTGGTTCGGCGCCAGCGCGCTGATCTGGGGCTGGCGCTCGGATCCGCTCCACCTGGCGTGGTCGGCGATCGGCCTGCTGGCGGTCGTCTACCTGGTCTTCATCGAGATCGTGCGCCTTGGAGTGATCTGCCTGTGGTGCACCGCTGCGCACTTCCTGGTGGTCGCGATCGTGATGATCGCGGTCACCCTCTCCCTGCGGGGGAGAGGGCTCGGGAGAGGGGCGTAAGTGGCGAAGGTCACCTGGCCGTTCGATCCCAGCGTTTACGTGGGTCTTGTGGTCCTCTTTTTCGGCCACGCCTGGCTGGCCCGCGGCGCGGCCGACGCCGAGCGCAAGCACACGCTCTACCTCCTGGCCGGGCTGTTCACGGTCTGGCTCGCCCTCGAAACGCCCATCGACACCATCTCCGATTACTACCTCGACAGCGTGCACATGCTGCAGCACGTCCTGCTGGCATTCGTCGCGCCGCCCCTGATGCTCCTGGGCCTGTCTCCGGCGATGGCTGGGTCGTTGCTCCGCGTCCCAGGTCTGCGTGCGATCACGGAGCCGATACCGGCCCAGCTGATCGCCGCTGTGGTGATGATCGCGTGGCACATCCCCACGCTCTACGACGCGACTCTAGCCAACGAGTCGCTGCACATCCTCGAGCACGTGATGTTCATCGGCTCCGGCCTGGTCCTGTACTGGCCGATCGTGCAGGCGACGTCGGCCCACGCCCGCTGGGAGATGTCGGCGGGGGCGAAGCTCGTCTACATGCTGCTCGCGACCCTGCCGCAGGACGGTGTCGCGCTGGTCCTGATCTTTTCGCGCGTACCCTTCTATGACTTCTACACCCACGCGCCGCGGCTCCTAGAAGGGTTCACCGCGCTCATCGACCAGACGATCGCGGGCGCCGTGCTGATGATCTTCGGCAAGGTGACCCTGGGCATCGCGGCCGGGGTCGTCTTCTTCCGGTGGTTCGGCGCCGAGCACCGCGCCGACCGAGGGATAGAATCGCCGCTAGGGGTGCGGCGAAACTGAAGTACAGCGAAAGCATTCTCGACCTCGTCGGGAACACCCCACTGGTGCGCCTGAAGAAGGTGACCGCCGGTCTCAAACCTACGATCCTGGCCAAGCTCGAGGAGCTGAACCCGGGCGGCAGCGTCAAGGACAGGATCGGCCTGACCATGATCGAGGAAGCCGAGCGCACCGGCCAGCTACGGCCGGGCGGCACGATCATCGAGCCGACCTCCGGCAACACCGGCCACGGCCTGGCGATGGTGGCCGCGATCAAGGGTTACAAGATGGTCTTCGTCATGCCGGACAAGATGTCGGCGGAGAAGATCAGCCTCCTCAAGGCTTACGGCGCGGATGTGGTGGTCTGTCCGACGAACGTCGAGCGCGAGTCGCCGCAGTCCTACTACTCGGTCGCCGACCGCCTGGCTCGGGAGATCCCGGGCGCGTTCCAGCCGAACCAGTACTTCAACCCGCGCAACCCCGAGGCGCACTACCAGACGACAGGCCCCGAGATCTGGGACCAGACCGAGGGCAAGGTCGACGTCTTCGTCTCGGGCATGGGCACCGGCGGCACGATCAGCGGGGTCGCGAAGTACCTCAAGGAGCGCAAGCCTTCGGTCCACATCGTGGGAGCCGACCCGGAAGGTTCGCTCTACTCAGGGCCGATCGCGCCGTACAAGGTGGAGGGCGTGGGCGAGGACTTCATGCCGGGGACGATGGACATCAAGATCGTCGACCAGATCGTTCAGGTCACCGACAAGCAGTCGTTCGTCGCTGCGCGCAGGCTCGCGCGCGAGGAGGGTATCCTGGTCGGCGGCTCCTCGGGGCTCGCGCTGCATGCCGCGATGGAGGTCGCGCGCGAGCGCGAGGCGGATCAGGTGATCGTCGTGCTGTTTCCTGACACCGGGCGCAACTACCTGAGCAAGTTCTTCAGCGACGAGTGGATGCGGCAGAACGGTTACCTCGCGCGCTTGGGCGCGGTGCGCATCCGCGAGGTGCTTGCGGAGCACTCCAAGGATCTCCCGCCCCTGGTCACGGTCGAAGCCGGTCGTTCGGTCGGCGAGGCGATCGACCTGATGCAGCGCTACGGCATCTCCCAGCTGCCCGTGGTCGAGGAGTCGAACGGGCAGGGCATCGTGGGTGCACTGCAGGAGCGGACGCTGCTCGACCGCGTCTATCGCGATCCCGCGGTGGTCAGTACGGCAGTGTCGGCGGCGATGGACGCGCCGCTGAGCCAGGTCGCGGTGGACTCCTCGCTCGACGATGCGTTCGAGCCTCTATTGCGCGGCGAGCAGGCGGTGCTCGTGATGGATGCGGGGCAGCCGGTCGCGGTCATCACGCGGGCGGACTTGCTCGAATTCGTCGCCCACCGCGGCCGGGCGTAGATTTGCCCGACAAGACAAAAGGCTGGGGATTCTCCACTCGCGCCTTACACGTCGGGCAGGGGCCCGATCCCGCCACAGGCGCGGTGGTCCAGCCGATCCACATGGCGACGACCTTCGCCCAGCAGGGAGTGGGCGAGCACAAAGGGTTCGAGTACTCGCGGACCGGCAATCCCACGCGCAACGCCCTGGAGGAGTGCCTCGCGGCGCTCGAAGACGCGCGCCACTGTCTGGCTTTCTCCTCCGGGCTTGGTGCCGAGACGACGTTGATGCTATTGCTGAATCCCGGCGACCACGTCGTCTACATGGAAGACGTCTACGGCGGGACGTTCCGCCTGTTCGACAAAGTCCTCAAGCGCTTCGGGATGACCTTCACCGCCGTGGACGCGAGCGACGTGGACCAGGTCGAGGCCGCGATGACCGACAAGACGCGGATGGTATGGCTCGAGTCGCCCACCAACCCCCTGCTCCGCGTGGTCGACATCGACGCAGTGAGCGAGGTCGCGCACAGCCGCGGCGCGATGGTCTGCGTCGACAACACGTTCGCGACGCCGTACCTGCAGCAGCCGCTGCACCTCGGCGCCGACGTCGTCGTGCACAGTTCGACGAAGTACATCGGCGGGCACAGCGACGTGGTGGGCGGGGCCATGATGACCAACAGCGACGAGCTGGAGAAGCAGCTGCGCTTTCATCAGAACGCCGTCGGCGCGGTGCCGTCTCCCTTTGACTGCTGGCTGCTGCTGCGCGGCGTGAAGACGCTGGCGTTGCGAGTCGAGCGACAGAGCGAGAATGCGCTGGAGATCGCCTCCGCGCTGGCGCGCCACGAGGCGGTCAAGCGGGTGTTCTATCCCGGACTGGACGCGCATCCCAACCGCGCCATCGCCGGCCGACAGATGCGCATGTTCGGCGGCATGGTGAGCTTCGAGGTGGCCGACGAGGCGACCGCGTTCCGCACGCTGGAGCGCCTCAAGATCTTTGCCCTCGCCGAATCGCTCGGTGCTGTGGAGTCGCTGGCCGAGCATCCCGCGCGGATGACACACGCTTCGATCCCCGCTTCCGAACGGCAGCGCGCCGGCGTGGGCGACGGCCTGATCCGGCTGTCGGTCGGTGTGGAGGATGTCGCGGATCTCATTGCCGATCTCGAGAACGCCCTAAGCTAGGCGCCCATGTCGCCCCGCGACCTACCGAGTCGCACTCTGTATCAAGGTCGTGACCGCGCCGGCGCCCGCTCGTTTCTGTACGCGATCGGCTTGGCCGCAGAGGACATCGGCAAGCCCTTCGTCGGCGTCTCGAACGTGTGGACGGAAACGATGCCGTGCAACTTCGGGCTGCGCGACCTCACCGCTCCGTTGAAGAAGGGCATCAAGGCCGCGGGCGCGAACCCGATGGAGTTCAACACGATCGCCATCTCGGACGGCATCACGATGGGCACCGAGGGCATGAAGACCTCGCTCGTGAGCCGCGAGGTCATCGCCGACTCGATCGAGCTCGTGGCCCGCGGCCACATGTTCGACGCGCTGGTCACCCTGTGCGCCTGCGACAAGACGATCCCAGCGTCGGCGATCGCGCTGGTCCGCGTCGACCGGCCCGGCTTCCTTTTATATGGCGGCTCGATCATGGCCGGCACGTGGCGCGGCAAGCAGGTCGCGGTGGGCGACGTCTACGAGGCGATCGGCGCGGCGGCCGCGGGCAAGATCACCGACGCCGACCTCGCCGAGCTCGAGGCCGTCGCTTGTCCTGGTCCGGGGGCGTGCGGCGGCCAGTACACGGCGAACACGATGTCGATGCTCATGGAGGTGATCGGCCTCTCGCCCGTGGGCTTCAACTCCATCCCTCAGATGGATCCCGAGAAGCACCGGGCCGCGGAGCGGGTGGGCAAGCTCGCGCTCGACGTGCTCGCGGCCGATCGGCGGCCTTCGCAGATCCTGACGCGCCGCGCCTTCGACAACGCGATCGCGGCTGTCGCGGCGAGCGGCGGCTCGACGAACGCCGTCTTGCATCTGCTCGCGCTCGCGCGCGAGGTAGGAGTCGAGCTCGCGATCGATGACATCGATCGGATCAGTCGCCGCACCCCGTTGTTGTGCGACCTG
>Ga0209058_1000200_pt1 | contig 48070 bp, 35 predicted proteins | sample GraSoiAngelo_147_FD_185904 | JGI IMG/M metagenome (GOLD analysis project Ga0209058, IMG submission 185904) | Grasslands soil microbial communities from the Angelo Coastal Reserve, California, USA - 14_1009_05_40cm (SPAdes) (version 2) | ecosystem: Environmental > Terrestrial > Soil > Grasslands ... | reverse complement strand
CCGATTTTCACTCGTGAAAGAATCAATCACGACCATACCATCGGGGCTGTTTTAGGAACATTTACATTGCGCTATCCAATTCCTTGCACTCGTTTTGCGCCCTACGCCTGGGCTGGCGTCGGTGCGATTTTCGGCGGCGGCGAAAGGGACGTTCTCCACACTCAGGGACCGCCCGACGCGTTCGCTGTCCATGCCCAGACGGATCATTTCGGTAGTGAAACCAAATTGCTCGGCCAATTCGGGGCCGGTCTCGAATTCCGAATCGCGCGGCACTTCGGTTGGACTAACGACTTGAGTTTTGGCGTGATTGATGGGCCGAAAAATAATTTCGGAATGTTCCGTAGCGGCCTGAATATCGCCTTCTAAGAATCTCTGGGGTCACACCCTCAGGGCTAAAGCCGCGGCTGTTTCCGCGGTTTGCTGAAGTGGAGATGCCGCAGCCCGTGTGGAGCGGGCTGCGGCTACACTTCTTGAGTCGTAGAGACGCTTGTGTCAAGCGCCTACTTCTTTGCAATGCGCGTCTGGCGCAGCGCCACCATTCTTGCGCATTTCTTGACCACCGTTCGTCGCATCGATAACTTCGTTGTCGGAAAGGAGTTTGTCGGTGAAGACCGAAGTCTCGATCGAATATTGCGTCGTTTGAAACTACACGCCGAAGGCCGTCAGTTTGGCGGCCAAAATTCTCGAGCTCGGCGAGCGCATCAAGTCGCTTACGCTGATTCCCTCGAGCGGCGGCGCTTTCGAGATTCGCGCCAATGGCAAACTGCTCCATTCCAAACTCGACACCGGCGACTGGCCGGATTTCGACGCCATCGTCAAAGCAATTAAGAAAGCAAAATAGTTCGACACAGGTTTTTGTAATTCGGTGTTCGATGTTGGACGTTGGACGTTCGACGTTTTCTTCTTATGGGAGAGTGAAGGGTGCCTGGTGGCCCTCGCGGTCTTCAAAACCGCCGTCGCCGCGCAAGTGGCGAGGTAGGTTCGATTCCTATCCTCTCCGCCTATTTCTTGTAAATCCTGTAGCCGTTTCGCTGTGCGAAACGCGCGCGTCGCTCATAGGGCGACGGCTACAACAGCCGCAATGGAAAGGGGGTGAACCGCATGTCGCGTGAACAAATCCGACAACTCACTTCGCTTTCATCGTGCGCCGGGTGAGCTTCCAAATTGAGCCAACAGGCCCTGCGACAAGTTTTGCCGCAGCTTCCCATTTTATTAGACCGCAACGTGCTCGTGAGCTCGAAAACTTTCGACGACGCCGGCGTGTATCGCCTGGATCGACATCGCGCTCTTGTGCAGACAGTTGATTTTTTCACGCCTATCGTGGACGATCCGTTTTCTTACGGGCAGATCGCGGCGGCAAACTCGCTTTCCGATATCTTTGCCATGGGCGGCCGCCCGTTGACCGCTCTCAACATCGTCGGTTTCCCTGCTGATCTGGTTCCACCAAGAGTGATTTCTGCCATTTTGCGCGGCGGTCTTGCCAAGGCAGCCGAGGTCGGATGCGTGATTATCGGCGGCCATTCCATTCGTAATCCCGAACCGATTTATGGGCTTGCCGTCACAGGGATTGTCGACGTTCGGCACGTAACGACGAACGCAAATGCGCGCTCCGGCGATTTGCTCGTGCTGACGAAACCGCTCGGCACCGGCATCGCCACCACTGCGATCAAACGTGGAATCGCTTCGCGCGCTCTTCGGAAAAAAGTGGTCGCCCTGATGTCGAAGATCAACACCGCTGGCGCTAAACTTGCAGAGCTTCGCCTTGTCCGTGCTGCCACCGATATAACCGGCTACGGATTGATGGGACATCTGGTCTCGTTGTGTCGCGCCAGTCGCGTCTGTGCCGATATCGATCCCGCCGCCGTGCCGATGATCAGCGAGGAGATCGGAGACCTCATTGAGCTGGGCTGCGTCCCGGAAGGAAGCCGTCAAAATCTTTTGGACACAACGGTGGTCGTGGATTGGAAGAATACGAATGACGGCCGCAGATTTCTTTTAACCGATGCCCAGACCAGCGGCGGATTGCTCCTTTGCGTCGCCGAAGCGAATCTTGAGAACGTGCTAAACATCCTGCGAAAAGCGGACACACCCTCCGCTGCCGTGATCGGAAAAATCGTACGCCGCCGGCGCCGTGGTCCATTGATATGCATGACCGGGTAAAATTGCGCGCGCGGCGGCAAATTCCCGCCGTCAACAGGATCCTCGATGCAGTGGGCCATTGTGATTTGCCGCGGCCTGTTATTGTCGATCTTGTCCGTCGCAAACTTTCAGAAATTCGGGCAGCGCGGTCGGTACCCAAATTTGAATCAATTATGGCTCTTGTCCGCCGGTCGCTCGACGAACTTCGCGCCAGCAAACTTCAGCCGATCATCAACGGAACCGGAATCGTAATTCATACAAATTTCGGGCGCGCCCCGCTGCCGCGCGACGCGATCTGTCCACTGGACGGAATAGGATCAGGTTATTCGAATCTTGAATACGATCTTGCAGCAGGTGAACGCGGCCGGCGCGGCAGTTATGTCGAGACTGCGCTCGGACTGCTCTGCGAAGCAGAAGCGGCCACGGTGGTCAACAATTGCGCAGCGGCTCTAGTGCTTATCGTTCGACATTTCACCAGAACCAAAACCGACGTCGTTATTTCTCGTGGCGAATTGGTGCAGATCGGCGGCGGCTTCCGCATTGGCGAAATCATCGAAGCGACTGGCGCGAAGCTGCGCGAGGTCGGCGCCACCAACAAAACGACGGTCAATGATTACGCGCGAGCCATCGGTCCGAACACGGCAATGATCCTAAAGGTTCATCGCAGTAATTTTTTCATGAGCGGTTTTGTAGAATCACCTTCGCCGGAGGAGATCAGCGCGCTGGCGCAGAAGAAACGGATTCCGTTTATCGAAGATTTGGGAAGCGGAGCCGTTGTCGCAACCGAAGAGTTGGGAATTGCCGAGCACGAGCCGACGCCCGCCGAGGCGTTGAAAAGCAGCGTCGATCTTGTTTGTTTTAGCGGCGACAAGTTATTCGGCGGCCCTCAAGCAGGAATCATCGCGGGCAAAGAGCGATTAATCGCCGCGTTGAAACGCGAACCGCTGTTTCGCGCGCTACGGTGCGACAAACTCTCTCTCGCTGCGCTGCAAGCGACGGTTGATCTTCACCTCAATCAAAGAACCGGCGAAATCCCGACACTCGCGCTCCTGCAAATTTCAGAGGATGAATTGCGCGCTCGAGCTGCGGCAATTTGCGATCAACTGGCTAAAAGGTGCTCTAAGCTGCAAATCGCCAGCGGTCGCGGCACCGCCAAAACCGGCGGTGGTACTTTGCCGAAGTCGAATCTGCCGTCGGTCACGATCGACATCGTTACGAAAAATTCATTGCTAGCCGACTTTGCTTCAACGCTGCGCGCATGGAATCCGCCGGTCATCGGCTACATTGCAGGCGACCGATTCAAACTCGATCTGCGCACAATTTTCCCGCACCAGGACGGCCTTGTCATTCAGGCGATCAGCGCAGCGTGCACGAAGTGACCACTCGGCATTTCATTATCGCCACGGCAGGTCACGTCGATCACGGCAAAAGCGCGCTGGTAAAAGCGCTCACGGGAACGGATCCGGATCGTTTGCCGGAGGAAAAGAGGAGACAGATCACCATCGATCTCGGCTTCGCCGAATTAAATCTGACTGCACCGAGCGGCGACAAAATTCACGCCGGCATTGTGGATGTTCCCGGTCACGAAGATTTCGTACGGAACATGATCGCGGGCGTCGGCTCAATTGACCTCGCGCTGCTCGTTATCGCCGCGGACGACGGCTGGATGCCGCAAACGGAAGAGCATTTGCAGATTTTGACGTATCTCGGCGTGCAACGAGCCGTGATCGCCCTCGCGAAAAGCGATTTGGGAAAGGTTGAGCGCGTTACCGAACAAATTCTAACTCGTCTGCGCGAAACCGTTCTTGCGAAATCGCCAGTAATTCCAACTTCGGTGCGCACCGGTGAGGGAATTGAAAATCTCAAGAAGACGCTCGTCCTGGAGCTCGCAACGATGCCGACACAACGCGATTTCGGTAAGTCGCGCCTGTTTGTTGATCGCGCATTCACACTGCGCGGCGTGGGCACAGTGGTCACTGGAACTTTGACTGGCGGACGACTCCATCGTGGCCAGAGCATCAGCGTCCAACCACAAAACGTTCGGGCGCGGATCCGTTCCATCCAAAGTCATGGGGTCGAAATAGATTCCGCACAGCCGAGTATGCGCACTGCGCTCAGTCTCCCCGATCTCCCGATCAATCAGGTAAAGCGCGGTGATGTGATCACTGACACCAACTTTGCGCCGACTTCGGCTCTCATTGCGCAGGTCGAGAAATCGCCGCGACTCACTGCTAAAGAACCGGGTGCGCGCCCGCTTAAGAACGGAAGCTCAGTTTATCTTCATCACGGCACGTCGCGAGTGGCCGCACGGATCACTTTGCTTGAAAAAAACGAGCTCGAGCCCGGCCAAAAAACGATCGCGCATTTGAAGCTCGCGTCTCCGGTCGTTGCATTCGTCGGAGACCGCTTTGTCATTCGCGATGCGTCGGAACAGAACACCATCGCCGGCGGCGTCGTGCTTGATCCGGACGGCGCAAGTTTTCGCGATGCACTGGATTTAAGACTGTTGTCGATGTGGGCGACCGCTCCGGACGACATTGATCTTTGCGTTCGTTCTGAAATTGCACGACGCGGATTCGTGCCGAGAAAAACGCTCTTGAATAAGTCGCACTTTAGCGCCGCCGAAATCTCTGAAGCACTAATGCGGCTGCAACAGGATAACGAAATTGTACTCTTCGAGGAAATCGCGGCGGATCGCGAGTTTTGGCGGATGCTGCGCAACCAGGCGATTGCCTTAATTGACAACGCCCACAAACAGAAGCCGGAACGCCCTGGCCTTGATTTAAGCGAGCTTCGTTCTGTGTTATGCGATCAGCCGGAAAATGTTTTCGAGGCTCTCGTTACAGAGCTGTGCGCCAACGATTTTGTTCGCAAAGGTTCGGCTATAGCGCGCATTTCCCACCAGCCAATGTTACCGGCCAAACTTCAACCAGTTGAGAGAAAAATCCGCGAAGCGCTCTCGCAGAAACCATTCGATCCCCCGCCACGACGTGAGATCGAAGTGGACCGAGGCTCGCAGCATGTTCTCCGCTTTTTGATCGAGAGAGATGAAGTGATCGAATTGGGTTCAGATGCAATTTTGTTGCGCAAAAATTTCGAGCGCATGAGGGCGAGAATCATCGAATTCATTTCCAAGAACGGACCGGCCACTGTGAGCGAGCTGCGCCAGGCGCTGGAGAGTTCGCGGCGCATTATGGTACCTTTGTTGGAAAAGCTCGATCGCGAGGGGTTCACTCGACGCATGGGGGACAAGCGCAGCTTGCCATAGATAGGACGTATGTGACAGATGAGAGTATGTCCGGCGATGCGAGCGAAGGGTTTAGTTCCATTCGTCCCACGCGCGTTTCCCTTCACCTGGCCACTTCATTTGATGCCGCATGGGAAAGCGTGTTCCTCCCGTGGTTCGAAGCAGTAGCTCTCCGCGCCGTCGGAGAGCCCGCCCCGGTTGCCGTGGTCACTCCCTTTCGCAGCCATGCACATCTCTTGCGGAGCAGACTTCTCGCCCACGACATTTCGCTTTTGGGCGTCCGCTTTCTCGTGCCTGCCCAATTGCGCGAAATTTTACTGCGCAACAGCGGATTAAATATTCCGTTGCGGGAACATCTGCGATTGCTTTTGGCGATTGCGGCCGAAGAGATCGCGGCGAAGATCGAGAGCGACCAATCCGGGCATCTCATCGCGAGATCGGTCGCGCGCGATCCCGACTACTTTCTGCGTATTTTTGACGAACTGAATGCCGCTGGGTGGAGCCTAGCGGACATCGACCAGCCAGCGCTGAGCGCAACCGCCGAGCGCTTCGACAAAATCTGTCGCGAATGCGACTTCGCATTTGTTCACGAAGCCGACCGGCTGGCAGTCGCGAACGCGGAGAAATTGCCTGTGCGATTCAGCGGCTTGCTGGTCATGGGGTTTAACGGGGCGCACTGGCCGCTGTGGCCGTTGTTGCACGCCGCGGTAAAATCTTCACTGCAAGCGGCAGTCGTCTTAAACGACCCTCGGGACGAAGCGCGCGATGTCGATGAAACCTGGGTCGGCACTTGGGAAGAAGTTTTCGGCGAGGCGGAGCCGGTGGGCGAACCGCAGGGCGGCACGGGAGATCACTCCCCCAGCGTTCATTTTGTAGTCGGACGCGACACGACCGATCAAGCGCGTGCCATTGTCGCTTTGACAGCGAAGTTTCTTTGCGAGAAGAATTGCGAGCGCATCGGCATCCTGTTCCCACAAAAAGACGCGCTGCCGCGACTCGTAGCCAGATTTCTTGGGTCAGCACAGATCGCGCATAACGACGGAATTGCGCATTTGAGTCCGAGCGTCTTCGACAATGACGCTTGGCGTGTGTGGTTGGAGCTGCAGGAAAATCCGCGGTTGAAATCTCTTTCCCAATTTCTCCACGCCATCGACGCGGAGATTTTCGCGCAGATGTCGATTTTGGAAGTCGAAGAAAAGTTGCGCGACGCATACAGCGGCGTCCTCATCGATGACATCGAAGTCCTCCGCGAATTTTGCGCCCGCTCGAAAGACAAAACGGAGATGGCACGCGGTCTCGAGACGATTCAGTTTCTGCCACCGGCGGCGACGTTCTCTGAATTTCTTCAACAGACCAAAAACATTTTTGCGCAGTTTGGTTGGAAACAACGCTGGAATGAAGTGGAGCGACTCAGCCGGAACTGGGCGGAGCGCGTTCCGCAGCGTTTTTCAAGGACCAATTATCTGCGTTGGCTGCGCGAAATTCTCAGCGCACCGTCGCTCAGCCGCGATGAATACGGCGCGCATCCGTACAGTCGCGTTCATTTGCTTCCGTACTCTGAAGCGGAGGCGCAATCGTGGACCCATCTGATTTTCGCCGGCTTAAACGAAGGAGCTTGGCCGGCGCTCGACGAGGAATTCGTCGCCGATCGGCAGATCGACGAGTTCAACCGGCAGAACAAGATCTTGAACCGACGCTCGGTAAAACGCGGCCGTCATGGCGAAGGCCAATGGAGTATCATTGAAGGAAAAACGTTTCTGCTGGGATCGTCCGAGCGTCGCCAGATTCGCCGACGGCAGCTTCGGAATTTGATCGAATCGGCCACAGCAGGAGTCGGTGTAACGGCGAATCTTTACTCTGAGAGTTCGCCTGGCCGAATTGCTAATCCGACAGACTTCTTCTCGCGCCTTTATTTTGATGCGCGCCGACGCGGCGTTTCCCAACAAACTCTCCAAGCGTTGGAGGGAAAAACGCGAGAGTGGCTGGGCGATTGGTCGCCGGTTGACGCACAGAAAACCGATTCGATCAGCGTTGGTCGAACCCGCTACGCTTACGACCTGCGCCGGCAATCGCGCGCATTCGGCGAATATGAGCTCGCGTTGCGATCGGCACCGGAGCGGCCGGTCACGTTGCGTGTGACCGATTGGGAGGCCGCAGTGAAATGGCCCGCGATTCGCTGGATGCAGATTTTTCTCGGGGTCGATCCTGATAGCGAAAACGGTGACGCGTGGGCGACTGCGACAGGGCAATGGGTGCACCGCTGGCTGGCAGATGCCGTATGCGTGACGCAGACAGGATTGCCTGCGTCACCTGCGGGCAACGCCTTCATCGAGCTCCGCGAAGTCGATGAAATTCGTGCGCGGCTGATTGAACACGCGCGCCAATTTCACGATTGGGTCCGCGATCTTTGCTTCGCGGTTGGACGGGCATTACCCGACTGGTGGGTGTCGGGTTGGAGTAACGCGCTTTACGTTGCCGATTGTCTGGCCGCAAAATTGTCCGGGCTGGCGGGCGACTGGACACACATGGCACCGGAGTGGCCGCTGGATTCGCCGACGAACATTCCACTGGGCACAAATGAATCGCTGCGAGTGCGCGGTCGCATCGACTTGATCCTGGCGCGCGGAGAACGTACGCGCTCGCGACTTGGGTTCGCCGACTTATGGTTGATCGACTACAAGACGGGACGACAACGCGGGCTCAATCTGCATGAGAGGCGTTCCAGGGAAGCGTCAGCAGAAAAATTTCGGAAGCTGCTGATAAAGGGTCGCGGTGTGCAGCTTGCCTTGTACGCGCTGGCCACGCATGCGCTTAGTGCCGCGAACGTGCAGCTCGCGTTGCTGGGCTTGGCGGATGAATTGGAGCCGCAATTTCATTTGGCGGACGCGCTGGCCCAAAAGGATTTTTGGCAGGAACTCTATCGAATGCAGGAGACCGGGGTTTTCGGAATGCTCGGTCCCGTCCATGCGCAATACGGTTTTGCTCACGATTACCCACTGGCCACGCTCGGGATCGATGAAGAGCTGTTGAAAGAAAAGTGGGCGCTAACGCATCCCGCGCTGGCGGTTGAGGAGGGGGAACATTCATGAGTGGCCTCGTTGACGAAAAGGTCCGCCAACGGTTCGCGTGCGATCTGAGCCGGAACTTCTCGGTAGTTGCGTCAGCTGGTTCGGGCAAGACACGTGCGATCACCGATCGGGTGGTTGAAATCGCGAGGAGCCGGCAGGCGCTGGAATGGCTGCCGCAACTTGTCGTGGTCACCTACACCAACCGTGCCGCGGATGAAATGCAGCAGCGCGCCCGGCAGCAAATTCTGGAGGATGTGAAGCTTTCAAAAAACCCGGAGGTGATCGAGGCATTCAACCGCGCGTTTTTCGGAACGATTCACAGCTTTTGCATGAAGTTGCTCGCGGCGCACGGGCATGACCTCGGTTTACCACGGAATCTCGAACTCATCGCCGACGAGGCAGACCTTTGGAACCAGTTTGTGCAGCAATACACGACGATCGGTCGTTCATTGAGCGAGCAGAACCGGCGCATCCTGCTGCGGCACGTCCAGGCGCGGCAATTAATGGAGCTGGCGCGCAACGCAAAAGTCGATCTTCGCGCTGCCGAACCGGAAAGACAGTGTTCTGACACAGGCTTTGCTGAAGTTTATGCCGCCAACGAAAAGCCCTCGCTGAATATCGCGAAGGCGAAAGCGGAACTGACGCGCTGGGAAAAACGATGGCGCGAAACGGACGAGTTCGTTGCGTGGCCTGCCTGCGCAACAACTTCGAAACAATTTGTTGGCATCTGGCGCGAAGCGTTTCGACCGCTGCGCGACTGGGTGAACGCGTGTGCGCTTTGCGTCGCTGCCGAAGTGCAACGCGATTACCGCGAGTTTCGACTCGAACGCGGTTTGATGACGTACGCCGATCAAGTCGCGCTCGCCGGAGAACTGATGCGGCTTCCGGATGTAGCCCGGCGCATTCGCGAAAAAACCTATCGCGTTATTCTCGATGAAGCGCAGGACACGGATCCGCAGCAATTTTTTGTGCTCCTGGAAATCGCGCGGCCTCCCGCCGCCGCCGAGACTACGGCGGGCAGGCCGGAAGCGAGCGGCGCTTGGTTGGAAAATCCATCCAGCTCAGCCGGACCGCGACCCGGTCATTTCTGCATGGTGGGCGATTTCCAGCAATCGATCTACCGGGACCCGGCCGATCTCGCGCGCTATCGCGAACTGCACGAATTGCTCGTCACAATGGGCGCCGCGGAGGAACTGAAGTTTTCCGTGACGTTTCGGCTGGACACCGCGCAGCTCGATTTCGTCAACGCCACGTTTGGTGAAATTCTCAACAATCAGGATGGACAAGTCGAGTTTGTGGAGTTGAATCCGCGTCCCGAAATTTTGCCGGGGCAAGTGATCCGCTTTGATTTTCATTGCGACGTCGACGGTGATTTGCCGGAACTGCAGCGTGCGATGTTGGAAGCGCGCGAACTCGCTGCGTGCCTCCGCGATACCGGCCTCGAAAACTTGCGCGCAGAATCGTGGCGGCAGGTCGCAATTTTGTGTCCGCGCAAAGCGTGGCTGCGGCCGTTGCGCGACGCGCTGGTCGATATTCATCTGCCGGTGGAAGTTCACTCGGAAACCGATCGGGAAGGAGAAAGCCCGGCATACGCCTGGCCGACGGCGCTCCTCACAATCATGGCCAATCCGAACGCCAGTTACGAAATTGTCGGGGTACTGCGCGAAATTTTTGGTCTGTCCGATGACGACCTCCATCGATTTTCACAAGGGCACGGCGCTCGGTTTCAAATTACTGAGCGCACGCGCGGGCGGGGCTCGGTTGCTGACACGTTGAACCGCCTAGTCCGAATTCGCGAAGCGATCGCGCAACAACCATTGTTCAGCGCAGTGCAGGAAATCGTTCGCACGACGCAATTGCGCGAACGCATGCTGTCCCTTCCGGAGGAGGAATTTGGCGATTTAGACAGCGAACTCGACGCGCTGCTCAGCGCTGCCGCAACCGCCGAAGCGCGCGGATTTTCGCTCGCAGATTTCGGGCAAAGCCTGCGAGGGAACTTTCACGCCACACGTGAGACCCACCCGTCGCCGCGTGAAGCGATCCAATTGATCACCGCCCACAAAGCCAAGGGGTCCGAGTGGCAGGCGGTGATCGTGCCGTTCCTTACACGCGAAGTCCGCGACGCGCCGCCGCGATATCCATACGTGATTCGAAGTGTGAATGCACTCGAGACACAACTCGTTTTTGATCGAACAGATTTCGACGAATACAAAGACGAGCTTAAGCAAATCGAGCGACAGGAAATGGAGCGGCTGCTCTACGTGGCTCTCACGCGCGCGAAGCACACGTTGGTGCTCGCTTTTGATCGGCAATTTTTCCGAAACGCCAGAGGACAATTCCACCGCAGTTCGCAAATCAGTTGGCTCCGCGCCGGAGATGGCGAGTGCAACTGCGAAGTGCTGGCTGCGCTTTCAACTAACGCGCGGGAATGCACCGAGACTCGCGATAGACAAAAGTCGGCTCCGTGCGAGCAGGTTTCCGAGAATCTTGGGAAACGCGAACTCGGCTGGATCGACGATGCTCGCCAGCGCGCCGCGCGTTTCATTCATACGACCAACCCCAGCAAATTTGCTCCGGAAGAGGAAGTCGAGGCTGCGGAAGGGGTGGAGGTTTGGAGCGAGATTGAACCGGAACTGCGCCCAACGCGAATCGATAATCCTGCCACGCGATACGGCCTCTGGTGGCACGAGTTTGCGCAGGAGATTCCGTGGCGTTCGCAGACGGATGCATGGCAGGCAGCTTTTGACAAAAGTGTTGCGACGTCACCCGAGCCGGCACGCTCACGACGCGAATGGAAGTTGTTGAGCCAATTTGTTTCCGAGCGTCGGGACTTTTTAGCCGGAAATGTTTTCGTCGAAATGCCGTTCTTCTGGCGAATGAACGCGAATCAATGTTTGGAAGGCATTATCGATCTTGCCTTGTTCCGGCCAGGCGAAAAGGAGTGGTTTATTCTCGATTGGAAAACGAACCGGATCGAACGGAACGAAATCGGCAAGTTGCGCGCCGACTATCGGCCGCAGATTGCAGCATACTGGAAAGCGGTAACCGAAATGACGAAACAGCAAGTCGGTGGAGGAATTTTTTCGACCGCGACCGGCCAGCTAATCGTTTATGATCAAACCGAACTGGCGAACGAGTGGAAGCGGCTTCGAAATGTAGCGGGAATCGAAGCGATGCTCAGCTTTCGCGCTCGCCGCGGATGAATTGTTCGACACAGCGATATGCTTCGTCGTCGGTCATTTGCACGGGCGGATGCTTTGAAAAGTAGGCGGAGGCGGAATGCAACACGCCGCCGATCCCTCGATCCAGCGCCAGCTTGCAGCAGCGAATGGCGTCGATGGCGACGCCGGCTGAGTTCGGCGAATCTTCGACGGAAAGTTTCACGTCGATTTCCATCGGCACATCGCCAAAGAGCCGGCCTTCAACCCGAATAAAGGCAATTTTATTGTCGAGTTGCCAGGGCACATAATCGCTCGGGCCAATGTGGATATTTTCGTCTGCCAGACGCTCACCAGTGACAGATTGCACCGCTTCAGTTTTGGAAGTTTTCTTAGAGGCCAGACGGGTGCGATTGAGCATGTTCAGGAAATCGGTGTTGCCGCCGGTGTTCAGCTGATAGGTGCGCACAAGTTTCACGCCGCGCTTGCGAAAAAGATCCACCATCGCCCGATGCAGGATCGTGGCGCCCATTTGCGCCTTGATGTCGTCGCCGATAAGGGGGAGATTTCTATCGGCAAAACGCTTCGACCACGTCGGATCGCTGGCGATGAAAACCGGGATATTGTTGACAAAGCCCAGGCCGGCTTCGAGCGCGCAGCCGGCGTAAAACCGGGTGGCTTGTTCGGAGCCTACAGGAAGATAATTGACCATCAGTTCAGCAGAGGAGTTTTTCAGCTCGGCGATGATCTCTTCGCGAATGGATTCTTTCTCCAGTGGAAGAAATGTGCGCAGGGGGTCCTGATCACGCATGTGCGGAGCGTAGCCGTCCAGAACGCAACCCATTTTTACGATGGCGCCGGTGAGCTTGATCTTTTCGCAGAAAACCTTTGTGCAATTCGGCGGCGAGAAAATGGCTTTGCTTACGTCCAGCCCGACTTTGCGCCGGTCGATGTCAAACGCGGCCACGATCTCAATGTCGCTCGGGCGATAGCCGCCGACCTGCCGGTGCATCAAGCCGATGCGAGTGCCGTTGGCGGAGGAGCCGTCATAAAAATTGATTCCCTGGACAAGAGAGCTGGCGCAGTTTCCAACCCCGACGATGGCGATTCTTATTTTTCTCATTTCTAAATTGTTAAAACTGCAAAGCTACCTGAATTAGATTATTCGGAGCAAGACACAAGTTAGGCCGTTTCAATCACGATAGGCTGCACCTGCCTTTGGCTCTAAATACTGCAAGCGCGGAATGTGTCCGAAGTCGCGCCAGCTTGCAAGACCTGATATAAGGGCAAGAGTCACAGGCATTCCTGGTCCAAGGAAAGCCGTCCTAAGGAGACAGACCAATGTGTTCGAAGTTCGCGGCCATCAGCATGCTGAGCGCTGCCGTTTTGTCCGCTTCTTCGAAAATACTCGGTGCGGCGCCTGCTTACACGATCGAACAGGCAGTCGCTGTCGCCCAGGAGCGCAACCCCGAAATCCTGATTGCGCGCAAGAAAGTGTTGGCAGCGCGCGGCAGTTTCATCGAAGCGCGCTCTGGCTTTCTTCCCTCGCTGACCTCCAGCGGGCTGTACGATAAACGACAGACTCAGAGCGAGACGAACCTTCGACAGGAAGATTACAACGCAATACTGAAGCTGGAACAAAACCTCTATACCGGCGGCGCAGTAACCAGCCAGGTGGCAATCGCGCAGTTGAACATCGCCAAGGCAAACTACGAGCTTCAGGAAATTGTCAGCCGCGTGACGATGGATGTGCGAATCGCCTTCAACGAGTTGCTGTTAAATCGGGCAAAGGTCCGCGTGCGCGAAGATTCCGTGCAGGTGTTGGACGAGGAACTCAAGAACCAGCAGGAGAGATTTAGCGCCGGCATCGTGAGCAAATTGAACGTTCAACGAGCCGAGGTAGCCCTGGCCAACGAGCGGCCGGAACTCTTCAACACGCAGACCGACTTGAAAAACTCCTACCTACGACTGGCGGAACTTTTCGGCGCTGATTTGCGCCCGGGAGCCCAGGCGCCGCCATTTGAGATTTCCGGCGAATTGCAATATCGACCGAACCACGCAGATCTAAACGGTTGCCTCGCCCGCGCCGACGCGAATCGGCCGGTCATCAAAGCGCGGCAGAAAGATATCGAGATCGAAGACCGCCAGTATGTTCTAGATCGGAGCGCGACGCGTCCGCATGTTCGCGCTTTTTCCGGGTACGAAGTTTACAGCGAGCGTGATCCGGAGGTAGGCCAGGAATTTAACTACGGCGGTGTCGTAGGAATAAACGCAACCTGGAACATCTTCGATGGGTTCGCGACCAAAGGGCGCATGCAAGCGACGCGCGCTCGGCGCGAGGCAGCAGTGCAAGCGCTGGCAGCAGCGCAGCGTACTGTTGCCTCAGAAGTGCGCAGCGCGTTTTTCGATCTTCAACAAGCCCAGCGCGTGCTCGAAAGCGAAACAAAAAACGTGCAGACGGCTGACGGAGCGCTTGAGATGGCCAAATCCAATTTCGCCGCCGGGTTGGGAACACAGCTCGACGTGCTGCAAGCGGCATCCGATGTAACCCGGACGCGGACAACTCGATTGAGCGCGATCTACTTGCACAACGTGGCTCTCGCCCGCCTGGCACACGCGTGTGCCAGCTCAGCCGAAGCGCTCGATTTCGGATCGGACTTCAAAAACGCGAACAATGAAAATCGCCACGCGGCGCATGCTGCCGATGTAGCGAAGCCACCGGAGAAACTGAGTCAGCGATGATCACGACCGAACGTGTAATTGCAATTTTCATGATCTGCTGGGTATCCTCCGCGAGCGCCATCACGCTCGAAAGTGTTCTGCAAACCACACTGGAAAAAAATCCCGCTATCCAGAAAGCCAAAGCCGGCCTGGAGCAAGCGACCGGGCAGCGGCTGGTTTTTCGCTCCGTTGTCTGGCCTCGCGCCGAGGTGGGCGTGCCAGCCGGGGTCCAGGCCGGTCACCGGGCTGGTGAAAGCGGAGTAAAAGGCTTTGGCATCGGGCGTGGCTTGCTCACGCAGACTTTGTTCGACATGGCTGTGCCGCCGTCGCTTCGGCGTGGAGACGTCGAAGTCCTAATCGCCCAACAGCAACTGAATGTCACCGTTGTAGAGCAGTTACATGCCGCGCGGCTCGCGTTTTACGCCGCGCTTTACAATCGGTCGCTCGAGTCCATTCGAGACGAACAACGACAAAAATTGCAACAGAACGTTACGACTCAGAAAGCGCGTTTCGAAGCCGGGTTGGCTGATAAGAGCGCATTTACCAGCGCAACTGTCCAGGCCGACGAGCTCGTTCCGCAAGTTGAGAGGGCCCACCGCGCCTATCGGGAAGCACAATTGAAATTGGCGGAAGCGATGGCTATCAATCCCGCCAAATCATCGTTGCCAGAGCCAGAAGGCGAGCTGGAGTCTATTTCGATGCGCGTCGATCTTGCTTCCGAAACGGTGGCGGCTTTGCAACGAAGGGCCGATCTCAAGCTCGCGCGTTTATTCGTGCGCGCTGCCAACGAAGATCAACGGATCATTGCCGCCGACTATTATCCTGCCGTCGTTGGAAGCATTCCTGGCGAGTACGTCCCAGTCACAGGCATCCATCGCCAGGGCTCCACAAGCAAGACACAGGATTTTATTGGATCGGAGATTCGCGAAAAGGCGGCATACACATGGCGGGTAATCGATAACGGCAAAGTAGGCGGCGCAGTGTTAAAAGCGCGCGCAGCACGGGAAGAGAACGAACTGACGTGCAGGAAACTGGAAGCCAATGTCAGCCGCGAACTGTCGCGGATTGCCAACGACCTTCAGGCAATCGATGCCCGCCAAAGCTCGCTCTCGACAGCCTCAGTCGCCGCGGAAGAAAGCGCCCGGACGGTCCGGGAAAATGTCGCCAACGGCCTCGTCCCGCCGCTTGAATATCGCGTCACTGAAAATGCGCTTTTGACCACCAGAAGCGGGCTGCTGGATGCCGTTTATCAGCACAACCTGGCCGTCGCAGAATGGGACCGAGCCAGCGGGCGTTATTTTCAATTTTCAGACGACACCGCGCCAAACGTGCATTAGTTCCCGCAATTGAAATTGCCGGAATCAAAACGGATTTTGTGGGGCGGCGGAGCGGCGCTCGTGGCCTTCTTCGCGCTGGCGTATTATTTTCTAATGCCGGTGGCGGAAGTGGTGACCGTCCGCCGGGGAACGGCCATCTCCGCAGTTTACGGGACGGTGCGAATCGAACCGGCGTTTGTCGTTCGTGTTCGAGCCCAAAATGCCGGTTTCATTCAGCTGGCGGAGGCTTTCTCGGCCGGTCGTGGCGCAATCGGCAAGAATGTGCAGAAAGGACAGTTGCTGGCAATGATCGCTGATGAGGAAACTTCCCGACAATTAAAGCAAGCGCGCGCCGATCTGGAAGCTGCCAGGGAGCGCGCAGCCCTCCCACTCCCCTCGTCGGAGTTACTCAAAGCGGCGGAGGACAATCTGCAGCGGCTCGAAAAGGTAGTCGGTTCGGGCAACGTGCCAGCAGTTGAATATCAGAAGGCGAAAAGCGAAGCGAACCGGCTGCGAGGCGCGGTGGAAACGGAGCGGATCGAGCGGGATCGCAATCTCAACTCGCTCGAAGAAACGACAAAAAAACTGGAAGCCCAGATGAAGAATTCGGAGGTGCGCGCGCCCATCGACGGGCTTCTTACCAACGTTCAGACAATTGATGGAGAGTTGGTTTCAGATGGCAACGAGCTTTTCACCGTCTCGTCGCATAAGAATTACATTCGCGGCGAAGTAAACGAAGAAGATGTGGGCGAAGTGAAACCGGGGATGAATGCAAAGGTGCAACTATACGCTTATCGGACCCGCACTTTCACCGCGCGCGTCACGTCAGTTCAACCCGCCGCCGATCCAACCACCCAGCGCTATACCGTTGTGCTGGAGATGGAAAGTCCGCCAGACAATTTGATGGTTGGAATGACTGGGGAGATGAACATCATCACCGGCACGCACCAAAATGCCCTTCTGGTGCCGACGCGCGCGCTGCTTGTCGATCAAGCGTTACTGGTGAAGCACGGCATTGTGCAGTCTCGCACGGTTGGCGTTGGATTTCGCACCCTCGATTTCACGGAAGTGACCAGTGGGCTGGAAGAAGGCAGTCACGTGATCGTTTCCGACCAGGACAAATTCCGACCCGGAGAAGCCCTGCGGCAGCGAAAGGTCAGCTCACCGCCGCCGCCAAAGGCGCCATGACGCCGCCGCTTTATATTGCCCTGCGCTTTTTGACGCATCGCAAGCGGGCATTGCTGCTGAGCCTGAGCGGTGTTGTTTTCGGCGTCGCCATCTTTATTTGCACGCAAGCGCAGACCCAGGGCTTCGCCCGGTATTTCATTGACTCGACGATCGGCAGCAATGGTGCGCTCGTCGTCAGATCACGTTTTCGTCCGCGCTACGAACCGCTCATCGTCGCGGCGAAAGGCTCCAGAGGAACCACAGGGCGCCGTATCTACTTTGAAGGTATCACTAACCCGAATGAAATCATGCGCGTGAGCAGGCAATTTCCCAATGTGGTGTCCTGTTCACCGGTTCTGCGCGGAACGGTCAGCGCTCGCGCGGGATTTGAGAACGCGACTGTCGATCTTTATGGCATCGATCCCGCGCTGCACGCGCGGACCACCGATATTCTTCACCAATTGATTGATGGCAACTTTGACGATTTTCGAAACAACACGAGCTCAATCATTATCGGCTCGCGCCTGGCAGAGCTACTTCAGGCTGGCGTCGGCGACACATTGCAATTGCTGGCGCCCAACGGCGAGTACTGGCGATTTACGGTTGCGGCGATCGCGCGCGCCGGCATTGGATCAATTGATTCGGTCCGGGTTTATTCGCATGCCCGAGTCGCCCAGGCTCTACTGCAACAACCGTCCGGTGCCACGATGATTATCTACAAACTACGCGATCCGAATCGCGCGCCGGTGTTGGCCAGCCGTTTCGAAACGCTCTTTCAGCACAACGCCTCCAGTTGGCAGGAACGCGAGGAGAGCACACTGCAACTTTTTCTGACCCTTAGAATGTCGGTCGCGATTACCGTTTCTCTTATCATCCTGCTGGCCGGCTTCGGCATTTTTAATGTGCTGACGATGTCGGTGCTGGCGAAAATCAAGGAGATCGCGATTTTGCGTTCGATGGGTTACCGGCGCATCGATATTTCCTCGATTTTTCTCTGGCAGGGCGCCCTGATCGCCGCGGCCGGATCGCTGCTCGGTTGCTTACTCGGCGGATTGATGACGTGGGGCGTGTCGCACATTCCCATCCGTCTCCGCGGTCTGCTGTACACGAATTATTTTCTGGTGACATGGGATTGGCGACACTACGTGTTTGCCACACTGCTGGCCGTCCTGGCGGTGTTCATCGCGAGTTATGTGCCCGCGCGCCGCGCCGCTGAGTTGCCGCCGGTTGTTACTATTCGGGGCTCAAGATGAACTCGCAAATTTGCCTGAGTTGTGAAGGCATTGAGCGCTACCTTGGTGAAGAGGAAGAACGCGTGCACGCTTTACGCGGTGTATCTCTGGAGCTCCAGGCCGGGAGTGTCCACGCCGTCGTCGGACCGTCGGGCTGCGGCAAAAGCACGTTGCTGTATGTTCTCGGCCTGCTCGATTCTCCCGATGCCGGCCAGGTGGCGATCGAATCGGAGCCGGTATCTCATCTGAGCGATGACGAGCTGGCACATAAGCGGAGCAAGTTCATCGGCTTCATTTTTCAATTTCATTTTTTGATGGAAGATTTCACGGCGCAGGAAAACGTGATGATCCCGATGCGCAAGCTCGGGCAGCTCTCCGATGCACAGATGCGTGAACGCGCCGCTGACCTGCTGGAAGCGGTGGGCTTGAGCGACAAACTGCGCAGACCCAGCCGTCATCTATCCGGAGGCGAGCAACAACGTGTGGCCATCGCGCGCGCGCTCGCTAACAAACCGCGCGTGATTCTGGCCGACGAACCGACCGGCAATCTGGACACGGCCAACTCAGACCGCGCTTTTGAACTGCTGCAAAATATCGTGCAACAAGGTGGGAACGCTCTACTTCTCGCAACGCATAATCCATTTATCGCCGAAGCTTGCGATTGGATCCACGAAATGAAAGATGGTCGGATCATCGCCAGCTACGCGCGCGGCACGCGAAGTTCGGTTGTTTAAAGCGCCTTGTAATCGCGACGGACTCGGCAGCTGACTGGTCAGTCGCTCGGCTTAATCAAATCGGCCGACTTGCCCTGAAGGGTGGCAGCATGCGCCGACCACCGTTAAGCTCGCGTGCGATGCAGAACATCCTGCCAATCTTGATCGCAGATATACCGGAGGCGTTGATTGAATTGTGCGGCGTCAATTTGCTCGAACGTTTGCTCCGCATTTTGCAGCGACTCGGATTTCGACGTGCGATTGTTTTTTCGACGACGCCGGAAATCGTCGGAGCTGAATTAGCCAAGCGCTCGTGGCCGCGGGAACACATAACTGCGGATCTTGCTTCGAGCGCAACTGAACCTCTTACTGCCGAACGGCTTTTAGAACAAAGCTCCGCTGACTGCTTCTTAATAGTCCCGGTAAATATCTATTGTGACGCGCGCCTGCTTGCCGCCCTCTGCGCGAAAGATTCATCGGTTGCGCTTGTCGATTCCAATCCACCAGAATTCGCGCAACATTTGGTTCGAAATCCCTGCGGCCCTGCATTGATCACGAGAGATTTTCTTTTGGCCCTTTCACCCACGGCGCCGTTTTCTAGTGAACTCACAAGGAAGATCGACCACGGCAAGATCGATACCGTCGACGCGGCAAGGGAAGATGATTACATCGTCAGCATGCGTCGGCACGCGCGGCCACTCTGTTTTCGTGCGCCGCTGGAGCAGGATCGCCGTCTGGCTGAGCGCATCATTCTTGATTCCGCACAAAAAGGAACGCTGGACTTGCCCGCTTACATCCACGCGCCGATCGAAACCGCAATCATCTCGCTTCTTTGCAAAACGCGAATCACGCCAAACCAAATTACAATTGCGGGCTTTATCATCGGATGCAGCGCGACCGTTGCGTTCGCAGTTGGCCGTATCGGACTCGGAATTCTCGCTGCTCTCATATTTGGCATCGTTGATGGACTCGACGGGAAGCAGTCGCGTGTCAAAATCGAAATGACCGAGCGCGGGAAGTGGGAACATCATCTCGATTATTTAATCGAAAACTCGTGGTGGCTGGCTATTGCCTTTCATTTGTGGCGAAGCGGCCAATTTCCAAACGCGTTCTATTTTCTCGCTTTGCTCATCGCGTCGCACCTACTGGATGAATTCGCAAAGCGCCGGGTAAAGATAGCGAGAGGCCGCCTGCTGGACGACGTTACGCCGTTCGACCGTGCTTTCCGGCTGATCGCGGCTCGAAGAAACGTTTACGTTTGGACCCTGGCGTGCGGCTTTTTGTTAGACGCTTTGCCGCAAAGTTACGGGATCATGTGCGGATGGGCCGCTTTTAGTGCTGCCGTTCATCTCGTGCGTTCCATCTGGATTTGCGATGGCGCCGTGCGTCGCTTTGTCCGTATCCGGAGTTAGGGAACGACGAAACATTGATGGAATGCGCTTGGCGCGCGCGACGATTTCCTTGCCGAGAACCTGAGCGGGCTTTTCCACAAGGAGCGAAGCACTCACTGCGCAATAAACGCCGCAACCTTTCTGGCACGATTTCTTGCGGTAGTTTGCGTAGAGATCGTCCAGCGTGACGTCCATGATGTGCTTATCTGTGTGCACCATGCTGCAGATCCAGAATTTTCCTTGCGCGGAAACGAAAAATAATTTGTAGCCGGCCATACACGTCCACTCGACGTGCTCGCCCCGGAGGAGACTGCGTTGGTAATTAAGGATGGCCTCGCTGGTGTGAATCTTTTCTCCGCGGCGTTTTCGTTCGATCATCGAATCGATAAAGCGTTCGAGTTCGTCCCGCTGCCCGCGATCGACACGAAACCGCTGCAATGGGTCCGCATGCACGAGACGGACTTCAGTCGGAATTCCGCGCGACAAACCGGTCTCAAGGACTGCTTGCGATTCGGGCAAAGTATCGGCACAAATCACTCCGGTGATGTGGAGACTGATTCTTGAATCACGAAAATAATCGAGCTTGGGCAAGATCGTCTTAAACGACTTTTTTGTAATTGCACTTGGCGTCATTCGGTCAACGCTGATCTGCATGACCTGCAAGCCGGCATCTTCCAGTTCGGCAAGAAGCTTACGGGTAAGGAGAAAACCGTTAGTGGTCAGGCTGGTGGCAAAGCCCAGTTCACGGCAGTAGCGAACGACTTCGACAATATTCGGATGCACAAGCGGTTCGCCACCGACGAGAGCGATGCGCATGGTGCCAAGTTCGCGAATTTTCCGGACCCACTTTTTCAAATCGTCGAGCCTCGGATGCGGCCGGCTGTTGTCGTACTCGGTGCAATAAGCACAATCGAGATTACAACGATCCGTCACGTAAAGACTGCATTGCAGCGGTTTGCGGTCAACGAGGCGCTTGCCCGATTCCAAAATGTTATAGCCGGAAAATTCGCGGCCGATTTTGTTCAAGAGCTTCATGCGACTAATGGGAAAGATTCAGTTTAGGGGCTGGTTACCCGCGACGCAATTTATTAGGAGCTTAGTTGCTCCCACGTCCAAACGCCCGCACGAACGAAGTCAGTACGATTCCCTGTTCCTCTAGAACCACCCGCGTTTCGGGCGCGGTCAGAGCCTCCAGTTCCTCAGCCCACCGATAGCCCCAATGACTGTATCGCGTCCGCGTATCAGCATCATTTTCGCCGGGATGGCAAATCAATTCATACAGGCCGTCAGGAATTTTCCAGAGTATTTGTTCGAGCGCAGAACGAGTTAAACACCCGCTGACTTCGAATCCGTACATACCATCCGGCATTTGCGGCACGGGCGGGCCGTGCAAAGCTCGCGCTGACAGACAGGTCAGATTCAAACCAAGCCGCTGTACCCACCGCCCCATTCGGACGCCCGGCGATTTTCGCCAGGGGCCAGCAGCATTGCGAATCCAAATATTATCCATCTCGCGGGTAAGCCGCCTGACGATTTGGAAGACAGGCGGGAACATGTGGAGATGTTGGTGGCTATTAAGATGGGAAAGTCGCAGTCCTGTCTTCTGAAAACGCGCGATCTGCGCCGCGATCTCACGCTCGACCTCATCCCAGTTGATGCGTCCCAGAAAGGCGCGTCTGAAAAATTCACTACTCGTGCGGGGAAACCGTCCGGTTTCATCAACCAGGGTCGGCAAGACCTCACGCCCTAGGACGGCTCGCTCTTCCACCAGCGTCAGATGCAGGCCGACATCCAGTTCCGGGTTCTGCCGAGCCAACGCGACAGCCTCCTCGAATGCACTCCCCGTCACAAGCAACGAGGCACTCGTTACGATTCCATCTTGAAACGCCCGCAGAATCCCTCGGTTGACTCCTGGCGTCAGTCCCAGGTCATCCGCGTTAACAATCAGCTGTTTCAAGGCGCGGAGACGCGGGCCGCCCGGATTTCGTGTCGCATCTTCATCCGAAAGGTAACCAGTTCTCGAATCATCTTGAAGATCACGTCCGGACTGGCCAGAGTGGAGGTGCCGCGATTTCTGGGAAAGTAATCTACGCCGAATTGCACGATCTTGAATCCGTGCAACTTGCCCTTGATCAGCAGTTCCGCGTCGATGAACGAACCCTCCGCCTCTAACGCAACCTTCTCCAAGACCTCTCGCTTGAACAATTTGAAGGAGAAATTGATGTCCTTCACCCGTAACGGAAAAAGGAAACGGATAAGTAAATTGTAAACCACGGAATATACGGTGCGAATAGGTCCTTCCGCGGTGCGATCGAAACGAAAGGCCGAAATAATGTCGGACCTTGTAAACTCCATAATGTGCACCGCCCGGTTCAACTCCGTGAGATCGACGGGCAAATCCGAATCACAGTAAAAGACGAGCTCTTTCGTGGCGTTGCTAAAGCCTGTGCGAAGCGCGCCTCCCAGTTTCAAATTCAGTTCGTGGTGGAACACTTTCACAAAAGGGTTTGATCGCGCCAGGGCTTCCGCGATTTCTGCTGATCGGTCCGTGCTGGCGTCATTGACGATGAGGATTTCGTAATCAGACGTCATGTCGTTCAGGACGGCCTCCGCGAAATGGACGGCGCGCTCGATGTTCTCTTCTTCATTGAACATTGGATAAACAACCGAGACGCTTGGCCTCCACGTCGTCATGCGCACTGTTTCGGGTCCGTCGTTAAAGCCGACGATAGATTGTGTCCCCGTGGATCACGCGCTCCACACGGTATTCGGGAAGGTAGGCGCGAAGCACGGGATATCGCGTCATGGGATGAGCCAACCAGAACGGGTCCACCGGTGACATGTCGATGATGAGCACCGGGGGGTGCGCTTCCCAGTCTTTCTGGAACATCTCCCAACTTTCCGGAATCACGCTCTCCCCTCTATCTCTCACTTCAAGAGGTCGGCTGGCGTAGGCGCCAACCAAGTGTGTGCAGCTCACGAAACGCGTCGCCATCCGCCGGCCGGAGAAACTGTACAGTTGTGGGGTACTTCCCCAAACAAAGATACGATCGTTGGCGCTCGTCTCCTTGACGATCTGCTGAACAACCGGGAGAAAATGGAGCGTCTGCGTTCGCACTACAAAGGCCACGATGAGAAAACCTATCGCAGGCAGGGCAGCAGCACCGATGATGCCTATTCGGATCCATCGCCAGCGTGGCTGATGAGAACGTCGCTGTTCCGCGACAAAGCGCGAGAACGCCTGGCCCGCGAGAACCGAAAGCGGCGGAAGCACTGCCAGATGATAATGTCCCGGAAATCGCCATCCAACAAAGATCGCAAGATAGGTGAGACCGAACCACAAAAGAAGCAGGATCTCTTCGAGAGACACAGCTCTCTTCCGCCAAAAAGATCTCAGCGTTTCAACCACCTGCCAGATGCCAAAATACCACAACAACCCCGAGAGAAGAATCACAGCGAGATGGACAGTGACGAGACGTTTCAGAACATAAGCGAAGGTCGTTTCGGACCCGACGTAGCGAATCGCAAACGCCCAGGCCCAGAGATATGCGTCATGCAGATTGCCCTGCAGCTGGTAATACCAGGCCAGTGCGGCAATCACCGCGATGAATCCAATCACGACACCGCTGCCTGCTGCCAAAACACGTGCGAACGAGTGGGTGCGGGGAATGAGCCAGCCATAAGCGAGACACGCCAGCATTACGCCCAAGTTCACGGCCGAAGGCTGCCGGATCAATGTTGCTACCCCGACCAGCGCGCCGCTGAGAAACATCAAACCCCAAGCCGGCCTTCTTTGCCCTTGGAGGAAGGCAAGGACACTCAACGCGAGCGGAAGAGAGGCGAAAATCTCGCTGTTTGCGCCGAGCGTGTCACCTGGCCAGTAGGCATGGACGAACACGACATAGCCAATGCCACTCCACGCTCCTGCCCAGTCGTCCGCCACTCGCGCAGCGATTCGCCGCAGGACGAGGGCGGTGGCCGCGACGACAAAAATGGCGAGGAGGTGGACCGCAAAAAGGTTGTTCCTCCCAGCTACCCGGAAAACGCCGGCGTAAATGTAATACATTCCCGGAGGCTTCGTATCCACCGACGTGCTGTAAACCGCGCCACCGTCCAAGATATCGTCTGCGATCGTACCGTAATACCCCTCATCGGTCGTGTACATCGACGGCCAGAGCGTGGGCGCACGCAGGATGACAACCAGGGCGATGATGACCGCGTTGATCCAGCGGTTTTGACATCGCGTCATAAGTGAAGGCCCTGCTCAATGCCCGCTATGTCTTTCCTGAAAAATTCGATTGTTGCACGCAATCCTCCGGCTAGATCGTAGACCGGCCTAAAGCCAGCCGTTTGCGTCTTATCCACGCCTGCGACTGAATGTTTCACGTCGCCCGGCCGCTCTGTGCTGTATTCAATCGTGGAGCAAGACTTGGCAAGGTTGCGAATCGTTAGGGCCAGATCGGTTATTGTGATCTGCCTCCCGCAAGCGACGTTGAAGACCCCGGTTGCCTGCGATTTTAACGCGAAGAAGGCATTGGCCGCGACCACATCCCTTACATAAATGAAGTCTCGCGTCTGCCGGCCGTCTCCGAAAATCGTAATCGGCTCGTTTCTGATTGCTTTTTCAATAAAAGCCGGAACGGCCGCGGTGTATTCACTTCTCGTATCTTGGTAGGGACCAAAGACGTTAAAATAGCGAAGGGAAACAGTGGGGAGTCGCCCTTCATCCGTGAAGGAGCAGCAATGCCGTTCGGCTTCATACTTGCCTGTGGCATAGGGACTTTTTGGCTCGGCCGGCATGCTTTCAATTTTTGGAATGGTTGGATTGTCGCCGTAAATTGCAGCCGAGCTGCTGAAGATCAGCTTTTTCACTCGCGCCCGCGCCGCCTCTTCCAAAACAATCGCTGTACCCCAAGCATTAATCTCGGCGCATTCATTCGGCTTCTGCACAGATTCCTGCACGCTCACCATAGCCGCGAGGTGAAAGACAAAGTCCACGCCTTTCATAGCTTCTCTCACGAGATCGCGATCGAGAATTGAGCCGACGATGAGTTGGCATCCCAAGCCAGACAAATTGCTCTTAAAACCGCAGCGCAGGTTATCAAGAACGCGCACCTCCGCTCGATCCTGGAAGTATTGGCAGATATGCCGGCCGATGAAACCGGCACCTCCTGTGATTAAGATTCGCATACTGGAATGACGCAAGGTGGCGCACAAATCCAGCAATCGGTGCGTTGTAAAGTTGAAATACCTACAGGGAGATCCATTCCCCGCTCCTTCCTAAGATAGTCAATCTTTGCGAAAAAATTTTGGCGGTCCGAGCAGTCGATTGTAGCGTCGAGCCGATATGAGCGCGAATGTTAGTTTAGGCGTGTGCTGCTTTGAGCATGTTTCTGGCTAAAAATGAATCAAGGCGCGCTTGCTCATGATGTCTAACATCGAAATCGCTGAAGCCTCTGACCGGCTTCGCGACCAATTAGTGAGGGCCATGGACGCTACGCTGGACGTTCCGCCCCCGGCAGTGGATGCACCGGCGCGCGTAGACGAAACCGGAGTGGAGCTAAAACGCGGCGCGTTCTTGAACACGATCGCGATGTTGGCTTCGAATTTCCGCGGGATATTCACGTTTCTCGTTGCGCGGCTGCTCGGACCGGCGGCACTCGGCATATTCTCAGTTGCCTGGTCGACCACTGACATCATCAGCAAAATCGGTGTTCTTGGCCTCGACAACGCGATCATCACATTCATTGCGCGCTCGGAGGCTGTGGGCAATCGTGCGCGAAGCAGGGCGCTTTTTCGAGTCGCTGTGGTGCTTGGAGTTGCGCAGTCCGTTGTCACTGCTGCGATTGTGATAGTAGCGCTCCGGTTTTTTAACAACCGCCTCCACGTGCAGCCGCAGATGGTTTTTGCGCTTGCGCTGGTTCTCTGCGCGATGCCCGGTCTAGCGCTGTATCGCATCAGCACCGCCATCTCGCGTGGGATGAAGGTAATGCAACACGACATCTATTCTCGCGGAATGACCGAGCCGATTGCAACGACACTCGCGTTCCTGCTTGCACTCGCCGTCGGCTTCAAAGAATCGTCGCCGGAGGTAGCTGCAATCGTCGGAACGGCAGCATCAGGGCTTGTCGCGCTCGGACTCGCCTCAAAGTTGTTTCGCCATATTCCGGCACACACGGACGTTGTTTCCCCTCTCGGCGAAGCACGGTCGCTAATCGCGTATGCGGCTCCCATCAGCATTTATCAACTGATTAACGCGTTCATTGCCCGGTTGGATCTTCTCATGCTCGGCTACTTCGTTGGACGCGCGCCCGGTGTGACGCTTGCAACCGTCGGTGTTTACAGTGCAGTCATCGGCACCGCGAACGGGCTGCGAAAAGTTAATCAGACTTTCAACCCCATTTTCGCTCCAGTGGTAGCAGGTATGACCGCGACGGGCGATCACGACGTGGCTGCCGCTACTTACGCTCGACTTGCTCAGTGGATGCTCTGGATCCTGTTGCCGCTAGTAGCAGTGATGTCGCTCGCGGGCGGCACGATTCTGCTTATCTACGGTCCAGCATTCCAGCAGGGCGGTGTTTGGCTCGGCATCGTCGCTCTTGCCAGTGCTATCAACGCGTTTGTGGCATTAGGCGAAACCGTAATCATGGTGCAACGGCCGCATTTGAATCTTCTGCATTCTTCGATCACGTGCACCGTTGCTGCTGCCGGGCTTCTCTGGTTAATTCCGCGCTTCGGTGTGATGGGTGCGGCCTTCGGTATCCTTTTGCCCTACGTCGTTCAAGGCATTCTGCGTTACACGACACTGCGATGGATCTTTCACTGGAAAGATTCATGGAGCGACATTCGCCCACCTCTGATCGCCGCGGGAATTGCGCTTGTTCCCGCGCTCATCTGCCGCACATTCCTGAGCGGAATTGCCGGACAAGTCGTCAGCGCTGCGGCTTTCCTGGCGGTCTTTGGTGTTCAATGGTTGCAGCACCATATCCATCGCAAGGACAAACGTCCTTAATACGAAGCGAAGACATCCCAGGCGTCCCCGAAAAGTGCGATCGTTTCGTTGTTGTTGTATTGACGTCCGTCAGGAACATCGTGCAGCGATAAGGTCCGCCGTTGGCGAAACACACTTCGCATCATGGCCGATGCAGGCACAACATATCTCTTCACGTTGCGACGAGCGAGACACCCACTGATCCAAATATCGTCCATGTAAAATGCTCCCTGCGGCGCTTGGGAATAATCCCAGAGCGATTCGTCGAAGAACCTCGGTTGGATCAAATAGCTTCCGCACCCTGTGATCACCGCCGCGGGTTGCGGTTGGCGAAGCTCACGCGCGCGAATCATCTTGGCGTGTCGCCAATCCAGATTTCGCGGCATTGCGGCACCGCGAAAACAAAGAACCGCGTCAGGTAATTGCTTGTTGTAGTGGAGATACGTTTCGAGTGCATCTCGCGGATACATTCGATCATCGTCCACCACCATGATCAATGTATTTCCCCGGCCCGCCGCTAATTCTTCTCGAACGATGGGGATAAACTTTGTAGCCGGTCCCCAATCCCTGCGACAGTGCAGAATGCGCATTCGCTGCCAACGCGAAACATGTTTGGGCACTGCATAAGGCCGTTGTTCCCGAATCGAAAATTCCGGGATGGCCAGGACGATCTCATCCGGTGGCCGCGTCTGTCTCAGCAGAGAGCGAATCGTCGGCCCTAGGTTGCCCATCCGCTCTGGTACCGTCGAAAGCGAAACAATCACACGGCGATCGCCTGATTTCTTGCTGCTTGCCAAGGTTTCACGGATGAAACGGACTTGTCGCCGATGCTTTCTACTACCAGGAAGCAGACGCTTGAGACCGAGCACACCCAAAATGACAAGGGCCGCGCAAATCAGCGGAAACATGGGGACAAGATCGACATCATATGATCAGAGAATTTTTCGAGATGACACGGATAACAATTACACTCACTCACGAGACTGTCTTGCAGCAGCCTGACAGTTAAAATACGAATCAGTGGCCGAACAACAACGAATGCGCTGGTCACTATGACCTCAACCGAGATGGAACAAGGCGATTCGAGCCAGCAATCCGTGATTAAAGGCGTGCTCCTTTTTTTAGCCGCCTTCACGCTTTATTTTTTCACACATTCGCCGGCGCTCGATGAAATCGATGCTGTGCAATTTGCGATGGGCGTGCGCTCATTCGATCTCTGGCATCACCAGCCGCATCCACCCGGGTATCCACTCTTCATTTTTTTAGGCTGGCTCGGGACGAAACTTTTCCACACCGGAACGGAATCTTCGCTTTACTGCGTTTCGGCATTTGGCGGCGGACTTTTCATCGCGGCCTGGTTCTCGATTATTCGCGCGCAGTTTTCCGAGAAGCTCGCATGGTGGGTCGCAATTTCCTTGCTGATGACGCCAGTGATTTGGATGACCGCTACGAAGGCGCTGACCGACATGTTGGCAGCCGGTTTCATGAGCACGGAGTTACTTGCCGCTGTCTACTTTTTAAAACAGAAGAAGCGCGGCCTGATTGTCTGGGCTGCTCTCATGGGGGCGGCCGCAGCCGGCACGCGACCGCAATTGTTTCCCGTAGTCGCACTGATTCTTGGCATTCCGCTCAAGAAAGGCTCGGTGGATGCGAAGACATGGTGTCTTTCGTATGCGCTGCTGGTCGCGGGTTGTCTGACCTGGCTTTTGCCAATGTGGTACATACAGTCTCAACTCCGGCCGAGTGGGGGATTCTGGCGGGTTTATCCCGAGCTCGTGTACGGCCAATGGCGCTGGCGTCTAAATCGACCTTCCATTTATATCGGGGCCGGCGATTGGACTCCTCACTATCTGGGAGTGCGGTTTGCCTCCCACATTCTCGGGTGGTTTTCGAAAGGGTTCGGCTTTATTCAATCGCCCCGCGTGCTCGGAGCCGGTATCGTTCTTACAACGTGTGCGGCGATTGCTTATATTCGGTACGGATACGATGCGACGGATCGGCGATTTTGGAAGTTTCACGCTCCCTGGCTTTTCGTGCAAATTGCGATCACTTTTATCGCTCTTCCGGGCGATCAAAGGTACTATCTCATGGTCTTTCCGCTGCTTCTTGTCGTGATGCTTCGCGGTCTTTTACGATTACCAAGCCCGTGGAACTTCTCGGCGATCTGCGTTCCGGCATTGCTCCTTTATATCGCCGTTCCTTTAGGGATAGAAAATCACCGTGATGAAGCACCGCCCGTCCGGCTCGTGCGCTATTTGGAGAGGCTTTATCCGCCTTCGAAGCGCGGCAACGTGGTCTTGATTCTGCCTACTACGCGCCGTTCCGCCCAGTGGTACGCGCCGCAATTCAAAATACTCGACCATCTCCCCATCTCCGAGGAGGATGAAGAAGTGCTGCGTAATGCGGCGGCGATTTATACTGAGGATCCATCCCTGAAGCAGAAAGATTGTTACTTGATAGAGCTCGCCGAATTCAGGCGCTCAATGTTGATTTTTCCTCAACATCGCCGTGTCCGGCTTTATCTTGTCGAACGGCGTCGCTCTTCATGAAACACATTTTTATCACCGGTGCGAGCTCTGGCATCGGTCTTGCCATTGCAAAGTTACTCGTCGGTGAAGGTCACGAAGTGTGGGGTACATCGCGCAATTTGCAACGCATCCCCAAAATGCCGCGATGCCATGCGGTCCGTCTCGATCTGGCCGATCGGCTTTCGATCGAAGATGCATTCAATGCTGCGCTCACGGAAGCTGGTTACTTCGACGTTTTGATCAACAACGCCGGCGCCGGTCACTTTGACCCCGCTGAGTTCCTGCCCATGGAAACGATCGCCAGTCAGTTTCAAATTCTGGTTTTCGGTCAAATCCAATTGATGCAGCTCGCGTTGCGCCACATGCAGGCGCGTGGCGAAGGTTTGATCATCAACGTCACTTCGCTAGCCTCCCGGCTTCCAGTGCCGTTCATGGCGGCTTACAACTCCGCTAAAGCAGCGCTGGCAGCCTTTACCATGTCAATCCAGCTCGAGTTGGCCGATTCCCCGGTGCACATTGTTGACCTTCAGCCGGGCGACATTTCCACGCAATTTAACAAGAGCGTGGTCCAGAGCGCGAAAGCCGAGCGCTACGACTCAAAAATCGCCAAGACTTGGGAAATCGTCGAGCGCAACATGAAAAAGGCACCAGGCCCGGACCTCGTCGCCCGGCATGTTCTAAGCTTAGTCAACGCCGTGCGCCCGCCGCCTCGGAAAACGGTGGGCAATGTGTTCGAATCCAAAATTGCACCGATGATTTTCAGATTTCTTCCGCAGCGCGTTCGCCTCTGGGGACTGAAGAGATACTACGGAATATGACGAACCCTGATCCCTGTACCTGTAGGGGAAACTGACAGCTTCCCCTACATGTTTATGGCTCCTGTTTCCGAAGCAGTAGTTTTGACCGCCGGGGAAGGCTCGCGCCTGCGCAGTTCGGATAAGACTTTCCTGAAACCGCTCGTCCCTGTGCTCGGCCGCCCCTTAATCTCGTACACTCTGGATGCATTGACCCGCGCAGGGATCAAAACCGTCCACTTCGTGGTCGGCTACGAAAGCGAGCGCATGATTGCACAGCTCAAACGGTTGGTTCCTTCTGGCGTCAGCGCGTTCTTCATCGAAAATTGCGATTGGCGAAAACAGAATGGCATTTCTTTATTCGCGGCGGCCGATCACGTCGAGGGGCCATTTCTCCTGACAATGAGCGATCACCTTTTCGACGATGTGATCGTTGATCACCTGCTCGATTCTTTTGATTCCGATTTCCTAAACATCGCGGTGGATCGAAAACTCGGTTCCATTTTCGATTTGGAAGATGCGATGAAAGTCCAAACCCGGGGAAACAGAGTGATCGGCATCGGAAAAGATCTGCGGGATTACGATGCGGTTGATACCGGTTTGCTTGTTTGCCCGCTGGAAATCTTCGGCTATCTCAAGCGAGCGAAATCCGACGGCCGCCGAAATGATTGCAGCCTAGCTGATGGAGTTCGATTAATGGCAGCCGATAACAAAGTCCGTGCCATAGATATCGGCCAGGGTTGGTGGCAAGACATCGATACTCCGAAAATGTTCCAGCATGCCGAGAAAGAGATGGCTAAGCGCCCGTCACGCTTAGTCAAATGAGATGGGACATCATTCCGGTCGACAGGCGGGAATTACGATCGCGGCTCGCGCGTAACAACATCGCCATCGGCCACGCTGGATCTGATCGTGGCTATCGTGCTGAGAATCAGGCTTGCTGCGGCAACAATCGTCCAAAGATGAAGGATCCAGTCAGCCAAGTCGACTAACGCGAGCATGAGAAAAACGAGCATAGCCATGTCCCGCTTGGTCAGCTGAAAGAGCCACCACACAAATCGTTCACCGAGATTCAGCAAACCGGAATGCCCGATCATTCCGTGGTGCCTCGCATAATACGACTCGTGCAGCATCGCCGAAACAATCTGCATTTCGTTCTTGCCACCTCGCAGAAGCCATTCGTTAGCCGCGATGAAGCCGGCGCAGACGATTCCTTCGACTGAATGATGACGCCCTAACCCAAGCGCGAGAACGTAGATAAGGCTTGCGAGAAAATCGCAGAAATAATCCAAACGTTCCCCGAAGGTCGATTCCAAATTTTTGGCGCGCGCAATTTCGCCGTCGCAACCATCGAGAATACTGAACGCTTGAAAAATAGCCGCGCCAATGACGACGCTGGCGTAATCGCCGCGCACCAGGAATGCGCCCGCGATTAGCGGCAAAACAAAGATCGATATCGTCCACCCGTTGGGATGAATCGGAACCTTGAGCAGAAACCTCGTTATCCGGCGCGAAATCGGCCGATTCAAAAACCGCGAAACGAAACCGTCTTGGGGCTTGCTCATTAAGTCAGCGTCCTGTCAAAAATTCGATATGTCTTGTAGCGCTGCGCTCCCATTGCTTCGAGAAAACGGTTGATCATGAAATTGTCTTCAAGCGTGAGACTGAGTTCTCCCGCGAATCCACGTTTGATCATTGCGTCTTCGACGATCCGCAGCACGAGCATTTCGGCAATACCGCTACGGCGATATTTTTCAATCACGCCAAGCGCGATAAGCCGCGCAGTCCGCGTGCGGTTCTTGTAATATAGAAGTTTTAGGAGGCCGATTGGCAATCCAAAAGCCATAAGCCGGCCGTTGATATGACGCAGGGCGACGTTGATGTCCGGCACACCCAGAATGAAGCCGGCTGGCTCTTCGCCAACTTCGGCAATGAGCGCGAACTCCGGAATAACGAGCGGCTTGAGCTCGTGCGTCATGAACTCGATCTCCGCTTCTGTAAACGGCACGAAACCCCAGTTCTTTTCCCATGCCCGATTGTAAATTTCTCGAAGCCGTCTGCTTTCATCGCGAAGATCCTTAAGGTTCGCCGGACGGATAATGGCGGGACAGCGCGCATTGAAACGTGCGGCCAATCGTTGCAAATGCGCCACGGCTTTTGATGGATCGACGAACCACCACGCGTACCAATCCTTTGCTTTTGTAAAGCCGCATCTCTCGATCAGGTCGCGGTAGTACGGCGGATTGTGCGCGGTCAATATGGTGGGCGGAAACTGGAATCCATCGATCAACAGGCCGCAGACGTAATTGGTTGAATAATCGATTGGCCCCATCATCTCAGTCCGCCCCTTCGTGCGAAGCCAACGGGCCGCAGCGTCAAACAGCGCAGTAGCTACATCCTGATCGTCGATGGATTCGAACAGGCCAAAACAGCCCACGTTTGATTGGTGCAGCGAATTGTAATTGGGATCATCGCTGGCCATGATGCGACCAACGATCTCGCCATTTTTCCGCGCCAGGAATAAGGCCGCGTCGCCGTGCCTGTAAAAGGGATGCCGCTTTCGATCGAGGAACGTTTTCCGTTCGATGATCAACGGCGGCACCCACGCGGGATCATTCGAATAAATTTGCCATTGAAATTTGATGAACGCGCTGCGCTCCCGACGCGAGTTGACTTCTGAAATTTCAATATCCGACACGAACTTAGATGGCGATTCAGGCCAAGTCTCTCCATTTCTGGGCAACTTCTTGCATCGACTCAGCTATAGTTTCCTGGCGGAAAATCAGGTAAACGAACAGCAAATTAAAGGGTATGAGCTCGAACCAGAAAAAGTAAATCGGCCGGCCTATGAGCAGGAGCGCAAATAGAACCAGCATTCGCGTGTTCGTCATGAGTAACCTCCACCACTTCAGCATCGGGCCAGCCAGGTTTTGATAACGCTGCTGTAGCCAACCCGGGATTTGGCCGTGGAAAAGTTCGGTGACTGTCTCGCGCAGCTTTTTCAGACGAGGCGCGAGCATTTCCTGTTGGCGAGTGAAATTCAAATACAGCGCGAGGAGAAGTTTGTCCCATGGTCTCTGATGCCAGCTCCACTTCTGATACTCTGATCGGACTCCAGAGGAGGAGTCCAATCCGGTTCGCCCTCCGGTTGCTGTAAAGTAAAGGTAGGTGCTGCGGTAATAGTCCGCCGTCGCTCCTTGCAACGCGTGACTGATTCCAGCGGCAAAAGCGAGAACCCAGATCGCCGGTGACGAACCTTCGAACACACAGCGGAGAGTCAGATGCAGATAAATACTCACGAACACCAAATGGTCGGCGACGCTGTCGATAATGCGGCCTTTGCGGCTTTCCCTCTGAGTTAAACGCGCGAGCTGACCGTCCGCGTTGTCGAGCGCATTAGCGCAAACATGCAGCAGCATGCCCATGATATTGATGCGTAAATCACGATAGTAATAAAGGTGTCCCGCAACGACGCCGCAGACGCCGCCCAGCAATGTCACAGCCGCCGGCGTCATCTTGAGTCGCGCGAAAAACTCGGCGAGCCGGAACCCTAACGGCCTGTAAAAATACAGATCGAGGACGCCTTCTACCTCGCGCGCTTTGTAGGTGGCTGCGACGCGCGAATGCGAGGTCTCTGTCGGTTGAGACGTCAATTTACTTGGCGCAAGAACTCAGGCGCTCTGCCTTTGTAGCATCGCAGGGACGAGCGTGTCCGCGAGAATATTCAGGGCTTCGTCCAAGTCTGCACGCGTATGCTTGGCGGTTACGCAGGCACGGAAACAGATTCGATTTTGCGGCACAGCCGGATAATCCACCGGCGCAACCCAAAGACCACGCCGCCGAAGTTCATGCCCAAGCCGATACATCCGCTCTCGATCGCCGATGACGATCGGCATCACATAGGTTGTCGATGCTCCGCTATCGAGTCCAAGGCTTCGAAGTTGCGCGTGGAAGTAATCGGCGTTTTCCCAAAGTTGCGCGCGCAATTCCGGCTGACTGGTGCCGAGCTCGAGCGCCTTCAAAATGGCCGCAATCACCACCGGCGGCAGCGCACAGGAGTAAACATAAGGATGCGCATAGAAACGCAGGTATTGCAGCGTCTCTTTCGAGCCCGCAACAAAACCTCCCAGCGCGCCGAACGCCTTGGAGAACGTTCCATAAAGGAGCGGGACGCGATCTTCTACGCCAAACTTCTCAGCCGCTCCACGGCCATGCTCGCCGCATGCCAGCATGGAGTGCGCTTCGTCAATGAAAACACTGGCGCCATGAGACTCCGCGACAGCAAGCAATTCCCTCAGGTTCCCGAAGTCGCCGTCCATGGAATAAATGCCTTCGACAATCACGAGCTGCCGACGCCTTTTTTGACGGGTCAATGCCACATCAAGCGAGGCTGGATCGTTATGCTCAAACTTCTCTGTCCTGCACCGGGACAACACGGCGCCGTCGCGAAGACTAAGGTGCGAACGGTTGTCCAGAATGGCCACATCGCTCTTGCGAAGTAGGCCCGAGATCGTGCCCAGCGCGCCACCGAACCCGCTATTGAAAAGCATCGCGTCCTCGCGTCCGAGAAATTTCGCGACGCGCCGCTCCAGTTCGCGATGCAGGTCCGTCATTCCTGAGAGCATCGGCGAACCGCACGCCCCCATCCCGTGCGTCCTCAGAGCCTCATGGGCAACGGCCAGCACCTCGGGATGATTGGCAAGGCCGAGATAATTGTAGGAGCAGAGATTAATAACCGGCCGCGGTTTTCCACCATAGTTAATAACGGTGCGCGCATCTGCGGTGGCGAGGAGCTCAGGTTCGTACAATTCAACCGCCCACGCACCAAGACGTATCCAGTCCGTAAAGCTCGCTGGAGCTTGCAGCGGATCGTCGCTTTCGCCCGCCAGAAAATTGCTCAGACTAAGTTTTGCCGGGTCCTCGTTCATGAAACGATATACTGTGGTTCGCTCGCTCCCGTCGTTGCGAACGATGTTTCCCAGCAAAATTGAGATTTTTTGTGCTTCACTAGATTCCTTACGAAGTTGTCCGCTACATCTGCATACCGCGGAGTTCCGTGTCGGGGCAGCCAATCTAGCGGAGTTCGGATTTCAGGACAAGATTTTAGTAAACTACGGCTTCGCTGTTTGCAGGCGCCATCCTGAGCGAAGCGAAGGACCTCGCACAAGCTGATCGAGCACACGGGTTAATTCGTGTGCCGCATACTTCGTAGGTGAGGTCCCTCACCGTCTTCGCGGTTCGGGATGACACGTGAAGGTCGTGGATCGAAATCGGTGCGCTACTTCCGCGTGGTCCGAAAGACGTAATCCCAAAGCGGCGAGCTGATGCCGTATCCCACGTGATCATCCCTGTAATGATGGCGCAGGTGATACCGCTTCAGCCATAGCCACGCGCCGCGTTTCATCGGAAAATGATGGGTCGCGTAGTGAAGCATGTCGTAACAAATGTAACCAAAAACCAGCCCCGCGAATGCGCTCGACGCGAAGCGCGCGAAGATTAGCAGGAACACGCCGTAAAAAAGAAAAGCAAGCGGCACGCTGATGCTCGGCGGCATGACGAGCCTCCGCGCATCGTTTGGATAATCGTGATGCACGCCGTGAATGATGTAATGCAGCCGTTTCCCCAGGCGTGTCTTGGGTTCGTAGTGAAATATGTACCGGTGGATGAGGTATTCGAGCAATGTCCAAAGCAGAACACCCAGCAGAAAAAATCCTGCGACCGCTAGGATCGATAATTTTTGTCGCCACAGCGCGAGGTAAAGCATGGAGCCGACTACCGGCAGGTAAAGGACCAACGGAGTTGCCGGGTGCACCCGCGAAAACAATTCCATGAAATCGCTCTCGAACATTCGAACCGTTTCGTTCTTGTTCGAGACGTAGAGTCGCTCCGCCATAACTAAAAACTAATGGGCCGGGCACTGAGATCAAGATCGCCAGTCCGACTGCTTGTCGCTTCTGGAGTCCCTTGGGACCCTGCCCTTTGTTTCATTCGTTCGACTCGCGAATAGAGACTATACCGCTTGTCAAAAACGAACTGAAATAACAGTCGGCTCCATGACGAGTGATATTTTAAATTCTGATAGAACTCGGGTGCCATGGCGCGCAGCTTCGGCAGATTGTTCCATGGGATCGATGGCAGATCATGGTGTTCGTTGTGATAGCCCATGTTCAGCGCCACCCGATTGATCGGCCCGTAATAACTGAAAGTTTCCTGGTCGAAATCGTACGTGTAATGCTCCTGGATCCACCGTGCGCCCACCGGATGCAAACCAATGGAGAAGAAAAAAGCGAACACGAGATAGAGAAATCCGGCCCAGCCGCAGAAATAAACGATCGCGACGTCGTACGCGACCGCACATGCGAGATTGGTGGAGAACCATCGGTCCCACATCTTGACCGCCTTCAACCGCGGCGGGCGTGTCACCTGAAAGAACGGAAAGAGCATTAGCCAGATCGCCTTGCGATACCACTTGTTGCCCACGAGGCGCGCCTCCCAATGGTTCGCCAGATCGGCGTCGTATTCGTAATCGCCCTGGTGCGAATGATGTTTCAAATGATAAACGCGAAACCCCATCGCGCCCGGCGCCAGGTTGGGAAGATCGGCGATGATGCCGACCATTTTGTTCCAGCCTGGGCTGCGGAAAATCAGGTTATGCGTCGCGTCATGTATGATCACGTAGTTGGCATGATTGGCGAACGCGCCGATGCAAAAGGCGATAAGTAGACTCAGCCACCAATAACCGAACCCAAGCGTGCCCATCCAGCATGCGATCGCCGTCTGCAGGATCACGATCGAGACCGCGAGCAAAGCAGTCCACGGATTGCGCACCATCAACTGGCGAACTTCCGGATGCGCCTTAATGACCGCTCGCGCCCGCCCCGGATGCGGCTGATCAGATTCCGACTGGTAAAACGCGGCCTGCATCGCCCTCCAAGTTATTGCATCGCAGCCGCATCCTCAAACGCGCTTTTTCAATTCCGCGCCGCCGAGTAGCGGCAATACGAATAGATTCGCCAGGATGTCGATGACGCATCCAGCGAGAACGACGAGACCGAACCGTTGTGTCGGTGGAAAATCCGAGAGCACGAAAATGGCGAAACCGGCGGCGATGATCACATCCGAATAAACGATTCCGCGCCATTGTTCTTCGCGCGCGAAGACCCATGCGTCCCAGCCTTTCTTTCCGTCGCGTTGCGCACGGCGAACGCCGAAGACGAGATGAATCATCGAATCAATCGCGATGCCGATACAGACGTTCGTGGCCGGCGCAGAAATGATGTCCACCGGCACATGGAACCAGCCGATGCCGCCAAGCATCGATAGTGGCACGAGAGTCACGCTCGCGATCATCGCCACTGCGCCGCGAACGGACCGCGCGACGACCCACGCGATCACGATGAACAACAGATTCAGCCAGAACAAACCGGTCACCAAGCTTTCAGCGACCAGTTTGGCGAGTCGCCCTTGCAAGTAATAGATGCCGCCGACGAGGTCAGCCTTGAATCCGTACTTGCGGCAGACAGCGCGAAGATCATCTACCAGGTCCACCCGATATTTCGTACGACGCCCCTCGACCATCCGCAGCATAAACACTGCTTCCTTGCGGTCGTCAGTCACAAAACTTTTCGAGACCCGCGCGTACTTGGGTTGCGACATGATCTCCATCATTTTTTCGTAGCTGATGAGAAACGAAAACGGCACGCGGTCGCCTTCGGCCAGAAGAGTTGGCAGCGAAGTCACAGTCCCGACGCTTTTCTGGTTCTCCAGCGCGCCGTGCAGCCTCCACATCTTTTCGTAAGCCGCGTCCGTGTTCAGCAGGGCGCCGTTTGACGAGGACACAACCAGCGTGAGCGGATTCGAGCCGCCGGTGCGATCCACAAATTCCAATCCATCGCGCAGTTCCTGATTGGGCTTGAAATAATCCATAAGGCTCGGGTCGGTGTTCACGTTGACCAGGCCCAGCCCCAAGACCGCGCCAAGCAAAATGACGCCTAACGAGAGCAGTCCAAAACGGCGCGACCAAAATGCGTGTGTAGGTTCCGCCTCTACGATTTTGCTTTTGCGCGGCACGGCCCAGCGCAGGAACGCCGGATACATCAAATAGGCGCAGGCAAACGCCACGACCGTCCCGAGCACGCCGCCAAATCCCAGCTCACGCAGCGGCTTGGCCTGCACAATGAGCAAACTGGCGAAGCCTAACGATGCGCAGACCATCGACCAAGACGAAGCCGGGAAAGTCATGCGTAACGCGTCCCCCGCGAGGTTCGGCGACTCTTTTTCTATGCGGTGTGCGCGGTCGGCGAGCGTTTGCCAGTTGAACGTCATATAAACCAGGTGCGACAACGCAATAACGAAGACGATCGTGCCAAGGTTCACCGTTAGGATTCCGATCTTGTGACCCAGCATCGATTGCACGAGCAGAGTCAATAAAACAGCGCTCGCGCATGCGCAGAGCATTCCTATAAACAACCGGACGGATCGGAACAATGCGGCCATCGTCAGACCAAACAACACAACCGCTGTGAGACTGAAGTAACGGAAATCGTGAGCGAGGCTCCGCCGAAGCATTTCCACCACGTACGGCGGACCAGCGATATGAATCCGAAAATCTGGCGCGTCGAGCTCATGCACGATCTGCTCCAGGCGCTGGATCGGCTGTTCCGTATGCCTGCCTTTCATGAAAATGATCACGTTGCTTGACTTCCGGTCGTGCGCCACCAGCAACCGGCTCCAAAACGGGCTCTTTAGCGCGTCGTCAAAACTCTTCGGTCCTTCAGCCAGGCTTTTGACCGCGCTGACGCCGCCAATGGTGTGGACGCGTTGGGTGAGTTTTTGGATTCGACCCAGATATCGCTGCGAAGAAATATCGCGCGACGACACGGCCAGAATCACTTCCGGCTGCGAGGGAAAACGTCGCTCGATCTTTTTGGTTTGCTGGATACCGGGATCGCTGGTTGAAAAGAAAAAATTCTGATCCACCACCGGCTTCAGATCCACGAGTGTCACGACCAGCACGAACAACACGCCGGTGATCAGCAGCATCAACCAGTGCGACCCTAACGGGATTCGAACCCGTGTTACCGCCGTGAAAGGGCGGTGTCCTGGGCCTCTAGACGATAGGGTCACAAAAGCGCGGGCAATATCGGAATTGCTGCTCTTGGACGCAAGGCAAATTGCCGAACTGTTTTCGAACTTTGGGACGTAGCGCGCTTGAGACGGCGCATCCGCCTTCGCAATGCTTCGACGTGACGAGCAGCGCCGTGGCTACAGACCCAGATGAAGTTCGTGAATCAGCATAGCGGCGCGCATGGTGGCGCCCTGGTGCTCGCTCAAAACTTCATGCGCGCTTTGCACGAGCCGCTGGCGAGCATCGCTGTCGCGCAGCAGCTCGGCAATCGCCAGTTCAAGCGAATCGATATCGCGCACCTGGATCGCACCCTTTTTTGAGACAAGCGCTTTCGCGAGGGTCGCGAAATTTTCCATGTGCGGTCCAAACACGACAGGTTTGCCAGCCAAAATTGGTTCCACAGGATTTTGCCCGCCGTGCGCAGTTATACTTTTCCCAATGAACACAACCGTGGCGATACCGTACCAGCGTTGAAGTTCACCAGTCGTGTCGAGGAGCAGGCAGTCCACATTGAGTTCGCGATGAGCGAGTGCTTCACTCGCCAACGTCACCTGCAACCGCAAGGCATCCAATTGCGCGCGGATTTCGCGCAGCCGCTCGACGTGACGCGGCGCAATGAACAGACGCAAGGACGGAAATTGCTGGCGCAAGCGCAGAAAAATGTTGGCTAGAACTTCTTCTTCACCGCGATGCGTACTACCGCCAAAGAGCACGGGGCTCTCTGGCTCCAGATGATTCAAGGACACCGGATGGGCGGTCTCTTGAATTTCCGCTACCTGGTCAAGACCGGCAGGATCGTACTTGATGCTGCCTGTCAGACGGATTCGATCTTGCGAAACACCGAGCGCCGCCCAGCGCTTGGCATCTTCTTTTTCTGGTACGCAAACCAAATCGAGAAGTCGGAACGTCGGCGCGATAAAGAATCGAAATTGCCGATATCTTCGCTCAGAGCGCGCGGACAACCGCGCGTTGACCAGCGCAAGCGGAATCCGACGCGCGTGCGCTTCGGCGGCGAGATTGGGCCAAATCTCCGCCTCAACCAGAACGATGCACACCGGACGAATGAAAGAAAACGCACGTCGCATAATAGGCCAGTAATCTAACGGCGTGTACATTACTTCGATCCAAAGCGGAGCGTTTTTGCGCGCCAAGGCGAATCCGGTCGTGGTCGTTGTAGTCAAAGCGCAGTGCAAATCCGGTTCGTGCGTGCGCAATGCGTTGGCTAATTTCAGCGCGACGTTTACTTCTCCCACACTCACTGCGTGCAGCCATGTCGATCTTTGCTTCGACAGGCGCGCGCGCAGTCGACGATCGTAAATTCCCAGGCGTTGTCCGAATTTTTCCCGGTAACCGCCACGACGAAGCATCTTCGTGAAATAGCCCGGTAAGAAGAACAGCAGGCCAAGGGGCCAAAGCAGATTGTAGATGAAGCGGATCATTTGATTGTGGATCTGCCTTCGCCAAGGCTACGGCGGACAAGTTGCCGGTTGCGGATTGCGGAGAGAAACAAGACCTCCGTGGTACCGTATGTCTTCTGCCGAACCAGGCGCCAGAGTTGCATTTCAGAAAGAGTCTCAGCCGGTCGCTTCTCCAAAACGAAAACGCCGCTGGAGTCCAGCAATCGTGGCAACACTTCGTTTGTCACAAGCTTCTCAGTATAGCTATCGCCGTGCTTTGTCTTCTCATAGGGGGGATCGGCAAAAATGATCTGAAATGTTTCCGCCCCGGAGATGTGCCGGAGAAAATCGAAAACGTCCTGCTGTCGAACGCGTCCCTTTAATTTGGTCTTGGCCAGATTGCGCTCGATGATCTCGGCCGATTGCCGATCTTCCTCGACAAACATGGCGAAAGACGCGCCCCGACTGAGCGCTTCAATTCCAAGAGCGCCGCTTCCCGCGAAAAGATCGAGGACGCGCGCGCCCGCGACCGCGTCGCCCAGGCTGGAAAAGATGGCAGCTTTGACGCGATCCATGGTCGGTCGCACACCGCGCTTGGGAACGGCCAGGCGGATCCCGCCGGCGCTGCCGGCGATCACCCTCATGGCGACGCGATCGGCGTTGCCGTCGCAGTGGGTTGAGGCAGCGCTTCCTCCGGCGAAGCAGCGGACGATGGTACGGCGGGCTTGGCTTCTTCGATCTGTTTCTTTTTCTTTTTTGATCGGTCCCTTTTTCCGCCAAACAAACTGTTGAGCATACTGCTGAGATCGCGCCCGACCAGCCGCTCCACCAAATTTGTACTTGGTCGATCAACGGTGCCGACAACCTGAAAGTCGATGGCAGAATAGCCCGGTTCACTGATGGGCTGAAAATTCTCGCGAATCGCTTTGAAAAGCTGGCCACGAATTCTGTCGTTGATCGCGAGTTGAGAATCGAGTTTCAATTTACCATTAAACGCGACTGTGCCGGACGCAGTGAGGCGAATATTTGGCGAACGCAAAATCAGTTCATCGACCGTGACCAAGCCCGGGCTCAAATGATATTTTGCTTCCGCTTGCTCAAGATGAAGCTCCTTTAGTTCTTCGATCTGGAGAACCTGCCCGAGCAACACGAGTAAGCTGTATTGTTGAATTCGCCCATCACGCAGGAAAATTTCGCCGCTGCCAATGAGGGCATTCGGGTCGGCGGTTTTCCCGGAAGCCTGAAAACTCCCCTCCAACTTGCCATTGACCATTCCTTTGGGGCCGCCGGCGTTTTCGACAATCTGATCGGCCAGCACATCGCGAAACTTCACGCTCGTGGTGAACGGAGAATCCTCGGCTTCCGGTTGCATGGCGAAATAGCCGTTGATCTCGCCGTTTGCGGCGCGCGCAGAAATCCTGGAAAGCTCCAACACGTCAGGCTCGTAGCGAAGCAGTGAATGCAGTTGTTCCAGAAAAAAGCGGTCCCGCAACGAAATTTTTCCCACCTTAGTGTCGCCGCGAAGCGCCAGCGCGCTGCGAATACGACTCTGAAAATCCACCCCACGAAAGCTCGCGAGCAGTGCGCCGGCCTGATCGAGAAAACTGAAATTGCCATTCTTAATGCTGACTCGTCGAACTTCCGGAGCCACTGCCAGTCTCGGTTCCTCTCTCGGCGGTTTACTGTTAACGGTGACCTCAGATTCAGCGGGAGGATTAGCCGGTGCGGCAGTAACCACGGGAGCCGCGTTTGTTTGGACAAATTCGCTTTGTACTTGCGGCTGGGAGACACGTGCAGCCTGCTGCACAGAAACGACAGGCAATTGTACTTCTTGTGAGCTGGGTAATCTCCATTTTCCTTCCGCGTTCTGCGGCCAAACGACGTTCGGATTGATGAGCGAGACTTCCTTGATCACCAGTCGCCGCGAAAAAAGCGAGAGGAAACGCACGCGCAGCCGAAATGTCTTTGCTTCGAGGAAATGCCTTGGGCCCGCTGAGGAAGTCTGCGCAATTGTAATGCCGCTCAGCTCTAGTCCGCCCCAGGGAGTCACGCTCATGCTGCGAATTTCCAGCGGGGTGCCGAGCCGTCGGCTCAGTTCTTGTTGAATCTTTGCTTGTGCGCCCTGCGATTGCACATACAAGTTCACGCCGATCAAGAGAACCGCGCCAAGCCCGATCACCACCCCTAGAGCAATCAACGTGATCCGGCGCAATTTTTTCACCCCTGAGACGTTACGCAGCCCGAGTTTGAAGAAAAGATCAAAGCCCTCCGTTACTTTCCCCGTGTGACTGATACAGTTGTCATTCTCAATCCAGCCGCGGGCAGTCCCGAAAGTCTTCGGGATTGGCAGGAGCGCGTCGAATCGATCGCCCGCGGTTGCCCCATCCGCATTACGTCGCATGCGGGCGAAGCGGAAGCGCTGGCCCGGCGCGCCGTCGAGGAAGGCTTCGCACGAGTCGTTGCAGCGGGCGGCGATGGAACAGTCAATCACGTGGCAAATGGGCTGGCCGGCAGTAATACGACGTTGGGTCTTCTGCCCATGGGCACAGTGAACGTTTTCGCGATGGAGCTTGGTCTGCCGTTGCACAATCTGCAGCTTTGCTGGGAAATCATCGAGGGGGAGAATACGCGTCTGGTCGATCTACCGAGCGCGAATGGAAAATGTTTTGTGCAGCTTGCTGGCGTTGGGCTCGACGCACAAGTCGTCAAAGAAACCAGCCTCGCGTCAAAGCGCAGTTTCGGTCCGCTAAGCTATCTAATCTCGGCAGCACAGATTGCGGCGCGGCAACCGCCGAAACTTTATATTGAGTCGGAGAGCGGCTCCGTGGGGGAAGGATCGTTTGTTCTCATCGGAAACGGGCGCCTTTACGGCGGCCCTTTCCCATTTTTCAAGCGCGCCATTATCGATGATGGTTTGTTCGATGTCGTTGTGTTCAAACGGCTCGGCTATCTCGAAATAATCAAGTATCTCCAGGATGTTATATTCAGCTCCGAAATCCGCGCTCCTGAAATTGAATATTTTCAGACTCGCCGACTGCGCATAACGAGCGAGCAGGATGTCCCCTTGGAGCTTGACGGCGAGCTCGCTGGCAACTGTCCGGTTGAATTCCAGATCCAGCAAAAAGCCCTTCACGTTCTGGCGCCTCTTCCGGCGTCGTAGGCCAGCGCTGCGCGTTGACTGGTCTTTGCATCAAAATCGCGTGATGTTTTGCGTGATGGACGGCGGGAATCGTTGGATTCGGGAGAAAGCGGCGGCATCGCTGAACCCTTCGCAGGTCGAAACTACTCTGATCCAGCTCAGCGAACGATGGCCGGCAAACGCGTTGCCCCTGGTCAGTATCATCGAACAATTCCCGCTGGGCGAACTGGCGATGCTGCATCTTCTCGCAGTCTCGAGCATTTGCGCGACGCGACTGACGCAAAATCCCGAAGCGCTCCTGTGGCTTTCCCAACCTGAAGTGTGTCTGGCCTCTCGCGGGTACGCTGAAATGCTCAGCGAGTTGCACGCTTTGGCGGGCGATTCTGTGGCAACGCAAGATTTCGCGGCGCTTCGTTTCTGGAAAGGCCGCGAGATGACGCGCGTTGCGCTTCGCGAACTTGCGAATGTCGCGCCGCTTGAAGAGACGACCGGCGAGCTTTCACAGATCGCGGAGATTTGCATCCGTCGCGTATTCGAACATTGGAACACCGACCTGCGACAACGCCACGGGTCGCCCACGGCGGAGTTTGCCATTCTCGCGCTCGGAAAACTCGGCGGCGGTGAACTGAATCACAGCTCGGATGTCGATCTTCTTTTTCTGTACAGCGAGGAAGGCCAGCTCACGCCGCACATTTCCTATCACGAGTTCTTCAACCGCCTGGCAAAAAGGATCCTCGAGACATTTTCGACTCTGCATCCGGCGGGATCACTTTTTCGGGTCGATCTGCGCCTGCGCCCGGAAGGCTCGGCCGGCCCGCTCGCGCGGTCGCTCGATAGCATGGAAAATTACTATGCTGGCTTCGGCGAAACCTGGGAGCGCCTCGCGCTAATCAAGGCGCGCGGCATCGCTGGCAGTCGCGAGCTGGCATATGAATTCCTGCGGCAACATCAGCCTTTTATTTATCCGAAGAGCGCGACACCGGATCTCCTCGAGGAGATCGCCAACATCAAGCGCCGCATCGAACGCGACGTAGTTGGACCGGAGAACCTCCATCGTGACGTCAAGCTTGGCGTCGGCGGCATTCGCGAAATCGAATTCATCGTCCAGGCACTGCAACTCATCAATGGAGCGCGGCACCCGTTCCTACAGGAACCGAGCATGCTCAAGGCGTTACGAGCGCTGCGTGAATTGAATTTTCTCCCCCGCGAGGAAGTTTTGGCTCTTGATGGCGCCTATCGATTTCTGCGCCGCGTCGAGCATCGTCTGCAAATCGAGGCCGAACAGCAGACCCACACCGTTCCAGAAGAGACGGATGCATTGGGCCGCCTCGCACGCAGTCTCCGCTTTTCCTCCGCTAAGGATTTCACCGCGGCGCTGCACGAGAGGATGGGTTCCGTCCGTCCCATTTTTCAACGGATCATCTGCGAAACGCCTGCGGACCTGACCAAAATCAATCTGGAAATTTTCAATGACCCAAAACGCGCAGCAAAAGCACTGGGAGATCTAGAACGTGGCCCGGGGAGTTTCCACGTCGCGCCGCGGACTCGACAAATATCCCGGAAGCTGCAGCCGACTTTGCTGGATTGGCTGGGGAAGGCAGCGGACCCGGACGCGACTCTCAATCAATTCGTTCGCTTCGTGGAAGCTTACGGGCTGCGCAGTTTGCTCTTCGAATTGCTCGTTGCGAACCCGAAATTGCTTGAGTTGGTGGTCAAAACTTTCGATGCCAGCCGGTTCGCCGGCGACTTGTTGATTCGCCGTCCGCAACTGCTCGAAGAAATCACGCGCGATCCAACTTTCTCCGGCGCCAGACCAATGGCGGAGCACCTGCGGCGCCTCGATTCGCTAGGCGCGAGCGTGTTCCACCTCGATCCCGTTCGCGCGTACCGGCAGCGGCAAATCTTGCGCGTGATGCTGCGCGATGTCCTTGATTCTGGCAGGCCGGCAACCTCGAAGAACTTGGGATCTGAGGTTTCTGATTTAGCGGAAGCGTGCCTGCTATTTACGATCCGCCGCCTCGCAGGAAAGCAGTTGACTGTGATTGCTCTCGGAAAATTTGGCGGACACGAGCTCAGCTATGGCGCCGATCTCGATGTTTTGTTCGTCGGCGGGGCGCACAGTAGTGAGATGAAGGCGGGCGAAGAGGTTCGGGCCGCGCAAAATTTAGTTGTCAACATGGCGCAACCGACTTCAGAAGGAAACATTTGGGTCCTCGATGCGCGGCTGCGCCCTGAAGGCGAAAAAGGCCCGCTGGTTTGTCCTCTCGAGACTTACCAAACGTATTATGAGAGTCGGGCGCAGCTCTGGGAGATTCACGCGTTGACTCGCGCGCGGCCGGTCACCGGTCCGTTGGGCGCTCGATTCATTCAGATGGCGCAACATTACTGGAGAAAAGCCAGCCGGCGCCCCGATCTTTTCGAGCAAATCGACAACATGCTTGAGCGTATTCGGCGCGAACGCGGCAGCGGATCAGATTTTCTTGATTTCAAGACGGGGGTCGGCGGCATGATCGAAGCGGAATTTCTCGTGCAGGCACTGCAAATGCGCGAAAATATCTGGGAGCCGAACTGGGAGCGCGCGGTCGATCAATTGCGTGAGCGCGGAATCCTGAACAATGCCGAAGCCGCGAGAGTCAAGAAAGCTTACGGCTTGCTCCGCCGGTACGAATTAGCATTACGACGTTACCAGAATAAAGCTGTCTCAGGTCTTCCCCGCGACCCGGGTGAAGAGCGAAAAGTTTCGGTCCGCCTTGGCTACGATGACTTCGAATCGTTTCGCCGCGAGTATCTCGACGCTCGCGACGCGATTCACGCGCTCTATGAACAGCACGTAAAGCCAAGGAAGGGCGATTAGCCTCGCCTAAACGCTTTAGCGTTCCTAGCCCGGAATGCCCTTGAGCATTTCGGTGTTCGTCGGGAATTTTTTGACGAACATCAGCAAACGCTGAATGGCTTCCTCTGGTTTGTGACCCGCTAGGCCGCGCCGGATGAGATTAATCTTCTCCAATTCCCACGGTTGCAGGAGCAGTTCTTCGCGACGCGTTCCAGAGAGAAAGATATCGATGGCCGGATAAATTCGCTGGTCGCTGATTTTTCGATCGAGCACCATTTCCATGTTCCCGGTGCCTTTGAATTCCTGAAAGATCAGTTCGTCCATCCGGCTGCCGGTTTCGATCAGCGCCGTGGCGACAATCGTGAGAGAACCTGCTTCCTCGGTGTTCCGCGCAGCGGCGAAAATTTTCCTCGGAATTTCCATGGCGCGCGCATCGATACCGCCACTCATCGTGCGGCCTCCGCCGGCCATCGCATTATTAAATGCGCGCGCGGTGCGCGTGATGGAGTCAAGCAGGATGAAGACGTGCTTGCCCGCTTCGACCAGCCGTTTGGCCCGCTCGATGGCCAGTTGCGAAATGCGCGTGTGACTCTTGATATCGCTATCATTCGAGCTCGCCATCAATTGCGCTGTTGGATGCGATCGGCGAAAATCGGTCACTTCCTCCGGGCGTTCATCGACCAGAAGAATGATCAGGATCATCTCCGGGTGATTTTTTGCGACCGCTTCGGCGATATGATGCAGCAGCGTTGTCTTGCCTGTGCGCGGTGGCGCGACAATCAAACCGCGCTGACCCATCCCTAGCGGCGTCATCAAGTCCATGATCCGCGTCGTATAACGATCTGGCACCGTCTCGAGCTTGATTTTTTTGTTCGGATTGATGGTGGTCAATTCCTCAAATGGGCGGAGACCCTGATATTTCGCCGGCTCTTCGCCATTAATCGTGAGTAGCTTGACCAATTGCGGGCCGCGGCTGCCGCGCCGGGTCTCACCGTAAATCCACATCCCGTCGCGCAAAGCGAAGCGGCGCACAATTTCAGGAGTGACAAAAATGTCCTGCGGCGTCTGCACAAAGTTGCGCTTCGGATCGCGCAGGAACCCGAAGCCTT
>Ga0209058_1000199_pt1 | contig 48077 bp, 50 predicted proteins | sample GraSoiAngelo_147_FD_185904 | JGI IMG/M metagenome (GOLD analysis project Ga0209058, IMG submission 185904) | Grasslands soil microbial communities from the Angelo Coastal Reserve, California, USA - 14_1009_05_40cm (SPAdes) (version 2) | ecosystem: Environmental > Terrestrial > Soil > Grasslands ... | reverse complement strand
GTGTATAGTTGGTTATGCGCTAGACTCGTAGCGGGGAGGTATCACACATAGTGAAGAAAGCACGCCCTGAGAAGAAGAACGAGGCCGCCGGGACCCTTCCGATGGACCTTCGGGTAGGCGACCGCCTCGGCGAGTGGGAAGTCATCGGCCTACCCTACACGACAACAGACGGAAGGATCGTCCACGCACGCGCCCAGAGAATCGACGAGCCCGACAGTTGGGAGATACGAAACTGGGACGTCTCCAAGCGCCTCAGCGTGGAGCGGATGACCGCCGAGGAGGGCAAGCGATAATCCGGCGCTCGCGCTGAGGAGCCCGATCCGGCGGCGCGGTCGCAGTAGAGTGGCCGCGCCGTTCGTCTGTCTGGCGGAGTTGAGTCTCGGCTAGCGAGCGCCTGCGCTAGACTCGTGCGGGGAGGATCACCCAATGTTCTGACCATCCCGCGCACGAGGAGCCCTGCCGCTTGTTGCCTTCTCAGTGCTCGCATCAACTGCGGCGGCCCATGCTGAGTGCGCGTGGGTGCTGTAGGAGGAGCGTTCTGCAGTTGGCGGTCGAGATGCGCGTGTGTTTGGTCCAGATGATCCGGCCCGATGGCAGATGGCGGAGGGTGTTCCGTCGTTTCAGGCGTGCGAGGCGTTAAAGGTGGCGACAGTATGCCGACGGCGCGGTGACCGAGCTCCTGGAATGGCCGCATCGACGCTGTGGCTCTGGCTCCTGGTCACGATGATCGCTGGCTGCGGCTTCGTGATTCGCGATAAAGGCAGCGACATCAGCTTCAGCGGCATCAGCCTCGTCTACACCGATTGGATTGCACCGGCAGAGCGCAACTGGTTGAAGGACTCGTACGAGTGCAGCCGCGACGCACAGGAGGCCGTTCCCTTCTACCTGTGCCGCATCTTTGGTCAGAACCAGAGGCTAGCCGAGCGATGCCTCGTTACTAGGGGATACGTCAAGCGATGATAAGGGGCCCACCTCATCGCTGCTCCGGACTCTCTCGTCCCTGATGTCCCTGACCGCGCGCGAGGGCGTGCTTCGCGTAGTCCACTGTGAGCCAACGCTCGGGACGCATACGGACAAGCACGTTCTCAACGTGTCCCGGATCTTGGCGCGTCTTGTCGAGATACGAATCGCCCTTGCGGGTACCCAAGTAGCGGTGAGCGAGCGGCCGCTCATCGCGCTCCAGATCTGCCGATTCGATGCCGACGACTGGCCCCTCGACGCTCACGTACTTGTAAGGTTGTGTCTCGGTCTGCACACAGAGACTGATTCGCCTGGCTTTCCGAAGGAGCTGGGCTTTTCGCGAAGTCCTGGCGGTGACGACTCGTAACTCTCCGCCTGGCTCGTATGAATACCAGATCGGCACCGTCAGCGGCCCCCGGCCTTCCTCGGGGATGCTTATGACGGCCACATGAAGATCGGCCAGAAACATCTCGCGCTCTTGCCTCGTCATTGCCAGCGACACAGCTACCTCCCGGGTATCCAGACCTTAATGGGTGCCGACCCGCGCGTCCCCAATTGGGACGTTGGTCTCGAGCGCGAGTCCTGTTCGATGTTCAGCGCAGCCGGCGCACCGCCAGGCTCATGGCTCGCAGACCGCGTCGTAGTAGTGCCGGTCCCCGGTACCCGCCGTCCTCACCCACGTCCAGGCGCTCTTGGGCGGGTCATTGGGCCACGGCCATCCCGTGGCGCCGTTGAATCGCTCCTTGGGCTGCCACGTTATCGGGCCGTCGACCTGGTGGTAGCCGCGGCGAAACATGCAGCTCTCGTATTGCGCCTTCCACTGCTTCTCGACGATCCCCGCGTCCGCGTAGAAGTCGTACGAAAAGGCGGGCCAGGCAGCGCCGGCCTCGTAGAAGCACGCAGCGACGGCGCTCTGGAAGCCGGCGTTGCACGGCGTGAATATGTAGCGCACGCCTGCCGCATGCGCGCATCCAGACAACACGAGGGCCAGCGTGACGAGCGCCGTCCTACGCCGGAGATGCCAGCGGCTTTCCCTTCTCCAGGACATAAGTGATGAGAACTCTGGTCTTGGCGCTGCCGGGCTTGCCGCCCGCGTGTGGCGTGTGGGGAGGGATTTGGAAGCCATCGCCTGCCTTGAGTGTACGGGTCGGCTGACCTTCCACGGGAAGCTCGAAGCCGCCTTCCAGAACATAGGCGGACTCGATTCCGGGATGCGTGTGCCGCCCGACCGTCACTCCCGCTTCGATCGTGGCTTCCACGAGCAGCGTCTCGTAGCCCGGCGCCGGGCCATCGGCCTGCGACAAGATCTTCCGCGTGACGCCCGCCGTCGCTGCGGGCGGTGCGGTCTGAGCCCCCGCGTCGGAGGCGATCAACTCCGACGTGATCGCGCAGATCGCGCAGGAGAGACCACTCGTGAACGCTCGACGTGTCAGCATGGCGTCCTCCCTGGTTCTCGGCCCTTCAGCCCACCAGCTCCACCTCGACAAAGACCAGCTCCCGGTCGCCCCCATTGAACACGTCGTGCTCGACCCCGGCCGGGCGGAAATAGGCGACTCCACTCTTGAGATCCGCGAACACCTCCTTCCCACCTTCCTGGATTCGCATCCGGCCGGCGGTTACCGGAACGACGACGTAGTCATACTCGTGACGATGGATCCCCGTGTGCGCGCCGGGAGCCAGGCGGTGACGGGTGACGCGCGTCCGGGTGTTGTCGACTTGACGATCGGTCTCTTCGAGCATGGACGCCTCCGACGGCTGCCGAAGTCTAGCAGAGCCGGAGCCGCTCGCGCGCCCGTCCGGAAATCTGGGCGCCTCGCCGCGCGCCCCGGGGCGGCTACGAACAATAGATTCCGGAAACATCTTAAGTACCACCCGTCCCTGAACACCCCTTGTCAGAATTGCGATCTCGTCTAAGAATGGTGTCTCGACTTCCATCGCTCGCACGACGCAGAAGGGAACGGCCAAGATGAACGACGCGGGGCTACTCCTCGACGTGAGCTCGCTCTCGAACCCGCGCCGCGCGATCCCATCGCTGTCGCCCGCGCGTCGCGTCGGCGTCGCCGCCGGTCTGGTACTCGCGTCGATGCTGCCCGCGGCCGCGCCGGCCGCGGCGCAGGAGCAAGAGCCGGTCGCCGCGAGAATCGCCCGCGAGAATCTGCCCTCGATGGTCACGCTGATCGCGCTCGACGATCGCGACCAGCCGCTCGCGCTCGGCAGCGGCTTCTTCGTCACGCGCGACGGCGTGCTCGTCACCAACGCCCACGTCGTCAGCGGCGCCCACCGGGTGCTCGTGCGCTGGCGGGGTCAGAGCGGCGTCGCGCTGAAGATCCTGAACTTCGCCAGAAAGTACGATCTGGTGACGATCCAGACGTCGTTCACGTCGACGCCGCCGGTGCTGTTCGCCGACTCGAACACGGCCGCCGCCGGTCAAGACGTCGTCGTCCTCGGAAGCCCGCAGGGGCTCGAGGGCACTGTATCGACCGGCATCATCGGGGGGCTGCGCACGATCTCCGGTGTCCGCTATCTCCAGATCACGGCGCCGATCAGCCCGGGAAGCAGCGGCGGACCGGTCTTCAACGCGCAGGGGCGCGTGATCGCCATCTCGACGGCCACGTCGGCCAAGGGGCAGAACCTCAACTTCGCGCTGCCCGTGAATCTGCTGCGCGACGTGCCGCCCGCCTCGATCGCCTTCGCGGCGGCCAAGCCGGAGCCGTTCGACCTCCGCGACGGTGACCGGCTCAAGGACCTGGTCTACTTCAACAACATCATCGAGGAGTTCGGCTTCTTCGCCGAGGGCAGCACGCTGAACTCTCTGACGGCCTCGCTCCAGAACCGGACCAGCGACACGATCTCCGACGTCCGCGTCCTGGTGGTGGTGAGGAGTCCGCGCGGCGAGGTGCTCGACTTCCACCTGCGCGACTTCAAGGGCACCGTGATCCCGCCCGGCCTCGCCAAGCAGGTGGCGATCCCGATCTCGACTCGCGGGTTCCGGACGTGGGGCACCGGGGCCGACTACGATCGTGGCTCGTACGAGATCCGGCTGCTCGACTACAAGGTCGTCAGCAGCCGCATCGACGACCCCACCAAGTTCCGGTAGCCTTCAGCGGCTCACGCGCGCGGCCGCCGCACAGCCGGTCGCGTGGCCAGGACGGCGATCCACGCCAGGCGTCTCATGTCGGGCGCGGGCGACAGTGTCAGCGCGGGGTGAGCCGAGTGAGCCCGTCCATGTAGGGTCGGAGCGCCTGCGGGATGGTGACGGAGCCATCGGCCTCCTGGTAATTCTCGAGCACCGCCATCACCGTTCGCCCGACGGCGAGCCCGGAGCCGTTCAACGTCGCGCAGTACTCCGGCCGGCCGCCACCGTCCGGGCGGAAGCGGATGTCGGCGCGCCGGCCGCCGAACGCGTCGTAGTTGGAGCACGACGAGATCTCGCGATAGCGGCCCTGCCCGGGCAGCCACACCTCGATGTCGTAGCCCTTCGCCGCGCTGAACCCGAGATCGCCGGTGCAGCGCTCGACGGCGCGATACGGGAGCTCCAGGCGTTGCAGCACGGCCTCGGCGTTCGCGACCATCGACTCGAGCTCCTCATAGGCCTGGGCCGGGGTGGCGAGCTTCACGAGCTCGACCTTGTCGAACTGGTGCTGGCGGTAGATCCCCTTCATGTCCTTGCCGTACGTGCCGGCCTCGCGCCGGTAGCACGGCGTGAACGCCGTATACCGCCGTGGCAGCGAGGCCTCCGGCAGCACCTCGCCCGCGTGCAGAGCCGTCAGCGCCACCTCCGCGGTGGGAATGAGATAGAGCGCCCGGCCCTCGTCGGCTTCCACCGTCTTGAACAGCTGCTCCTCGAACTTCGGGAGCTGACCGGTCTTGAGCATGGTCTCGCCGTTCACGAGGTGCGGTACCCAGATCTCGGTGTAGCCGTGCTCGCGCGTATGTAGATCCAGCATGAGCTGGGCGAGCGCGCGCTCGAGTCGGGCCATGCCGCCCCAGAGGACGGCGAAGCGCGCCTTGGCGATCCGGGCGGCGCGCTCCGTGTCGAGCCCGAGCGCTGCGCCGACATCCTCGTGGGGCTTGGGCGGGAAGCCGAACGTCCGCGGCTCGCTCCAGTGGCGCACCTCGACGTTGTCGTCTTCGCCCTTGCCTTCGGGAACCGAGGGGTGCGGCAGGTTCGGGAGCTGCAGCGCGAGCGCCTCGAGCCGCTCGTCGACCAGCTTCAGCTCCGCGTCGAGCGCCTTGATGCGCTCGCCGACCTCGCGCATGCGGGCCTGCTCGGCCCCGGCGTCCTCGCCTCGGCGCTTGGCCTGGCCGATCGCCTCGGAGGCCTTGTTGCGGAGGGCTTTGAGGTCCTCGCTCTCGCGGACGAGCCGACGGCGCTCGGTGTCGAGCTCGATCAGCTCGGGGATGAGGTTGGCACCGCCCTTGGTGGCGAGCCCACGGCGGACCGCATCGGGCTGCTCGCGGATCAGCCGGACGTCCAGCACGGCGCTACTGGGCTTCGACCGGCGCGGTGCTCTCCGAGTCGACGCGCGCAACCGAGCCGACCCGGTCGTCGGTCTCGAGGTCGATGATGCGCACGCCCCATGTGTTGCGCCCCTGTGACGACACGTCGGCGGCGTGGAAGCGGATCATCTTGCCCTTCGTCGTGACGACCAGGATGTCGTCGCCGTCGCGCACCTGGAGCATGGCGACGACGTTGCCGTTGCGGCCGCCGGTCTTGATGTCGATGATCCCCTTCCCGGCCCGGCCCTGCAGGCGATACTCGTCGAGCGGCGTCCGTTTACCGAAGCCGCGCTCGGTGACGGTGAGAATGCTGACGCCTTCTTGCACGACGTCGGCGGCGATGACTTCGTCCCCCTCGTCGAGCTCGATGCCCTTCACGCCACCCGCACCCCGCCCCATCGGCCGCACTTCCTCCTCCGAGAAACGGATGATCATGCCGAGCTTCGTCGCGATCATGACCTCGCGCTGCCCATCGGTCCGCCGCGCGGTCATGACGCGGTCGTTGTCGTCCAGGCCGATGGCCTGGATCCCGCCGGCGCGCGGGTGCGAGTAGGCTTCGAGCTCGGTCTTCTTGACCGTGCCCTGCTCGGTCGCGAACAGCACGTAGCCCCCGGCGGCGAAATCGCGCACCGGCACGCACGTCGCGACCACCTCGCCCTCGCCCAGCGAGAGCAGGTTGACCATCGCCTTACCCTTGGCCTGACGTCCGCCCTCGGGAATCTCGTGCACCTTGAGCCAGTGGATCTTGCCGCGGTTCGTGAAGAACAGGAGATACGAATGCGTCGAGGCGACGAAGAGATCCTCGACGATGTCTTCCTCCTTCGTCTCCATGCCGGTGACGCCCTTGCCGCCGCGCCGCTGGCTCCGGTACGCCTCGACGTGGGTGCGCTTGATGTAGCCGGCGCGCGAGATGGTGACGACCATCTCTTCGTCGGCCAGCAGATCCTCGATCGTGAGCTCGGTGGTCTCGGTCAGGATCTCGGTGCGCCGCGCGTCGCCGTACTCGTCTTTGATCGCCAGGAGCTCGGCCCGGATGATCGCCATCAGCTTCGTGTCCGAGGCGAGGATGCCCTTCAGCTCTTCGATGAGCGCGAGCGTCTGCTCGTGCTCCTCGACGACCTTGTGGCGCTCGAGCTGGGTCAGGCGCTGCAGGCGCATGTCGAGGATCGCGCGCGCCTGGATCTCCGAGAGCTCGAGCTGCCGCATCAACGCCTCGCGCGCGGCGTCGGGGCTCTCGGCTTGCCGGATCAGGCGAATGACGAGGTCGAGGTTCTCGATCGCCTTGCGCAGGCCCGCCAGGATGTGGGCCCGCTCCTCCGCCCGGGCCAGGTCGTAACGCGTCCGTCGGGTGACGATCACCCGGCGGAAGCGGACGAACGCCTCGAGCATCTCCCTGAGGTTGACGATCTGCGGCCGGCGGTCGACCAGCGCCAGCATGATGATGCCGAACGTCGTCTGCATCTGCGTGTGCTTGTACAGCTGGTTCATCACGATCTGTGGGATCTCGCCTCGGCCGAGCTCGAGCACGACGCGAATGCCTTCGCGGTTCGACTCGTCGCGGATCTCGGAGATGCCGGGGATCTTCTTCTCGGCCGAGAGCTCCGAGATCTTCTCGATGAGGCTCGCCTTGTTCACCTGGTACGGCAGCTCCGTGAGGATGATGGCCTCGCGGCCGCCCCGCATCTTCTCGGCGTGCGCCTTGGCCCGGAGGGTGATCGTGCCGCGGCCCGTCGTGTAGGCCTCGCGGATGCCGCCGGCGCCGTAGATGTAGCCGCGCGTCGGAAAGTCAGGGCCCTTGATGATCTTGAGGAGCTGCTCGATCGTCGTGTCGGGCGTGTCGATCAAGGTCACGAGCCCGTCGATGACCTCGGTGAGGTTGTGCGGCGGGACGTTGGTCGCCATACCGACCGCGATACCCGCCGAGCCGTTGATCAGGAGGTTGGGGATCCGCGCCGGCAAGACCACGGGCTCCCGCTCCGACTCGTCGAAGTTGGGGACGAAGTCGACGGTGTCCCGATCGATGTCGGCCAGCATCTCGTGGGCGATCTTGGCCAGGCGTGCTTCGGTGTAACGCATCGCCGCCGGCGGGTCGCCGTCGACGGACCCATAGTTCCCCTGTCCGTCGACCAGCGGATAGCGCAGCGAGAACTCCTGGACCATGCGCACCAGCGCCTCGTAGATCGGCGCGTCGCCGTGCGGATGGTACTTGCCCATGCAGTCGCCGATGACGCGAGCCGCCTTCTTGTGGGCGCGGTTCCAGTTGAGCCCGAGCCCCTGCATCGTGTAGAGCACGCGGCGATGCACCGGCTTGAGCCCGTCGCGGATGTCCGGGAGCGCGCGGCCGACGATGACGGACATCGCGTAGTCCAGATAGGACTTCCGCATTTCCTCTTCGATCGGGACGGGAACCTGGCGCTCGTTCGGCATCGTGCTACTCCGTGACTTCAAACGCCGGCGGCCGGGCCGCGGGCGGGGTTAAATATCCAGGTTCGCGACGTCCAGGGCGTACTTCTCGATGAACTCGCGGCGCGGCTCGACAGCGTCGCCCATTAGCACCGTGAACATCTGGTCGGCGCCGACGGCGTCCTCCATCGTGACCTTGAGGAGCGTGCGCGACTCGGCGTTCATCGTCGTGTCGGCGAGCTCCTCGGCGTTCATCTCGCCCAGGCCCTTGTATCGCTGGAACGTCGCGCCGGCCCGGGCGTGCTCGAGCGCGACCCGGTGCAGCTCGTCGAGCGACGACACCGCGGTCTCTCGATCGCCCTCGATGATCGTCGTCGGGCCCTTGGCGGCCAGCGCGACCTTCTCCCACAGTTCGCCGAGGCTCGTGTAGTCGGGCGACTTGAAGAGATCCGTGCTGAACGACCGCGTCGGGGTGCCCGCGATCGTGACGGTGTGCCCCTCGTTGGCCTCGCCGGCCTGGACGCTGACGTCGTAGCCGTCGACCGCCGCCGCCGCATGCACGATGGCCTCCGCGATCTCGGCGTGGCCGATCCCCCGTTTCGAGCCGCGGAACTTCGCGCGGAGCAGCTCGCTCAGCACCGGCGCCGGCACGCCGCGCTTCGTGAACTTCGCGAACAACGCCGCGACCTCCGACACCGAGCGCAAGAGCTCCCGGAGCGGCTCGCCGGTGACCGGGGTCTTCGTTCCCGGCACCTTCACCCCCGCGTCCTCGACCCATGTCGTCAGGAAGAAGTCCTCGAACTCACGATCGGACATCAAGTACTTCTCGACCTTCCCCTTCTTCACCTTGAAGAGCGGCGGCTGGGCGATGAAGAGATAGCCCGACTCGATGACCGACACCATGTGCCGGAAGAAGAAGGTCAGGAGCAGCGTGCGGATGTGGGCACCGTCCACGTCGGCGTCGGTCATGAGGATGATCTTGTGATACCGCAGCTTCGAGACGTCGAACTCTTCCGGGCCGATGCCGGTGCCGAGCGCCGAGATGAGCAGCCGGATTTCATTGTGGGACAGGACCTTGTCGTAGCGCGCCTTCTCCGCGTTGATGATCTTGCCCCGGAGCGGGAGCACCGCTTGCGTGCGGCGGTCCCGGCCCTCCTTCGCCGAGCCGCCGGCGGAGGCGCCCTCGACCAGAAAGAGCTCGCGGTACTGGGGATCGCGCTCCGAGCACTCCGCGAGCTTCGCGGCCAGGCCTTCATCGTCGATGCCCTTCTTGCGGGTCAGCTCGCGCGCCTTGCGGGCGGCCTCGCGCGCCTGGGCGGCCCGCACGCACTTGTCGACGATCTTCCGCGCGGTGGTCGGGTCCTCCTCGAAAGCCTCGGCGAGCTTGTCGTTCACGACCTGCTGGACCAGGCCCTTGATGTCGCTGTTGCCGAGCTTGGCCTTGGTCTGCCCCTCGAACTGCGGCTCCGGCAGCCGCACCGAGACGACCGCCGTGAGCCCCTCCCGGACGTCGTCGCCGCTGATGCCACCCTTGAAGTTCTTGAGGAATCCGTTGGCCTGCGCGTAGTTCGAGAGCGTGCTGGTGAGCGCTGCGCGGAAGCCCGTGAGGTGCGTCCCTCCCTCACGCGTGTTGATGTTGTTCGCGAACGAGAAGACGCTCTCCTGGTAGCCGTCGTTGTACTGCAGGGCCACCTCGACCTCGATGTCGCCCTTCTTGCCCTCGAAGAACAGCACCTTCGGATGCAGCGGGGTCTTGTTCTGGTTCAGGTGCTTGATGAACTCGATGATCCCGCCCTTGTAGAGGAACGTGTGGCTGCGCGTGTCGCGCTCGTCCTCGATGACGATCTTGAGGCCGCGGTTCAGGAACGCCAGCTCGCGCAGCCGGTTGCTGAGCGTGTCGAACGAGAAGGTCGTGTCCTCGAAGATCGCCGCCGCCGGCTTGAAGCGGATGATCGTGCCGGTCTTCTTGGTCGTGCCGGTCGCGGTGAGCGAGCCCGTCGGGACGCCGAGCTCGTAGCGCTGGGTCCACTCCTTGCCGTCGCGCCGGATCTCGACCTCGAGCCACTCGCTGAGCGCGTTCACGACCGAGATGCCGACGCCGTGCAGACCGCCGGACACCTTGTAGGCCGAGTGCTCGAACTTGCCGCCGGCGTGCAGCACAGTCAGCACGACCTCCGCCGCCGACTTGCCGCTCTCCTTGTGGATGTCGACGGGGATGCCGCGGCCATTGTCGCCGACGGAGCACGAGCCGTCCGAGTGCAGGATGACCTTGATGCTGTCGCAATAGCCGGCGAGCGCCTCGTCCACGGAGTTGTCGACCGCCTCGTAAACGAGGTGGTGCAACCCGTACGCGCCCGTGTCGCCGACGTACATCGCGGGGCGCTTGCGGACGGCCTCGAGCCCCTCGAGGACCTTGATGTCGCTCGCCGTATAGTTGCCGCCGCTCATGCCGGAAAAAGACTCCCACCGTTGACGTGAAACATCGCGGCCCCGTCCACGACCGGGGCATCGGGCGTCGTCAAAAACACCTGCTCCGCGGATTGGATCTCGTGCAGGACGTGACCCCGTGCGGTCGGGTCGAGCTCCGAAAGCGCGTCGTCCAGCAGAAGGATCGGTGGGGTCCCCGCCGCGTCGGTCACCGGCAGGATCTCGGCGAGACGCAGCGCCAACGCGGTCAGGCGCTGCTGACCTCGAGAGCCGAATGCGCGCGCGTCGACGCCGTCGATCTCGATCGCCAGATCGTCCCGGTGCGGACCCGCCAGCGTCTGTCCTCGGCGAATTTCCTCACGCTGGCTCCGCTCGAGCGCCGCCAGCAGCGCGGCCGGCTCCGCCGCCTCGCCGAGCGCCGTCCGATAGCGGATCTCGATCTTGGAGCGCGCGCCCGACAGTGCCGCGTACACACGCGCGAGCTCGGTCTGCAGCACGGCGACCGCTTTCCGGCGCCGGCCGAGCAGCTCCATGCCCACCGTCGCGAATTGCTCGTTCCACGGGCCGAGCCGCGTCGCCAGAGCCGCGTCGACCGGCCGCTGCTGCAGGAGCCGGTTGCGGCGCGCGAGAATCTGACGGAAGCGAACGAGCGTTGGCGCGTGATTGGCATAGAGCCGCGCGGCGAACCCGTCGATGAAGCTACGGCGGGCCGACGGCCCACCGTTCACGATCTCGAGATCCTGCCACCCGAACGCGATCGCCCGCGCCCACTCCGGCGCCGACTCGCCCGTGGTTTGCCACGTTCCGTCTTCGAGCCGGGAGAGCGCCCGGCGAACGGTTCGGCGCGTCTCACCCCGGACAAGGTCTCCCGAAAGCGCCGCCGCCTCCGACCCCCAGTGGGCCAACTCAGAGGCCCGGGCGGTACGGAAAGACCTCCCGGTGACGATGAAACCGAGGGCCTCCAGGAGGTTGGTTTTGCCCTGGGCGTTAGGCCCAGCGAGGACGTTCAGATGGGGTGCTGGCGACCACGCTAGGGCGCGATAATTGCGAAATTCCAGTAACTGGACGCACCCTATCTGCAATGCGGTAAGCCTCTGTTTCTAAAGGATAAAACAACGTCTAAATCCGCATTGGCATTATAACACAGCAGTAACCTTCGCCCTCGACGCTTTTAATGAGACCCGGACTCTGCGCATCCTTAATTTCTAGCACCACCTGGTCCTTCTCCAGGGCCGCCATAGCCTCGAGCAGATAGCGCGAGTTGAAGCCGATCACCATCTCGTCGCCGGCGTAGTCGACGTCCAGAATTTCCTCGGCCTCGCCGAGCTCCTGGCTGGATGCGCTGACCTTCAAGGAGGCCGGACTGAGCGCCAGCTTCACCGGCTTGTTGCGCTCCTCGGCCATCACCGCGACACGGCGGAGCGCCGCAGAGAGCGCCGCGCGAGCCGTCGTGAGCCTCCCCGGGTGGGCCTTCGGGATCACGGCCTCGTAATTCGGGAACTGACCTTCGATGAGCCGTGCCGTCATCACGAAGTTCGGCATCTGCAGAACGAACTGATTCTCGGTGATCGCGATCTGAACCTCTTCGCCCGCGCCGATCACGCGCATGATCTCGGTCACCGCTTTGCGCGGAACGATGCCGGTCGCGCTCGCGACGCCCTGCCCGAGGCTCCGCATGGAGAGCGCCAGCCGATGACCGTCCGTCGCGACCATCCGGACGTCTTTTCCCTGGAATGCGAACAAGACGCCGTTGAGCGCATAGCGCGTCTCGTCGTGCGACACCGCGAAGCTCGTCTGCGTGAGCATCTCGCGCAGCACCTTGGCCTCGATGCCCACCCACGACTGCGGCGACGCAGGCACCACCGGCGGAAAATCGTCGGGCGCCAGGCCGACCATCCGATAGGTCGCGCCGCCGCACCGGAGGGTGACCGTCACGTTCTCCGAGACCTTGAGTGCGACCGCGGCGGCCGGCAGCTCCTTCACGATCTCGGAGAGCTTCCGCGCCGACACCGTGATCGAGCCCTTGGCGGCGACCTTCGCCGGCACCGACACCCGCGCGCCGACCTCCAGATCGGTCGCGGTCAGGCGCACGCCGTCGCCTGCCGCCTCGAGCAGCACGTTCGCGAGGATCGGCAGCGTCTGCCGCGGCTCGACGATGTTCTGAACCATCTGGAGGCCTTTGAGGAACGCGTCGCGGTCAATTACTACTTCCATGAGGTTCTCCAGTGTTGTCTTAAAGAAGAAAGAAACAACTTCGTAGTCGTAGTGATCGTCGAGCGGTGTGGACGGGGAGGATCGGCGAGAACCGCCCACACCGCCGTGAGTTCGGCGGCGGGCGAGGCGGGGATAAGCGTGTGGAGATCGCGGCGGGTGCGGTGGATCACAGGTTGACGCTCTGGACAAGCCCGTCGATCGTCTTGCGGAGTTTGGGATCTTCCTGCAAGAGCGTCTGGATCTTGTCCACCGCGTGCAACACCGTCGTGTGATCCTTGCCACCGAAGGCGCGGCCGATCTCGGAGAGGGACGAGTGCGTCATCTGACGCGAGACGTACATCGCGACCTGACGCGGGAAGGCGATCGCCTTGGTCCGGTTCTTGGCCTTGAGATCCGACAGCTTGAGGCCGAAGAAGTCGCAGACCCGCCGCTGGATCTGGTCGATCGTGATGATCTTCTCGTCCTCGCCCCAGAGCTCACCCAGCACTTCTTGCGCCAGGTCGACGGTCATCTCGCGCGCGGTCAGCGCGCAGAAGGCGATCATCCGCGTCAGCGAGCCCTCGAGCTCGCGGATGTTCGACTTGATCCGGCTCGCGATCAGATAGGCGACGTCGTCCCCGAGCCGGACGCGCTCGAGGGCGGCCTTCTTCTTGATGATGGCCACGCGCGTCTCGAAGTCCGGCGGCTGGATGTCCGCGATCAGCCCCCACTCGAAGCGAGAGCGCAGACGCTCTTCGATCTCGGGAATGTCCTTCGGCGACGAGTCGCTCGAGACGATGATCTGCTTGCGCGACTCGTAGAGATCGTTGAACGTGTGGAAGAACTCCTCCTGGGTGCGCTCCTTGCCCGAGATGAACTGGATGTCGTCGATCAGGAGCAGGTCGATCGTGCGGTAGCGCGCGCGAAACTCGGCGGTTCGGTCGTAGCGGATCGCGTTGATCAGCTCATTGGTGAACCGCTCCGACGAGAGATACGCCACCGACATGCGGGGGAAGAGGCGCACGGACTGGTGGCCGACGGCGTGCAGCAGATGCGTCTTGCCGAGGCCGACGCCGCCGTAGATGAAGAGCGGGTTGTACGCACGCGACGGCAGCTCGGCCACGGCCTGGCACGCCGCCTGCGCGAACTGATTGGACGAGCCCACGACGAACGCATCGAACGTGTAGCGAGGGTTGAGCCCCTCGACGGTCCCGGCGCCCGACGCGCGTTCCATCCGCGGCGGCGCCGCGGGCTCGAGCGGGACGGCTTCATCCAGGATCAGCGTGATGCGGGGATGCCCGCCCAGCACCTCACGCGCGGCCTGATGGAGGGCATCGAGATAATTCTGGGCCAGCCAGTCGCGCGAAAACTTGTTCGGCGCGCCAATTCGGAGATGGTCCCCCTCGACCGCGACGAGGCGGCACGGACGGATCCAGTTGTCGAGGATCGGCGCGGGGAGCGTCCGAGTCAGGAAGTCGATGAGTCGAGCCCAAAGCTCTTCCAACACGAGATTTGCCCTCACTTACGCACAGAGTTATCCACAAGTGTGGATAGCTCGGGGCATCTTGTACGACCGGAGTACTGCGCCGCCAGGCGCGCACATCAGGACAAAACTCCTCGCGCCGATCCGTCGCACGATGGATGGCGGACTCTAGCACGACGGTGAATCGCGTCGCAAGAGTCTTCGCAAGGCGACAGCGAGTTGACTCGCCTCGGGGCGCTGTCTACACTTGGTCGATTCGCGATCTTGGGGGGAATACGGTTCATGAAGCGGACGTTTCAGCCGAACGTGCGGCGACGGAAGAAAACGCACGGCTTTCGCGAGCGGATGAAGACCAAGGGCGGACGGAAAGTTCTCAAGCGTCGGCGCGCGAAGGGGCGGAAACGGCTGACCGTCTGACCGGCCGGTTTCCTCGACGCGAACGGTTGACCATCGGCGCTGAATTTCAAGCGCTCTTCCAGCGGGGCAAGCGAATTGACCGGCCGTCCATGATCGTACTCTGGCGTGCGACGGACGAGCCGCGCCGCGCCGGATTTGCCGTGAGCCGGCAGGTTCGGGGCGCCGTGCAACGCAACCGCGCCCGGCGCCGTCTCCGCGAGGCGTACCGCGCGATGCGCGAGGCCGCGCCGACCCACACGGCTCTCGTGATCATCGGGCGCCCCGCCGCGCTCCGGCGGCCGTTCGCGGCGCTGGCGGGCGAGCTCCACGACGCGCTGACGACGATTCCGGGTCCGCGAGCGTGAGCCGCGCCGCTCGAACCGCCCTGGGAATCCTGCGCGCCTACCAGCGGCTCGTCTCGCCGCTCCTGCCGAGCGCTTGCCGCTTCGCGCCGACGTGCTCGGAGTACGCCAGGCTGGCGATCGTCGAGCTCGGGCTCGTACACGGCGCCGCCCTTGCGGCCTGGCGTCTGGCGCGTTGCCATCCGTTCCATCCCGGCGGATATGATCCGCCGCCGGCTCGTGCGCGGCAGGCTTGACGATGGAGAAGCGGGCGATCCTCGCGGCGGTTCTGATGGCGGCGGTGTTCATCGTCTACCAGACGTTCTTCTTCCCGGAGCCTCCGCCACAGAAGCCGCCGGCGCAGAGCGCGACGCAGGCCCCGGTCGCGCCGACACCGGCCCCGGCTGCGCCTCCGACGAGTCCTGCTCCGGCGCCTTGGGCGTCTCAGGCCCCGCGGCCGCTGCAGCGCCTGGCCACGGTCGAGTCTCCGCTCTATCGCGCGGTGGTGAGCAGCGAGGGCGGAAAACTCCAGGAGCTGGTGCTCCGGTATCGAGGCGAGAAGCCGATGGTGATCGTCGGCGACCTCGGCCCGGCCGGGCTCCAGCTGGCGCCTGGTGGCAACAGTCCCGGCGAAGTCGTCCCGATGAGCTTCGACAAGGACGCCCTATTCATCACGGACAAGCCCGGCGAACTGGTGCTGTGGGGCGAAGCCGCCGGCCTCAAGATCCGCCAGACGCTCAGATTCCATCCCGACGGGTACGCGATTGATGCGAACATTCGCGTCGAGAATCCGGGCGCAGCGCCGCGAACGACCGTGCTCAGCTTCCCGTGGTTCACGCGCCAGACGTGGCGTGCGACTCCCGAGAAGTTCCAGGGTCAGCATCCAACCGAGATCGTCGTGGCGACCCAAGGATCTGTCAATAGAATCGATGACTTAGTGGCTGCATACAACATCGTCGCGGACGGCGACTGGATCGCGCTGGATAGCGTGTGGTACCTCGCCGCCCTCGTCCCAAAGGCCCCCGGGTTCAAGGTCGTCGCCGCAACCGACGGTAAGCTGCCCGACGCGAAGACCGGCGATACAACACCCGCGGGGCGCGCGACCATCGCCGTCAGGGCCACGCCGACGATCGGGCCAGGCCAAGCGTGGGAAGGCAACGTCGTACTCTACGCCGGCCCCAAAGAGTACGACCGCCTGAAGGCGCTCGGCCTGCAGGACACGATCAACTTCGGCGGATTCCCCCTGCCCCGCAAGTGGGGCGGGCTGCCGATGGAGTGGCTCGGCGTCCCGATTCTGTTGCTGCTGAACTGGACCTTCAAGCACGTCGGCAACTACGGCGTCGCCATCATCCTCCTCACCGTCGTATCGAAGGTGCTGTTCTATCCCCTGACCGTGAAGAGCATGCGGTCGATGAAAGCAATGCAGGCGTTGCAGCCGCAGGTGAACACGCTCCGGAGCAAATATCAGAAAGACCCGCAGGCGCTCCAGCGCGAGACGCTCGCGCTCTACAAGAAGCACCGCGTGAATCCGATGGGCGGCTGCTTGCCGATGATCGCGCAGGTCCCGATCTTCTACGCGCTCTACCTGGCGCTGTCGGTGGCGGTCGAGCTGCAGGGGTCGCCGTTTTTGTGCTTCGGACATTTCATCTGGTTCGACCTCTGGATCTGCGATTTGGCGGCGCACGATCCGATCTACGTGCTGCCGGTGCTCATGGGCATCACGATGTTCGTGCAGCAGAAGATGACGCCGACGATGGGCGATCCGCGTCAGGCGAGAATGATGCTGTTCATGCCGATCATCTTCACCTTCATGTTCCTCAATCTGCCCTCGGGCCTCGTGCTCTACTGGACGGTGTCCAACATCCTGCAGATCCTGCAGCAGAAGCTCATGGATCGACCCGCGCGCACGCGCGCGACGCGCGAGGCCAAAGACGCCGGCCGGGCCTGAGCCCCCGCGCGCCGACGACACGATCGTCGCGATCGCGACGGCGATCGGCGAGAGCGCCGTCGGGGTGATTCGCGTGAGTGGGCCGGACGCGATCGCGATCGTGACCCCCCTGCTGCGCAGCGCGATCCCGCTGCCCGCGTTTCCCTCGCACGTGCTCCGCCGGGTCGGCATCGTCGACGGCAAGAGCGGCGAGCGCGCCGACGAGGCGCTTTGCGCCGTCATGCTCGCGCCGCGCTCGTATACCGGCGAGGACGTCGTCGAGCTCTCGTGTCACGGCTCGCCGGCGCTTCTGCGTATGGTGACCCGATGGATCGTCGCCGGCGGCGCGCGCCTGGCGACGCCAGGCGAGTTCACGCGGCGTGCGTTCCTCAACGGGCGGATCGATCTCGCTCAGGCCGAGGCCGTCGCGCTGATGATCGGCGCCCGGACCGATCGCGCCGTGGCGCTCGCGGCGCGCGCGCTGGCGGGCGGGCTCGCCGATCGCGTTCGCGCCCTGCGAGCCGCGCTCGTCGAGCTCATCGCCGGTCTCGAGGTCGAGCTCGACTTTCCCGAGGAGCGCATCGGCCACGATCTCGATCGGGCCCGCGCGGCGGTCGCGAGGCTCCGCACCGACGTCGACCGTTGGGCCGCGGCGGCTCGTCATGGCCGCGTCGTCCACGACGGCATCACCGTCGCGCTCGTCGGACCACCGAATGCGGGCAAGTCGAGCTTGCTGAATGCGCTGCTCGGACGCGACCGCGCGATCGTGTCGCCGGTTCCGGGCACCACACGCGACGTCGTGGAAGGAACGATCGCCCTCGCCGGCGTCCCCGTTCGCCTTCTCGATACTGCCGGTCTCGATGCGCCGCGAGACGAAATCGAGGCCGAAGGCATCCGGCGTAGTCGACTCGCGATGGACGAGAGCGATCTTCTCCTCGTCGTGCTGGACGGGAGCGTTTCCCCGGATCGACGCGTACTGAGCGAAACGGCCGGACGCGCGCGTGTCGTCGTGCGGGCGAAGAGCGATCTCCCCGCTCACGCCGAGGCTCGGGCGCTGCCCGACGCCGTGGATGTCTGCACTGTCGACCCCCGAGGGGTCGACGCGCTGCTCGAGCGCCTCGCTCAGGACGTCGAGCAGCGCGCGGCCGCGGCCGGCGACGAAGGCGGCATCGTCACTTCCCTCCGCCAACTCGAGCTGATCGAAGCGCTGGCTGGAGCGCTCGCGGCGAGCGCCGAAGCGCTACATGAGATGCCACTCGAAGCGGCACTCGTCGACTTGAGGCACGCGCTGCGACTTACCGGAGAAGTCCTGGGCGTCGACGTGGGCGACGCTGTGCTGGACCACATCTTCTCGACGTTCTGCCTCGGCAAGTGACCCCGCTCGAGGCCCTGGAGGACGGGGCCGCGACCATCCTTGGAAGGCCCCTGACGGCCGGCGAGAGCGATGACTTCGAAAGGTATCTAGGCTTATTGGTCAAGTGGCAGAAGGCCCATCGCCTTGTCGGCTCCGCCGACCCGTTGTGGATCGTGGAACATCTCTTCCTCGACAGTCTCCTCTTCCTAGGGCTCCTGCCCCCCGCCGTCAGGTCGCTGGCGGACGTGGGTTCGGGCGCCGGCCTGCCGGGGCTTCCGCTCAAGATCGTTCGGCGGGATCTCGAGCTCACACTGATCGAGTCGCGTCGGCGGCGCGCGATGTTCCTCACCAGCGCCATCCGGACGATCCAGCTCCCCGGCGTCCGTATTATCGAGGGTCGGGTCGAGAGCCTCGCACGAGAGCTCGGAGGCCAGTTCGATGCGGTCGTCATGCGCTGCGCCGGCGACGTCGAGGCGATGATCCCTGTGGCCACGACTCTGTTGTTGCCGGGTCGGGGCATTGTCGTCGCATCGGGCCCGCCGAAGCCAAGGGCCATTTCCGGTGCCGCATGGGTCACCGTTCCCGGGATCCGGAGAGGGACGACTCGCCGCTTTGCGGTGTACCGAAGAGACCAGGAGCCCCCCGCCAGGCATCCCACGAGAAGCAATTAACGGAAAATTTGACTCAACACCGAAGACTGTGGAAAGTGTTGCGCGTGGAACACGGCCCAAGTGGTAAACACGTGTTGATAATGCTGTGTGCGTCGTGGAACATTCGCGCCGATGGAGCGCTGTGCGTCGTGGAACATTCGAGTGGCTAGAACCCTTGCGATCGTGAACCAAAAAGGCGGCGTGGGCAAGACGACGACAGCCGTCAACCTCGCTGCAGGGCTCGCTCTCGCCGAACGCCCAACTCTTCTGGTCGACCTTGATCCGCAAGGCAACGCGACGACCGGGTTGGGCGTCCAGAAGAGCGGCCTCCATCCCACGGTCTATCACGCGCTACTGGGGGGAGAGGCGGCGGAGAAGGCGATCCGACCGACAGTCGTGCCGGGCCTGCGATTGCTGCCGGCGGACATCGATCTGGTCGGGGCCGAGATCGAGCTCGTCGGTGTCGAGCGACGCGAGCACAAACTGCGCGAGGTGCTCGAGCCGGTTTCGGCCGCGTACGACTACATCGTCGTCGATTGCCCGCCATCGCTCGGTCTGCTGACTATCAACGCGCTTGTCGCGGCGGATCGAGTCCTCGTCCCGCTGCAGTGCGAGTTCTACGCGCTTGAGGGGCTGGCTCATCTGCTCAAGAAGACCGTGAAGCTGGTCCGGGACAAACTGAATCCGGGCCTCGATCTCCTGGGAATCCTGCTCACGATGTTCGATGGCCGCACGAGCCTCGCGCTCCAGATCCGCGACGAGGTGAACCGATACTTCCCGGGGCAGGTATTCGACACCGTCATTCCGCGCAACGTCCGTCTCACGGAAGCGCCGAGCCACGGCCGACCGGTCATGCTCCACGATCTCAGGTCCAGTGGCTCCGTGGCCTATCTCGAACTGACGAGGGAGGTGCTGAACCATGATTACTAAGCGGGGGCTCGGTCGCGGCTTAGGAGCGCTCTTGGCCTCGGAGCCAACCGAGGTGGAGACCCTCGTCGACGTGCCGATCGACCAGATCGAGGTCAACCCGAATCAGCCCAGGAAGGTTTTTGACTTCACGGCGCTTGACGAGCTCGCCGCCTCGATCAAATCCTCCGGCGTGATCCAGCCGATCATCGTCCGTCGACTCGGGGGGTCGTACCAGCTTATCGCGGGCGAACGCCGCTGGCGGGCGGCCCGCCAGGCGGGGCTCGCTCGGATTCCCGCGATGGTGCGCGAGGCGACGGACGCGCAGAGCATCGAGCTCGCGCTCGTCGAGAACCTCCTGCGCGAGGACCTGAACCCGATCGAGGCGGCGCAGGCCTACCAGAAGCTGCTGGCGGAATTCGCGTGGACCCAGGAGGAGCTGGCGCAGCGCATCGGCAAGGACCGCACGTCGATTGCGAACTGTCTCCGATTGTTGAGGCTCCCGGAGGAGATTCAAGCCGATCTTCGAAGCGGGCGGTTGACGATGGGCCACGCGCGCGCACTGCTCGCGCTGTCGACGGTCTCGGAGCAACTCCGGCTGCGGGACGAGATCTTGGCGAACGATTGGTCCGTGCGCACGACCGAGGATTCCATCCGCGCGAAGGAGTCGGCCGCCGAAGCCTGCGGCGTGACGCCACGCAAGGGCCGGCGGCGGTCGGTCGAGCTCGCGGCCCTTGAGGAGGCGCTCCAGCGGGGGCTGATGACGCGCGTGCGGATCATCGGCAACGAGCGAAAGGGTAAGATCGAGGTCAGCTACGCGACGTCGGAGGAGCTCGAGCGTCTCTCCGAGCTGCTCGGCGCCCAGCACTAGGGCCGCGCAGAGGCGATTCGCCGCGCCCAGCAAGATCCCGCACCAGGAACGTGATGGCAGAACGTATCGTCGTCGGCATGAGCGGAGGCGTCGACTCGTCGGTCGCCGCGGCGCTGCTGGTCGAGCAGGGCTGCGACGTCGTCGGGGTCACCATGCGCGTCTGGCCGCGGCGGGAGACGGAGGAGCCGACGAAGCGGTTCGGGAGCTGCTGCGGCACCGAGGCGGTCGAGGACGCGCGCCAGGTCGCGCGCGCCCTCGGGATCCCGCACTACCTCCTGAGCATGGACGAAGAATTTAACCAAAAGGTGATAGGCGAGTTCGTCGAGTCATACGGGAGAGGCCGGACACCGATCCCGTGCCTGTCGTGTAATAGTAACCTAAAGTTCGGCTCACTGCTCGGCCGCGCGCGCGCATGGGACGCGGTGGCCGTCGCTACCGGGCACTACGCGCGGATCGGGCGCGATCGCGCGACGGGCCGCCATCTGCTCCTGCGGGCCCGCGACTCGCGGAAAGATCAGACCGATTTTCTCTGGCCGCTCACGCAGGAGCAGCTCGCCGCCGCGCGGTTCCCGGTGGGCGAGCTGACGAAGGACGAGGTGCGCGCTCGGGCGCGCCGCCTCGGGCTGGTCACGGCCGACAAGCCGGAGAGTCAGGACATCTGCTTCGTCCCCGACGACGACTACCGCGGCTTCCTCCGCCGGCGCGCGCCCGAGGTCTTTCGGCCCGGCGCGGTCGTCGATCGGCGCGGCAACACGCTCGGCGCCCACGCGGGCATCGCGGGCTTCACGGTCGGCCAGAAGCGCGGGCTCGGCCTGGCGACCGGTCGACCGCTCTACGTCGTCGACCTCGACCCCGAGCGCGATACGGTCACGGTCGGCGAGGCGGCCGACCTCGAGCGCGACCGCCTCGTGGCGACCGCGGTGAATTTCATCGCCTGCGCGCCGCCGATCGCTCCGCTGCGGGTCGCCGCCAAGATCCGCCACAGCCACCAGCCGGCCGCAGCCACCGTGCGCGCGCTGGACGGGAACCGGGCGGAAGTCGTCTTCGATGCCCCGCAGCGGGCCGTGAGTCCCGGCCAGTCGGTGGTCTTCTACGACGGCGACGTCGTCGTCGGGGGCGGGGTTATCGTGCGCTCGCGCGACTGAGCGCGGGCGATTGACACCGAGCGGAATTGCGTGATAGTTTTCACAAACCTTCGTCGGGCATTTCGAGATCGAGGAGACCTCCGAATGTATCAGCGTGAACGGCAACGGATCAGCACCGTCGCGCGTGTCGCCGTCCTGCTGGTGCTGCTGGCGCCGTGTGTCGCGTGGGCCGCCGCCGGGGGCGGGCACGAGAGCGGCGGCCTGATCAGCCTCGACAAGTCGCTGATCATCCAGTTCCTCAACTTCATCATCCTCTTGCTGATCCTCCAGCGGCTGCTCTACAAGCCGTTCCTCGCGAAGATGGCCGAGCGCACGCAGGCGATCCAGAAATCCCTCGACGAAGCGCAGGCGGCGCGCGCACAGGCCGCTCGCCAGCAAGAGGAGAACGAGGCGCGGCTCCGCGCGGCCCACGCCGAGGCAGCGGCCATCCGCGCGCAGGCGCTGAAGGATGCGGCCGACGAGCAGAAGCGCCTGGTCGACGCCGCGCGCGCCGAGTCGCAGCGCCTGGTCGAGACCGCGAAGGCGCAGATGGACGCGGACGTGCGCCGCGCGCGCGACGAGCTGCGCCGCGAAGTCGCCGACCTGGCGACGGCGGTCGCCGAGAAGCTCGTGCGCCGGAGCCTGCGCGACGAAGACCACCGGCGCATCGTCGCCGACGCGATTGCCAAGGTCGGCAGCTAGGTGAAGGCCTCGCCCGGCGTCGCCCGCTCCTACGGGAAGGCGCTCTTCGAGCTCGCCCGCGAGCGCAACCAGGTGGACACCATCGCCCGCGAGCTCGACGCCGTCGCGACGCAGTTCGCCAGCGAGCCCGGTCTCCGCGCGTTCTTCGCGCGCCCGTGGGTGACGTCGGCGGCCAAGCGCGGCGTCGCGGCCGAGGTGGCGCGCCGGCTCCAGGTCTCGAAGCTCACCCAGGATTTCCTCTCGCTGGTGGCCGCGCAGGGACGCGCCGACCATCTGGAGGCGATCGTCGCGGCGTTCCGTGAGCTCCACGACGAAGCCGAGAATCGCGCCCGCGCCCGGGTGCGCACCGCGGTACCCCTCAGCGACGCCGAGCGCACGGCCCTGACGGGCAAGCTGAGCCGTGCCCTGGGTGGCAAACAGGTCGTGCTCGAGGAGGTCGCCGACCGGGAGCTGCTCGGCGGCTTCGTGGCCGAGGTGGGCAGCCTGCTCGTCGACGGGAGCCTGGACGGACAGCTCGCGCGAATGCACCGACGCCTCGCGCAGGAGTAGGGGACAGGAGAGAGCGATGATCAGGGCCGGAGAGATCAGCGAAATCATCAAGCGCCAGCTGGCGGGCTACGAGGCGGAGATCGACCTGCAAGAGGTCGGGCGGGTCATCGAGGTCGGCGACGGTATCGCGCGCGTCCACGGGCTCGAGAAGGCGATGGCGGGCGAGCTGCTCACGTTCCCGGGCGACGTCGTCGGCATGGTGCTCAACCTCGAGCAGGACCAGGTCGGCGTCGTGCTCCTGGGCGACGACAAGGTCATCAAGGAAGGCGACATCGTCAAGCGCACCAACCGCATCGCGCAGGTGCCCGTCGGCGAGGCGCTGATCGGGCGCGTCGTGAACGCGCTGGGGCAGCCGGTCGACGGCAAGGGGGCGATCGCCGCCAAGGAGTTCCGCCCGATCGAGCGCTACGCGCCGGGCGTCGTCGATCGCCGGCCCGTGAAGGAGCCGCTGCAGACCGGGCTCAAGGCCATCGACGCGATGATCCCGATCGGGCGCGGCCAGCGCGAGCTCATCATCGGCGACCGGGGCACCGGCAAGACCGCCATCGGCATCGACACGATCATCAACCAGACGGGACAGGACGTCTTCTGCTTCTACGTCGCGATCGGGCAGAAGCTCTCGACGGTCGCGCAGGTCATGAAGGTGCTGGAAGGCTCGGGCGCTATGAAATACACGACGATCGTCGTGGCCTCGGCGTCCGAGCCGGCGCCGCTGCAGTACATCGCGCCGTACACCGGCGTCACGATGGGCGAGTACTTCCGCGACTCCCGGCGCCACGCGCTGTGCATCTACGACGACCTCTCGAAGCACGCTGCCGCGTATCGCCAGCTCTCGCTGCTGCTGCGGCGGCCGCCGGGTCGCGAGGCGTACCCCGGCGACGTGTTCTATCTCCACTCGCGGCTACTCGAGCGCGCGGCGAAGCTCAACGACGATCTGGGCAGCGGATCGCTGACGGCGCTGCCGATCATCGAGACGCAGCTCGGCGACGTGTCCGCGTACATCCCGACCAACGTCATCTCGATCACGGACGGGCAGATCTACTTGGAGTCCGACCTCTTCTACGGCGGCATCCGGCCGGCCGTCAACGTCGGCCTCTCGGTCTCGCGCGTCGGCGGCTCGGCGCAGGTGCGGGCCATGCGTCAGGTCGCCGGCAAGCTGCGGCTCGACCTCGCGCAGTACCGCGAGCTCGCCGCGTTCGCCCAGTTCGGCTCCGATCTCGACCGCGCCACGCAGGCGCAGCTGGCCCGCGGTCAGCGCATGGTCGAGCTCCTCAAGCAGGGTCAGTACCAGCCGGTGCCGGTCGAGAAGCAGGTCGTGATCATCTTTGCCGGCACGCAGGGCATGCTCGACGAGCTGCCGGTCGACGCCATTCGCGAGTTCGAGCCCTTCCTCTACAGCTATCTCGAGCGGCGCGCGCCGCAAATCCTCACGGACATCCGTGACAAGAAGGAGCTCTCGGACGCGCTGCGCGAGCAGCTCGCGAAGGCGGTCACCGACGCCAGGACCGAGTTCGTCGCCGCCAAGGGCATCAAGGCGGCCTAGCGTCCCGAGGCCATGGCGACCCTCCGCGACATCCAGCGGCGGATCCGATCCGTCCAGTCCACGCAGAAGATCACGCGCGCGATGAAACTCGTCGCGGCGGCGAAGCTGCGCCGCGCCCAGGAGCGCATCCTCGCGGCGCGACCCTACGCAGCCAAGATGGGCGAGCTGCTCGGCAACCTGGTCTCGGCCGCGTCGGGGAGCGACGGCGCCCCGCATCCGCTCGTCGAGCCGCGGGAAGGGCCGCGGCGCCAGATCGTGATCGTCACGGCCGACAAGGGCCTCGCGGGCGCGTTCAACTCCAACGTCATCCGGCGCGCGCTCGAGCTGGTCCGTCAGTCCAGCACCACCGAGGTCACGCTGGTGGTGGTGGGCCGCAAGGCGCGCGACTTCTATCGCCGCCGCCCGTGGACCATCAAGCGCGACATGATCGGCTTCTGGGATCGGCTGGCGTACTCGCACGCGGCCGAGCTGGCCGATTACTTCATGCAGCAGTACCTCGACGGTGAGGTGGACGAGGTGGTCCTCGTCTACAACGAATTTCGCTCGGTCGTCGTCCAGCGCCCGGTCCGCGAGCAGCTCCTGCCGATTCCGCGCAAGGCCGAGGGCGAGACGGACGGGACGGCGGTGGACTATCTCTACGAGCCGAATCCGAAGGCGATCCTCGACGAGCTGCTGCCCCGGCACGTGCGGACGCAGGTCTTCCGCGCGCTCATGGAGTCGCTGGCCGGGGAATACGGCGCGCGCATGACGGCGATGGAAGCCGCGACGAAGAACGCCAAAGAGATGATCGACGTCCTGACGATCCAATTCAACAAGGCGCGCCAGGAGAAGATCACCAAGGAGCTGCTCGACATCGTCGGCGGCGCCGAGGCCCTCAAGCAAGGAGCGGAGGCATGAGCACCGGGAAAATCGTCCAGGTCATCGGGCCGGTCGTCGACGTGGAATTCGAAGCCGGCCGTCTGCCGGCCATCTACAACGCGCTCCTGGTCGAGGGCGTCGAGAACAAGGACGTCTTCGCGTATTCGCAGAAGCTCACCCTCGAGGTCGCGCAGCACCTGGGCGAGAGTCAGGTGCGCACGGTGGCCATGGCCTCGACCGACGGGCTCCGGCGCGGGATGACGGTGAACGACACGGGCGCGCCGATCTCGATCCCGGTCGGGCCGGAGACGCTCGGGCGGATCCTCAACGTCGTCGGCGAGCCCGTCGACAAGGGCCCCGCCATCCACGCGAAGAAGACGTACCCGATCCATCGCCCGGCTCCGCCATTCGAGGACCAGTCGACGAAGGTCGAGATGTTCGAGACGGGCATCAAGGTCGTCGACCTGCTCGAGCCGTACACGAAGGGCGGCAAGACGGGGCTCTTCGGCGGCGCCGGCGTCGGCAAGACCATCCTCATCCAGGAGCTGATCAACAACATCGCCAAGCAGCACGGCGGCATTTCCGTGTTCGCCGGCGTCGGCGAGCGCACGCGCGAGGGCAACGACCTCTATCACGAGATGAAGGAATCGGGCGTCATCGAGAAGACCGCGCTGATCTTCGGCCAGATGACCGAGCCGCCCGGCGCGCGCCTGCGCGTGGGTCTGACCGGCCTCACCGCCGCCGAGTACTTTCGCGACGAGGAAGGCCGCGACGTGCTGCTGTTCATCGACAACATTTTTAGATTTACGCAGGCCGGCTCCGAAGTCTCGGCGTTGCTCGGCCGGATGCCGTCCGCGGTCGGCTACCAGCCGACCCTCGGCACCGAGATGGGCCAGCTGCAGGAGCGCATCACGTCGACCAAGAAGGGCTCGGTCACCTCGGTGCAGGCGATCTACGTGCCGGCCGACGACATCACCGACCCGGCGCCGGCCACGGCCTTCGCGCACCTCGACGCGACCACCGTGCTCTCGCGCCCGCTCACCGAGCTCGGGATCTATCCGGCCGTCGATCCGCTGTCCTCCACCTCGCGGATCCTCGATCCGAACATCCTCGGCGCCGAGCACTACCGCACGGCGCGCGACGTGCAGCTGATCCTCCAGCGCTACAAAGATCTCCAGGACATCATCGCGATCCTCGGGATGGAGGAGCTCTCGGACGACGACAAGCTGATCGTCGCGCGCGCGCGCAAGATCCAGCGGTTCCTGTCGCAGCCGTTCTTCGTCGCCGAGCAGTTCACCGGGCAGCCCGGTCGGTACGTCAAGCTCGCGGACACCGTGAAGAGCTTCCGCGAGGTGGTCGACGGCAAGCACGACGAGCTGCCCGAGCAGGCCTTCTACATGGTCGGCGACATCGGCGAGGCGATGGACAAGGCCAAGAAACTCGCGGCGAGCGGCTAGCAGTGGCCGACCGGCTCACGCTCGAGATCGCCACCCCGACGCGCCTGGTCGTGGCCGAGACGGTCGACGAGATCGTCATCCCCGGCAGCCAGGGCTACTTCGGCGTGCTGCCGGGTCACGCCGCCTTTCTGACCACCCTCGGGATCGGCGAGCTCATGTACCGGATCGGGCGCGACGAGAGCTCCCTGGCGGTGGCGAAAGGCTTCGCCGAGGTGAGGAACGACAAGGTGATCGTCCTCGCCGACACGGCCGAGCGCCAGGAGGAGATCGACCGGGTACGTGCCGAGCGCGCCCGTGACCGGGCCGAGCGACGGCTCTCCGGCCGCTCCGACGAAGAAGTCGACTACCTTCGGGCCCTCGAGGCGCTGGCGCGGGCGCTCGCGCGACTCCTGACCGCCGGCCGCGCGCGCTAGACATCCGTTCACCGACCTGCGACGTAAGACACCTGCGACGTAAGACACCTGCGACGTAAGACAGTAGAATTCGGGCCGCCACCAACTCGACCCGCGCCCGACAGGAGGCCCTGTGAGCCATCGAGCATCCGTCGTCGTGGCCCTGATCGCACCGCTCCTCGCCTCGCCGCGGTTCCCGGCACGGCCGGCCCGGAGAAGATCGCCTTCCCGGCGAGATACAAGGACCACGTCCTCTACGCGACGGTCGACCGATACGACAACAAGCAGTATCGCGAGCTCTACGGCACCCCGGAGGCCGTCAAGGCGGCGCGAGAGGGCAAGCCGATCCCGAGCGGCACGGTCCTGACGTTGATCCAGTACAAGGCGCAGGTCGACGACGCCGGTAACCCGATCAGGGACGGCGACGGTCGATTCGTGAGGGGGGCTCGTCGGCTTCACCGTTATGGAAAAGCGGACGGGCTGGGGCACGGAGTATCCGGACGACATCCGCAACGGCGAATGGGAGTACTCGGCCTTCACGGCGGATCAGAAACTCAACGACAAGGCGAACTACAAGGCGTGCTTCCAGTGCCACAAGCCTCACGCGAAGCAGGATTTCGTGATCTCGCTGGCCCGGCTGTCGGGGCAGGCGCCGGATGGGCCCGTGCCGATGAAGACCAGCCCGAATGACGTCGGCATCGCCGGGTTCGCGTTTGGCCCGAGCAAGCTGACCATCGCGCCCGGGCAATACGTGACGTGGACCAACGGCGACGACTCGCCGCACCAGATCACGATCGCGCAGAGCCAGGAGCGGTCCGCCGTGCTCCTCAAGGGTCAGAGCCGCACGCAGGCCTTCGCCACCGCGGGCGTCTACGAATACAGCTGTGGTCTCCAACCGAGCATGAAGGGCACCGTCGAGGTGAAGTAGCCCGCCGCGCGCACCGCGGTTGCCCAGCGGAGTGGGCGCGCCGCCCGCGTCGCTGGGCGGCGGCGGATGCGCGCGTCAGAGAAGTCCGCGTCGCCCCGAGGGCCGAGCGCTGGCATCGCGCTTGCGCTGGAAGAGCGGCATGCTGACGGTCCTGATCGCCGACGACGAGCCGCACGTGATCGACCTCATCCGCCTGACCCTCGAGGACGAGCGCATCGCCGTGATCGACGCCTTCGACGGCGAGACCGCGCTCGCGCACGCGGAAGCAGTGCGCCCCGGGCTGATCTTCCTCGACATCCGCCTGCCGGACATGAGCGGGCTCGAGGTCTGCGCGCGGCTGCGGAGCGATCCGAGATTCGCCGCGACGAAGATCGTGATGCTGACCGCGGCGGCGCAGGAATCGGACATCGCCCGCGGCCTCGCCGCCGGCGCGAATCACTATTTGACCAAGCCGTTCTCGCCGGTGCGCCTGCTCTCGCTCGTCGAGAGCGTGGTGCCGCACGCCGCCGTATGGCAACGCGAGTGAACGCCGCCCCCGGCGACGACCTCACCGTTGCCTATCGCCGGCTCAACGCCGCGTACCAGCAAACCTTGCGCTACGCCGAGGACGTGCGGCGCCTCTATCAGCAGGTGCAGCGCGCCATCTATCAGTCACTGCTCGGGCTGGCCAACGCGCTCGAGGCGAAGGACGCGTACACGCGGGGCCACTCCGAGCGGGTCGGCGCCTGGAGTCGCGGCGTCGCGGCGGCGCTCGGGCTGCCGCCGGGCGAGGTCGACATGATCGGCCAGGCGGGTCTGCTCCACGACATCGGCAAGATCGGCATTCCCGAGGGCGTGCTCCGAAAGCCCGGCGCGCTCGACCCCGAGGAATGGACGGTGATGCGCAACCATCCGCTGATCGGCGCGCAGATCGTCGCGCCGTTCGACTTCTTCACCGGGGGCGCCCTGATGATCCGTCACCACCACGAGCGCTGGGACGGCTCGGGCTACCCGGATGGGCTGGCCGGGGACGAGATTCTGCTCGGCGCGCGCATCATCGCCGTGGCGGACGTCTACGATGCGCTGACGTCGAATCGACCCTATCGCGCGGCGCTGTCCCACGCGACGGCGCTCGAGCACCTCACCTCCGCGGCGGGGCTCACCCTCGACGAGGACGCGGTCTCCGCCTTCGTCGGACTGATCGAAGCGCTCTCGACCGCGAAGCCCGATGTGGGCCCTCGATCAGCCCTACGCCCCTCGCGCTGAGCACCTCCTCGCCGACACGCCGCTGGCGCTGCTCGCCGCGCTGGCCGCCGGCGCCGCGACGGTTGCGGCCCTGGTCGAGCTCGCGGTGCTGCCGGCCCACGCGGCGCGCGTCGCCGGTGTGACGGCCGCGCACGGCGCGCTGCTCGCCACCGCGCTGGCCTGGGCGCGAGCCGGCGTCGCGTCGAGCAGTGTCGCGGTCTCGCTCATTGGGCTGGCCGCCGCCACCGCGCAAATCTCTCCGCTCGGCGCGCTCGCGTATCTCGGCCCCGGCCTCTGGGTCGGTTCGCTCGCGGCGCGCGGCCGGCTCACGAGCCTGGGCCTCGGCACCGCGGTGTCACCCGGGCGGGTGGCCGCCGGCGTCCTCGTGGGCGCGGGTCTCTCGAGCCACTTGCTCGTTTCGGCCTCCAGGACTCTCGGCCTTCACGTGCGCCTCGACCAGGCGCTCGAGGTGCTCGTCGCGATCGGGTACGACGTCGGCGCCAACGTGCTCGCCGGCGAGTGCTTCTTTCGCGGCGCGCTGTTCCGCCGAGCCGAGCGGCGATGGTCGTTCGCCGCCGCGTCGACCGTCGCGACGAGCGCGTACGTGCTCCGCTACCTGGTCGATCCGCTCCTGCCCAAGAGCGTCGAGCTGATGATCGGCGCTGTCTTCTACCTGGCACTGCTCGGCGCGATCAACTGCTGGCTCCTCTCGTGGTCCGGAAGCCTCGTGCCCGGGCTCGCGAGCGCGTCGATCTTCTTCGCGGCCTACCGGACGCTCGGAGTCCGATGAGCCTCGTCGCGGCGGCCCTCGTGGCGGTGACCGCGCTGATCGCCCTCGACGAGAGCGGGCCCGCATCGCTCATCCGTCACGCCTATCTGGTGCCCGTCGTCGCGGCCGCCCTGCGGTTCGGTGCCGTCGGTGGGGGGCTGGCCGCCGCGACCGCCGCGCTGCTGAGCGCGCCGCTGCTCCTGCCGGAGATCGAACGGTCGGGTCTCACCGACGAAGCGGTCGAGGGATTGGTCACCTTCGCAGTCCTGGGTCTGGTGGGCGTGCTGAGCGGCGCGCTGCGAGGTCGCGCCGGCCGGCACCGCCGACGGTACGAGATCCTCGTGACGATCCAGCGAACCCTGGCCGGCGAGGCGCCGCTCGACCAGGCGCTGGCTCGGCTGCGGGCCGCGCTGGCCGACCGTCTACGCGTCGACGAGATCGCCCTCGTGGCCCGCGATGGGGAGCGGCTCGCCGTCGCCGGCGGAGAGTGCGTGGCCGCTCGCTCGCTGGTCGCGCGCGTGCTCGACACCGGCGAGCCCGCGTTCGTGAGCGACACGGGCCACGACGCACGCCCGCGCCGCGCCTTCGCCACGCCGCTGATATCGGGCGGATACCCGGTCGGTGTGCTGGCCGTCGAGCGAAACGGGGAGATCTCGGTCGGCGAGCGGGCCGCCCTGGAGACGATCGGCGCCCACGTGGGCGTCGCGCTCGAGAATGCGCGGCTCGCCTCCCGCCAGCGCCGGTTCGCCGCGGAGCTGGAGGAACGCGTCGCGGCGGTGCGGCGCGAGCTCGAGGAGCTGGATCGAGCGAAGTCGGCGTTCGTCGCGATCGCGTCGCACGAGCTCCGGACGCCGCTGACGGCGCTGCAGGGCTTCAGCGAGATCCTGGCGCTTCGGCGGCTTCCGCCCGAGGAAGTCACGCGGCTGGCAGAGGTCATGCGCCGGGAGGCGCGGCGGCTCGCGCGGATCGTCAGCGACTTGCTGGACCTCTCGCGGATCGAGCGGGGGCTCGAGCCGGCGCTTTGCCGCGTTCCCGTGAAGATCGAGCCGACCATCGAAGCGACGGTCGACCTCTTCCGCCAGTGGACCGCCACGCACCTGATCACGACGGAGTGCGAGCCGTCGCTGCCGGTGGTCGACGCCGATCCCGACGCCCTGGAGCGCGTCTTGACCAACCTGATCTCGAACGCGATCAAGTACTCGCCGGCCGGCAGCGCGGTGCGCGTGGGCGCCCGCGCGCTCGCCGGCGCGGTGGCGATCGAGGTCGCCGACGCCGGGCGCGGCATTCCGGCCGAGGTCGTGCATCGCGTCTTCGAGCCCTACTATCGCGTGCCCGATGCCGCGGGCGCGGCGCACGGCACCGGCATCGGCCTGGCCGTCGTGAAGGCGCTCGTCGAGGCTCACGGCGGAACGGTGCGCGTCGACAGCGCGCCGACGATCGGCACGCGCGTGACGGTCGTTCTCCCCGCGCCGAGCGGTCCGTTCCTTGACACTCCGCGTCGCTCGCGTGTAGGCTGACCGGGTTATGCCTCGCCACGCAGCGGTTGCCGATCGCATGGCGAGCGCGGTGGTCAAGCGACTGACGGTGCGGAAGGTCGCGGATATCAAGGACGAGAACACCGCGCGCGCCGCCATCCGCCACGTCGTACTCGAGAACCTGGCCGCCGAAGAGCAGCTCGACGCCGAAGCCCGCAAGCTCCTGCTGGACCACGCTAAGATGATCAAGGACTCCGCCGCCGACTACCGCCAGCTGCTCGGCAAGGTCAGGGAAAAGCTCGCGCGCGAGCGGGGGTTCATCATCTGATGATGCGGATGAGCCGCGAACGGTTGTTCCACCTCGCCGATCAAATCCTGAAGCAGCTTGGCACCACGCCGGGCGTGAGCTTCAAGGCCCCCGACGAAGTCCGGACCGAGGTCATCCGCGCGCTCACCGAGGAAGCCAAGCTTGCCGAATCGATCGACGGCGAGGTGCGCAAGATCCTCGGATCCTACTCGCGTCCGATGCCGGAGGGCAGCCGCGAGTGGGAGGTGCTGTACGAGAAGACGCGCGAGGAAGTGTTCCGCAAGAGGTTCCGCCTCTGAAGCGCCTCGTCATCGGGATCACGGGCGCCACCGGAGCGATCTACGGGATCCGTCTGCTCGAGATCCTGCGCGGGCAAGCCGACGTGCAAACGCATCTGGTCATCTCGGCGCCGGGCAAGCGGACGATCGTCGAGGAGACCGCGTATTCGGTGCGAGACGTCGAAGCGCTCGCCGCGCACCACTACGACATCCGCGATATCGGCGCGTCGATCGCCTCGGGCTCGTTCCGGACGGCCGGGATGGTGATCGCGCCGTGCTCGATCAAGACCGCGGGCGCCATCGCGTCGTGCCACACGGACTCACTGATCGCGCGCGCGGCGGACGTGACCTTGAAGGAAGGCCGCCCGCTCATCGTGCTCCTGCGCGAGACGCCGCTGCACATCGGGCACCTCAAGTGCATGGTGGCTCTCGCCGAGATGGGCGCGGTGCTGCTGCCGCCGATGCCCGCCTTCTACAACCGCCCGAAAGATCTGGACGACATCGTGAATCACACGATCGCCCGCGTGCTCGACCGGCTCAACCTCCCGCAGACGCTCGTCGCTGAGTGGCAGGGCACGGCCCGGCGCGTGTCGGCGGGGGAGCCGGGTGACTGACCTCTCGGTCGTCATCCCCGTCTACAACGAGGAAGCCAGCCTCACGCCGCTCTGGGCCGAGCTGCGCGAGGTCCTCGAAGGGCTCGGGCCCGCCGTCGAGGTCGTGTTCGTGGACGACGGCAGTTGCGATCGAAGCGCCGAGATCATTCGCTCGTTCCGCGAGGCCGACCAGCGGGTGCGTCTGGTGCGTCTCAAGACGAACGGCGGCGAGACGGCAGCGACCGACGCCGGCTTCAAGGCCGCGCGCGGGCGACGCGTCGTGGTGATGGACGCGGATCTTCAAAACGACCCGCGCGACATCCCGATGCTGCTCTCGCACCTGGATCACTGGGACGCGGTGACGGGCTGGCGCGTCGATCGGGCCGCCGGCGACAGTCTCGTGCGTCGCGTGTCGTCGCGCGTCGCGAACCGCATCAGGAACTGGGTGTCCCACGAGACGATCCGGGACAGCGGGTGCACGTTCCGCGCGTTTCGGCGCGAGTGTCTGCGCGGGCTCGTGCTCTACCGCGGCTTCCATCGATTCATCCCGACCCTGCTCAAGATGCGCGGCTATCGCGTGATCGAGGTGCCGGTGGCCCACCGGCCGCGGCGCTTCGGCCGGTCGAAGTACGGGGTCCTGAATCGCGCGGCGGTCGCCTTCGCCGATCTCCTGGTGATCCGCTGGATGAACGCCCGCCTCCTGCACTACGAGGTCGTCGAGGACGTGGGCGGTGATCTCGTCCGCGACTGAGCCGAGCGCGTGAACGTCCTGCTGGTCGGCCTCGGCCGCTGGGGCGAGAACCACCTGCGTGTGCTCGGCGAGCTGGGCGTCACCCTCTGGGTCGCAGACGTCTCGCCGGAGCGCCTCGCGTGGGCGATCCGCCGCGGTGTCGCGCCCGGCCGCGCCGTCGCCGACTACCGCGCCGCGCTGAGCGCGGTCGACGCGGTGGACATCGTGACGTCGGCCGGCAGCCACTGGGACATCGCCCGAACGTGCCTGGCCTCCGGCCGCCACTGTTTCGTCGAAAAGCCCCTCGCGCGGACGGCCGTCGAGGCGCGCACGCTCGAGGCCGCGGCCGGCGCCGCGGGCCGCGTGGTGCAGGTCGGCCACATCTTCCGCTTTCATCCCGCGACGGCGACCTTGCGCGAGGCCCTCGGGGCCGGACGCATCGGCGCCGTGCGCTACGCCACCGGCCGCTTCGCGGGGTTCAAGCGGCCCCGGACGGACGTCGGCGTCACACAGACTGACGCGATCCACTACTTCGATCTCTTCGCGCATCTCTTCGGGCGCGAGGCGACGCGGGTCGGCGCGCTGCAGCGTGATTTCCTGGGCCGTGGGCTCGACGACCTGTCCGTGACGGTCGTCCACTACGGCGACGTGCCGGTGGTCGTCGAGGCGAGCTACTTCACCCCGGGCACCTGGCGCGAGTGCGTGATCGTCGGCGAGCGCGGCACGCTCGTGGCCGACTACGGGGCCTCGACCGTCACACTCCATCTGGGCGAGCACCGCAAGCGCGGCGACGCGTGGGAGGCCGTGGAGACGGGCAAGGAGGAGCTCCCGACGCGACGCGAGGAGCCTCTGCGGCTCGAGCTCCAGGCGTTCCTCGACGCGTGCGTCGGCCGCGCGCCCAATCCGGTTCCCGTCGCGGCGGGCGTGCGCGCCCTCGAGGTGGTGGAAGCGGCCGAGCGGTCGGCTCGGCTCGGCGCCGACGTCGCGCTCCCGCTCACGCCTTGACAGCCGCCCAGGCCCGCCCGCACAGTCCCCTCGGGTCGATCACGGGGGCGGCGGCCGCGACCAGAGTCGGCCGTCCGAGGAGATGGAGCGATGGCGATCCGACTCGTGGTAACGATCACGGCCGTGCCGGGCAAGGGGTCTCAGCTCGCGGAGGCGTACAAGAGCCGCTGCGCCCAGGTGATGAAGGAGCCGGGCTGCGAGCAGTTCGAGATCTTTCAAAGCGCGGTGAACCCCGACCGCTTGACCTTGCTTGAGCGCTGGGCCGATCAGGCGGCCCTCGACGCCCACGCCAAGCTCAACAGCACGCGCCCGCCGCTCTTGCCGGAGCTGCGCGTCGGCAACGGCGAGCGCGAAGACTACGAGTACCGCAGGACGCGCTGAGCCCGAGCCGTCCGGCGTTGGCGCGAAGCGACGATGAGGGACTCATGATGGGACGGACCGACCGTGTCGCACGACGCGAGTTTCTGTCGGGGATCGCGGCTCTTGGAGCGACCGCGCTCGTCTCTCGGCGCGAAGCGGAGGCGCAGATGGCGATAGTCAAACCCCATCGGATCGACGTCCACCACCATCACACGCCGCCGCCGTACCTCGCCGCCATCACGGCCAGGAACGTCACCGGCCCCGTGCGCGACTGGACGCCCGAGAAGTCGCTCGCCGACATGGACCGGGCCGGCGTGGCCACGGCGCTCACGTCGATCACGACGCCCGCGCTGCGCTTCCTGGACGACGCGGGCGCGCGGAAGCTCGCGCGCGAGTGCAACGACTACTCGGCCAAGCTGGTCGCCGATTCGAAGGGGCGCTTCGGCATGTTCGCGGTGATGCCGATGCCGTACGTCGAGGCCACCCTGCACGAGATCGGCTACGCGCTCGACTCGCTCAAGGCCGACGGCATCGCGCTGCTCACGAGCTACGGCGACAAGTGGCTCGGCGATCCGGTCTTCACGCCCGTGATGGAGGAGCTCAATCGCCGGCGCGCCGTCGTGTACACGCACCCCACCACCGCCAACTGCTGCGGCAACCTGATTCCCGACGTGCCGGAGTCGATCATCGAGTGGGGGACCGACACTACGCGCACGATCGCCAGCCTGGTGTTCGGCGGCGCCGCCGCGCGGTTCCGGGACGTTCAGATGATCTTCTCGCACGGGGGCGGAACCCTGCCGTTCCTGACCGAGCGATTCGTGCGCTTGCCGCTGATCAACAAGAACGTGGCGGCACGTGTGCCCAACGGGGTCGAGGCCGAGCTCAAGCGCTTCTACTACGACACCGCGCAGGCCGCCCATCCCTACGCGCTCGCGTCGCTGACGAAGCTGATCCCGGTCTCGCAGATCGTCTTCGGGACGGACTTTCCGTATCGCACCGCGATCGACCACGTGAAGGGGCTGACGGACTACGGCTTCGGCGCGAGCGACCTGCAGGCGATCGATCGCGACAACGCGCTCCGGATCATGCCGCGCCTGCGAACGCCGGCGTAAGCGAGACCCGCGCCTATTTCGGCGCGGCGCCAGGCGTCGATCGGTTCAGCGCGAGGCGCAGCGAGGCGGTGGAAAGCCCGCGCGCCGTCCACGCCGATCCTGCCATCAAAACCTGGCCATTGACTGGCTCAATCGTCGGATTTAGGTTCCTGCCCATGCGGTAGTGGGTGGCCCGATGCCGATCAGGAAATATCGAGGAGGGCATGATGAGCAATAAGTCTCTTTATGAGCGCCTTGGTGGTTACGACGCGATAAGTGCAGTGGCGAATGATCTGCTCCCGCGGCTTCGGAATGATCCGCAGCTCGGTCGCTTCTGGGCGCATCGTGGTGAAGACGGCATTCAGCGTGAGGAGCAGCTCCTCATCGACTACCTCTGCGCCAGCGCCGGCGGACCGACGTACTACCGCGGCCGGGATATGGCTCTCGCGCACCGGGGCATGCGCATCACTGAGAGCGATTGGAACGTGTTTCTTGGTCATGCCGCCGCAACCTTGGCGAAGTTCCGAGTGCCAGAGACGGAACAGAGCGAAGTGGTCAAGTTCGTGCAGGGTCTCAAGAAAGACATCGTCGAATAGCGGTCCTTCCCCGGGCATGGCGGCGGAGGCGATACTGTGATCACGTGCACGTTTGAAAATGGGAGTCGGGCCACTCTCCGGCACGTCGTGTTGCATGCGGTCGTCGAGAGGAGCGGGATGCTGCTGCTCGTGAAGCGCGCCCCCCATCTCTCCGAAGGTGGCAAATGGGGGCTGCCTGGCGGCTTTCTCGATCGGGACGAGACGCTGGCGGATGGGGTCCTTCGCGAGCTCTTCGAGGAGACCGGTTGGACAGGCCGGGTGGTGACTCTGCTGCGCGTGAACTCGCGACCCGATCGCCCGCATGAGGATCGGCAGAACGTCGCCTTCGATTTCGTGATCGAGCCACTCGAGAAGCGGGGCCAGCCAGATGCGGAATCGTCAGACGTGCAATGGATCACGATGGAGCACGCGCTATCACTCGATCTGGCGTTTGACCATTCGGAGACCGTTCAGTCGTACTTCGACTTGCGTCGCCGTCCTATCACAACGCCAACGGTGATCTGATCGAGCGCGGCCCGCGAGACGGTGTCCGTGCCGCACGTGAGCGCCGCGCGATGCGGAGCGGCGTGCGCGAGGTTGCCGACGACGGTGCCGAGCGCGGTCTCGCTCATCGGGTCACTCCCGCGCGCCAGTCTAAATCCTTGCCCCAGCGTCGACGCAGCGCCGTGCACTCGCGCTCACGAACGCCCGTGGTGAGGGCGAGATCGTAACCGGTCATCTGGCAGAAGGTCTCGATGGAGTAGGTGCCGAGATCGACTCGGCCGAGGGTGGCGTGCCGCGTCCCCAGGACAAGGCGCGCGATCCCCGCGAGCTTCATGGCGCCCGCGCACATCGGACAGGGCTCCATGGTGGAGTACACGGTGGCGCCGGTCAGAATCGCCGCGCCGTGCTCGCGCGACGCTCGCCGCATGGCCTCGAACTCCGCGTGCCAGGTCACGTCGCGCTCGGTGTTCTGTCGGTTCTGGCCCGTCGCCAGCACGACGCCATCGCGCACGAGGACCGAGCCCACGGGCCAGTCGCCTCGGGCATAGGCGTCTTCCGCCTCGCGGAGCGCTTGGTCCATAAAATCGGCGTCGGTCACGGTCGAGATTGTACTCGGGGATGGGAAGGGCGTGCCTGGGCCACGCTGACGCGCCGTCCTTGACACCTGCTGTGGTGGTTGCGACGATGCCGCACATGCCAAGCCGGACACTGACTCGCCGGAAGCTCCTTCTCGCCGGCGGTGCCGCGCTGAGTAGCTCGATGGTCAGAACCGGGGTCGCTCGGGCCCAAGGGCGGCGCGGGGAAATCATCGCCGGACTGTCTGAGCGGATGCTCACGCTGGACCCCGCGAACCACTATTCGATCTCGGCGACATCGGTGCTTCGCCACGTCTACGATCCGTTGCTCGACGTCACCAACGACGACCGGCTCGTGCCCGCCCTCGCCGAGAGCTGGCGGCCACTCAACAACACCACATGGCGATTCACACTGCGCAAGGGCGCCAGCTTCCACGATGGCAGCCCATTCACGGCCGACAGTGTGGTGTTCACGCTCAAGCGCGTGCGGGACAACAGCAAGCTGATCAAGTCGTTCGTCTACCAGGACATCGACGACGTCCAGAAGGACGGCGACTACGCGGTCACGGTGACGACGAAGCGGCCCTTCGGCTCGCTGCCCGCGCACTTGACGATGCTCGGCATGCTGCCGCCGAGCGCGGGCGCGGGCGAGGACGCGTTCTTCCAGAAGCCGGTGGGTACGGGACCCTTCCGGTTCGTGAGCTGGACCCATGGCGATCGCGTCGAGCTCGCGGCCAACGCCAGATACTGGAAGCCGGGCGTCCCGCGGGTGGAGAAAGTCACGGTCCGCTTCATCCCGGAGCTCTCGACGCGCGCGGCCGCCCTGCGGGCCGGCGAGATCCACGTGATTGATCGCGTGTGGCCCGACATGGTCCAGACGCTCAAGGCGACTCCCGGCGTCAAGGTCCTCGATACACCGGCGCTCGAGGCGCAGCGCTGGCATTTCCAGCTCGCCCGGGAGACGGTGAAGGACCCGCGCGTGCGCAAGGCCGTCTCCCTGGCCATCAACCGCGACGTCATCATCAAGGACCTGCTGCTGGGCTACGCGCGGCCGGTCGTGAGCCCGATCCCGCCCGGGCTGATCGGACACACGAATCTCGGTCAGAAGCCGTACGACCCGGAGAAGGCGCGCCGGCTGCTCAAGGAAGCCGGGCAGTCGAATCTGACACTCGACTTCGTTCTGATGAAGGACCTCTATCCCAAGCAGCTGGAGATCGCCCAGGCCGTGGCGTCGATGCTGAGCGAAGTCGGGGTCAAGGTGAACATCCGGAACCTGGAAATCGCCACGGCTCGGGAGCAGCGCACGGCCGGGAACTACGATCTCTTCTACTCGGGCTGGGCCCACATGCCCCACGACCCCGACTGGTACTTCGGCCAGTGGTTCACGAAGGCCGGCGCCGAGAAGCTCACGCGCTTCTCCGACCCGCGGGTCGAGCAGCTCATCGCCGAGGGCCGCGTGCCCGATCCCAGGGTGCGCCAGCAGAAGTACGCGGAGATCGAGCGGATCCTGTGGGACGAGGAGCCGGAGATCTGGCCGTACTACAGCGTGGCGATCTACGCTATCAGCGACAAGCTCAGCAACTTCGAGGCGCGCCGCGACTACTACGTGCTCCTGCACGAGGTCGGCATCGCCTGAGCTCCCGGCCGACGGCGTAACGCGCCGGTGCGATCCTACCTGCTGCGGCGGCTCGGCCAGGCGGCGCTGACGCTCGCCGGCGTCTCGCTCCTGGTGTTCGTGATCCTGCGCGTCATCCCGGGCGATCCGGCCAAGATGCTCCTGCCCGAAGGCGCGCCCCAGTCGGCCGTTGACGCGCTCAACCGCGAGCTCGGCCTGCGCGAGCCGATCTGGGTCCAGTACGGCATCTTTCTGCGTTCCGTGATACGCGGTGACTTCGGCCAGTCGTTTCAGTACCGCGCGCCGGCGCTGCGTGTCGTCGCCGAGCGCGCGCCGGCCACGATCCAGCTGGCACTGGTCGCCATGCTGTTGACAGTGCTGGTCGGCGTGTCGATCGGCGTGCTGGCCGCGGTGCGCCGGGGCACCGGCTACGACTACGCCGGCACCGTGCTCGCGGTACTCGGACAGTCGCTCCCGAACTTCTGGCTGGGGATCATGCTCATCCTGCTCTTCGGCGTCACGCTGCGCTGGCTGCCGACCTCTGGATTCCAGGGCTGGTCGTACCTCGTGCTGCCGAGCGTCACCTTGGCCGCGTTCCCCACGGCGCTGGTGGCGCGCCTCACCCGCTCGAGCCTGCTCGAGATCCTCGGACAGGAGTACATCCGGACGGGGCGGGCCAAGGGGCTGGGCGAGCCGGCGGTGATCTGGGGGCACGCGCTCCGGAACGCCATGATCCCGCTTCTCACCGTGATCGGGCTCCAGATCGGCACGCTTCTGGGAGGCGCCGTGATCACGGAGTCGATCTTCGCCTGGCCGGGTATGGGCAAGCTCGTCGTCGACGCGATCTTCTTCCGCGACTTCCCGGTCGTGCAGACCGTCCTCATCATCTCGGCGACGATCTTCGTCGTGATCAACCTTCTGATCGACGTGCTCTACACGGTGCTCGACCCGCGCATACGCTACGGATGAGCCGACTCCGACGCTATCCGATGGCCGTCGTCGGCGGTCTGATTCTCGGCGCGGTGATCCTCGCCGCCGCCGGGGCGCCGCTGCTGTCGCCCGCCGATCCGATCAAGCCGAGCTTCGGCAAGCGCCTGCAGCCCCCGCGGGTGCTCGGCGGCGCCCCTCCGTACCTGCTGGGGACGGACAACCTCGGGCGCGACATCCTGGCGCGCCTGCTATACGGCGGCCGTGTCTCGCTCGCGCTGGCGACGAGTGCGGTCGTGCTGGCGGCGGCGGTCGGTGTCGCAGTGGGGCTCGCCGCCGGCGTGCTCGGAGGCCGCGTGGACGACCTCGTCATGCGCGTGGCCGACGTGCAGCTCGCGTTTCCCGTCATCATGCTGGCGATCGCCATCGTCGCGGTCGTGGGGACCAGCCCGGGCGCGCTCGTGTCGGTGCTGGCGCTCTCGGGCTGGGTGCTCTACGCGCGGACGGTGCGGGCCAGCGTGCTCACGATTCGCCAGCTCGACTACGTGGAGGCGGCCCGCACCCTGGGCGCCAGCGACCTCCGCGTCATCATCCATCACATCCTTCCCAACACGCTCGCGCCGATCCTTGTCATCGGCTCGAGCCAGTTCGCGACGATGGTCCTGCTCGAGTCAGGTCTGTCCTTCCTCGGCCTGGGCGTCCAGCCACCGCAGCCCTCGTGGGGCGCGATGCTCGCCGAAGGACGCGACTATCTCTCCAACGCCTGGTGGCTGGCGACCGTGCCGGGCATGGCCATCTCGCTCGTCGTGCTGGGCGCCAACCTCCTTGGCGACGGGCTGCGCGACCTCCTCGATCCACGTCTCCGGCAGTAACGCCCGCGAGCCGCGAAGTGATGCCGGAGCCGAAGCTACAATGCTCAAAGCGCGGCCACAGGGAGTCTCGTCTGCCACCGCGACCTCACTCAAGCGTTCTTCTTCCATCCGGAGCACAACCACTGGCATCTGAGAGACGTGGCTCTATTCGAAGTGCGCTCGGCGGCACCGGGAGACGACGGTACCGGCGGACGGTGGGGCCCAGTCCTGGGGACTTCGGTCAAGGAGACCTTCTGCCTCATCGACTACGTGCCCGCTGACGGCACCAAGCCGGAATCGCGCGCGCACTTCTCGTGCTTCGGAGATCAGGGGATCAGCGTTGGTTGGATCGATCAATACCATCACTCCACGCCATTGCAGGACATCGATATCACTGGCGCGCCGACGGGCGTTTACTACCTCGTCAGCAAGGCGAACCCGGTCGAAATTTTCCTGGAGAGCGACTACGCGAATAACGTTGCCTGGACGAGCTTCAGACTGTTGCGCGAGAGCAGTGGCAATGCCAAGATTGCGGTCATCTCGCATTCGCCCTGCACCGGCGACCTTTGCGGATTCTCGACCAACCGATGACCTGAGGCTCCGTCGAACATCGCATTTCACCTGACGGCCGGGCTCCACCGAGCATAATGCGGGCGCTCGTTCGCGCCTCGCGCGTCCAGAGAAGTTCGGATACCCTAGTTTGGGCGGCGTCGTACGCGGTCCGAAAAGATCAGTTATCGGACCGCTTGGGCCAACCTTTTCAATTCGTCGGGGCTGGCGGCCCGCGCCCGGCTCGTGTCCAACAGCCAGTCCGCGTCGCGTACGGACGGCTCTGAGCGACGGCCCGTTGCTTGCGGCGACACCTCTGCAGGAGGCCATCAGTGACGGTGTAAATGCCGTCAAGCGCCTCTTCGGTAACTAGAAAGCAGTCGCAGAGTCCAGCCCCGAGCACAGCCGACGCTCCGTTTCTTGACCACGACGCCCAGACACATAGTTGGCCGTATGAGAAGATGGTGACATGTCGAGATGATCTATCAGTTCACGCTCGATCACCTGGCATTTCTCCTCGGCATCTCGGTTGTCCTTGCCGCGTGTTCGACTGTGTCCGGGGCGTCGCTCAACAATTCTGCGACGGAGCTGCGTGGCTCCACGGATCAGAAGCGCGGCTCCGATCCAGAGTCATCTCCGACGGAGATGCCGCGACAACCCCGAGCCGTTCCTTCGCGCGGGGCCGAATCCCACCGGGGCCAGAGAGTTGTCGCGATCGCGCGAAAGCACGTCGGCACCCCGTACCGATTTGGCGGGACGAGCCCTTCGGGCTTCGACTGTTCCGGTCTGGTTCGGTACGTCTATGCGCAAGTCGGTGTCTCGCTTCCGCACAACGCCGCGCAGCAGTACCGGCACGGCATGCCGGTCTCCCGCGACCGTCTCGAGCCAGGCGACCTGGTCTTCTTCGATGGCCTTCGCCACAATGGGATTTACGTCGGCCGCGGCCGTTTTATCCACGCCAGGCAGACCGGCAAGCGAGTAGCCATCGCGAGCCTCGACGACAACTGGTACGCCGAGCACTGGGTTGGCGCGCGACGACTCTAGCCGATTGCGTGGGCCGCGACAGCGAGGCCGATGATTCCGGTGTCGAACCTGCTCACTCATGTCCGTGACGCGTGGCGACGGGCCCGCCCGCTCGCGGTCATCGCCCTCAGACGGGCTCGTGGCGTCGGGACGTTCAGGCTCGTCACGCTCGTCGTCGCCGGTGTCCTCGTTCTCGGCCTGATGACTGTGGGCGTGTACACCGCGGTCGAGTTGTCTCGCTTTCAGCGAGTCGAGTCGCGGCGGACGACGCTGGTGTATGCAGCCGGACAACGGCTGGTCCCCGGCGTCAACGTCCGCACGATCGACTTGGCCGGCACACTACGCCGCCTTAAGTACAAAGAGGTGCAGGCGCCCGTCACGGCACCGGGACAGTTTCACCGAGAGGCGGATGCGTGGGAGCTCTACCTCAAAGGGGTGGGAGACGGCAAAGAGGGCGGCCCGACGCGCGTGCGGCTCGAGCTCGAGAGCGAACGCATCGCCCGCGTGCTACGCGACGGCGAGAGCCTCGGCGGCGCCGTCCTCGAACCGGAGATCCTCACGAGCGGGGCGACCCGACCCGGTGAGGAATATCACCCCATAAGTCTCGCCGATGCGCCCCGCGTTCTGGTGCAGGCCGTCCTCGCCGCTGAGGACCATCGCTTCTTCGAGCACGGCGGCCTCGACGTGCGCGGGCTGCTCCGCGCCGCGTGGACCAATCTCAGGGCGGGCCGAGTCAGGCAGGGAGGTAGCACGATCACCCAGCAGCTGGTCAAGAACCGGCTGGTTGGATCCGAGCGGACGTTCTGGCGAAAGCTTCGCGAGGCGTGGCTGGCCACGATCGTCGAGGGGCGATATTCCAAGGAGCAGATTCTCGAGGCGTACCTGAACGAAATCTATCTGGGCCAGCGCGGCTCGCTGGCGATCCGCGGAGTGGGCGCGGCCGCGCGAGCGTATTTTGGCACGGAGGTTCATCAGCTCGCGCTCGCCGACGCCGCCCTGATCGCCGGGTTGGTGCGCGCCCCCAACAGCTACTCTCCAGTCGGCAATCCCGAACGAGCGCGGCAGCGCCGTGATGCCGTCCTGCAGCGGATGCGCGAGCTGGGGTGGATCACCGTCGCTGATCTCGAGCGCGGACGCCGCCAGCCGATTCGCCTCCAGGCCGTCGCGGTGACCGCCCAGTCGGCCCCCTATTTCACCGACTACGTCAGACTGGAAGTCGAGCAGCGCCTCGGCGTCGGCGTCATCGACAGCCAGCGCGGCGCGAGGGTCCAGACGCCCCTCGACATCACCCTTCAACGGTTCGCTGAGGCGGCCGTCGCGCGCGGGCTCGACCAGATCGAGCGGACCTGGCCGCGCCTGCGCCGAGCTGACGCCGTTGAGCGACTGCAGGCGGCCTTCGTCGCGCTCGACCCCACCACCGGCGAGATCCGCGCGCTGGTTGGCGGCCGCGAGTACCGTGCGAGCCAGTTCAACCGAGCGGTCCTCGCTCGCCGCCAACCGGGCTCTGCCTTCAAGCCGTTCGTCTATCTCGCGGCGCTCAGCGCTCGTCGGGGTAGTCCCGCCTTCACCCCCGCCACCTTCGTGGATGACACACCGCTGACCCTCAAGGTCGGTTCGACCGAATGGAGCCCGCGCAACTACGAGGACCGATACGAAGGCCGGGTGACCGTCCGACGCGCGCTGGAGCGGTCACTCAATGCGGCGACGGTACGAGTGGCGCTGGAGATCGGACTCCCGGCCGTGATCGAGACGGCACGAGAGCTCGGCATCCCGGGCCCGCTCGCCGCCGTGCCGGCGACGGTGCTCGGCGCCTCCGAGGTGACCCCGCTCGAGTTGGCACGGGCCTATCTGCCGTTCGCGAACGGGGGTGTCCGCCATCAGAATTTGTCCGCAGTGACCGCGGTGTATGAGGCGAACGGTGCCCGCCTCGACGTCCAGAAGTCGGATGCGATCCAGGTCGTGCCGCCGGCCGAGGCTTACGTCATGACGTCGCTCCTCGAGGGCGTCATCGAGGCCGGAACCGCTTCGTCAATACGAGGGCTGGGAAACGCGGGGACCGTGGCTGGCAAGACCGGGACGACCAACGACGGCCGGGATGCGTGGTTCGTCGGATACACTCCGACGCTGCTCGCACTAGTCTGGGTCGGATTCGACAACGGGGAGGCCCACGGACTGACTGGCGCGCAGGCGGCGGTCCCCATCTGGGCCGACTTCATGCGGGCGGCCCTGGATGCGTACCCGCCGCCATCGTTCGCTGTGCCCGCCGGGGTGACGACCGTGAAGATCGACGCGACCAACGGTCGGATCGCGAATCTCTTCTGCCCGGTCGTGATTTCAGAAACCCTTCTCACCGGCACGGAACCCGCCCCGTGCGAAGAGCACGGCGGAGTCCCCGCTCCGATTCTGAACTTGTGGCGGCGGTTCTCCGACTGGCTGCGGAGATGAACGGCCGACGCTGCGATACAGAATCGAACTCGTGTTCCGGCTTCGAGGTGACAGGCGTTAGAGAAGTGGGTGTGAAGAGGCACCGGGAAGTGTCCCGATGCCCCCGACACGTGAGACGCGTCCGATCAATCCGAATCAGTCCCGATCAGTCGTCATCGTCGTGGCGGGAGCCCCTAGCACACGAACAAGCACAAGGCGCTTTCGCGCCCGCGGGGACTGGTCGGGATCTTTCCGTAACTACTCAATTAGGTTTGGTGCCGAAGCGGGGACTCGAACCCCGACACCCTTGCGGGCACTAGACCCTGAATCTAGCGCGTCTGCCAATTCCGCCACTTCGGCCCGAAACGCGTGAGTCATAATACCGTTCGGACATGGTAAGTCAAGCCAGCAAGGCCTCGGGCGACCGTCCGATCGCGACCAATCGTCGCGCGCGGCACGAGTACGAGATCCTCGAGACGGTCGAGGCCGGGCTGGTACTCCGCGGCACCGAGGTCAAGTCGCTTCGTGAAGGCCAGGTCAGCTTCAAGGACAGCTATGCGTCGGTCCGGAACGGGGAGGGCTGGCTCCTCGGGTGCCATATCAATCCCTACAGCCATGGGACGGACGCCAACCACGACCCCGAAAGGGACCGGAAGCTCCTCCTTCATAAAAGGGAGATCGCGCGGCTCAGCGGCAAGATCAGCGAGCGCGGTCTGACGCTCGTTCCGCTCCGCCTCTATTTCAAGGACGGCCGGGCCAAGGTCGAGCTCGGCCTGGCGCGCGGCAAGAAGCTCCACGACAAGCGGGCCGCGCTGCGCGAGCGGGAGGTTCGTCGCGAGATGGACAAGACCGCCCGCGCCGCCCGACGCGGTGCCTGGTAGGTGCTATACTCTTGGTAAATCGGATCGTTTCAAAGGGGGCGACAGGTTTCGACGGGGATCAGTGAGGTCCAGGCTGCGTCTCGAGGTTTCTCTCCCCTCGTTAATAAGAGAGAACGGTATAGCTGCCGACACACAGCTAGCCCTGGCGGCCTAACACCCGTCAGCGCCCGCCGGATCGAGCCATCAGGGTTCGGGAACGGGCGTCATATTCTGGTGGCTGGCTCCGAACCTGGCCTCAGGGGAGGGGCGAGACTTTTGAGGCTGGCCGCGCGGTGATCCTGTCGATCGGAGTGCCGCGCGGCGAGAAGCAGTAGCGTAGATCGACTATCGACGTAGACGCCTGCGGCTGAGGGTTTCCGGACGTGGGTTCGATTCCCACCGCCTCCACCAACAACTCAGACGAATCCTCGAAGCCTCCCCGAGCATCACCCAGGTACCGGGGGGGATGGCCGATGATTGACGTTCGACTGGTTGGTGCGGGTATCGACGAGTCGGCTGACGCCACCGCACCGACCGCGGTCGACCACTCGAGCGGCCTCGACGATCGCGATCTGCTCGACTCGTACTCGCGGGCGGTCGTCACGGTCGTGGAGCGCGTCGGCCCTGCGGTCGTGAGCATTGTGGCCGGCCGCGGGTCGCGCAAGGGGGCGGGCGTCGTCGGCGCCGGATCCGGTGTGATCTTCACGCCCGACGGGTACGTCCTGACCAACAGCCACGTGGTGCACGAGGCCATCGACCTTGGCGTCACGCTGACCGATGGATCCGCCCTGGGCGCGACGCTTGTCGGGAGCGACCCCGCGACCGATCTGGCAGTCATCCGGGCCGAGGGGTCCGGGTTGCCGACCGCCGAGCTAGGCGAGTCGGCGTCGCTCCGAGCCGGGCAACTCGTCGTCGCCATCGGGAACCCGTTCGGGTTTCAGTCGACCGTGTCGGCCGGCGTGGTCAGCGCCATCGGTCGATCGCTGCGAACTGCCACTGGACGGCTGATCGAGAACGTCATCCAAACGGACGTCGCGCTGAATCCCGGCAATTCGGGCGGGCCCCTGGTGGACACGCGGGCGCGAGTCGTCGGGATCAATACGGCCATCATTGCGATGGCCCAGGGCATCAGCTTCGCCGTCCCGATCGACACCGCGAAGCGCGTGGTGAGTGAGCTGCTCGCGCACGGCCACGTTCGTCGCGCGTATCTCGGCATCGTCGGACAGACGCGACCGATCGACCGCCTGGTCGCGCGGCGCTACGCGCTGTCGCAGGCTCATGCCGTCGAAATCACGTCGGTCGTCCCCCGCGGCCCGGCTGCGCTCGCCGGGCTGCGCGAAGGGGATCTGGTCGTCTCGCTCGACGATCGCGCCGTCCGTACGGTGGACGACATGCATCGCATGCTGGTCGGCCGGCGCTTCGGCGACGAGCTCACCATCGGGGTGATCCGAGGAGATCGGCGCCTGGACGTCGTCGTGGTGCCTGTGGAAGCTGAGTAGATACCCCCTGCGTCGCGGCCTCGCTGGTCGGCTGCGCCAGCACCGGCCCCCTGTGGGCGAAGCTCTCGCCCGCTCGCTAGCGCACCGGGCGGCTCACGCCGTGTAGCCCTCGACAGTCGGTCACGATCCCGTGAGACTCACGGTCGCAGAGCTCGTGTTCCTCGCGCGCCAGCTCGTTGATCCGATCGAGGACCTCCTGATCATCCACGTCGCCCCTCTCTGATGTTCGCGAAGAGCCGCCTCCGTACAGGTCTTTGGATGCAGGAATGACGGCCGCGGTGACGGCCGAGTGGAACATTTTTCCCGCGGTCCTGCCCCGAGGCGATGCAATTTGTCAGTTTTCTCAGCGATTTGCAGATAGAGAAATGATGGTACAGTGTGGATGAGACTCACATATAACTCACATATAAAGGAAGCTGGGCGACGGCTCCAATTGGTTACGCCCGCCTCCGCCAACTCACGACGACACTGATTCTTTTTTGATCGCGAACGACCGCGCTGCTGTGCTGTTCGACTTCGGCGGAACGCTGGACGCCGACGGGCTTCCCTGGAAAGAACGGATGGGCCGCTTGTTCCGCGACGAGGGCGCCGTCGTCGCCCGCGACCGCTTCGACCCAGCCTACTACGCGGCCGACGACGCGCTGGTCGGCGCCTTGCCGGCGACGACCTCGTTCCGGGCGACGGTCGAGCGGCTCGCCGCGGGCGTCGCCGCAGCGCTCGAGCTTTCCGATCCGGCGATCGCCGATCGCGTCGCGCGGCGGTTCCTGAGCGACGCGCGGCACGCCCTCGACGCGAACACGCCGCTGCTCCGCGAGCTCGGCCGGCGCTATCGACTCGGCATCGTCTCCAACTTCTACGGAAACCTGGCGCAGGTGTGCG